>Ga0318495_10000208_pt1 | contig 15774 bp, 9 predicted proteins | sample GRESIP108b1f25_FD_203752 | JGI IMG/M metagenome (GOLD analysis project Ga0318495, IMG submission 203752) | Tropical soil microbial communities from Luquillo Experimental Forest, Puerto Rico - GRE.SIPMG.108b1f25 | ecosystem: Environmental > Terrestrial > Soil > Tropical forest > Bulk soil...
CGGCGCCTGGACCGCGCTCAAGACCATGCATGAGACGATTGAGTCGACGGCTGCAATCGATACCAGCCTGGAGCGCATCAACATCGTCATCCCCGATGATTACCGCATGCCGGACGGCGGTCTCAATATCCGGTTGCGCGATCAGATACTCGCACAGGAAGCCCGGCTGCACGATTACAAGCGCGACGCGATGCTGGCCTTCGTGCGCGCCAATAAGCTCAACCGCACCATCACCTCCGGCGGCCGCAATCCGAAGATCGGCATTATCACCACCGGCAAGAGCTATCTCGATGTCAGGCAGGCTTTCGACGAACTCGGCATCGACGAAGTCAAATGCAATGAACTCGGCATCCGTGTCTACAAAGTGGCCTGCGTCTGGCCGCTTAGCCAGCGCGAATTGAAGGAGTTTGCCGAGGGACTCGATCTAATCATCGTGGTCGAGGAAAAGCGATCGCTGATCGAGGTGCAGGTCCGCGAGGAGCTCTACGGCACGGCCAATCAGCCGATTTGCATCGGCAAGAAAGACGAAGCCGGCAATTGGCTGTTCCCGGTCAAGGGCGCGCTCGATCCCAACGAAGTGGCGATCTGCATCGGCGAGCGGCTGCTCAAATACGGCCGCAATGACGACATCAGCGCGCGCGTGGTGCGGCTCAAGGAATTCCAGCGCATTGCCGCCGAAACCGCTGACGTGGCGCAACGGATCCCGTATTTCTGCTCAGGCTGTCCCCACAACACCTCGACCGTGGTGCCCGAGGGAATGCGCGCCTATGCGGGCATTGGCTGCCACTACATGGCGCAGTGGATGGACCGCTCCACTTTGGGCTACACGCAGATGGGCGGCGAGGGTGCCAACTGGATCGGGGAAGCACCGTTCTCAAGCCGTCAGCACGTTTTTCAAAACCTCGGCGACGGCACTTACAACCACTCCGGCTATCTGGCGATCCGCGCGGCGATCGCTTCCAATACCAACATCACCTTCAAGATTCTTTTCAACGACGCCGTGGCGATGACCGGCGGACAGCCTAATGACGGCGGGCTGACGGTGCCGCAAGTAGCGCGGCAGGTCGCGGCGGAGGGCGCCAAACGCGTCGTCGTTGTGACCGACGAGCCGGACAAATATCCGCGCGGAACCGAGTGGCCCGACGGATTGACGATTTATCATCGTGACGATCTCACTATCGTGCAGAAAGAGCTCGCCGCGATTTCCGGCGTCACGGTACTGATCTACGACCAGACGTGCGCCGCCGAGAAGCGCCGGCGCCGCAAGCGTCATACTTTTCCCGATCCTGACAAGCGCGTGATCATCAACGAATTGATCTGCGAAGGCTGCGGCGATTGCGGCGTTCAGTCAAATTGCGTCTCGGTGCAGCCGCTGGAAACCGAATGGGGGCGCAAGCGCACCATCGATCAGTCGAGCTGCAACAAGGATTTCTCCTGCGTAAAAGGATTCTGCCCTTCGTTCGTCACCGTCCACGGCGCCAAGCTGAAAAAGGGACGTGGCGTGGTCGCCGATCTCGACTTTGCGCAACTGCCGGACCCGAAGCTCCCCGCGATCGAGCAGACCTATAACATCATCGTCACCGGCATCGGCGGCACCGGCATCGTAACCATTGGCGGCATACTCGGCATGGCAGCCCATCTCGAGGGCAGGGGAGTAGGCGTCCTCGACATGGCGGGTCTCGCGCAGAAGGGCGGGGCGGTTTTCAGCCATATTCGCTTTGCCCAGCGGCCAGAGGACATCCATGCCATTCGCGTGGCCGCCGGCCGCGCCGATCTCGTGCTCGGCGGCGACATCGTTGTGGCCGGTGCGCGCAAAGTGCTGGCGGCGGTAAAGCACGGCGCCACGCAGATGGTCGTCAATACCGACGAGTTTCTGCCAGGCGAATTCACCCGCAATGCCGACTTCTCGTTGCCCAGCGAGAGGCTCAAGCGCACCATTGTCGCGGATGCCGGACGCGAGAACGCACACTTCATCGATGCGACGCGGTTAGCGACAGCGCTGTTCGGCCAATCGATCGGGGCCAATATTTTCCTCGTCGGCTACGCTTATCAGCTCGGCGCCATCCCGCTCTCCGCCGCGTCGATCGAGCGCGCCATAGAGCTCAACGGCGAGGCAGTCGCCATGAACCGCGCGGCGTTTCGCTGGGGCCGCCGCGCCGCCGTCGATCGCGCCGCGGTTGAGGCGCTGGCCCAGCCGGCAACTGCGAAACGCGACGCCGAGCATTTATCCGAATCGTTCGATGAAATGGTCGAGCGGCGTGAGAAATTTCTCACGGCCTACCAGGACGCCGCCTATGCCCGGGACTATCGCGCCCTGGTCGACAGGGTCAAAGCCGCCGAAGCCGCGCGTGCCCCCGGCAAATGCGGGCTTGCCGACGCGGTTGCGCGTTATCTTTTCAAGCTGATGGCCTACAAGGACGAATACGAGGTCGCGCGCCTCTATACCGACGGCGCTTTCGAGAAGCAGGTCAAGAGCGAGTTCGACGGCGATAATCTGCGGCTCGAATTCCATCTCGCGCCGCCGCTGCTTGCACGTCGTGACAAGGCGACCGGTTTGCCGCGCAAGATGAGTTTCGGCGCCTGGGTGCTTCCGCTGTTTCAGCTGCTGGCGAAGATGAAGTTCCTGCGCGGCACGACCTTCGACCCGTTCGGCTACTCGCTCGAGCGCCGCGCCGAGCGTAAATTGATCGCCGATTACAAAACCATGCTCAACGAGGTCCTCGCCAATTTAGCCCCGGAGACGCACAATCTCGCGGTCGGCCTTGCCGCTATTCCAGAGAAAATTCGCGGCTTCGGCCACATCAAGCAGCGGCAGCTGCAGACGGCCAAGGCCGAGGAAGCCGCCCTGCTCGAACAATTCCGTACCGGCGCGCCTGCACTGTTGAAGGCGGCCGAATAATTCACAGCATTACAAAGATTTGCCATGTCATCGCCGCGATAGGCGGGCATGCTATCGAACATTTGGAGTCGCTGGGCTGGTAATCCCTTTGCCTGCATGCAACTGGTCTACCTGTCAGTTATGCTGCCGCCTATGAATAATAATGGCCTCAATAACGAAACGCCGATCATTACAAACGGCCCGATGGCGCAGGAGCAGACCCTGCCGAGCCCGGCCGACGACAACGGCGCGCTACCGATAAGCGGCGAAAGCACGGCCACGGCGGAAGCACCCCCGGTTGCCCCCTCGGCCAGTTCCGGGGCGGCACTAGATGGAAGCGCGGTCACACCCGCGCGGGTATCCAGCGGCATCGGAGTGCTGATGGTCAATCTTGGCACGCCTGACGCCCCGACACCGGAGGCCGTGCGGAGCTATTTGAGGGGATTTCTGACCGATCCGCGGGTGATCGAAAAGAATTCGTTGCTTTGGAAATTGTTGCTGCACGGCTTCATCCTGCCGGTGCGTTCGCGCCGGCGTGCCCGCGATTACGAGAAAATCTGGAATCGCGACAAGGACGAATCCCCGATCAAGACGATTACCCGTTCCCAGGCCGAGAAGCTTGGCGCGCTCCTCGAGCCGCTTGGCAAGCACGTCATCGTCGATTGGGCCATGCGCTACGGCAATCCATCGATCGCGTCTCGGCTCGAGGTGCTGGTCACCTGGGGCTGCGAACGCATCCTGGTCATGCCGCTTTATCCGCAATATTCAGCCGCGACTACGGCAACCGTATGCGACGAGGTGTTTCGGTTCATGATGCGGCAGCGGCGGCAGCCGGCGCTGCGGTTTCTGCCTCCTTATTACGAAGACCCCAGTTACATCGAAGTATTGGCCGCTTCGCTGCAAGCCGAGCTTAAGTTATTGGCCTTCTCGCCTGATGTCATCCTGGCCTCCTATCACGGCATGCCGAAAGAGGCGGTCGCCAAGGGTGATCCCTACGAGGCGCAATGCTCACGAACGACCGCGCTGTTGCGGGCGCAACTTGGCCTCGACGAAGAGAGAGTGATGATGTCGTTCCAGTCGCGCTTCGGCCGGGCGCAGTGGATCGAACCCTACACGATCAATACGGTGCGCGCGCTTGCGCGCAAAGGCGTGAAGAATCTGGCCGTGATGACGCCCGGCTTTGCCGCGGATTGTCTGGAAACCCTCGAAGAAATCCAGGTCGAGAATGCCCGTATGTTCAAGCGTCACGGCGGACAGAACTTCGCAGCGATTCCCTGCCTCAACGACGGCAAGGCTGGCATGCTCATGCTGTGGCAGCTTGCCATGCGCGAGCTTAAGGGTTGGGTTTGATGCAGGACGGTTCGCTGGTCTCCTGGACTTGGTTCTTGCTCGCGCTTGTGCTGTTCGTGGTCGAGGCGCTGCGGCCCGGCCGCTTCGCATTGTGGCTCGGCTTCGCCGCCGTTCTTGTCGGCGTCATCGCCTCAGTGGCGCGCTGGCCGTGGCCGGCCGAGATCGTGGCGCTGGTCGTATTCGCCATGTTGTTGATCCCAGCCTGGCGCCGTTACGAGCGCAAAGCCTGATTGCAATTTTACATCCTCAAAAGATTTAGTTTTCCAGCATTGATCTAGCGCATGCCACTCGACCAGCAGAATTGCTCAAGCGAAGAATATACGCGCTGGGAAGCGCGTTTCGCCCCGCCCGATTATGCGTTCGGAAAAGAGCCGAACTATTTCCTGAAATCCTGCCAGAAGCTCTTGCCACGATCGGGCCGCGTTCTGGCGGTTGCCGACGGCGAGGGACGCAACGGAGTCTGGCTGGCGCAACAAGGTCTCAAGGTCGTCTCGCTTGATTTCTCGCCGACGGCGCAAAAGAAAGCGCGCGCTCGCGGCCGAACGGCGAGTCGAGCCGACCTTCGTTCAGGACGTCCATGCTTGGGAATATCCGGAGCGGATATTCGAGGTGGTGGTCGAAATATCGCTCAATTCAGTTCGCCATCCGATCGTGCGGTGAAATGGGCGAGCATGCGGCGCGCCCCCAAACCCGGCGGCCTACTGATCATGATGGGCTATACGCCGAAGCAACTGGAATATGGCACCGGTGGGCCCAAGCAGATCGAGAAACTCTATACGCGCGTAATGCTGCAAGACACGTTCGGCGACTTTGGCGATTTGAATTACGTGAAGGTACTTCGCACGCCGGCATGTCGGCGGTGATCGGCCTCACCGGCAGGCGACCCTGAACACTAGTCGTTGAGGAACTTTTTGATTTCGGCGCGGAAGCCGGGCGCAATGTCGGAGCGCGCCAAGGCATAGGATACGTTGGCGGCGAGGAATCCGATTTTCGAGCCGCAGTCGAAGCTGCGGCCTTCGAATTGCAGCCCGTAGAAGGGCTGGCTGCGCGCCAGCTGGATCATCGCGTCGGTGAGTTGAATTTCGCCGCCGGCGCCGCGTTCCTGGGTCCCGAGAATTTGCAGGATCTCCGGCTGCAAAATGTAGCGCCCGGTCAGGATGAGGTTGGACGGCGCACGGTCAGCCGCCGGCTTTTCGACCATGCCGGTGATTGAAAACATTTTGCCTTTGCGTTCGCCGATGCCGACGACGCCGTATTGATCGACACGGTCCTTCGGCACTTCTTCGACCGCCACGATATTTGCATTTGCCGGCAGATCGCGCGCCGCATCGAGCATCTGAGCGAGGCAGCCGCGGTCGTGTTGAACGAGGACGTCGGGCAGCAGCAGCGCGAACGGTTCGCGCCCGAGCAATTCACGCGCGCACCACACCGCATGACCGAGGCCGAGCGGCTCTTGCTGGCGCGTAAAGCTGGTCGAGCCGGGTGCCGGAAGATCCCCATTGAGATAATCGAGAACTTGGTGCTTCTGGCGTTCGAGCAAGGTCATTTCCAGCTCGAACTGGCGGTCGAAATGATCTTCGATTACTCCCTTGTTGCGACCGGTCACGAAAATGAAATGCTCGATTCCGGCCTGTCGCGCCTCGTCCACGACATGCTGGATTAACGGCCGGTCGACGACCGGCAACATCTCCTTCGGCATGGCCTTGGTGGCCGGTAGGAACCGGGTGCCAAGACCGGCGACGGGGAAGACGGCTTTGCGGACCGGGTTCATGCGATGGGCTGGGCGTTGAAACGAAGGCTAATTCACGAGAAAGGGCACTTGTTTGTCCAAATTATTGTCCAAACTGGCTGCTAAAGGTCAGACTAACTCATTCGAATGCGGCTTGTGGCAAATCGGGGAGCCGGCAGCAAGGATTTTTGCCTTCATGACTGTCCAAAGGTCATTTCTGCGCCGTTTGTCGGCGGCCATTTTAGTGCTGCTTCCGCTGGGATCGGCGGCGGCCCAGCAGGACAATTGGCTGACACGCCTGTTCCAACCCCCTGCGTCAAATGCCGTTCCGTCTTCCGCAAACCCCGTTGGCGGCAGCGGCTGGAGCGGGCAATCAGGCGTTTCCGGCCATCCGCTGATGACCGCCGATGCGATCCGCGCGGCGGCCGCTGATTTCAATAATTGCCTCGAGCGATTGTGGTCGCAAGCCGCAGCGCGCGGCATTTCCCGCGGCAATTTCGAGCGATTCACCGCGGGCCTCACGCCCGACTTGAGCATCATGGATAAGCTCGATGCGCAGCCCGAATTTACCAAAGCGATCTGGGACTATCTCGACGCTCTGGTCAGCGACGAGCGCATCGCGCGCGGCCGCGAATTGCTCACGCAACACGCAGCGACGTTTGCCGCGGTCGCGCGCGCGTATGGCGTCGACCCTGCGATTATTGCGGCGATCTGGGGCGTCGAATCAAACTACGGCACGCTTGGCGGCGATCGCTCAGTGCTCCGTTCGACGGCGACGCTCGCCTGCATCGGGCGGCGTCAGGATTATTTCCGCGAAGAATTCCTGTCCACGCTGGAGATCCTCCAGCGCGGCGACGTGCCGGCTGATCGGTTGGTGGGCTCGTGGGCCGGCGCTTTTGGTCCGACCCAATTCATGCCGACCTCATTCAAGCGCTACGCGGTCGACTTCGACGGCGATGGACGCCGCAATGTCATCAACTCGATACCGGATGTGATCGCTTCGACAGCGAACAATCTCAAGACGGATGGCTGGGTCGCCGGGCAGCCTTGGGGCTATGAGGTCGTTCTGCCGGCCGGCTTCGATTATCTCCTGGCCGACCGCTCGCGCCAGCTCACGCTGCGGCAATGGGAAAATCTCGGCGTGCGCCGCGCCGGCGGAGGGGCGTTGCGCGATCCCGATACCCGCGCCTATCTGCTTGTCCCGGCAGGTTCGCGCGGGCCGGCTTTTCTCATGCTGCAAAATTTCCGCGTCATCATGAAATACAATCCGGCGGAGGCCTATGCGCTCGCAATCGGTCATCTGGCCGATCGGCTGCGAGCCGGCGGACCTTTCGTACAGGCCTGGCCACGTGACGAGCGCGTGCTCACGCTGGATGAGCGCTACGAAATGCAAGCGCTGCTATCGCGCCGCGGCTTCGATACCGGCGAGCCGGATGGCCTGCTCGGACCGCGAACCCGCCTCGCCATCCGCAATTTCCAGGCTTCACGCGGCGAAATTCCCGATGGTTTCGCTTCGAGTGCGCTGCTTGACCGCTTGCGCCAGCCTTAAAGCCAATATCCGGAACTCAGCCGAACCGGCACGTTTTGTAAGCGTTTACGAGGAAGCTTTTTCTGCCGCCTTCGCGTAGAATGATGGACTTGGAATGCCGCAGCATGAAACGCATGGATCCGATGAGCCGCCGATGTCACACGGCACGATCAATCGGCAGACGAAACGGCGAATAGGCCTGACCGCGCTCGCGGTCATGGCCGCTGCTTTGATCGCAGCCGAACCCTGCAGCGCGCAGGACTACTGGGGCGGCTGGGGCGGCGGCCGCAATTACGGCGGCTATCGCTCCTACGGCCCGCAGCGCGATTTCTTCTTTCCGTTCTCGGGGTTCAATCGGCCGCCGCCCGTTTCCGATTCGACCAAGGCGCCGGCGTCACGCAAATTGGAGACGCCGCCGGCCAATACTGTCATGGTCGTCGGCGATTCGATGGCCGATTGGCTCGCATATGGATTGGACGAGCTCTATACCGACGAGCCGAGTGTCGGGTTCGAGCGCAAGATCCGCGTGTCGTCAGGATTGATCCGTTACGACGCTAAGAACGAGGCGCTTGACTGGTCGCAGGCGACCAAAGATGCCCTGGCCAATGCAAGGCCGAAGGCGATCATCGTCATGCTCGGCTTGAACGATCGGATACCGCTGCGCGACAAAGTTCCGCCGCAGCCAAAACGCGCCGGCGAGCCGGCCCAGGGGGGCCAGGGGGGCCAAGCTGGTCAAGCCGGCCAAGCCGGCCAAGGCGCGCAAGCAGGCCAGCCAGGTCAGGCGGCGCAAGGCCAGAGCGCCACTCCGGCAGCGAACCAGCCGGCGGGCCAAGCACCGCAAGAAAAAGCCGCGGCCCCGATCGACACCGAGGCGTCACCACAGGCTGCCCAAAACGAAACGCAGCGTCCGATCCCCGGCGGCTCCTACGATTTCCATACTGAGCAATGGGCGACGCTCTATGCCAAGCGGATCGATCAAATGATTGCGGCGCTCAAGAGCACGGGCGCGCCGGTGATCTGGGTTGGTCTGCCGGCCATTCGCGGCCCCAAGTCGACCGGCGATATGAGCTATCTCGATGAGCTCTACCGCGCCCGCGCCGAAAGGGCGGGAATTGTCTATGTCGACATTTGGGACGGCTTTGTTGACGATCAAGGACGTTACACGCTGCAAGGACCGGACTTCGAGGGACAAATCCGGCGGCTGCGTAGCGCCGATGGCGTGCATTTCACAAAGGCCGGAGCAGTCAAGCTCGCAAGTTATGTCGACCGCGAACTGCGCCGCGCGATGTCGGCCCATATCGCGCCGGTCGCCCTGCCTGTTCCGGAGACGACGCCCAATGCCGCCACGACCGGAACGCGGCCGGATGTCGGGCCGGTTTTGCCGTTGACCGCGGGCGCCGCGGAGGGTGGCGATCTCGTCGGCGGCGGTCGCGCGACGCAGGCGCTCTCGGATCCGACCGCGGTCCGGGTGTTAACGCGCGGCGATCCCTTGCCGGCAGCCTCCGGTCGCGCCGACGATTTCTCCTGGCCGCGCCCGGGCTCGGCCGCGGCAGCGACACCGGACGTGCTGCCGGAGCCTGCCGCGCTTAGCCCGGCCGGTCCGGCTAAAAAAGGCGATGCCAAGAAGCCCGCGACTGATTCCGCAAACGACAGCAAGAACAAATCGGGCAAAGAGCCGCCGCCGCGGAAATCATCTCGGGCGGGCAATGCCGGACTCGACGGGGCGCCGGTGCCGCCGGCGCCAATCGGCTCGCGCTAAGGCGTCAACCGCCTTACCGCGGCAGCAGGCTCGATCCCATCAGATATTTGTCGACCGCATGCGCGGCCTGGCGGCCTTCGCGGATCGCCCACACCACCAGGGATTGGCCGCGGCGCATGTCGCCTGCGGTAAATATCTTGTCGATCGAAGTCCGGTAATCCTCGGTCGAGGCGCTGATATTGCCGCGCTGATCGAGTGCAAGATCGAGGCTTTTGACCATGCCCTCGTGCACCGGATGCACGAAACCCATGGCCAGAAGGACGAGATCGGCGGGCACCTCGAAGTCGCTGCCCGCGATCGGCTTCATTTTGTCGTCGATGCGCACGCAATGCAGCTTCTTCACCACGCCGTTCGCGCCGCTGAATTTCGTCGTCATCACCGCGAAATCGCGCTCGACGCCTTCCTCGTGGCTCGATGACGTGCGCAGCTTCAACGGCCAATCCGGCCAGGTGAGCATCTTGTTTTCGCGCATCGGCGGTTGCGCCATGATCTCGAAATTAGTTACTGACAGCGCGCCCTGACGAAAGGCGGTACCGATGCAGTCCGATCCGGTATCGCCGCCGCCGATCACGACCACATGCTTCCCAGTCGCCAGGATCGGCTCGCTCTCGACTGGCGCTTCGCCGCTTACCCGCCGGTTTTGCTGCGGCAGATAATCCATGGCGAAGTGAATGCCCTTGAGCTCGCGCCCTGGCACCGGCAGTTCGCGCGGCTTTTCGGCCCCGCCGGTGAGCACGACCGCGTCGTGCTGCGCAAGGAGTTCATGCGCGTCGAGATTGATACCGACATGAGCGCCGTAATGAAACACGACGCCTTCCGCCTCCATTTGCGCGACACGTCGGTCGACGTGATGCTTTTCCATCTTGAAATCCGGAATGCCGTAGCGCAGGAGACCGCCTGCCTTGGCCCAGCGCTCATAGACGTGAACGTCATGTCCGGCGCGGGCAAGCTGCTGTGCACAGGCAAGACCGGCCGGGCCGGATCCAACGATTGCTATTGTCTTGCTGGTGCGTTCGGCCGGCGGCTCTGGCTTTAGCCCCTGCGCAATGGCGCGGTCGGCAATCGCGCATTCGATCGATTTGATGGTGACCGGGTTCTCGTCGATATTGAGCGTGCACGAGGCTTCGCAGGGCGCCGGACATACGCGGCCCGTCACTTCCGGAAAGTTATTGGTCGAGTGCAGATTGCGCGCGGCTTCTTCCCAGTTGTCGGTATAGACCAGGTCATTCCAGTCAGGGATCTGGTTATTGACCGGGCAGCCAGGCGTCCCGGGCTCGAGCGACCCGGTGCCCTGGCAATAGGGCACGCCGCAATTCATGCAGCGCGCCGCCTGAACGACAAGCTCTTTCTCCGGCAGCGGCAATACGAATTCGCGCCAGTGCCGAATCCGTTCGGCGACCGGTTGATAATCACGATCCTCGCGCGGATATTCGAGAAAGCCGGTGATCTTGCCCAAAGGCGCTCTCTATTGTTGCAGCTTTATCGGCGGTCTTTGTGCAGCTTACTCCGCCGCGATCGCCGTGGCCTTGAGCTCGTTAAGCGCGCGACGATATTCGACCGGCATGACTTTGCGGAATTTCGGGTACCAGCTCTTCCACTCATCCAAAATCTTGGCGGCAACACTCGAACCGGTAAAGCGGGCATGCCGCGTGATCAGATGATGCAGCCGATGCGCGTCGAAGCTACTCATGTCCGACATGATGTCGACAAGGCCATGTGCCTCGAGATCGCGGGCGTGGTGGAAGATCTTCGCGTTGATGTCCTCCTCTTCGGGCATCGGTTCAAGGTCGACCATGGCGAGATTGCAGCGTGAGCCAAAGCTGCCATCCTCATCCAATACATAGGCGACACCGCCCGACATGCCGGCGGCAAAGTTGCGGCCGGTATAGCCGAGCACCACCACAATGCCGCCGGTCATGTATTCGCAGCAATGGTCGCCGGCGCCCTCAATCACGGCAATGGCTCCGGAATTGCGCACCGCGAAGCGCTCGCCGGCAACGCCACGGAAGTAGCACTCGCCGGCAATCGCGCCGTACAAGACCGTGTTTCCGATGATGATCGATTGCTCGGGAACGATGCCGGACTTGGCGGGCGGCCGCACCACGATACGGCCTCCGGACAGCCCTTTGCCGAGATAATCATTGGCGTCCCCGTCAAGCTCGAAGGTGACGCCGCGCGCCAGGAAGGCGCCGAAGCTCTGTCCGGCAGTGCCGGCAAACTGCGCCACAATCGTGTCCGGCGGCAAGCCCTCGTGCCCGTAGTGCTTGGCGATCTCGCCCGACAACATGGCGCCAACGGTGCGATCGGTATTCTTGATCGGCAAGGCCATACGCGCAGGCTCGCCGCGCGCGATGGCGGCTTGCGATTGCGCGATCAGCTTGCGATCGAGCACGTCGCGGATCTTATGATCCTGCCGCTCGCAATTGAAGATGGCGACCTCCGCGGGCACCTCCGGCTTCATGAACAATTTCGAAAAATCGAGCCCGCTCGCCTTGGCATGGGCGATCAGCTCGCGCCGGTCGAGCATCTGCATCTGACCGATCATCTCGTCGAAGGTGCGATAGCCCATCTCGGCCATCAATTCCCGCACCTCTTCGGCAACAAAGAAGAAGTAATTGATGACGTGTTCGGGCTGGCCGCGGAAACGCTTGCGCAGCACCGGATCCTGCGTGGCAACGCCGACCGGGCAGGTGTTGAGATGGCATTTGCGCATCATCACGCAACCGGCGGCGATCAAAGGCGCGGTGGCGAAGCCGAATTCGTCGGCACCGAGGAGCGCGCCAACGGCCACGTCGCGGCCGGTGCGAATGCCGCCGTCGACCTGCACGGCGATGCGGCCGCGCAGCCGGTTGGCGACGAGCGTCTAATGAGTCTCGGCGAGCCCGATTTCCCAGGGCGAGCCGGCGTGTTTGATCGAGGTGAGCGGCGAGGCACCGGTGCCACCTTCGAAGCCGGCAATGGTGACGTGATCGGAACGCGCTTTCGATACGCCCGCGGCGACGGTGCCGACGCCGACCTCGGAGACCAGCTTGACCGACACATCGCCTTCCGGGTTGACGTTTTTCAGATCGAAGATGAGCTGCGCGAGATCTTCGATCGAATAGATGTCGTGATGCGGCGGCGGTGAGATGAGGCCGACGCCAGGCGTTGAATGGCGCACCTTGGCGATGATCTTATCGACCTTGTGACCCGGGAGCTGGCCGCCTTCGCCCGGCTTGGCGCCTTGTGCGATCTTGATCTGCATCACGTCGGAATTGACGAGATATTCGGCGGTGACGCCGAAACGGCCGGAAGCCACCTGCTTGATGGCCGAGCGCATCGAATCGCCGTTCGGCAGCGGCTTGAAGCGGTCCGATTCCTCGCCACCCTCGCCGGTATTGGATTTGCCGCCGATCCGGTTCATGGCGATGGCAAGCGTCGTATGCGCTTCGCGCGAGATCGATCCGAACGACATTGCGCCAGTCGAGAAGCGCCGCACGATGTTCTTCGCTGGCTCGACCTCTTCGATAGGAACCGGCCGGCGGCCATCCTCGTCGGCCAACTTGAGGCGAAACAGCCCGCGGATCGTGTAGAGATGGTGCGACTGGTCGTTGATCTGGCGCGCGAAGTGCAGGTATTTCTCGTAGGAATTGCCGCGCACGGCGTGTTGTAGCGCCGAGACGGTCGCGGCGTTCCAGACGTGCCCTTCGCCGCGGACGCGGAAAGCATAGTCACCGCCGACGTCGAGCATCGTGCGGTAGATCGGCGCGTCGCTGAACGCGTCATGGTGCCGCCGTACCGCCTCTTCGGCGATTTCGCCAAGGCCGACGCCTTCGATCCGTGTCGCAGTGCCGGTGAAATATTTGGCGACGAAGTCGGACTTCAGCCCCACCGCGTCGAAAATCTGCGCGCCGCAATAGGACTGATAGGTGGAAATGCCCATCTTGGACATCACCTTCAAAAGCCCTTTGTCGATCGACTTGATGTAACGCTTGATGACTTCCTTGTCGTCGAGCTTCTGCGGCAGCTCGTGCTTCATCGCTACGAGCGTCTCGAACGCGAGATACGGATTGATCGCCTCGGCGCCATAGCCGGCCAGACAGCAGAAGTGATGCACTTCGCGCGGCTCGGCGGATTCGACGACCAGGCCGACTGAGGTGCGAAGCCCCTCGCGGATCAGATGATGATGCGTGGCGGCGCAGGCGAGCAGCGAGGGAATTGGTATGCGGTCGGCGCCGGCGCGGCGATCCGAGAGTATGATGATATTGACGCCGTCGCGGACCGCAGCTTCGGCCTTGGCGCATAATTCCTCGATCGCGGATTCCATGCCTGCGGCGCCGGTTTCCGCCGACCAGGTCGTGTCGAGGGTGAGCGATCTGAAATGGTCGCCGAGATCCGAGATCGAACGGATTTTTTCCAGATTGGCGTTGGTGAGAATCGGCTGGTGAACCTCGAGGCGCTTCTTGCGCGACGAGCCTTCGAGATCGAACAGGTTCGGGCGCGGGCCGATGATCGAGACGAGGCTCATCACCAGCTCTTCGCGGATGGGATCGATCGGCGGGTTCGTGACCTGCGCAAAGTTCTGCTTGAAATAAGTGAACAGCGGTTTGGCCCGGTCGGACAACGCCGAGATCGGCGTGTCATTGCCCATCGAACCGACCGCCTCTTCGCCGGTGGTCGCCATCGGCGTCATCAGGAGCTTGAGGTCTTCCTGGGTGTAGCCAAATAGCTGCTGGCGATCGAGTAGCGACAGATTGGAAATGGGCGCGGCCTCAGGTGCGGGCGGCAGATTTTCCAGCACGATCTGCGTGCGCTCGAGCCATTCCTGATAGGGGTGGCTGCGTGCCAGTTCCGCTTTGAGCTCCTCATCGGGAATGAGGCGACCCTCGTCGAGATCGACCAGGAGCATCTTGCCGGGCTGGAGCCGCCATTTCACCACGATGTCTTCTTCGGGGACGGGCAGAACACCGGTTTCGGACGCCATGATGATGCGATCGTCGCGCGTTACGAGATAGCGCGCCGGACGCAGGCCGTTACGGTCGAGCGTGGCCCCGATCTGTCGCCCATTGGTGAATGCGATCGCGGCCGGGCCGTCCCACGGCTCCATCAGCGCCGCATTGTACTCGTAAAAAGCGCGGCGCTCGTCGCTCATGAGCGGATTGCCGGCCCAGGCCTCCGGAATCATCATCATCATGGCATGGGCGAGCGAATAGCCGCCCATCACCAGAAATTCGAGCGCATTGTCGAAGCAGGCCGTGTCGGATTGGCCTTCATAGGAGATCGGCCACAATTTGCTGATGTCAGCGCCGAATTTCGGCGACGACACCGAGGCCTGGCGCGCCGCCATCCAGTTGTTGTTGCCGCGCAGCGTGTTGATCTCGCCGTTATGGGCGATCATCCGATAGGGATGGGCGAGCGACCAGGTCGGGAAAGTGTTGGTCGAGAAACGCTGATGGATCAGGGCCAGCGCGCTCTCAAAATCCGGGTCGTGCAGATCCGGATAATAAGTGCAGAGTTGGTCGGCCAGGAACATGCCTTTGTAGATGAGCGTGCGGCATGAGATCGAGACCGGGTAATAGTTCGACGTGCTGCGGGCGCGCTTACCGTAGAGCGTGCTCGAAATCGTCTTGCGCAGGATGTAGAGCCGGCGTTCGAAATCGTCTTCGGACGTCACCTTCGGATTGCGCGCGATGAAGACCTGCATATGCACCGGCTCGGTCGGCTTGACCGATTCGCCGAGGGTCGAATTGTCGGTCGGCACATTGCGCCAGCCGAGAACTTTCATGCCGTCGTGCGCGGCGATGGCGGCATAGGTGTCCATGATCTCCTGGCGCCACGCTTTATCGTGCGGCATGAACAAAGCGCCGACCGCGTAATGCCCGAGCTGCGGCAGTTCGATGCCAAGTACCTGGGCCTTTTTGGCGAGAAACTTGTGCGGGATTTGCACCAGAATCCCGGCACCATCGCCGGCGCGCGGGTCAGCACCGACGGCGCCGCGGTGTTCGAGATTGAGCAGGATCGTCAGCGCGTCTTCAATGATCTTGTGCGACTTGCGTCCTTTGATATCGGCAATGAAGCCGACGCCGCAGGAATCTTTTTCCAGCGTCGGATCAAACAAGCCGAAACCAACCGCGGTCATCGTCCACGCGCTCCTAGCGGGACCTCGAGACGCGCGGTCGTCGAAGGTCCGGCGCACTTAAGCCCGTGCAGGACACGTCATCCTGCACCAGGGCGAGCCACTCATCTTGGAGGCAACCTGCGATCCGCTCAACGGCCGCTGATTGCTAGTTCTGCCACCGTCCGGCGCGCCCTCGCCGCCCGGCAGCCGACCCGCGCGTCTCGCCGGATTCCAACCGACCGCGCACTTTGGGGATCATAATTGGGACAGCAATGCTGTCCTATACGAAACATGGCAAATTCCAGGCACCAATACAAGTCGCGCCGCCCGAAAAGCCGGCGGAAAGGGCGCCTTTCTCGCCAACGGCCTCACGGTACCGCCTGTTCCGCGATTTCCGAAGCGGAATCATTCGAGCGGCACCCGTGACCATATC
>Ga0318495_10000220_pt1 | contig 15548 bp, 10 predicted proteins | sample GRESIP108b1f25_FD_203752 | JGI IMG/M metagenome (GOLD analysis project Ga0318495, IMG submission 203752) | Tropical soil microbial communities from Luquillo Experimental Forest, Puerto Rico - GRE.SIPMG.108b1f25 | ecosystem: Environmental > Terrestrial > Soil > Tropical forest > Bulk soil...
GTCCACCCTTATACATTACGATGACGTTATATAAGTGTCAAGACATGCTAAGCCGGGAGCGAGCGGCGAGCGACGCCGCGTGCCTGAGGCACGGGTCGACGTCGTCTCGGTGGTAGCACCGCTCGCTCTGCTCGATCCCGTCGAGGAACGACTGGTAGACGACCGCGTTGCCGAGGGCGGCGATCGGTTGGATCAGCTGCCACGCCGTGGCTGGGTCGCATCCCGGCACCGCGGCACGCCATGCCTCGATCCAGTGCGCCACGAGCGCGTCCCGGAGTGGGACCGCGGCACGCTCGGTGACCGCGACGTCGATGAGCGGGTGGCCGATCCGCGCGTCGCCCCAGTCGAACCACACCGGCGTGCGGACATCCGGGCCGATGCGCGCGTTGCCGGGGTGCGCGTCGCCGTGGATCAGGACGTCGGGGAGGCCGCACGCCTCGATCGCCTCGACGCGCTCGCCGGCGCTCGACAGCAGCCACGCCAGGTCCCGGTCGTCTGGGAGCCGCCGTGCCACCACCTCTGCCGCCAGGTCGAGCACCACTGGGAGCCGGCGGTCCGGCACCCCCGCCCGCTCGAGCTCATCGACCCTCGCGCGCGTCGACCGCTGGATCGCGACGAGCGTGTCGATGAGCCCGAGCTGCACGGCAGCTGTCGCGGCGTACCCGTCCACGCCGGGCATGTCCGCGAGGAGCTCGCGGTGGGCGTCGGCGGCGAGCACCCGCGGGACCGGTTGGTCGGTGAGCGCCCGGAGCACCACCGGCTCGTGGGACGCGAACGACGGCAGGCACTTCAGCCAGACGACGCCGTCGGACGTCTCGAGGCGCCAGATCGCCGAGAGGTTCCACGTCCGGATCTGCGTCGCGCGATCGAGCGCGCCCAGCTGCGAGGAGGCCCACGCGAGGTCCCGCGCGGGGCCGCCGACGACCGCCCACGGCTGGCGCAGCGGGTCGTCGGTGAGCTCGCCATCCCACGGCCGCGTCGGCCACTCGACGTGCGGTGCCAGCTCCGCGGGGAGTCGCTCCGCGAGGTAGCACACGTGGCCGCCGGCGCCGCTCGCGTCTGCCCCGGTCACCTCGAGCAGCCGGAGCACCGCCAGCCCCGGGAACGCCGCCCCGATCGGCTCCACGTCGGACCACCACGGGGACTCGACGGGCAGCTCCGGGAGGGCTCGGTGCGCCTCGCCGTCCTGAAGGACGATCGTGACGACGCGGCCCGGTCGCGGCGCGTCGGACACGCGCGGAACCTACGCCACGCACGCCTGCGGCCGCACAGGCCGTCGGTGGCGCAGGCCTCGGGCGACGCGAACCGTCTCCGCGCCCATCCGGTGTGCGAGGTCGAGCAGCCCACCCCGCGCGCAGGGCTCGACGCCACGCTCGGACCGGACGTCGCTGACCGACGGCGCGGGCGAGCCCAGGCGCCGGATCGCGCCGCGCTCGAGCGTCAGGATCGAGAGCTTGGCGAGCCGGGTGCGGCTCGACGGCCTACGAGCGAGGGGCGGGGCAGGGCACCGGCGTGACCCTGAGGTGGGCATGCCGCCTCGTGGTGCTGTGGTGCGTCGGCACCGGCACGCAGATCTCCTGCGTGCCGAAGTTCGTCTGCAGCACGTACTGGTAGGTGTGCCGCGGGGCGTAGATGTGCTCGATGACGCCGAGGTAGATGGAGAAGGACGTCATCGCCATGCACAGGGCGACGCCGATGCTCGCGAGCACGCGCGTGGACATCCGCCCCTCCTCCGGGGCCGCGACTTTATCCGACGTTGTGATTGCGCGCGCTGTTCGGGCCGGGACCGAGTCTGCGTGACGGTGCGTCAACGACCCGCCCGGCCGTGTGCCCAGGGGCGAACGTTTCTCCACAAGTGTGTTCGACCGGTCGGGGCTGGCAACCCGCCGGGTCGCCGTCGCGCCGAACGTCGTCTCGGCTGCATGGTCGCGGCGGCTCGCGGTCGCGGCGAGTCGCGGGTCTCTGCGGATCCCGGCCGCCGCGGATACCGCGCCGCCTACGATGCCGCGCCGAGGTGAGCGAGGGGGGCGCATGCGCACCAACGACGAGGACCTCCGCGGCCAGACCGCGGTCGTGACCGGCGCGTCGAGCGGCATCGGGCGCGGCGTCGCCGAGCGGCTGGGTGCCGCAGGCGCGCACGTCGTGCTCGGAGGGCGGACCGAGGCGGCGATGAAGGAGTCGGTGGGACGCATCGAGGCGGCGGGCGGCGCGGCGACCGCGGTCGTGGGCGACGTCCGATCGCCCGCGGTGGTCCAGGCGCTCGTCGACCTCGCCGTCGAGCGGACGGGCCGTCTCGACGTCATGGTGAACAACGCCGGTGCCGGCTACCTCGGTGCGGTGCTGTCCGGCACGGTCGATCAGTGGCGCGAGATGCTCGAGACGAACGTGCTGGCCCTGCTCGTCGGCTGTCAGGCCGCGATCCGCGCCATGCGACAGCTCGGCACGCCGGGGTCCATCGTCAACATCTCGTCCGTCGCAGCGACCGAGCGGACCTCCGGCGTCTACGGCGCCACGAAGCATGCCGTCAACGTGATCTCGGACACCCTCCGCACCGAGCTGCTCGAGGACCCGATCAGGGTGACGACGATCATGCCGGGGGTGGTCGCCACGAACCTCGCTCGCACGCTCCCCGAGGAGACCCTCCGGACGATCGCCGCCCTCGCCGGCGTGGACGCCGAGGTCGTCCCAGGAGAGCGGATCCCCGACGAGGTGCTCGAGCGGGCCCAGGTCGCGCTGCACGAGTTCGTCGCGACGCCCGACGACATCGCGGACGCCGTGCTGTACGCGGTGACCAGGCCCGCAGACCTCCACGTCGCAGAGATCGTGGTCCGCCCGAAGAAGGACCTCGCGCTCTAGCTCCACCGTCGCGCCGGGAGGGCCGCGCCGTGTCCGCACCCCTCCTCGCGTCCTCGCCACGCAATCTGAACCGAATTATCCGTTCCTCGTGTTTCGGGCGGTGAGCCCACGGGCAGAGACGCGCTCGAGCGCGATCCCCGCCAGATGGCACGGATCCGCGATGGCAGACCCATCGACCTAGGAGGATGCATGCCTCGAAGGGGGAACCTAGAGAGCCGGCAGGCGCACCGAACGCCGCTGGCGCGGGCGGGGGGCGTCCTCAGCGCGCTGCTCGCCGCGGCCGCGATGCTCGTCGCCGCACCCGCAGGGGCGTCCAGCCAGGACGTCCACTTCACGCTCACGCCGATCTTCTTCGGGAGCGTCGTGCTCGGCACCTCGTCGACCCAGCAGTCGATCGTGACCAACTCGTCCCTGCAACCCATCTACTTCATCTCGGCGTCGCCGAGCCCGACCAACGTCGGGGCGGAGTTCCACGCGTCCCAGGGATCCTGCACCGCGGCCGTCCTGCCGGGCACCTCGTGCGACCTCTCGGTCGTGTTCGCGCCTAACGCCAAGGGCCTGCGGGCGTCGACGCTCTTCGTCCGGTTCGGCTTCCACGACCTCAGCGGTCACGTGACGAGGGCCGCGACGATCGCCACGCGGATCCAGGGGCACGGCACCCCGCCCACGTTCACCCTCTCGGGTGGGAGCGCGGGGAGCGTGAAGGTCCTCGGATACGGATCCGCGTCGGCGACGATCACGAACACCTCCATCGTGCCGCTGACCGTCCACGGGTACCACCTGTCGAACGACGGGGACCATGACTGGGTGATCACCGCGAACACCTGCCCCGCCCCGGTCCTCCCCGGCGGCAGCTGCAACCTCGTGGCGACGTTCCACCCGCACCGGCTCGGCGCCGACGCCGCGACGCTCACCGTCTCGATGCTGGTCGCCGGGACGCGCGCCTCGCTCGTCTCTCGCCAGTCGACGCTTCGCGGGACCGGCGTGTCGGTCTCGGGGAACCCACCGTTCGTCCTCTCGTCGCTCGACTTCGGCCAGGTGACCGTCGGGACCAGCGCGACGGGCACCGTCGTGCTCACCAACACGTCGACGAGGAACGAGACGTTCTCCGCGGACGCGATCAACGACAACGCCTCGGGTGCGTACGCCGTGACCGGCGAGAGCTGCCCGACTCCGATCGCGCCAGCCACCTCCTGTGACATCACCATCAGCTACGCGCCAGCCGCGGAGGTGACGCACAACGCCGCGCTCGTCGTGCGCGTCTCGTACGTGAACTCGCACGGGGTCCTCGTGACCGTCGGCGCGCAGACCAGCCTCAGCGGCAGGGGCGTGAACCCCACGTTCACGCTCACTCCCTCGACCTTCCCCGTGACCACGCTCGGCTCGACGTCGAACGGGACCGTCACGGTGACCAACACCTCGCTGGTCCCGCTCACGTACTTCCTGACCACGTTCCAGGGCTCCGATCCGGACGCCTGGGCGCAGTCGGGCTCGACCTGCACGGCGCCCATCGCCCCGGGCCAGAGCTGCACCCTTGCGATCGCGTTCTCGCCCCACCAGCAGGGCGTGCTCGCCATCACCATCCAGGTGACGCTCGACCTCACCGTGAGGACGCACACCCAGTACGTCCTCCGGCGCGCGCCGCTCGTGGGCAGGGGCAAGCTGCCGACGTTCACGATCTCGAGCCCGTCGTTCCCCGCCACTCCGAGGGGCGTCGCGGTGAGCGCGCAGGCCACGATCACGAACACCTCGGCGGTCTCCCTCTCCTACGACGCCGCCGGGATCTCGGGGATCAACGCGGCGGCGTTCGCCGTCACCGCGACGACCTGCTCGGGGCTCATCGGCCCCGGCGCGAGCTGCCAGGTCACCGTCCAGTTCAAGCCCCTGGGGGCGCCCGGCATCAAGCACGCGCAGCTGAAGGTCATCATGCTGATCGCAGGCCTCTCCCCCCACATCACGACCTCGGACAACCGGCAGCTGACGGCCACCGAGTCGTGATCCCACGGTGCGCCCCGCGGTCGTCGCCATGACCGCGGGGCGCACCGGCCCGGACGCGTGCTGCGCGTCCCCCGCGGCGCCGTGAGCCCAGGCGCCGCCGCCGCCGCGAGGCAGCCCGGCTCCCCGCCGGGCGCCTCGCGGCGAGCGAGGTCCACCGCCCAGGCGCCCGACCGGAACGCTGAGGGACCTCGGAGATAGCCTTCGGTAAATGCGTCGCCTGCCAGAGGCGGACCCTGGCAGTCCCGACCTTCGCTCCCCCCTCCACTACCTCGGCTGGCTGGCGTCCCGACAGTGGACGCTGCTGCTCGGCGGCACCGTCTGCGGGATCATCTGGATGACCTCCCAGGCCCTGGTCTGGGTCGCGGTCGGGGCCGCGATCGGCGGGGTGGACAGCTCCAGCACGTCCACCCTGGTCGCGTGGACCGTCGTGGTCGTCGCGCTCGGCGCGGTCCAGGCCTGGAGCGGCCGGTGGCGGCACAGCTTCGCCGTCACCAACTGGTTGACGGCCACGTACCGGACGATCCAGCTCATCGGGCGGCACGCGACGGTCGCCGGACCGGCGCTTCCCGCGGCCATCCCCTCCGGGGATGTCGTGAACACCGTCGCGGCCGACGCGATGCGCGTCGGGGGGATGTTCGACGTCTCGGCACGGTTCGCCGGCGCGGTCGTCGCCTGGCTCGTGATCGCGGCGTACCTCTTCTCGTCGTCGCCGACGCTCGGGCTCATCGTGCTCCTCGGCGTCCCGATCCTCATGGTGCTCACGGTCCCGATGATGCGGCCGCTGCACTCGACGCAGGCCGTGCAGCGCGAGGTCGTGGGCAAGCTCACCGCGCTCGGGGCCGACACCGTCGCGGGGCTCCGCATCCTCCGCGGCGTCGGCGGTGAGGACGTCTTCCTCGGGCGGTACCGGATGCGGAGCGACGAGGTCCGCCGGGCTGGCAACCGCGTCGCTGGCCCCCAGGCGCTGCTCGAGTCCGGCGAGGTGCTGCTCCCCGCGCTCCTGGTCGCGGCGGTCACCCTCCTCACGGCGCGCCTCGTGGTCCGAGGCACGCTCTCGGCCAACGAGCTCGTCGCGTTCTTTGGGCTCACCGCGTTCCTCACCATGCCGCTGCGGACCGCGATCGAGGGGATCATCGCGGCGACGCGCGGGATCGTGGGGGCTCGCAAGGTCCTGGCGGTCCTCTCGGTCGCCCCGTCGACGACCGAGCCGGCGTCGCCGGCCGCCGTGCCCGAGCCCGACGGCGCGCTCGTCGACCCGCACTCGGGGTTCGAGGCCAAGTCGGGGTGCCTCACCGCGCTCGTGACCGAGACGCCCGAGGAGGCCCAGGTGATCGCCGACCGCCTCGGCCGGTTCACGCCGCCGGGCGCGTCCGAGTGGTCGGAGGCCGAGCTCAGCGGCGTCCCGCTGCGCGACCTGGCGCTCGCGGTCCTCCGCGAGCGCGTGGTCGTGAGCGAGGTCGACCCTCGGCTCTTCACCGGGCCGCTGCGCGAGGAGCTCTCGCCGCACCGCGCGGCCTCGGACGCGACGATCCTCGAGACGATCGAGGCGGCGAGCGCCGAGGACGTCATCGACGCGCTGCCCGACGGCCTCGACACCGAGGTGGAGGAGCGGGGGCGAGGGTTCTCGGGGGGCCAGCGCCAGCGCCTCGCGCTGGTCCGCGTGCTCCTGCTCGATCCGGAGTTCCTCGTCCTCGTCGAGCCCACCTCGGCCGTCGACACCCACACCGAGGGGCGGATCGCCCGGCGGCTCCGCGAGGCCCGGGAGGGTCGCGGGACCGTCGTGGCGACCACGAGCCCGCTCCTGCTCGAGCAGGCGGACGAGGTCTTCTACGTCGCGGGCGGCGTGGTCGTCGACCGCGGCGGCCACGACGACCTGCTCGACGCCAACCCGTCCTACCGCGCGCTCATCCTCCGGGGGAACGACGCATGAGCACGCTGCCCGTCGCCACCTCGTCCCAGGTCCGCACGCACGCGTGGCGCCTCGCCCGCGAGCACCGCGGTGAGCTCACCCGCGTGCTCGTGGTCTACGGCCTCGCCGCCGTCGCGGCGCTCGTCGGCCCGATCGTCGTCGGCCAGCTGGTGAACGACCTGCACAACAAGACGCTCACCGTCGCGCGCGCAGACGTGCTCGTCGGCGTGCTCCTCGCCGGCGCGATCCTCCAGAGCACCTTCACCTATCTCTCGAGGCGCCGGTGCTACGTGCTCGGCGAGCGCGTCTTCGCGACGCTGCGCGAAGAGTTCCTCGAGAACGTGCTGGCCCTGCCGCTCTCCCAGGTCGAGCGCGCGGGCACCGGCGACCTCCTGAGCCGGACCACCAACGACATGGAGGCGCTCTCGAGGACCGTGCGCTACGCGGTGCCCGAGTGGCTCGTCGCGCTCCTCACCGCGATCATCTACCTGATCGCCATGGCGGTGATCTCGCCACTGGCGACGCTCGCGGTGCTCGTCAGCGCGCCGATCGTGTACCTCTCCACGCGGCGGTACCTGCGCTACGCGCCGGCCGGGTACCTGCGCGAGCGCGCCACCTACGCGGTCCTCTCGGGGACGGTCACCGAGACCGTCGAGGGCGCGCGGACCGTCGACGCGCTCCGCCTCGGCGAGCGCCAGGCACGCCGCGTCGACCGCGACCTCGCCGACGCGTACGACGCCGAGATGTACACGCTCCGGCTTCGGCTCCGCTGGTTCCCGTCCGTCGAGCTCGCCTACGGGCTGGCGGTCGCCAGCGTGCTGCTCTGGGGCGGGCTGCTCGCGATCCACCACGTGATCACGATCGGCGTGGCGACCACCGTCGTCTTCCTCTCGGCGAACCTCATGGAGCCCGTCGACCGGGTGATCTCGTGGCTGGACGAGCTCCAGGTCGGCTCCACCGCGATGGCCCGGCTCGCCGGGGTCTCCTACGTGGAGGACGACCGGGCCGCGACCGGCGAGGAGCCTGACCACGAGCGGATCGAGGCGCGAGACGTCCGCTACGCCTACCGTGAGGGACACGACGTGCTGAACGGGATGGACCTCTCACTGGCGCGCGGCGAGCGCGTCGCGGTGGTGGGGCCGTCCGGTGCCGGCAAGTCGACCTTCGGACGGCTGCTCGCTGGGGTCGACGCCCCGCGCACGGGGAAGGTGACCGTCGGGGAGGTCAGCCTCGTCGACCTGCCCCTCGACGACCTGCGCGGCCACGTGGCCCTCGTCACCCAGGAGCACCACGTCTTCATCGGGTCGCTCGCGGACAACCTCCGGCTCGCGCGTCCGACGGCGACCATCGAGGAGCTGCGCGACGCCCTCGCGGCCGTGGACGCCCTCGAGTGGGTGGACGCGCTCGACGAGGGGCTCGACACCGAGCTCGGCACGACGGGACACCACCTCTCGCCCTCGCAGGCCCAGCAGCTGGCGCTCGCGCGCCTCGTGCTGGTCGACCCCCACACGCTCGTCCTCGACGAGGCGACGAGCCTGCTCGACCCGCGCGCGGCGCGCCACCTGGAGCGGTCGCTCTCGGCGGTGCTCGAGGGCCGCACGGTGGTCGCGATCGCCCACCGGCTCCACACCGCTCACGACGCCGACCGTGTGGCGGTCGTCGCCGACGGGCGGATCATCGAGCTCGGCACGCACGACGAGCTGCTCGGGACCGACGGCGAGTACGCGGCCCTGTGGGCGTCGTGGCGGAACGACCACGGCGGCGAGGTGGTGCTCGAGCGGTGACGGTGGGGCGTCGGACGCTCGACCCGGGCGCGGCGGCGCGGTGCGCCTACCGCACGGTCCTCGAGCACGACGCCGTCGAGCCTGTCTCCGTCGCCGCGGCCGCCGCCCTCGACGACGCCGTGCGCCGGCGGGTGGACGCCGCTGGCCGGCACCGCCGCGACGTCGGCGTCGCGATCCTCGCGCTGCACGGCCCGCGCGCCGTCGACGCGCGACGCGACGTGACGACGACCCTGGCCGCGCTCGAGCGCGACGACCTCGACGTCGTCGTCGACCCGATGCTGCCCCCCGACCCCGTCGCGCGACGCCACGGCGCACCGTCGCTGCTCGTCGCGGACCGAAGAGGCGACGCGACCACCTCGTGGCGACCGGTCGACGTGCACAACCACCTGCTCACCGACGAGGGCGCGGGGACGCTCGCGGTGACGACGCTCGGGGCGCCGTGGCCCTCCGCGGCGGTGCTGGAGGAGGGCCGTCGGCTCCGCAAGGGCGGCGTCTGGCGCCGCGACGCGCTCCGCCTCGCCCACCACCACCGGCGCCTCGAGGCGCTCGGGCACGGCGGGCCGGGCGCGCTCTGCGGCGTCGTCGACCGCTCCGGCGCGCTGTGGTGGCTGGCGCTCGACGCCGCGCTCGACGACCGCGGCGCGCCGCTCGCCCAGTACGACGCGCGGTTCGCCGAGCGCGTGGCCCTCCTCGAGGCCACCGAGGCGCGGGCCGCGGACCCGGCCCGACCGCGCCCCGGAGCGGCGTGGTGGCACCGAGAGTGCGAGGATTGCCCCTTCGCCGGCCACTGCCACCGCACGCTCGAAGTCGGCGACGACGTGAGCCTGGTGCGGTTCACGTCGGCGGCCGACCAGGCGCTGCTGCGCGCGCACGGCGTCTCGACGAGGCGTGCGCTCGCCGCCCTCGATCTTGGCCTGGTCGCGCGCGGGGCGGCGATCGACGACGAGCCGGCCGAGCCCGGCGAGCCCACCGCCCTCTCTGTCGGGCGCCGCGTGCGCGACGCGGAGCGGCTCGTGCGCCGCGCGCGGGTGGAGGTCGCCGGCTCGATGCTCCGTCTCGTCGACCGCGACGCGCTCGACGCGCACCGCCGCGACGTCGAGATCGACTTCGACATGGAGAGCTACGACAACGCGACGTACCTTTGGGGCGCGCTCGTCACCGTGCGGCGGGAGACCCCCGGCGTGCACCCGGGGTACCGCGCGTTCGCCGAGTGGGGCGAGCTCGACGCCGACGCCGAGGGCCGCCTCTTCGCCCGGTTCTTCGGGTGGCTGGCCGAGACCGTCGGCGCCGCACGCGCGGCGGGCAGGACCGTCGGGTGCTACTGCTTCTGGGAGCACGCCGAGCGCGCCCAGATGCGCCGCGCCATGGACGCGGGCGTCGACGGGCTCCCGACCGAGGCCGACCTCCGCGCCGTCCTGCTCGACCCGCTCGTCGACGTGCACCGGCTGGTCACCGACCAGATCCAGACGGCCGGGCCCGCCGGGCTCAAGGTGGTCGCGTCCGCGGCGGGGTTCTCGTGGCGCGACGACACCCCGAGCGGCGAGGCGTCGATGGCGTGGTACGAGGCGGCGCGAGGCGGCGACCCCGCGGTCACCAAGGCGGCGGTGGGCCGGATCCTCGCCTACAACGAGGACGACTGTCTCGCGACGCGCGCGCTCCGCGCGTGGCTCGACGGGCCGGCCCGGGATCTGCTCGATGTCGAGGAGGCCCGTCCGGCCGACTCGTAGGCTCGCGGGCCGTGGCGTCGAGCACCGAGGCGGCACCGTTGGGCCCCGATGAGACGCGGGTCTGGCGACGGCGGCTCCTCCACGGCGAGTGGCGGGTCCGCGACCTCGAGTTCTTCCACCTGCTCGTCGCCGGCCTCGGGGTCGCGCTCGCGCTCCTCGTCTCGGTGCTCGTCGTCGGCATGACCCGCAGGGACGGCGACGTGCACGTCTCGGTGGTCTTCGTCGCCGGCCTGGTCGTCGCGGTGATCCTCCTGCGCGGGGCGGCCAGGGCGGGCCTGCGCGCCGCGGAGCGCCGCACCGCGGCCACCGCCGCAGCCGCCGCGCGCGAGGCGCTCCTCGACGCGGCCGCGCGGGGCGCCCCGGTGCGGGCCGGGGCGGCCGCGACGTTCGTCGCGCGCAGCGCGGCCGAGATCGGGTCGTACCTCGCGCGCGCCGTGCCCGCGCGGGTGGTGGCCGTCGCCGTCCCGGCGCTCGTCCTCGTCGTGCTCGCGCTCATCGACCCGTGGTCGGCCCTGCTCGCCGCCGGCGTCACCGCCCTCGTGCCGATCGCGCTCGTGCCGCTCGGGCGCCGCGCGACAGCCGAGGCCGAGACGGGCCTCGCCCGGCTGCGCTCTCTCGGCACGCGCGCGCTCCAGCTGCTCGAGGGCGCCGTCGAGCTGCGCGCGCTCGGCGCGATCGCTCGGGGTCGCGAGGAGCTCGCCGCGGCGACCGCCCGCGCCGTCGCCTCCACGCGCCGGTCGCTGCGGATCGGGCTGCGCTCCGCGACCGCGCTCGACGTCCTCACGGGCGCGGCCGTCGGGCTCGTGGCGATGCTCGACGGGTTCCGGCTGCTCGCCGGCGCGATGCCCCTCGGGCACGCGCTCGCGGCCGTCCTGCTCACCGCCGAGGTCTACGTCCCGCTGCGCACCGCAGGCGCGGCGTTCCACGCCGGCGCCGACGGGCGTGTCGCGCTCGCGACGCTGGCTGCCACCGTCGGCACCATCGCGCCCCCGCGCCCCGAGCCCACCGCGGCGCTCCCGCCGGTGGCGGCGCGCGCCGCGGCCGTCACCGCCGTGGGGTGCGCGCTCGCCGCCGCGCCCGGCGGCGGCCCGGTCGTCGAGGGGCTCGACCTCACGGTGCCGGCGGGTGGCGCGGTCCTCATCGCCGGACCGACCGGCAGCGGGAAGTCCACGGTGCTCCGCGCGGTCGCCGGCGCGCCGCTGCGCGTCGCGGGGTCCCTGCGGGTCGGGAACGCGGACCCCGCGGGCCTCTCGGCCCGCCAGCGCAGCGCGCTCTTCGCCGTCGTGGACCAGCGCCCGTTCGTGGTCGACGGCACCGTTCGCGAGAACCTCTTGCTCGGTGCGCGGCCCGGCGCAGCCGCCAGGGTCGACGACGCCATCGCGGGCTGCGGGCTCGCCTCGCTCCTCTCGCGCTCCCCGCACGGCCTCGACGAGCCGGTCGGCGAGGCCGGACGGCTGCTCTCGGCCGGGGAGCGCACCCGGCTGGTCCTTGCGCGCTGCGTCGTGCGCGACCCCGGCGTGCTCCTGCTCGACGAGGTGGGTGCGCACCTCGACGACGCGGCGATGGTCGTGCTGCGCGCCTCGATCGCCGAGTTCCTCGCCGGCCGCACCGTGCTCGAGGCGGCGCACGACCGGCCGCTGCTCGTCGACGCAGCGCGGCTGGAGCTCGGCACGATGGCGGTGGCGTCGTGACGGTCGCGACCGCGTCGGTCCGCGCCGCCGCACGGCGGGGTGCCCCGCCCCGGCGCCAGCTCGTGCGCGCCGTCGTGGCGGGGGCGGTGGCGCAGCTCGCGGGCGTCGCGCTGCTCGGCGGCGCCGCAGCGCTCCTCGTGTGGTCCGCCCACCGACCCGGCCTCGGGGCGGTCGCGGGGCTGCTCCTCGTCGTCGAGCTCCTCGCGTTCGCCCGAGCCCCCTTGCGCCACCTCGAGCGCGTGACGGCGCACGATCTCGGCCTCGGCGGCCTCGAGGGGTGGCGCACGTGGCTCCTGGACTCGGTCGCGACCTGGTCGCCGTCTCGGATGGCGGCGGCGCGCGCGGGCGACCTGCTCTCTCGGTGCCTCGAGGACACCGATCGGCTCCAGGACATCTGGGTCCGCGCCGCCGTCCCCGCGATGGCCACGCTGGTCGCCCTGGCCGCGGCCTCGGTCGGGCTCACGGTCGCGGAGCCGCTCGCGGGGCTCGGGGTCGCGGTGGCGAGCGCGGTCGTCGCGCTCGCCACGTGGGGGCGAGCCGGTCGCGTCTCCCGCCTCGGCACCGAGGAGGCCGAGCTCCGCGGCGCCGCGGCCGCCCACGCCGTCGAGCTCGCCCAGGGTGCCGAGGCGCTGCGGCTGCTCGGCGCGGATCGCGCCCACCTGGCGGCGACGGCGTCGCTCGTGGCGCGCGCCGACGTGCTCGCGGGCAGACGGGAGGCCACGAGCGCGCGCCTCGGCCTTCTCGCCGCCGGCGCGGCGGGGGCGGCGCTCATCGCGGCGGTCACCGGCGCCACGCTGCCGACGACGAACGCAGCGCTCGCCGCGGGGGTCGCGCTCGCCACGCTCGCGTGCGGCGACCTGCTCGCCACCCTCCCCCTCGCGCTCGAGCCGCTCGGCCCGGTCGCGGGGGCGGCCACGCGCCTCGCCGGGCTCGCGAGCGAGCGGGCGACCGGGACGGCGGAGCCCGGGGCGCTCGAGCTCGCCGACGTGGACGTGGCGCCCGCCGAGGTCGGCCCGGTGCTGCTCGCGCACGTCTCGCTCGCCGTCGCGCCGGACGCCCTGGTCTGCGTCACGGGGCCGACCGGCTCGGGCAAGTCGGCGCTGCTCGCGGTCGCCGCGGCGCTCGAGCCGCCGAGGGCGGGGGCGGTGCGGCTCGCCGGCCGCGACGTCGCGGCCATCGAGGAGGGCGCGCTGCGCGGGGTCCTCCAGTGGCTCCCGGCGCACCCGGGGCTGCTCGAGGGTCGCGTGCGCGACGTCCTCGACGTCGGCCGCGGGCTCGACGACGAGACGCTCCATGCCGTGATCGAGCGCGTCGGGCTCGCCGACGTGCTGGCGGGTCGCGGCGGGCTCGACGCCGTCGTCGGCGGTGCGGGCACGGGGCTGTCCGGCGGGGAGCAGCGCCTGCTCGCCCTCGCGCGCCTGCTCGCAGGGAGCCCCCGCGTCCTCGTGCTCGACGAGCCGACGGCCGGGCTCGACGAGCGGGCCGCAGCAAAGGTGCGCGACGCCGTCGCCGCGGCGGGTGCGGCCGTCCTCGCCGCCTCGCACGACGAGGCGGTGCTCGCGTGGGCGACGACGGCCCATCGGGTCGTCGAGGGACGGGTCGAGCCGGCCTGAGGGCCGGACGCCCACCCGCCTGCCCGTCGAGCGCCGCCGTCGGCGCTCGGGGTACCGGTCCCCGCGCCGCCGCGCCCGGTTCGAGCGCCGCCTCCAGGCGCGCGACCGCGTCGGTGGGCAGCGACAGGGCGTCGGCGTGCGCGCGACGGATCGACGCGACCGACGGCTCCGAGATCCCGTCGGGCGCAAGCTCGTTTCCGAGCTTGGTCGCCACCACGACCGCCTCGCGCCGCCCGACGATCGCCTTGCCGACGAGCGCCTCGTCGGTGAACGGACCGTACATGTCGGCCGTGTCGAGGAACCCGATCCCGAGCTCGATCGCGCGGTGGCTCGTGGCGATCGACTCGGCGTCGTCGCGCGTCCCGTGGAAGTCGGACATCCCCATGCATCCGAGCGCTGCGCGGAGACCTCGAGGTCGCCGAGCCGCCGTCGTCGCATCGCGCCTCTGTTCGCGGCACGCCTGTGGTCCGCGCGCGGGCTCGCGCTTGTGCACGTCGGGCGCCGCCGCTACCGTCGCGCGGCGCGACCACGCGGCGCGGGACGGAGGACGATGGACCGGCTGACGACCCCGACGGGCCGCTTCGACGACGTGCCCGGGTTCGCGTACCCGGTCGTGACCCTCGAGGTCGACGACCCGACCGGCGGCCCGCCCCTCACGCTCGCCGCCGTCGACACCGGGCCGTCGACCTCGCGCGACACCGTCGTGCTGCTCCACGGCGAGCCGTCGTGGTCGTTCCTCTACCGCAAGGTCATCGCGGTGCTCGTGGCCGACGGCCACCGCGTCGTCGCCCCGGACCTCATCGGGTTCGGGCGCAGCGACAAGCCGGTCGACCGCGCCGAGCACACCTACGCGCGGCACGTGGCGTGGCTCCGCCAGGCGCTGCTCCAGCGCCTCGGGCTCTCAGGCGTCACGCTCTTCGGCCAGGACTGGGGCGGGCTGCTCGGGCTCCGGCTCGTGGCCGAGCACCCCGAGCGGTTCGCGCGCGTGGCGGTCGGCAACACCGGGCTCCCGACCGGCGACGAGCGGCCGTCCGACGCGTTCCTCGCGTGGCAGCAGTACTCCCAGACCACCGAGCGGTTCAACGTCGGTCGGATCGTCGCGGGCGGGTGCCTCCACGGCCTCGAGGAGGCCGCCACCGCCGCCTACGACGCACCGTTCCCCGACGACGCGTACAAGGAGGGGCCGCGCCAGATGCCGACGCTCGTGCCGACCTCCCCGGAGGACCCGGCCTCGGCCGCGAACCGCGCGGCGTGGGCGTCGCTCGCCTCGTTCGACCGGCCGTTCCTCTGCTGCTTCTCGGACTCCGACGCGATCACCCGCGGGGCCGACCGCCGGTTCAGAGAGGTCGTCCCGGGTGCGAGGGACCAGCCGCACACGACGATCGAGGGCGCGGGGCACTTCCTCCAGGAGGACCGCGGCGAGGAGCTCGGCCAGGTCCTCGCGCGGTTCGTCGCGGCCGGCTGAGCTCGGCGGACGGGCCGCGGCGCGTCAGCGCGGCACGACGTTGTAGGCGCTCAGCACCGGCGCGCCGTCGCGCCACTCGATGGTGGTCACCGAGCCCGTGGAGAGCCGGAGCCGCATCGTGAGGCTCGCGTCGGCCCCGAGCGCCCACGCGACCGCCGCCTTGATCGGCCCGACGTGGCTCACGACCACGCAGTCGCCGTCTTCGCGCCGTGCGCCGTGGCCGTCGGCGGCGACGAGCGCCGCGCACGCGGCCTCGACGCGCCGCTGCACGTCCGCGAGCGACTCGCCGCCGGGGAACCGCGTGGCCGGGTCCCGCCGCACCGCCTGCCAGAGCGCAGGGTCCACGGCCGCGACCGGCTGGCCCTCCGTCTCGCCGTAGTCGAGCTCGGCGAACGCCTCGTCGACGCGGGCGGCGACCCCCGTCGAGAGCAGCGCCGCCGTCTCGCGCGCGCGCCGCAGCGGGCTCGTCACGAGCTCGGCGACCGGACCGAGGCTGGCCGCGACG
>Ga0318495_10000230_pt1 | contig 15386 bp, 11 predicted proteins | sample GRESIP108b1f25_FD_203752 | JGI IMG/M metagenome (GOLD analysis project Ga0318495, IMG submission 203752) | Tropical soil microbial communities from Luquillo Experimental Forest, Puerto Rico - GRE.SIPMG.108b1f25 | ecosystem: Environmental > Terrestrial > Soil > Tropical forest > Bulk soil...
TGGTGCCGCAGGATCAGGCGGTTCCGCTGCCCGACGGCGCCTCCCTGGAACTTGGTGCCAGCCTGGGCGTGCCCGCGATGACCGCACACTGGTGCGTGTTCGCCGACGGCCCGGTGACCGGGAAGACGGTGCTCGTCGCGGGCGGCGCGGGCGCCGTCGGCCACTTCGCGATCGAGTTGGCCGCCCGGGGGGGTGCCCGGGTGATCGCCACGGCCAGCGGGCCGGAAAAGGCGGAGCTTGCCCGCAAGGCCGGCGCCGCACATGTGGTCAACTACCGTGACGCCGATGCCGCCGGCCAGATCCGCGCGGCGGTGGGCCAGACCGACCGGGTGATCGAGGTCGCGCTCGGCGCGAACCTGGCCCTCGACCTCGCGGTGGCCAGGCCCGGCTCGATGATCGTCACCTACGCCGCCGAGCCCGCCGATCCGGTGCTGCCGGTCCGCGCCTGCATGACGGCCAACGTCACGCTCCGGTTCATCCTGCTGTACGGTGTGCCCCGCCCGGCGCTGCGGCAGGCGGCGGCGGACATCACCGCCGCGCTCACCGACGGCGCGCTGACCGAACTGCCCGTGCACCGCTTCCCGCTGTCCGACGTCGTTGCCGCGCAGGAGGCGTGCGAGGCAGGCGCGCTCGGCAAGGTGCTGGTCACGCTCTGACCCGCGGGCTCTCCCGCGCCGCCGGGCCAGCATGAGCGGGGGATCGGAGCGCGGCCCGGTGCGGGCAGCAGTGCATGCCGGCCCTAACCTTTTCGCGACTTATCCGGACCCGCCCGGCCAGCCGCCCCCCGGTTGCCGTGCCGCCGCGCCATCATGAGCGGGGGATCGGAGCGCGGCCCGGTGCGGGCAGCAGTGCATGCCGGGCCCTAACTTTTTCGCGACTTATCCGGACCCGCCCGGCCAGCCGCCCCCCGGTTGTCGTACCGCCGCGCCATCATGAGCAGCGTCCGGGCGGCCCGGTGCGCCGCACCGGCTGAGGCGGTCACGGCGAACGGGGCCACGATGCGGCTGATCCACACGTCCGACTGGCATCTCGGGCGGACCCTGCACGGAGTGAGCCTGCTGGAACACCAGGAGGTGTTCCTTGACTGGCTGGTCGGCCAGGCGGTCGCGCGCCAGGTGGACGCCGTGCTGGTGGCCGGGGATATCTACGACCGTGCCGTGCCACCGCTTGAGGCGGTAACCCTGCTCGACCGGACGCTCACCGCGTTCGCCGAGGCAGCCATCCACGTGGTCCTGATCAGCGGCAATCACGATTCATACGTGCGCCTCGGGTTCGGGTCGGCGCTCAGCGAGCGAGCAGGAATCCACCTGCGCACCAGGGTCGCCGACATCGGCCGCCCGGTGATCCTCTCCGACGCCCGCGGCACGGCCGGCATCTACGGCGTCCCGTACCTGCTGCCCGACGCGGTCATGGACGAACTGGGGGCGGAGCGCTCGCACGCATCCGTGCTGGCCGCGGCCTGCGAGCGGATCCGTGCCGACGCCACCGCCCGCGGGCTGGCCCGCACCGTGGTACTCGCGCACGCCTTCCTCACCGGGGCGCAGGCCTGTGAGTCCGAGCGCGACATCAGGGTCGGCGGCATCGGCGACGCACCCGCCGCCGTGCTGGCCGGCTGCAGTTACCTGGCCCTCGGCCATCTGCACGGCCAGCAGCGGGTACCGGTACCGGGCAGCACTACCACGGCCAGGTACTGCGGCTCGCCGCTGGCCTTCTCGTTCTCCGAGCAGCAGGGCAAGTCGGTCACGCTCGCCGAGATCGACGACGCCGGCCAGGTGACCACCGAACTGCTGGCCACGCCGGTGCCCCGGCCGCTGCGCGAGGTGCGCGGGCGCCTCGCCGACCTGCTCGCCCGTGCCGACGGGGACCTCGCGGGCCTGGCCGCCGCCTGGGTGAAGGTGGTGCTGACCGATCCGGCCCGCCCGGTGGCGCCGATGGAGCGGCTGCGCAGGAAATGGCCGCATACGATCGCGCTCGAGTTCGAACCGGACGGGGGACTGAGCGGGGCGGACGCCGACCTGGCCCGCGTGGCCAAGGCGGCGGACCCGGTGGAGATCTGCGAGTCGTTCGTCGAGTATGTGGCCGGTGCCCCGGCGGACGCAGCCCAGCGTGCGGTGCTGCGGGCGGCGGTGGAGGCCGCCCAGCACGCCAGCGATGACGGCCCCGGGCACATGGCCGGTGCCGGGCTGCCGGTCCGCACCCGGGCGGGTGGTGCCTGATGCGGCTGCACCGGTTGCGGATGACGGCGCTCGGGCCCTACGCCACCGAGCAGGTGATCGACTTCGACCGGCTCGCGCAGGGAGGGCTGTTCCTGCTGGAGGGCCCGACCGGGGCCGGCAAGAGCACCGTCCTCGACGCGGTCACGTTCGCCCTCTACGGCGGCCTGGCCGGCGAGGATTCGGCCGACGACAGGCTCCGCTCGCATTTCGCCGCCCCGGACGCACGGACCGAGGCCGAGCTCGAGTGGTCGCTGCGTGGCGTCCGGTACCGGGTGACCCGGAGCCCGGAATACCGGCGGCCGAAGAAGCGCGGTGACGGGATGACCACCGAGCCGGCCCACGTGCACTTCCAGCGGCGCGACGGGACGGCCTGGGTCAGCGTCTCGGCGAACAAAGCCGAGGCGGGGGAGGTGATCAGCGAGTTGCTCGGCCTCACCCGCACGCAGTTCACCCAGGTCATGCTGCTGCCACAGGGCGAGTTCGCCCGGTTCCTGCGCAGCAGCGACGATGACAGGCGCAGGCTGCTCACCAGGCTGTTCGGCACCAGCCTGTACGACCGGATCACCGACGGGCTGTGCGGGCTGCGGACCGAGGCCACCCGCACCAGGGAAGCGGCGGATCGCGCCATCTGCGACGCGGTCTCGGCGGCGGCCGAGGCGGCCGGGCTGGACGCCGCGGGCCGTGCGGAGTTGCTGGCCGCCGCGCGGGACGACCGGCACACCCGGTTGAAGGAACTCGACGAGACCCTGGCCGGGGCCATCGCCGCCACCGGTGCCGCGCTCGAAGCGGCCGTCGGCGCGCTGGGCGCCGCGCAGGCCGAGGACGAGGAGGCCAGACGGCAGGCCGGCCTGATGACCAGGCTGACCACTGCGCTCACGGAACTGCAAGCGCACGCCGCGACTCAGCCAGACCACGATCTGCAGGCGGCCCGGCTGGCCGCCGCCCGGCACGCCGAGCCGGTACGGCCGCTGCTCGAACTGTTCGCCGAAGCGGCCGCGGCCACCGCGGCGGCAGCGGAGGACCTGGCCGGCCTGCTGCCGGAGCCGGACGAGGACGCGCTCGCCGGGCGGGGCGGCGTCGGCGCGGCCGCCCGGGCGAAGGCCGCGGAGGCGGGCGCAGCGGCGCTGCAGCACGACGTGGGCGACGAGCAGGGCCTGCCCGAGCGGACCGCCGAACTGGACCTGCTGGAACAGGACGCGGCCGGCGCCGAGGAACGGGTCGCCGCACTGGAACTGGCGCAGCAGGGCCTCCCCGACCGGATCATCACACTCCAGACGCGGCTCGCGGAGTCAGGTACCACCGCGGCCGGGCTTGGCGCGGCGGCCCAGCACCTCGAATCCGTGCACCGGCGCATGAGCGCCGCGGCCAGGCTCGCCGAGCTTGAGCCCCGGCTAGCCAAGCTCGACCAGGCGCGACAGGCCGCGATCGAGACCCATCACCGGCTGGTGGACGAACATCAGCGCCTGCTGGACACCCGGCTGGCGGGCATCGCGGCGGAACTGGCCGCCGGGCTGGCCGAGGGCAGGCCGTGCCGGGTGTGTGGCTCACCCGCGCACCCAGAGCCCGCCCTGGCCTGCGGCCAGACGGTGTCCGCCGAGGAGGTGGAGGAGGCCAGAGCGCGGCGCGAGGCCGCGGACGCTCAGCGGGCCGGGGCGGAAAGTGCGCACACCGCCGTTGCCGTCGAGGCCGCCGGGTGCGCGGCGGTGGCGGAAGGCGGCACCGTCGAGGACCTGGCCGCCGAGGCGCAGGCCCTGGCCGGCCGGGTCGAGCAGGCGCAGGCGGCCGCCCAAGACGTGACCCGCCTGGAAACCGACCTCGCCGACACGCGGGCCGAAGCCGAACACGTGGGCCTGGAACTGCGCGAAGCCGCCGAAGTGGCGGGGGCGGCCCGGGCCAAGGCGAGCCGGGCCGCCGCCGAGCTTGCCGCGCTCACCGAGCGGCTGCGGGACGCCGCGCAGGGCCACGCGTCGGTGGCCGCGCGGCAGGCGGCGCTGCGCCACGCCGCGGCCCGCGAGCGCGCCCTGGCCGCGGCGCTCGACACCGTCGCCGCCTGCCTGGCGGCGCAGGCCGCGGCGCGGGACCGGGTGGACACGCAGTCGCGGGCGCGCGGCTTCGCCACGCCGGACGAGGCCGCGTCGGCGGTGCTCAGCAGCCAGGAGCAGGCCACGCTCGCCGCGGGGCTGCGGTCCTGGGAGGAGAGGCTGGACCGGCTCACCGCCGCCGTGGATGCGCCGGATCTGGCTGGCCTGGACCCCGCGCAGGCGGACCAGACCGCGGCCCGCGCGGAACAAGCCGCGGCCACGGCGGCCCGCGCGCAGGAAACCGAGCGGGAGGCGCGCAAGGCCAGTCAGGGCGCGGCCGGCCGGGCCGAGCGCTTCGCCCAGCGCACCGGCGACGTCCGGGCGGTGGAGGACGACTATGACCGGGTGGCGGAGGAGACCGAGGCGGTGATCCACCTGGCCGGGCTGGCCAGCGGGACCGAGGGCCAGCGGCGGGTCGCGCTGACCACCTACGTGCTGCGGCACTGGTTCGCGCAGGTGGTTGCCGCGGCCAACCTGCGGCTGTCGGCGATGTCCTCGCAGCGGTATGAGCTGAGGCGCACCGACGAGGGCAAGGCCAAACGGGACCGCTCCGGGCTGACCCTGGCCGTGATCGACCGGCACACCGGTGAGGAGCGCAGCCCCGCCTCGCTGTCCGGCGGGGAGACGTTCTACACCTCCCTGGCCCTGGCCCTCGGCCTGGCGGATGTCGTCAGGGCCGAAGCGGGGGGAGTGGACCTGGACACCCTGTTCATCGACGAGGGGTTCGGCTCGCTCGACTCGGGCACCCTGGACCAGGTGATGGGGGTCATCGACGACCTGCGCGACCGGGGCCGGGTGATCGGCATCGTCAGCCACGTGGCCGAGCTGAAGGAGCGCGTGCCGGAACGGCTGGAGGTCCGCCGCCTACCCGACGGCTCCTCCGCCGTGCAGGTCGTCGCCTGAGCGGAATCAACCTGCCCGGGGCACGGTTGGCACGGACATGGCTTCAGGGCATCAGATCACCATCACCCCCACCGATCAGCACGTTGAGGTCTTTCTCGGCGGCGAGAAGCTGGCCTCCTCCGACCGCGCCGTGGTGCTCGCCGAGACCGGCCTGCCGGACCGCTACTACCTGCCCGCCGAGGACGTGCGCACCGGCCTGCTGCGGCCTACCAGCACCAAGAGCACCTGCCCTTACAAGGGCGAGGCCTCGTACTGGTCCGCCGAGGCCGGCGGCCAGGTGCACGAGGACATCGTGTGGAGCTACCCGGACCCGATCCCCGGGGCCGAGGGCATCACCGGGCTGCTGTGCTTCTGGACCGAGCGAGGCGCCGAGGTGGTCGTGGCCAAGGCCGCGTGACGAAGGAACGCGGCCGCAGGCCAGCGGGGTTCCGGGGTCGCGGGTTAGGCGTCGCGCAGCCGAAGTAGCAGGCCTCCGGCCAGCAGCGCCACGGCGGTCCAGGCCGCGAGCACCCCCAGCCCGGCCCACGGCCCGATCGGCAGCGTGCCGAGGTTCCTCGTGGCCTGGATGGCTAGGCCCGCGTTCATCGGTGCCCAGCGCGCGATGCGGTGCTGCCACGCCGGGTTCAAGACCACATCACCGAGCACGGGAAAGATGTAGAGCAGGCCGAGCACGACCGTGATGGCCGCCGCGGAATCGCGCAATGCGGTGGCGGCGCCGAGGCTGAGCAGGGCGATCAGGGCGAGATAGAGCACCGAGCCCGCGGCCGCGCGCAGCGTCGGGCCGTGTGCCAGCGAAAGCGCCGCGAAGCCGTGCCGGGCGGTGAAGCCGTTGCCCGGCTCGAGGAGCCGGCCCGCCAGCAGCGAGGCACCCACGGCGATCGCGCCCACGGCCAGCACCACCCCGCTCAGCACGGCCGCCTTGGCGGCCAGCAGGGCAGGCCGGCGCGGCATGGCCGCGAGCGTGACCCTGATCATGCCAGTGCTGTACTCGCCGCTCATCACCAGCACGGCCAGCGTGGCGACGGTGGCCTGGCCGAGCATGATCCCGGTGAGGCTCACCTTGGTGGTGTCCGCGGTGCACGAGCCCGGGCACTTCACGATCGCGGCCGCCAGCGCGCTGGCCCCCGCGGTCAGCACGATGGACGCGGCCAGCAGCCAGACGGTGCCCGGTGCCGTGCGCAGCTTGGTCCATTCCGCGTGCAGCGCGTGCCTCATGCGTCCCTCCGCCGCAGCAGGACGGCGGCCACGGCCAGGGCAAGCACCGCCCACGCGCACATCACCGCGAAACCGGTCCACGGGGCCAGCGGGTAGCAGCCGTGGTAGGGGATGCAGCCCGTGGTCACCTGCGAGTACCGCAAGGTGGAGGTCTGCAGGCTGAACGCGGCCGCGGGTGTGTACCGCAGCAGCCACTCCGCCGGGGCCGTCGGCAGGATGACCGATAGCACCAGCGGGACGACGACCACCCCGACGGCGGCGGTGATCGCCCCGGCGCTGCGCCGCAGGATCGTGCCGGCCGCCAGGGCGAGCAGCGCGGTCACCGCCAGCAGGGCGGCGGTGCCGATCACCATCCGCACCCCGACCTGGCTGGTCAGCGACCAGGCGTGCCATACCGGCGGCGTCCAGCCCAGGGCGTGCAGCTTCCGCACGCTGAACGGGAAGGCGACGGCGGCGCCGGCCAGCCCGGCGGCGAACGTCACCGAGCCGATCACGATGGCCTTGGCGGCCAGCACCCGGCCCCGCCGCGGGCTCGCGGCCAGGGTCGTGCGGATCATGCCGCGCCGGTACTCGCCGGTGATGAACACCGCCCCGAGGGCGATCACCGCGATCGCGCCGAACAGCGTGCCAAGGAACGTCACCTGCAGCGGGTCCACGATCGGCACGAACGGCGCGATGTCGCCCGAGCCTGCCATGGTGAACGTGCCGCCGGAGCGCGCAAAGCGGTCAGGCGGTTGCGTCTTTTTCACAGCGCCGCAGGGCGGGGTTCCGCAGTGGCCGCTGACCTTTTGGGCCAGGAACTGCCCGCCCGCGCCGACCTGGGCGCCGGTCCAGATGCCGGCCGGCCAGTTGCCCTGACGGCTGACGTGGTCGAATACGGCCATGGCCTGGGTGGGCACGGTTATTCCCTGGTCGCCGCCGCCGAAGCTCTGCGTGTCGGCGTCGTAGTCGGGGGAGGCGACGAACAGCCCGGCCTGCACCGTGGCCGGCAGCCCTGCCACCTGCACGGTCCCTACGGTGGCCCAGTGCCGGCCGTCGGCCGACTCCTGCCCGGTGAGCGTGCTCCCCGAGCGGGTCAGCCGCAGCCACCGCGCGGAGGCCGCGGACGCCGGGCCGGCCGGGCCCGCGATGTCATGGGTGAAGTCGTACTGCATCCGCACGCCGTGCCCGCCGGTGGCCATGATCGCCGCATAGGGAGATCCGGGCCTGGTGCTCGCCTTGATAAGGATCCCGGCCTTGGCCCACGGCTGGGTGCGGGAAGGTGGCGGGAACTTCGTGGGAAGGTGCAGCGCAGCCCCGGCGCCGTGCAGGGAGGAGATCGCCACGGTCAGGCTGCCGTTCCCGGCCAGTGGCTGATGGACGAAGTAGAAGCTGTCGGTGACCGCCTCGCCGTCCGGGCCGGTGGCCACGTAGCTGCCCTCCACCTGGCACCGTCCGTGCACGCAGGTCATCGGGTCGTTGCTCTTCGCCGTGCCGGCCAGCGCAATCGGGGCCAGCGCGGTGGCGACGGCTGCGGCGAGCATGGTGACGACCCAGCCCCGCATGGTGCGGAACTTGGTCCATTCGGCCCGCAGCACCTGTGCGAATCCGTCGTGCCCTGCCTGCTGGCCCGAACGGTACGGCGTGATCGTGGCGGCCATCACGCCTCCCGCACGGCAGGCTCGGCGCGGAACTCGACGGCGTCCCTGGTGAGTTCCATGTAGGCCTCCTCCAGCGACGCGCGGTGCGCGGCCAGTTCGGAGAACGGCACCATGTGGCGGCCCAGCAGTTCCGCGATGCGCTGGGCAGGCAGCCCGGCGACGGTGACGGCGTCGGTCCCGGTGATGGCGACCGTCGCTCCCTCGCCGGTCAGCACGGCCATCGCCTCGGCTCGCGCGGTGGTGCGCACCGCGACCCGGTCCCGGGACGCCGCCGCGAGCAGCTCGGCCACGCTGGTGTCGGCGACCAGCCGGCCGCGGCCGATCACCACGAGATGGTCGGCGTGGTCCTGCAGTTCGCTCATCAGGTGGCTGGACACCAGGACCGCGCGGCCCTCGGCGGCCAGCGACCGCAGGAACCCGCGGATCCAGGCGGTGCCCTCGGGGTCGAGGCCGTTGAACGGCTCGTCGAACAGCAGCACCGGCGGATCGCCGAGCATCGCCGCCGCGATGCCGAGCCGCTGCCGCATGCCCAGCGAGAAGCCGCCCGCCTTCCGTTTGGCGGCGGTGCCCAGGCCCGCCTGCTCGATCACCTCGTCCACCCGCCGGGTGCCCAGGCCCTGGGAGTGGGCCAGCCACAGCAAATGGTTGCGGGCGCGCCGGCCCGGCTGCAACGCCCCGGCGTCGAGTAGCGCCCCGACGTGGTGCAGCGGGTCGCGCAGGCTCTGGTACGGCCGGCCCCCGATGAGAGCGCTTCCTGCGTCGGCCGCGTCCAGGCCCAATATCACCCGCATCGTCGTGGACTTGCCCGCCCCGTTCGGGCCAACGAAGCCGGTGACCTGGCCCGGGGCTACGGTGAAGGACAGCTGGTCCACGGCCGCGGTCTGGCCGAACCTCTTGCACAGTCCGCTGACTTCGATGGTCGCTTCCATGCCAGGCAGATTAGGGAAGCCGGGCCGCCCCGGTCGTCACGCCGGGGTGCCGTCTTCGGCGCCGCTGGCACGGGGGAGAAGGGCGCGCCGCATCCCCCGTAAGGGGGATGGCGCATTGGCGGGCAGGGGGGACGCCGCCGCCCTCGCCAGCGGCGACAATAAGCGAGGTGGACGCAGTGGGTGAGTGGCGCGGCACCTGGGCCGCCCGAGGGCAGCGGATCGCCGCGGCCCCGCTGGCGCCTGCCATGGCCGGTGTGCTGCTCGGTGTGCTGGCGGTGGCCGAGACGCTGATCCGGGCCACGGGCGCCGCCCCCGCCCGCGGCCCGACGTGGCCCGCGCTGGTTCTGGCCGCCCTGGCCACCACGGTGCCGCTAGGCCTGCTCTGGGCCCGGCCGGCCCTGGCCGCCCCAGCGGTCACCGCCGCGGCCGTGGTCTCGCTCGCGGCCTTCCACACGCTCACCGTCGCAGGCCTGGCGGCCCAGCTCGCCGCCCTCTACCGGCTCGGCCGGCACGGCCCAGCGGTGCTGGCCGCGGCGGCGGCCATGCCCTACCTGGTCGTAGCGCTCGTTCATCCGCTGCACGGCGTGGCGGGCATCTTCCTGCTGCTGCTGGTCGCGCTCGCCCCGGTGGCCGCCTGGGCCGGGATCGCCCGGCGGGCGCGCAGCGAGGCCATTGCGCACAGCGCCGCCCGGCAGGTCATCGCCGGGAGCCTGCTTGAGCACACGGCGCGCGGCGAGCGGGCGCGCATCTCCAGAGAACTGCACGATGTCGTGGCCCACCACATCTCCATGATCGCCGTGCAGGCGGAGTCGGCGCGGCTGACAACCCCGGGCATGCCTGCGGCCGGGGCGCAGCGGCTGTCCGCGATCGGCGACACAGCAAGGTCCGCGCTCACCGAGATGCGGCGGCTGCTCGGCGTGCTTCGCGAGGACGCCGACGACGAGGTGGCCGGCCGGCGGCCGCAGCCCAGCCTGCGGCAGCTCGCCGAACTTCTCGATGCGACCAGGGACGCCTCGGGCGCGGGTGCGCGCCTCATCGTCCGTGGCTGGTTGCCCCCCCTCGACCCGGGTGTGGAACTGGCCGCGTACCGCATCGTCCAAGAGGCTCTCACCAACGCGCGGCGGCACGCGCCGGGCGCCGCGGTGGACGTGGAACTGCACCACACCGGCCACGCCCTGGCGGTGCGCATCAGGGACAACGGCCCCGGCCCGCCACTGGCCTCGCCGGACGGTGGCCACGGGCTGGCCGGCATGCGCGAGCGCGCCGCTGCTGTGGGCGGTGAGCTGCGCACCGGCGAGGCCCCGGGCGGCGGCTTCCTGGTCATCGCCAAGCTGCCCGCCGAGGCAGAGGAGATGGCCGGATGAGTGCCGAGGTGCCAACGGTGCGAATCGTGGTGGCCGACGACCACCAGGTGGTGCGCGCTGGGTTCGCCGGCCTGCTCGGTACCCAGCCGGATTTCGCGGTGGTCGGCACGGCCGGCGACGGGGCCGAGGCGGTGCGGATCTGCCATGACCTGCACCCCGATGTGGTTCTGATGGACGTCCGCATGCCGGGCACAGACGGTATCGAGGCGACCAGGCAACTGGCTGGCATGGCCGACGGCGGGCCGCGCGTGCTCATCCTCACGACCTTCGACCTGGACGAGTATGTCTACGACGCGCTCTGCGCGGGTGCCAGCGGCTTCCTGCTCAAGGACGTCACCGCGGAGCGCCTGTTCGAGGCGGTACGCGTCGTCGCGGCCGGCGAAGCGCTGCTCGCGCCGACCGTCACCCGCCGCTTGATCAGCGAGTTCGCCCGGCTGCGCCCGCACGCGGCCGCCGCCCCGCGCACCGACGGGCTCGCCACGCTCACGCCACGCGAGACCGAGGTGCTCCGCCTGGTCGCCGAGGGTCTGTCCAACCCGGAGATCGCGGCGCGGCTGGTGGTCACCGAGGAGACGGTCAAGACACATGTGAGCCGCGTGCTGGCGAAGCTGGGACTACGGGACCGTACGCAGGCCGTAGTCACCGCGTACGAGTCGGGGCTCGTCGTGCCCCGCTCACCCGGCCGGGGGGATCCGGGCCCGTCAGAGCGGCGCCGATGATGGCGGCTGGAGGACGGGCTGCGCCAGGCCGGTGCCTGGTGTTACTGGTGTGACAGCACGGCCTGGGCGAACTGGTTGAAGTTGGCCTGCTTGGCGGAGTCCGGCTGGCCGAAGCTGTTGTAGTTGCTCAGGCAGCCGGGGCCTGCCTTCTGCCCGCCGGTAGAGGCATATACCAGGTACATCTTCAGCTTCGGGTAGGTGCCGGCCTCGAAGGCGCTCTTTGCCTGCAGGTAGAAGTCGTTGGCCGCGGCGGTGTTGGCGTTCGCGCAGGTACCGAACTCCCCGAGGCCCCAGGGCTTGGAATTGAAGTCGACGGTGGGGCTGCTGTCGCTTTCGAGCACGTGGTAGAACCGGCCGACGGTGTTGTCCCAGGTCGCGTGGCCGTTCCGGCTGTAACTGTCGTAAGTGACCCAGTCGACCAGGCTATTGCCTGGCCACAGCAGCGGCACCAGGCAGTCGTACCGACCGTTCGGGGGGGCCTGGTAGTCCATGGCCCAGACGACGTTGGTCACCCCGGCGGCACGGAAGCGGTTCTCCACGTTCCGCCACATGGCGATGTACTGGGCCGGGGTGCCGCCGGTGGCGTTCGGGTTCAGGTAGCAGCTGGCGCCGGGGTCGCTGGTGACATCGTTCTGCGGCTCCCACCAGATGGTCATGAAGATCTTGCGCGGGGCGATCGACTTGATGCTGGCCGCGACATGGTCGATTTGCCTGTTGACCACGGGATTGCCGCCGTCGGCCTGGGCGAACGTGGCGGCCGGCTTCCAGTTGACGTCGATGTAGGTGCCCGGCCTGCGGGCAATCTGCATCTCGTTGCTGTTGAGCGGCAGGTCACCGAGGGCGTTGCTGCCGGGCGCGCTGTGGTAGTCCCGGAAAATGTCCAGCGGCTGGCCGACCAGCCCCTCCAGATAGTTGAACTGGGCGACCTTCGAGTCCGACGCGCCCGGGTTGCCGTTGGCGGCGGCCCCGAACCAGGGCCGGCACGGGTTGACCAAGATGGCGTTCGGGGTGCAGTCCCTCGGGCCGGGCGGTGGGGCCGATGAGTGCGACCCGGACGATTGCGAGCCGGTCAGCAAATAGGCGCCGAGAGCGCCGATGCCGGCGGCGGCGACGATGAAGACGGTGGCAAAGATGCCGGCCCGGAACCCGGGCCGCTTCCCGGGCTCGGTGGGTTGAGCTTGTCTCACGTCCCTCACTCATCTGGTCGCAGGGTCAGCCGCGGGGCCGGCCGGCCACGGGCGCCTGCCCGGTGCCGACCCGAGCAAGGTTATGGCCCCCGGGCGGCCGGCCAGAAATCGGCGAGAAAAGATCTCCGCCGCGCCGGCCCTGGATTCGCTCGCCCTGCTGGTCAAGTCGCTACGACCGTGTCGTAATTCCGGTCCTGTGGCCCGGGGCTAGATGCGCGGCGCGGGGGGTTGCAGTGTCCTACGGGGCGTCGTATAACGGTGAGGCGGTCGGGACTGCTCCATCGAAGATGAAGGAGTTTGCATGAGACGTTCGCTGAAAGCTGCCCTTTCAGCAGTCGTGGTCGCGGCGCCCATGGCGCTCGTGGCCACCCAGTTCGGCGCGTCCGCGGCGGCGCCGGGCTACCACTACAAGCTGCCGCACAACGCGACCACCCATATCGCGGGGCTCCAGCACTTCTGCGGCAGCAACGGCATCACCTGCGCGGAGCCGGCGACCACATGGGGCGAGCTGGCCGGTTACAAGGCGGCCGTCAAGAAAGGCGCGCGCGTCCTGCCCTACATCGGTCACGACGAGCCCGCCACGCTGTTCTACTCGCACACGCCGGGCTCGGGGAACGACGTCACCTATCAGCTCAAGCTGCCCACGGACCCGCCGACGCTGCCCAGGAACAACGGCAGCGGCGGAACCTTCGGCTTCCAGCTGCACACGACCTTCTGGCTCGGCATGGTGATGTGCGACCCGAACGGGTCGCCGAACCCCGGCGGAGCGGCTGGTCACGCGACCGTGCCCTGCAAGCCGGACAGCGACTCGAACATCTACGCAAGCGAGAACCCCAGCAGCCCGCGCTACTTCGGGCTCGGCCCGGGCCAGGCGTATGAGGAGATGCAGTTCTACCCGCCGGGCTGGGTGCCGTGGCCGTCCGGCATCGGCTGCACCGCCAAGCAGTGGTGCGCCGCGCTGAACATCGACACGTTCCAGGACAACGAGAACACCGGCGCGGTCAACAACACCGCGTGCCTGAACAGCGTGGGACCGGAGCCGGTGAACTTCGCGTTCGTCACCAAGAACGGCAAGTCCACGGCGCCCGCGAACCCGGGGGCACCGCAGCACTTCGTGCCGAACAACAAGGCCAACCTGCTGATGAACTCCGGTGACCAGCTCACGGTGCATCTGTTCGACACCTCTGTTGGGCTCAAGGTCACCATCGTGGACCACACCACCGGTGCCACCGGCTCGATGACGGCCAGCAAGTCCAACGGGTTCGGCACCGTGCAGTGGCAGCCGAACGCGGCGAAGTGCACGATCAAGCCGTGGGCCTACCACGCGGAGTACAGCACCTCCACGCCGCAGACCCGCAACGTCAACGCGGCGCACACCTACAACATCGCGTTCTCCGACGAGATCGGGCACTTCGAGGAGTGCGGCAAGGTCGACACCAGCAGCCCGATCGCTGCCTGTGCGCAGCCGCTCGGCCCTGACACCAACGACGGCGACGTCGGGCCGGACCCAGCAGGTGACGACAACTTCTGCCTGCCCGCGTCCCAGTCGCTGGCCGTGAAGATCAACGGGTGCCTGGATATCGACGGTGACTTCGACGGGGTCCCGTACACGTTCGGCTGGCCGGGGTCGATCAGCAACCCGACCGCGGACCGGTTGCTGCACCCGACCTCGTTCCAGTTCACCAGCCCGACCACCGTCGGCGGGAAGAACTTCAGCCAGATGACGTTCGAGTCGGACATCTCCCGCAACGAGTCCAGCGACACGGCCTTCAAAGTGACGCAGCCGTGTGAGCGGCACTTCGCCAACCCAGCGGACCCGAACCCGGGCCTGGGGTGCGTGAACCCGCCGCCGCACTCGGTGTTCTACCCCCTCTACACGACCGGGCAGAACGCCAATGGCTGCTTCTGGCAGGAGGGCGGTCCCTACATCCCGGGTACCACCAACAAGTTCGGCGGTAGTGCCCAGGCCGAGTACGGCCCGCTGCGGGTGATCCACTACCCGACGTCGCCGTTCGGCACCATCACCAAGCGCTCCAACGACTTCTCGAGCAACATCGCTACTAACCCCTGCCCGGCCGGGTAACAGCCGGGCAGCACCGCAACGACAGCGAGGCCGCTCCCCCGCGGGGGAGCGGCCTCGCTGGCATGCCGCGAGAGATCAGGTGAGCTCGCGCAGGTATTGCGGGAGCATCCGGTGCCAGGTGGGCCAGTCGTGCTTGTATTCCGGGCCCCAGTTGTCCACCCGGTTGGGGATTCCTTTCGCCCCGAGCGCCTCGCCCATTCGCCACGATTCGCCGGGATCTTCCCAGTCGCCCGCGCCCGACGCGAGCACGGCGAACCGCTGCCTGAGCCGGTCGAGTTGCGGGCCTTCCAGGCCGGGCAGGAACTGCAGCGGCGCGGCGAAGTACAGATCCTCGGTCCAGGCTCCCTCGTAGAAGCGCTCGATCCCGTAGGTGCCGCTCATGCCGATGGCCGCCGAGAAGACATCGGGATAGCGGCACAGGGCAGCCACCGCGTTGAACGCGCCGATGGAGGCGCCCGTGGTGATCACGTCCATGGGCTGGCCGCCGAGGTCCGCGTGGATGGCCGGCACAACCTCCCACCTGACGCATTCATGGAACTGGTTGAGCTGCCACAGGCGGTGCCCGGCCGGGCTGTCTTTCGCGATCATCGTCCGCCCGGCCACGCTGTCGACCGAGTACAGCTTGACCCGGCCCTCGGCCAGCAACGGCCCGCAGGCACCGACCAGGCCGAACCGCTCGATCTCCTCGGCGTCGCCGCCGGCCGAGGGGAACACGAGCACCGGCTGGCCGAACGTGCCCCACCGGGCGACGGTGATGTCCTGGTTGAGGCGGCTGGAGAACCACCGCTGCACAGTCTTCACGCGATCACTCGTAGAAGAACTTCTGTGGGCCGGGGAATATCCATGACAGCCCTTCCCGTAGCCGGTCGCGCCAGTTTTCCCAACTGTGCCCGTCCCGTGCTTCGACGTAACGCACGGCCATACCGGCCGCCTCGAACGTGGGAACCATGGAGCGGTTCGGAATGATCAGCGGCTCGTAGACGCCGCAGCTCATGAAGACCCGGTCGGCGACCCTGCGGGGCGCGGCGCGGTACCTGTTGACGAACCGC
>Ga0318495_10000231_pt1 | contig 15385 bp, 15 predicted proteins | sample GRESIP108b1f25_FD_203752 | JGI IMG/M metagenome (GOLD analysis project Ga0318495, IMG submission 203752) | Tropical soil microbial communities from Luquillo Experimental Forest, Puerto Rico - GRE.SIPMG.108b1f25 | ecosystem: Environmental > Terrestrial > Soil > Tropical forest > Bulk soil...
CTCCACCCGGGCGTCTCTTTCCGCCCGCTCCTTGCGCCGGGCCGCGGCCTGCGGGTCATGGGCCAGCACCGCGCGCTGGCACGCCGCGGCCAGCCGCCCGGTGGTCATCGCGCCGGCCCGCCGCGCGATCTGGTCCTCTACCGCCGCGGCGGCGTCGTCGTCGAGCAGGCTCAGCTGGTCGGCGATGACGGCGGCGCGGGACCGGTCGATGATCCCGGCGGCTAACAGGGCCTGGGTCTGCGGCAGCCGCTCCAGCCGCCGGGACAGCTCCAGGAGAGATCCGGCGGACCGGCCGGTGAGAGTCAGCGTGGCGGCGACCTCCTCGGCCACATGCTCGCCGTCGCGGCCGTCCGGGGCAGCCCGGCGGGCGTCCAGCTCCGCGATCGCGGACAGTTCCAGCTCCGCCTGCCACGACGACAACCGCCGGGCTGCGGTGATCACGCCGCACAACTCGTCGTCCGACAGCGTGTCCAGCCTTCGCCGCCGCGCCTGGCCGATGTGCCAGGCCAGGTCCGGGCCGGGCAGCATGACATCCAGCGGTCCGCCGGCGGCGAACCCGGTCCCGGTGCCGCCGTGCCGGTGGGTGAACCCGGCCTCCAGCGCCTCAGGCGCGACAACCTCGTCTTGGTCACTCGGCTCACTCAGGCCATAGCTGGTGCTGAGTTCGCCCTGGCCTTCGGACGGCTGGATCGGCCCGGCGGCCGGGGACGCTCCCACGTCGTCGGGCGGCTGCTTCGATCCGCCGGCACCTGGCGCATCCGAGTGGCGGGGCGCGGCCAGGTCATCCTGGCCCGAATCGTGCCCGTCGCGGGACGGACCGGGAATGGTCATGGCGCCGCACCCTCCTTCCGTCAATAGCTATCTTGTTCGATTATCTTATCAGAGCATGCTAAGTCATGCTATATATTTTCGAGGCGCGCCTGGACCGATGACCCCGCTGCGGTATGCCGCATCAAGACCAGGGCGGCCGCGCCGGGATCGCCTGCGGTGGTGCTAGCACCAGGAGGGTCCGACGGGCTACCCGCCTGGACGTTGCCGTGCCGGTGAATCAGACTCCACCGGTAGCGGCCGTACGAGCCGAGGGACACAGCGAGGCCGTGCGCGCAAGTTGACCGCCAGCGTCCTGCGCGAGGCGAGTTACCGGTTCCGGGCCTGCTTCCACCACCGGTGGGCCGGGTACCTAATGCTGGCCCTGCTCATCGGCTTGCTGGGCGGCGTGGCGATGGCGGCGGTCGCGGGGGCCCGCCGCACCCAGTGGTGTTCGCCAGCCTCGCGGCCGCATGGCCCGGGCGCATGGCGGCTCGCACTCCCACCGCACTGCTCTTGCGGTCCGAGTAGCCTCCTCACCGGGGGGTGCTGTCGGTGTCAGGCGGCCGGCTGCGCGAGCCCGGGGCGAACCCCGGCGCGGCGGCGTTGAACGTCAAGAAGACCCGGTCGACGCCGCCGGAGGTCAGGCCGAGCTGGCGCAGCTGCGGGATGAGCGATTCGGTGTTCGGCGAGGCCACCGGCCCGAAACAGCCGTAGCAGCCCCGCCCGAAGGCCGGGCAGATGGCGCCGCACCCGGCCTGGGTCACCGGGCCCAGGCAGGGCGTCCCGTGGGCGACCATGACGCAGGTGTTGCCGCGGCGCTTGCACTCGTAGCAGACGCTGTGCTCGGGGATGCGCGGCTGGCGCCGGGCCAGCAGCGCTGAGATCAGCTCGATCAGCTGGCGCTTGTCGATCGGGCAGCCCCGCAGCTCGAAGTCGACGGCGACGTGGTCGGCCACCGGCGTGGACGTGGCCAGGGTCTGCACGTACTCGGGCCGGGCGTAGACCGCCGCGGCGAAGTCGGCGACGTCGGCGAAGTTGCGCAGCGCCTGGATACCGCCCGCGGTGGCGCATGCGCCGATGGTCACCAGGATCCGCGACTGGTCGCGGATCCGCCGGATGCGTTCGGCATCCTGCGGGGTGGTGATCGATCCCTCGACCAGCGAGACGTCGTAAGGCCCGGCCTCGTCGGTGGACGTGGCCTCGGTGAAGTGCACGATCTCGGCCTCCGCGGCCAGCGCGAGCAGCTCATCCTGGCAGTCGAGCAGGGTGAGCTGGCAGCCGTCGCAGGAGGCCAGCTTCCAGACCGCGAGCTTCGGGCGGGCCATGTCAGAGCTCCTTAACGGTCAGCAGCGCAGCGGCTCGCCGATAACTGATCACTGGGCCGTCCCGGCATAGCAGCAGGGGGCCGAGCTGGCAATGGCCGCACTCGGCGATGCCGCACCGCATGTTCCGCTCCAGCGAGACGCGGATACGGTCGGCGGCGACGCCCCGGGCCCCCAGCGACCGGGCCGTGAGCCGCATCATCACCTCGGGGCCGCAGACCAGGGCCAGGGTCGCGGCCGGGTCGACGTCCACCCGGTCGATGAGCTGGGTGACCACGCCCACGTGACCGCGCCAGCCGGCCGCGGCCCGGTCCACGGTGACCCGCACGTCCGCCCCATGCTCCCGCCAGGTTTCCAGCTCGCCGGCGAACACGAGGTCGTCCGGGGTCCTGGTGCCGATCAGCACCGTGACCCGGCGGTAGCGCTCGCGGGCCGCGAGCGCGGCCAGCAGCGCCGGGCGCAGCGGCGCCAGGCCGATCCCTCCGGCCACCACGACGAGGTCTTGCCCGGCCGCGTCGGTCACGCCCCACTCGGTCCCGTACGGGCCCCGCACGCCGATCAGCTCTCCCGGGCCCGCCTCGCAGAGCGCCCGGGTCACCGCGCCTACCGAGCGGATCGTGTAGACCAGGCCGGGCCCGCCCGGCTCGCCGCTGATCGAGATCGGCACCTCTCCGCTGCCGAACACGTACAGCATGGCGAACTGCCCCGGCCGGTGCGGCGCGATGGGATCGTCGACGGGCTCCAGCCCGAGCGTCACGGTGTCATGGGTCTCGGCCGCCCGGGAGGCGACCCGGTACCGGGCGGGCACCGCCTGCAGGCTCATCGCGCCCCGGCGTCGTGGCTGGGCACCGCGTACAGGTCGAGCAGCCGGATCCGGGTGGCCTGCAGCCGCTGGACGGCCGCGGCCAGCAACCGCAAGGCGAGCTGGTAGCCGAGTTCCGGGTGGCGGTCGCACAGCACCATGACGGTCGCGCCGTCCAGTTCGAACGCCTCGGCGGATTCCACGACCTCGGCGCCGAACTGCCATTCGTGGGGCGGTGAGAGCCAGGAGAAGCCGATCACGTCGCCGCGGCCGAGGGTCTCCACGATGAGGTTGGCCCGCCCGGGCATGTGCAGGTCCAGCGCCACGTGACCGGCCGTGAGCAGCCAGCATTTGCTGGCCGGGGCGCCCTCGTCGAAGAGCCGGCGGCCGGCGGGCAGCCGGACGGCCACGGCGGCGCGGGCGAGCCGGGTCACGTCGTCGGCGGGCATCCCGCGCAGGAAGGCGTGATCGGCGAGCGCGGACGCCGGGACGGCGTCGTTCATGAGGGTTCGCCTCCGGTCTGCGCCTGCGGCGCTGCGCCCGGCGAGTTCCCGGCCTGCCCGGCCTCGGCCTGCAGGGCGGCTACCTCCTCGGTCAGGTCGATGCCCACCGGGCACCAGACGATGCACCGGCCGCAGCCGACGCAGCCGGAGCTGCCGAACTGGTCGTGCCAGGTGCCGAGCTTGTGGGTGAGCCACTGCCGGTACCGGCTGCGGGGCGAGGAGCGCACCGGGCCGGCGTGCAGGTGGGAGAAATCAAGATCGAAGCAGGAGTCCCAGAGCTGCCAGCGTTCGGCATGATCGCCGGACAGGTCGGTCGTGTCCTCGACCGTGGTGCAGAAGCAGGTCGGGCACGCCATCGTGCAGTTGCCGCAGGTCAGGCAGCGGGATGCGACATCGTCCCAGCGCGCGGCGCCCGCGCTGCCCGCCATCAGGTCGTGCAGGATGTCGGCCGGCATCGACCGGCCCATCCGGTCGGCCGCCCCGGCGACCGCGGACCGCGCGCTGCCCGCGGTGGCGTCGTCGGCCCGCCGGACCGGCAGGCCGGCCAGCAGGTCGGCGCCGGCCGGGGAGCCGACGTCGATCAGGAACCGGTGGGTGCCCGCGCCGGCCATCTCGGTCAGCGCGAGGTCATAGCCCGGCCCGGCCTGCGGGCCCGTGCTCATCGACGCGCAGAAGCACGTCGCGCCGGGCTCGGTACAGTTCACCGCGACGATGAACACGCCCGCGCGGCGGGCCGCGTACCGTGACCCGGCGTGCTCGCCGCGCCCGAGCACCTGGTCCTGGATCTCGATGGCGCGCAGGTCGCACGGGCGCACGCCGAAGAACGCCAGCCGCGGGGCGTGCTCATCGGCCGCCTCGACCTCGAACCCGCCGGCCGTCCGGCGCGCGGACCACACCTTCTCACGCGGGGGATGCAGGAACTGCTTCCACGACTGCGGCCCGGCCGAGTGGCCGAACGCCGCGCTGTCGTCACGCCTGCGGATCCGGTAACCGCCGGGCTCCAGGGAAACACCCCAGCCGAACGGGAGGTCGGCGGCTGACCCGAGTTCGGCCAGGACAATCGCGCGATCGGCGACCGTGGGCCCGATGACGCGGTACCCGGCCCCCCGCAGCGCGTCAAGCAGCGGGTCCAGGGCCGCCGCCTCCATCAGCAGCGGGCCGTCCGCCGGGATCGGGCCATCCACCGTGTGCTCCTTTGCCTGCACGCCTCTAGGCCATGGTTGGTCCCCGGGTCTCACGCGCTGCGGGCCCGGGCGGTATCCGGGCCGGCCGCGGCGCAGTGGCTGGCGATCTCTTCCAGGGACAGCCCCAGCGCGGCGGCCAGCGCGGCGACGGTGAAGAAGGCGGGCGTCGCGATGCGGCCCGTCTCGATCTTGCGCAACGTCTCGACGGGGACGCCGGACGCGGCGGCGACCTCGGCCATGGGGCGGTGTCCCCGTGCCTGGCGCAGCAGCGTGCCGAGCCGTTCGCCGCGCATCCGCTCCTGGGGGGTTAGCGGTGGCCGGACCATACCGTGATACTAATACCGGTATAGTTATACCGGTAGCAGGAGAAGGGGCCGGTGCCGCGTGGTCGAGATCAAGACGCCCGGGGAGATCGAGGCGGTCCGCGCCGCGGGACAGGTCGTGGCGCAGGCACTGGCCGCCGTGCGCGACGCGGCGCTCCCGGGGACCCGGCTGGCCGACCTGGACGAGGTGGCCAGGTCGCGGCTGGCCGCAGCCGGCGCCGGCTCGCCGTTCCTCGGCTACCAGCCGCGGTTTGCCCCGGTGCCGTTCCCGGCCGTGATCTGCGCGTCGGTCAATGACGCGGCGCTGCACGGCATCCCCGGCCGCTACCGGCTGGCCGAGGGCGACCTGCTCAGCGTGGACTGCGGGGCCGTGCTCGACGGGTGGGCGGCCGACGCCGCGGTGTCCTTCACGATCGGCCCGGCGAGCCCGGCCGACGCCCGGCTGATCGCCGCCACCGAGGCGGCGCTGCGCGCGGGTATCGCCGTGGCGGTGGCGGGTGCCCGGATCGGGGACATCTCCGCCGCCATCGGCGCGGTCGGGCGCGCCGCGGGCTACGGGATCTGCACCGAGTTCGGCGGGCATGGCGTCGGCCGCCGGATGCACGAGGATCCGTCTGTTCCCAACGAGGGCAGCGCCGGGCGCGGCCTGGGGATCAGGCCGGGGCTGGTCATCGCGATCGAGCCGTGGTTCCTGGCCGGGGGCCAGGACCGTTACCGCATCGACGACGACGGCTGGACCATCCGCAGCGCGGACGGCAGTCGCGCCGCCCACGCCGAGCACACCATCGCCGTCACCGGCGACGGCCCGGTCATCCTGACGGCCGCCTGAGCCGGCCCGCTTGGGGCATCCGGCTCAGGCGGCCCGGCCCGGCGGGCCGGCTCAGGGACCTGGATCACGGCGTCCGGGTCAGCACGACCTTCAGCGCGCCGGTCTCGGCGGCCCGGCCGAACACGTCGTAGGCCTGGTCGAACTCGTCCAGCGCGAAGCGGTGCGTGATGAACCGGCTGGCGTCGATGTGATGGCTGGTGAGCAGGCGCAGCAACGTCCCGGTCGAGTAGGCGTCCACCAGCCCGGTCGTGATCGTTATGTTCCTGATCCACTGCTCCTCGAGGTGCAGGATGGCGGGCTCGCCGTGCACGCCGATGTTGGCGATCCGGCCGCCCGGGCGCGCCAGCCGGACGGCCAGCTCGAAGGTGGCGGGCACGCCGACCGCCTCGATGGCTACGTCCGCCCCCAGCCCGTGGGTGAGCGAGCGGACCACCGCCACCGGATCCTCGCGGTAGTTGTTCACTGCGATATCCGCGCCGAATTGCTTGGCCGCCTCCAGCCGGGCGTCCGCCACGTCGATCGCGACGATGTGACTCGGGCTGAACAGCCGCGCACCGGTGATCGCGGACAGCCCGATCGGGCCGGAGCCGACGATCGCGACCACGTCACCCGGCCGCACGCTGCCGTTGAGCACGCCCACCTCATAACCGGTCGGCAGGATGTCGGCCAGCATGAGGATCTGCTCGTCGGCGGCGCCGTCCGGGACCGCGTAGGTGGACAGGTCCGCGAACGGCACGCGGACGTACTCGGCCTGGGTCCCGTCGATCTTGTGCCCGAGGATCCAGCCGCCCCCGCCGAGGCACTGCCCGGAGTGCCCCTCGCGGCAGTACCGACAGGTTCCGCACGTGGTGATGCACGAGACCAGGACGCGGTCGCCGACCGCGACCGTCTTCACGCCGCTGCCGATCGACTCGACGGTTCCGACCGCTTCGTGGCCGAGGATCCGCCCGTCGGTCACGGCCGGGACGTCACCCTTGAGGATGTGCAGGTCCGTGCCGCAGATCGTGGCGGCGTCCACCCGCACGATCGCGTCGGTGTCGGCGGTGATCTCTGGCTTCGGCACTTCCTCCCAGGCCTTGTCGCCAGGTCCGTGGTAAACAAGGGCTCGCATGGTGTCCTTCTCCTTCGCTTGCCGGGATTCAGACACCACGCTGGTCACCGTGACGCTCGCGGAGGAGGGTCGAAGGGCCCGCGGGCGGGGCCGGACGCCGGCCACGTTCCGGGACCATGGTCCCGGAACGCTCACGAGGACGCGGCCGCGAGGGGCTCCGCGCCGGCGGCTTCTGGCTCGTAGAGCCACCGGACATGGTCATGGTCATCGTCGCGGCGCCGGCGGAACAGCTCGTCGCGTACTAGCTTCCCGGCGCCGTCGAGGTGCCAGATCCCCCCCCAGGTACGCGCCGCGCGCTGCACGCGCGCGGCGCGCGGAGCCCTGGCGTCCTGGTAGGCCCGCAGCGCGGCCTCGACGCCCGCCCCGGCCGGCGCGCCGCCGCGGTCGTGTCGTTCCAGGGCGGCGGCGAGGGCCGCGGCGTCCTCGATGGCCTGGCAGCCGCCCTGGGCCAGGTACTGTAGCATCGGGTGGGCGGCGTCCCCGAGCAGCGCGATCCGGCCCCTCACCCACGTCCCGATGGGCAGCCGGTCGTACATCGGCCAGCGGTTGTCCCGGCCGAGCAACGGGATGGACTCCCGGACGTGGTCGCAGCAGGCCGCGAAGCGCTGCTCCAGCTCCGCGGGGTTGCCCCAGTCCTGTTCGCCGCGCCGGTAGGCGTCGCTGCGGAACACCGCGACCTGGTTGTACATCCGCCCGCTGCGCAGCGGGTACTGCACCAGGTGCAGGCCGGGCCCGATCCAGGCGACCACGTCGCGCAGGTCGGCGTGCCGGGCGACCCGTTCCATGGGGACGGCGCCGCGGTAGGCGACGTACCCGGAGCAGATGGGCTCGTCGTCGCTGAACATCCGGCGGCTGCGCGAGTGCAGCCCGTCGGCGCAGATCGCCGCGGTACCGTCGAAGGACCGGCCGTCGGAGCAGGTGGCACGCACGGACGCGCCGCTCCCGGCCAGGCCGGTCACCTGGGCACTCGCCTCCAGCGTCACGCCAGCGTCGGCGCAGCCGCCCAGCAGTATGTCGAGCAGGTCCGACCGGTGCAGCACGATGTAGGGCGCGCCGTAGCGTTCGGGAAAGTCGGTCAGGTCCAGGGCGGTCAGCTCAACGCCCGCGACCGCATCGGCCAGCACCAGCCGCCGCGGCCGCACGCCCACGTCGATGAGCGGGCCGAGCAGGCCCAGGCGGTCCAGGATGCGGGTCGCGTTCGGCGCGAGCTGGATGCCGGCGCCGATCTCGCCGAACTGGGCCGACCGCTCGAGGACGCGCACCGGCCGGCCGGTCCGGCGGACGGTCAGGGCAGCCGCCAGGCCGCCGATGCCCCCGCCGATGACGAGGATCTCGCGGCGGCTGGTCACGTGGACCCGTCGAGAGAGCGCACGAGGTAGTCCCAGACGGCCCGCACCGAGGCGTCGGTGTAGATGTTGCGCTGTTTGGACTGCGATTCCTCCGGCCTCGTCCAGGCCGGCCAGCCGCCGAACGCGTGGGTAAGCAGCTGCTGCCGGCAGGCGCCCTCCAGCAGGACGGCGGCCACGGTGGCCGCCTGCAGGTCCGGGCCCACGGTGACGATGCCGTGGTTGACCAGGAAGACCGCGGAGCAGGCGCCCAGCGCGGCCGCCACCTGCTGACCCAGCTCGGGGGTGCGGATGAGGTCGGTCGTCTCGGTGAAGCGAGGGACGTCCGGCGGCACGAAGTAGTTCGCCGCGTGGCTGACCGGCCGCAGCGGCTGGCCAGTCGCGGCCAGGGCGATGGCGTGCGGGGGGTGGGTGTGCACGACCGCGCCGACGTCCGGGCGCGCGATCATGATCTCGGTGTGGATGGGGTACTCGCTGTGCCGCTGGCCGTCGCCGTCCAGCACCCGGCCGTCCTCGCTGACCAGGTGGACCCGGGCGGCGGTGACCTCCTCCAGGCCCCAGCGGGCGGATTTCAGCCACGCCCCCCGCCCGGCCGGGTCGCGCGCGGAGGCGTGACCCCAGATGAAGTCGCCTTGCCCGGCCGCGGCCAGGACCCTTGACGCGGTGGCGACCAGCGCCCGCACGTCATCGCTCATCGGTGCGCCAGCCTCCCGCTGAGGTGCGGCGAGCCCCGGGCTTTGCTCATGAGCTCTCGGTCGAGCATACGGCCGGGGAGTCCGGGGACCATGGTCCCGGCGTCCTGCGCCTTTGGTCTCTGGCCCGGGGGCGGCGGGCGCGGTGAGATGAAAGTGGCGAGAGAGACCAGACGAGAAGGACGCGGAGTTACGGACCGGCCCGTCGGCCCGCACACCACGCAATCGGGATCCGCGAGAAGCCGGATGGGGCCTCTCTCGCCATCATGTGCTCCCGGCGCGCCGGCCTTGACCTAGCCGCCCGCCATTGCTCCCACGATCAGGTACGGCTCCGCGCCGGAGGCGACCGCCTCGGGCAGCGGGGCGTCCGGCGGCTCGTGGGACAGATCCTGCTCGCAGGCAAAAAACCGGATGAACGCCCGGCGCTGGCCGCCGTCGTGGTCGCGGATGGTCCCGGCCAGCACCGGGTAGCGGCTCTCCAGCGCGTCCAGCACCGAGCACTGGGTGACCCGGCCCGGGACCTCCAGCTGGACCTCGCCGTTGACGCGAGCCAGGGTCCGCAGGTGCGAGGGCAGCACGACCCGGATCATGGCAGCGTCTGGGCCTCGACCGAGAGCACGGCGGGCAGGTCCCGCACGATCGGCGCCCAGTGATCGCCGGCGTCGGCCGAGGCGTACACCTGCCCGCCGGTCGTGCCGAAGTAGACGCCGCACTCGTCGAGGGAGTCGACCGACATCGCATCGCGCAGCACGTTGACGTAGCAGTTCTCCTGCGGCAGGCCGCTGGTCAGGGCCTCCCACTCGTCGCCGCCGGTCCGGCTGCGGTACACGCGCAGCTTCCCGTCCGGCGGGAAGTGCTCGGCGTCGCTCTTGATCGGGACCACGTAGATGGTTTCCGGCTCGTGCGCGTGCACGTCGATCGGGAACCCGAAGTCGGTCGGCAGGTTGCCGCTGACCTCGCGCCACGACTCGCCCGCGTTGTCGGTGCGCATGACGTCCCAGTGCTTCTGCATGTACAGCACTTCCGGGCGCGAGGGGTGCATCGCCAGCCGGTGCACGCAGTGCCCGACCTCCGCGTCGGGGTCGGGGATGCCCTCCGACTGCAGGCCGCGGTTGATCGGCCGCCACGTCTGGCCCGCGTCGTCGGACCGGAACGCGCCCGCCGCGGAGATCGCGGCGAACATCCGGCCGGGCTTAGCCGGGTCCAGGATGATCGTGTGCAGGCACATCCCGCCCGCGCCCGGCTGCCAGGACGGCCCGGACTTGTGCTCGCGCAGCGCGGGCAGTTCCTGCCAGCTCTGCCCGCCGTCGGCCGTCCGGAACAGCCCGGCGTCCTCCACCCCGGCGTAGACCGTGTCCGGGTCGTCCAGGGACGGCTCCAGGTGCCAGACCCGCTCGAACTCCCACGGGTGCGGGGTCCCGTCGTACCACTGGTGCGTCCCCGGCGTGCCGTCGTAGGCGAACTTGTTGCCCACCGGCTCCCAGGTCGCCCCGCCGTCGTCGCTGCGCTGGATCACCTGCCCCGACCACCCGCTCGTCTGCGACGCGTACAGCCGGTCCGGGTCCGCCGGCGATCCCTTCACGTGGTAGATCTCCCACCCGGCGAAGTGCGGCCCGCTGACCTCCCACCGGTCACGCTTGCCGTCCGAGCTCAGCACGAACGCGCCCTTGCGCGTGCCCACCAGCACCCGTACACCACTCATCGCTATTCCTTCCCGGCGCGTCCGGGGCGCGGCGGCCCGCCCGGTCCCGCCCGGGGCGGCTCCCGCCCGACCTGGCCTGTCGCCCGACATTTCCTGGCCTATCACAGCCCTGTGACGTTCTGACGCCCAACGGAAAGCAAACTCATCGCCCGGCCGCCCACGATTTCCCCGGGCCGCAGTCAGGACTTGCGGGCCGCGATCAGGACTTGCGGGCCGCGGCCTCCAGGGCGGAAACCGGGAGCCAGCCGTGATGGCTCCACACGACCTTGCCGGCGGCCGACGTGAGCACGAACCACGGCTGGTCCTGGACGCCGTACCCGTCGGCGATCCGGCCGGTGGTGTCCAGCGCCACCGGGTAGTCCAGCGGCCGGCCCAGGTGCTGCAGGTAGGTCCGTACCGCGTCCGCGGAGGGCTCGCTGACCTCCTCGTCGACGGCCGCGAGCGGCGGCAGCCCGGAGCGCTTGGCCGCCTGCGCGTAGGCGTTGAGCGCGGTCAGCTGCCCGCGCAGGTCCGAGGTCTCGCTCAGCCAGGTGGCGAAGAACATCACCAGGCGGGGCCGGCCGGGCCCCAGGGTGACCGAGCCGGACGGAACCGCGCTCAGCGTGGCGCGCGACGCCGGGCCGAGCCCGTTGACGTAGGCCAGGGAACCCTGCCGGGCCAGCTTCGGGTGACCGGGCAGCAGGCTGGCCACCTGCTCGGCCAGGACCTGCCCCTCCTGGCCGACGCTGGCGTACGCCATCGTGGTCAGGTAGACCTCCTGCTCCCGGCCGCGCTGGTCGATCACGTACAGCGCGGGGGTGTGGTCGATCTGGCCGGCCTGGATCTGCACGTAGATGTGGTAGGCCTGCCACACCGCGCGCAGCTGCGCCAGCGAGCCGGTCAGGAAGTCCCACTGGTTGACCATGGCGTGGGCCTGGGAGTAGGCCATCACGTCGTGCACCGACGTGGCCGAGGGGTTCGCGTCCACCCCCAGCAGCCGTACCTGGTCCCCGGCCGCGCCGAGCAGTTCCCTGGCCTGGACCATGCTGACCGTGGTCAGCGGGCAGACCGTGGTGCACTCCGAGTCCACGAAGGCCAGGACCACGACCTTGCCGCGGAACTGGCTCAGCGACATCGGCTGGCCGAACTGGTTGGTCAGCCGGATGTCCGGCGCCGCCCGGCCGCCCAGCGAGGTGCCCGGGTCGAGGTCCGGGTTGGCGGCGGCCGCCCGCGACTGCGCGCTGCCCATCGGGTCCATCCCGGAGGCCGCCCCGGTGCTGCCGGTACTGGCGCCGCAGGCGGCCAGGGCCAGCAGCCCGGCCATCGCCCCGGCCCGCAGCAGCAGCCGCCCGCCCGGTTTCCTGGTGCCCACGGCAGCCATACTGCCACGCGCCGGGTGACGTTCTCCCGCAGAGCGGACACCCGCGGCCCGCCGTGATGCCCTAGCTGAAGATCACGTACAGGCTGTTGGCGATGAGCCAGAAGCCGACGATGAGGCTGCCCCAGATGATCACCTGGTCGGTGTGGGAGTCGATCCACTTGCGGAACCTGGCCAGGAACGCCTGGCTCTGCTCCGGCCGGACCGCCGCGTAGATCTCCATGCCCACGTAGGTGGACGAGGCCAGGACGCAGAACAAGAACAGCACCAGGAAGTCCTGCCAGCTGGCCAGCTTGGCCCCCACCACCGTGGCCGCGCCCGCGGCGATCAGACCCCAGGGCTGCAGGGCGGGCGCCAGGCCCATGGCGAACCACGGGGACATCTTGTCCACGCTCGTCTGCCACTTCGGCGGCTTCTTGGGCGGCCTCGGCTGCTGCATCTTCCGGCGGTGCCGGACCGCGATCACCAGCAGGAAGACCCCGAGAGCGATCTTCACTGCCAGCGACGCCAGCGTGGGGACCGTGTTCGGCTTGGGAGGGTTGTCACCGGTGGCGAGCACGGTGATCGTGACCACGATGGCCAGGGATATCAGCCATCCGAACACGAACGCCGCGCCCTTGCGCACGCCCCGCTCGGAGGGCAGCACGACCATGAAGCCCGTCAGCGGCAGCGGGTCGAGCGCTATCGCCACGGCGATCAGGAGGAGGCTGAGCACCAACACGGCCGGATCCGATCGTCAGACGCCCGCGACGGCTTCTAGCCGCCCGGACGTGACCGCGTTCACGAAGTCCTGGTAGTCACGCTCGTTCTGGTCAGCGTAGCGCTCGGAGAAGTCGGTGATCGACTGGTCGAACGCGTCGGTCTCACCCAGATACTCGGCGATGGCCACCGGGTCCCCGGACCGGGCGTGCGCCCGGGCCAGCGTCCAGCCGCAGATGCCTGCGTAATAGTTGAGCCCGAGCGGCCGCATCTCCTCGACGATGGCCGAGCCCTTCATATCGCGCAGCTGCCGCCAGTAGAAGTTGCGGCGCACGTCCAGCCCCTTGGTCCAGCCCAGGTAGATGTCGCTGGCGGCCTGCATCATCCGCTGCCCCTGCACCACCCGCTCGCCGTGCTGCCGGTACCGGCTCTTGCGCACGTAGGGCTCGAGAACCGAGGAGGTCGCCTCCTTGACCTGCAGGAACAGCGGGTCCTGCGCGTCGCGTCCCTGGAGCAGGACGATGAACGCCCGGGTCCCGACGCTGCCGACGCCGACGACCTTGCGAGCCGCGTCCACGATCTCGAACCGCTCCAGCAGCTGGCGCCGGTCGTCCTGGAGGGTCTGCCGGTAGGCGCGGAACTGATCGTGGAGCGCCGGCACGACGTCGTCCTGGGACAGCCCGTAGGTGGCGGCCAGGTCGCGCGCCGGGACGACGACCGGCGGCTGGCTGACGATCTGGTACCGGCCGTCCACCAGCTCGCCGAGCTTCGACAGCGCCTGGAGGCTGTCGCGGGTGTGCGCCTTCTCCAGGGACTTCTCCGCCCGCTTCTGGGCCAGCTTCGCCGCCTTCTCTTCCTGCTTGTCCGCCTTCTCCTGCTTCGTTGCCTGCTTCTCGGTCTTCTTGGGCGCCTTTGCCTGCTTGTCCGCCTTCTCCTGCTTCTTCGCCGCCTTCTCCTGCAGCCCGGCCCCCGCCACCGCGGTGCGGATCCCGGCCCTGAGCTCGTCCTCGTCGAGGTGGGCGTACCAGATATCCATCGTCCGCATCCGTGCGAACTCCGCCATCGCCTCCCGGTAGGCCTGTACCGACGCGAGCGTGGCCGCGTGCGCGTCCGCCTCGGAGAACCCGTTGTTGCGGGCGGCGATCGCGAAACTCGCCGCCATCCGCTTCACGTCGTACTCGAACGGCCCCGGCAGGGTCTCGTCGAAGTCGTTCAGGTCGAACAGCAGCCGCCGTTCCGGTGAGGCGAACGCGCCGAAGTTCGACAGGTGCGCGTCGCCGCACAGTTGCACCTCCAGGGCCGCCACCGGGGTGTCCTTCAGGTCGGCGGCCATGATCCTGGCCGCGCCGCGGTAGAAGGTGAACGGCGAGACCATCATCCGCCCATGACGGACCGGCACCAGGTCCGGTTCCCGGGTGAGGTTCTGCTCCTCCAGCAGGGCCACCGGGTCCGGGCGGTCCGCCGCGGGGCTCCACTTGGTGTGGCTCGACAGCGCCGCCCCGTCCCGGGCCCCCAAGCCCCTGGCCTTGCGGTCATCGATGCTCAGGTGCTTGATCGTCTTCGCGGCCATGGTGGCTACCTTCCGTTCGCCGTGGGCGGTGCGAGATCGGTCACGGTGCGACCGGCGGTTCTACGCGGAGCACGTGCACCACTTCGAGCCGGAGGCCGATGACCCGCTGCACGAGCCCGCCGAGGGCGGCCTGATCGGGCAGCTCGGCGCGCAGGGTCGTGGTGCCCGGGCCCAGGGTGATCTCGCAATCGTCGAATTCCGAGCGCAGGGTGGTGTCCGCTTGACCCGCGAAGGTGATCTCGTACGTCTGCGGTCGCACCCGGGCTGCGCCCCTCGGTCCGGTTCATGGATGCGGCCAGCGTGCCCCGGGGCCGGGCCGGCGTCATCACCTTCCGAGGGTGAGCCGGGGTTATGGTCTGACCAGCGGGACTTTGGTCCCTACTCGCCCGGCGTCGCGGGTGATTGACTGAACGTTTGTTTCGTCCTGGGGGGGCTGGTTGTGGCGGAGAGCGTGATGGCTGGGCCCGGTACCGAGCGAGGCGTCCGGTTCGCACTGGCCAAGTTCCGGCCGACCACGCTGCCCGGCACGCTGGTCGGCCGGCCCGCGCTGAACGACCGGCTGACGGCCGGGGCCGGCCAGCGGCTGACGGTCGTGGTCGGGTCGGCGGGCGCGGGCAAGAGCGTGCTGCTGTCCAGCTGGGCCGCGGCACGAGACCCCGCCGTCACGTCCTGGCTGTCCTGCGATGAGGCGGACGCCAACCCGGTCCGGTTCTGGGCCGGGTTCGTCGAGGCCCCCCGGGCCATCGACCCGGGGTTCGGCGCCGACGCCGCCGACCTGCTAGCCATGGACGGCGCAATGTCGGCCGACGTCACCGCGTCGATCGCCAACGACGCCGCGAGGCTGCCGGCCGGGTCGGCCGTCATCGTGGACGACTTCCACACCGCGGCGCTGGGGGTCAGCCGGGACATGACCGACCTGGTCGAGCGCTGGCCGGCGCAGACCGCCCAGCTGGTTCTGGCCAGCCGGATCGATCCGCAGCTGCGGCTGCACCGGCTGCGGATGTCCGGAGAGCTGTGCGAGCTGCGCGACCGGGACCTGTACTTCTCGCTCGAGGAAAGCCGTGACCTGCTGGCCAACTTCGGCGTGCAGGTCGGCGGCGAAGACCTGGCGCTGCTACATCAGCACAGCGAGGGG
>Ga0318495_10000234_pt1 | contig 15286 bp, 9 predicted proteins | sample GRESIP108b1f25_FD_203752 | JGI IMG/M metagenome (GOLD analysis project Ga0318495, IMG submission 203752) | Tropical soil microbial communities from Luquillo Experimental Forest, Puerto Rico - GRE.SIPMG.108b1f25 | ecosystem: Environmental > Terrestrial > Soil > Tropical forest > Bulk soil...
AGTAGCGCCGGGGGGGGCCCCGTCCGAGCTAGAGGCAGCCGAGCTGTGGGCGGCGACGCTCGAGCTCGAGCCGAGCGGTCTCGCCGTGGTGTCCGGCGACACGCTCCGCATCCGCGTCGCAAATCCTGCGTTCAGGGCAGCCGTTCCCACACCCGACGTCGAGCCGGTCGGGCGCTCGGTGGAAGAGGTGTGGTCGGGCGAGGTGGGACACCGGATGCGCGCGGTCGCGGAGGAGGTGCTGACGACCGGCCGGCCGGCGCTGCACGAGCGGTACGCGCACGTCGGCGGGGACGGCGTCCGGCGCGTGTACGCGTTCCACGTCACGCGGCTCCCGCTCGCGCGGGGCCCGGCGCTGCTCTTCGTCGTGTGGGACACCTCCGAGGTGGAGCAGGCGCGGCGTGGCGCCGAGCGGGCGCGCGAGCGGGCGGAGCTCCTCGCGGCGCTCGCCGGTGAGCTCTCGGCGGGCGCCGCGCTCGATCAGGTGTTCCGCACGGCGCTCGGCCGAGCGGCGAGCCTCCTCGGCGCGGCCGACGGAGAGCTCTGGATGCTCGAGCCCGACGGCACGGCGATGCGCGGCGTCCTCGAGCTGCGGCCGCTCGGGCGGCCCGGCGAGCGCATCTCGCTCGCGGGTCACCCGCACAGCCTCCGCGCGGCGACCGGGCTCGGCCCGGTGCTGTTCTCACGCTCGGAGGCGGAGGGCGACGAGCTGGAGTCGCTCTTCCGTGCGGACGCCGGCGGCCTCTTGATCGTGCCGGTGGTGGAGCGCGGCCACGCCACGGGACTCCTGCGCCTCGTGTACCGGGAGGCGGGACGCTGGCCGCGGCCGGCCGACGTGGACTTCGCCGAGGCGATCGCGGGGCAGTGCTCGCTCGCGGTGGCGCGCGCGCGGGTCTACGAGTCGGAGCGGCAGGCGCGCGCGCGGGCGGAGGCGGCGGAGGCGGAGGCGCGCCGGGTCGGGGCGCAGCAGGAGCGGCTCGCGGCGGTGGTGGGCCACGACCTGCGGACGCCGCTGGCGGTGGTACGCCTCTCGTGCGACGCGCTCGCGCGACGCCGCGGGCTCGACCCCGCCGCGCAACGCGCGGTGGCGCGGATCTCGTCCAGCGCCGAGCGGATGGAGGCGATCATCGGCGATCTGCTCGACTTCGCGCGGACCCGCGGCGCGGGTGGCATGCCGGTCACGCTCGCCCCGGTGCGGCTCGACGAGGTCGCGCGGCAGGCGGTGCAGGAGCAGGAGGCGGCCACGGGCCGGCGGGTGCGGCTGGAAGTGCGCGGCGACTGCGCGCTCTCGGGCGACGCGAGCCGCCTCGGCCAGGTGGTCTCGAACCTGGTGGGGAACGCGCTCGACCACGGCGGCGAGCTGGGAGAGGTCTCGGTGGAGGTGCGCGGGGAGGGCGAGGCGGTGCGGATCGCCGTCCACAACGACGGCCCGGAGATCCCGCCCGAGCTCCTGCCCACGCTCTTCGAGCCGTTCCGCCGCGAGCCGCGCGGGCCGGGGGAAGGACCGCGGAGCGGGCACCTGGGCCTCGGTCTGTTCATCGTGGCCGAGATCGCGCGCGCGCACGGCGGTGCGGTGGAGGTGTCGTCGTCGGCGGGGCACGGGACGACGATGACCGTCACGCTGCCGAGATCGCCGAGCCGCAGGTAGCGCTCCCGCTCGTGGTGCGCGCGGAGCGGGAGCGCGCCGCGCCCGTCAGGCCTTCGCGGCCGGCGCCTTCCACGACAGGAGCCGCTGCTCGCCCTGGAGGGCCCGCTTCTCGGTGAGGTCCTGCGAGACCTCGAGGCAGCCCAGGTACCTGCCGCCCTCGCCGCGCAGCGCGAGGTACTCGATGTGCACGAAGCGGCCGCGCAGCTCGATCCAGAACGCGGCGCGATCCTGCGTGCCGGCGCGGAACGAGGAGAGGATCTCCTCCACCGTGTGGACCGACGACGGCGGGTGGCAGAACTGGACCTTGCGGCCGAGGATCGCGCGGCTGCGCGCGAAGATCCGCTCCTTCCCCTGCGTGAAGAAGCGCACGCGGTCGTCGGCGTCCACGAACGTCATGTCCACCGGCACGGTGGAGAGCACCGCGAGCAGCTCCTCGGGGGTGAAGCTGCCGGACGGCAGCCGGATCCGCTCCGGGCTCGCCTCGGCCGCAGCCGGCGCCGCCCCGCCCTCGGGGCGCCAGGCCGTCTCCGGCGCGTAGAGGCACCAGCCGTACTCCGACTCCTGGCGCGCGATCTCGGCCCACTCCTCGGCGGGGACCGCGTCGTACGACATCGGCAGCAGGATGTTCTCCTCCTTGAAGATCATCCCGTCGACCGCCTCGGTTGCCGGCCGCAGCTTCTCGCGCACGATCGCCCGCAGCGCCTCGCCGGTGGCGCCGTTCGCGGCCGCCGACGCGAGCGCGGCGGTCGCGGCGCGGAGCAGCGCGCGGGCCTCGTCGTGCTTCGCCCACATCACCTTGGGCGGTCCGGTGATGCCGCGCTTCTCGAGGTGCGGGAAGAGCAGGAACTCCTTGCGCAGGTAGTGCTTGTCCACGTCCATCAGCGCGTGGAGCTTGCCGCGGAGCTGGTGCACGACGGCGTCGGCGGGCTCGGCCGGGGGGAGCGCGGCGGCGTTCACGCACAGGCGCGCGATCGCCGCGAGCTCGCCGCGGAGCGCCTCGTTCTCCTTCCGGAAGGTGTGCACCGGGTGGCCCGCCGGAGCCCCGCCGGTGCGCCCGATCGTGACGTTCCCGGCGAGCGCCTGGGCGTGGAGGTCGCAGGCCTTCGTGAGCTCCGCCATCGGCAGCCCCTCGTTCACGAGCTCCTGCTCCACCGCCACGACGTCGGCGTGCGGCACCTGGCCGAGGAGGTTGGTCACCCGGGCGCGGACCTCCTCCGGCCCCTCGCCGCGGGAGAGGTCGCGCAGCGCGTCCTTCAGGAGGGCCTTGCGGCGGCTGGCGTTGTCGATGAGCTCGCTCACGTCTCGATCTCCGGGCGCTCGGGGCGCGGGTTCGGGGAGCTAGGGCGTAGAGCAGATCGCGTGCCGGGCCTGCGTTCCCGGAATCCCGAGGGTTTTTCCATCGGTCACCGCGAACGCGGTGCGGCATGGCACCCGCATTTCGGTGGCCACCGAAATCGCGGTGAAAACCGGACGTGCTGGCGAGCGGACGGAGGGTTCGTTAAACGACGCCTTCCACGGAGACCTTGGGAGGGCACATGGCCAACATCACGCTGAAGGGGAACCCTATCCACACGAGCGGCGAGCTGCCCGCGAAGGGCGCGCGCGCGCCCGACTTCACGCTCACCGGCGGGGATCTGAAGGACGTGTCGCTCGCGGCGTTCCAGGGCAAGCGGAAGGTCCTCAACATCGTGCCGAGCCTCGACACGGCGGTGTGCGCGGTCTCCACGCGCAAGTTCAATGAGCGCGCCGGCGCGCTCGAGAACACGGTGGTGCTCGTGATCTCGGCCGACCTGCCGTTCGCCGCGAAGCGCTTCTGCACCACGGAGGGGCTCCAGAACGTGGTGCCGCTCTCGATGATGCGCTCGAAGGACTTCGCGAAGGACTACGGCGTGCTGCTCGTGGACGGGCCGCTCGCCGGCCTCTGCGGGCGCGCGGTGGTCGTGCTCGACGAGCAGGACCGCGTGGTCCACGCGCAGCTCGTGCCGGAGATCGGGCAGGAGCCCGACTACGACTCCGCGCTGCGCGCCGCGCAGGCGTGAGCGGCCACCCGCCGCTCCGCCGACGGGGATCGCTCGCCGCGGGCAGGCGGGCGCTCCCCATGCGACCGAGCGCGCGCGGGCACACGAGGATGCGCAGCATGAGGGGCGGCCTTTCGGGGCCGCCCTCTCCGTATGTGGATCGTCCGGCTCGCGCTCCGCAGACCCTACACCGTCGCGACGCTCTGCGCCGCAATCGCGCTGTTCGGCGTGCTCTCGCTCGCGCGCATCCGCGTCGACATCCTGCCCTCCGTCGACATCCCGGTCGTCGTGATCGTCTGGCAATACCCCGGCCTCACCGCCGACGAGATGGAGAAGCGCGTCATCTTCCTGACCGAGCGCGCCCTCTCGACCACGGTGAACGACATCGAGCGCATCGAGTCGCAGTCGGTGACGAGCATCGGGCTCGTGAAGGTGTACTTCCAGCCCGGCACGGAGATCTCGGCGGCGATCGCGCAGGTGTCGGCGCTCTGCCAGACGATCCTGCGCGTGATGCCTCCCGGCATCACCGCGCCGGCGATCCTCCAGTTCAACGCGAGCAACGTGCCGGTCGCCCAGCTCACGGTGTCGGGGGCAGGCGAGCAGGAGCTCTTCGACTACGGGCTCAACGTGCTGCGGCTCCGGCTGTTCACGATCCCCGGGCTCTCGACCCCCGCGCCCTACGGCGGCCGCCAGAAGCAGATCATGGTGGACATCGACCCCGCGCGGCTCGCCGCCACCGGCCTCTCGCCGCAGGACGTCGTGAACGCGATCGGCAACCAGAACGTGATCCTGCCGGCGGGCAGCGCGCGCCTCGGCGACATCGAGTACGACGTCACGCTGAACAACAGCCCGGCGCAGCTGCCCGCCTTCAACGAGATGCCGCTGCGCATCGTGAACGGCCGGATGGTGCGGATCGGCGACGTGGCCAACGTGCACGAGGGCTACGCGACGCAGGTCAACATCGTGCACGTGAACGGGCGGCGCGCCACCTACCTCGCGCTCCTCCGCAAGGCCGGGTCCTCGACGCTCACGGTCGTCGACTCGGTGCGCGAGCTGCTCCCGAGCATTCGCCAGACTGCGCCGACGGGGGTGGAGCTCAAGCTCGACTTCGACCAGAGCGCCTTCGTCCGCGCGGCGGTGCGAGAGGTGCTGCGCGAGGGGCTGCTCGCCGCGGCGCTCGTGTCGCTCATGATCCTCGTCTTCCTCGGCAGCGTGCGGAGCACCGTGATCGTCTGCAGCTCGATCCCGATCGCGATCCTCGTCGCGGTGATCGGCGTGTTCCTCGCGGGGGAGTCGCTGAACCTCATGACGCTCGGCGGGCTCGCGCTCGCGATCGGGATGCTCGTGGACGACGCGACGGTGGAGGTCGAGAACATCCACCGCAACCTCGGGATGAAGGACGAGCACGGGCGCCCGCACCACCTCACGCGGGTGGTGATGGACAGCGCGCAGCAGATCGCCGTGCCCGCGCTCGCCGCCACGCTCACCATCTGCATCGTGTTCTTCCCGGTGGTGCTCCTCACCGGGCCGGCGCGCTTCCTCTTCCGGCCGCTCGCGCTCGCCGTGGTCCTCGCGATGCTCGCGTCGTACCTCCTCTCGCGCACCCTCGTCCCGTCGCTCGCCCGCAAGCTCCTCGAGGGGCACGCGCCAGAGCACGGCGCGGAGGCGCCCCCGCCGCGGAACCGGCTCGCCGCCGCCGGCCGGCGGTTCTCCACCGCTTTCGAGCGCGGCTTCGAGCACCTCCGGGCGCGCTACGACGTGGCGCTCGCGACCGTGCTCGATCACGGCCGCCTCGTCGCGCTCGGCGCCGTCGCGCTCATCGCGTCCGGCGTCCTCCTCGTCCGCGTCGTCGGCCTCGACTTCTTCCCCGAGGTGGACACCGGGCAGCTCCGGCTGCACGTGCGCACGCCGCCCGGCACGCGGATCGAGGTCACCGAGCAGCGCGTGATGGACGTCGAGAGTACGGTCCGCGAGCTCGCGCAGGGCGACGTCGAGAGCCTCACGGACAACATCGGCGTCCCCACCTTCTACAACCTGGCGTTCGTGCAGAGCGGGAACGCCGGCGGCGAGGACGGCGAGATCCGGATCTCGCTCAGGCCCGGCCACGCGCCCTCCGCCCGGCTGATGGAGAAGCTCCGCGCCGAGCTGCCCGACCGCTTCCCCGGGGTCGCGTTCTGGTTCGAGCCGGCCGACCTCGTCACGCAGGTGCTCTCGTTCGGGCTCCCCGCCCAGCTCGAGGCCACGGTGATCTCGCGCGATCCGCTCGCGGCGCAGCGCGCCGCGCGCGAGGTCATCGCCGCCGTGCGCCGCGTGCCGGGCGCGGTGGACGCCCATATCGCGCAGGTCTTCGATCGGCCGGCGATCGCCGTCGACGTGGACCGACAGCACGCGATCCAGCTCGGGGTCACCATGCACGACGTCGCCTCGAGCCTGCTCACGTCGCTCTCGTCGAGCCTGCTCACGTCGCCGAGCTTCTGGGCGGATCCGAAGACCGGCGTGAACTACAACGTGGCCGTCCAGACGCCGCTGGAGCAGATCAGCGGCATCGACGACCTCCGCGCGACCCCGATGCCCGGGCCGGACTCCGGCGACGCGGCCCCGACCGACGCGCCGCTCGTAGGGTCGGGCGCCGCCCCCTACCTCGGCTCGCTCTCGACCTTCCGGCCGTCCACGGGCCGTACCTTCATCGCGCACGAGACCGTGCAGCCCATCATCCAGGTCCAGCTCGCCGCGCAGGGGCGGGACCTCGGGGCGGTCGCCGCCGAGGTGCAGGGGGCCATCCACCGGATCGAGCTGCCGAAGGGGGTGACGGTGAGGCTGCGCGGGCAGAGCGAGGCGATGTTCACCGCGTTCGGACGGCTCGGTCTCGGGCTCTTCCTCGCGATCGCGCTCGTGTACCTCCTGCTCGTGGTGCTGTTCCAGTCGTGGACCGACCCCTTCATCATCATCGCGGCGATCCCCGGCGCGCTCACCGGCATCCTCTGGATGCTCGCGGTGACCGGCTCGACGCTGAACGTCGAGTCGTTCATGGGGGCGATCATGGCCGTGGGGATCGCGACCTCGAACAGCATCCTGCTCGTCTCGTTCGCGAACGACTACCGCGCGGCGGCCGAGCGCGACCCCGGGCCGGTGGAGGCGATGAAGGCCGCCGGACGCACGCGGCTCCGCCCGGTGATCATGACCGCGCTCGCGATGATCCTCGGCATGCTGCCGATGGCGCTCGCCCTCGGCGAGGGGTCTGAGCAGAACGCGCCGCTCGGGCGGGCGGTGATCGGCGGTCTCCTCGCGGCCACCTTCACGACGCTCTTCTTCGTGCCGCTCGTCTACACGAAGCTCCGCCGGCGCATGCCGCGCAAGCACGAGCTCGACGTCATCTTCGCGCGCGAGGTGGGCGAGGCTCCCCACGCCCCCACTGTGGGGAGGTCCTGAGTGGAGCGGCGGCGCAGGCGCATGCTGGTGCTCGTCGTCGCGGCGGCGGCGATCGTCGCGCTCGCCGGCGCCACGCTCATGGGCGCACGGCGGAGCCGCGTCGAGTCGCGCCAGCGGCACGCGCTCACCGAGGCGGCCGACCGCGGGCCGAAGGTGGCCGTGGCGCGCGCGAGCGATCCGTCGCCGGAGCGGACGATCACGCTCCCCGGGGACGTGCGCGCGTACTGGCAGACGACGCTCCTCGCGAAGGTGAACGGCTACGTGAAGGAGCTCACGGTGGACAGGGGAGCGCGAGTTCGAAAGGGCCAGCTGCTCGTCCGGCTCGAGTCTCCCGAGACCGATCAGCTGGTCGCTGCGGCGCGCTCGACGCTCGAGGTGCGGCGGCGGCTCGCCGTGCGCGCGCGCCGCCTCGCGCCCGATGGCGTCGTCTCGGCGCAGGAGCTCGATCAGGCGGAGACCGACCACGCGACCGCCAATGCCGATCTCCTCCGGCTGCGCGCCCTCCAGGAGTACGAGATCATGCGCGCCCCGTTCGACGGGATCGTCACCGGCCGCTTCGTGGATCCCGGCGCGCTCGTCTCCGGCGCCGGCCAGCCCGTGCTGGAGATCTCGACGCCCGACCGCGTGAGGGTGCTCGTGAACGTCGGTCAGGACGCCGCGCCGTTCGTGCGGCTCGGGGACGAGGCGACGGTGACCATCGACCAGCTGCCCGGGGTCGAGGTGCGGGCGCGGGTGCGGCGCACCACCGGCGCGCTCGACTCACGGAGCCGCACCATGCTCGTCGAGGCCTGGCCCGAGGACGCCTCGTCCGCGCTCATCCCCGGGACCTTCGTGCACGTCGCGCTGCGGCTGCAGGTCCCACCGCTCCCGTCCGTGCCATCCGAAGCCATCGTGCAGCGCGGCGGTCGGCTCCAGGTCGCGACCGTGCGCGATGGGAAGCTCCGTTTCGTGGACATCGAGCCCGGCACGAACGACGGGCGGACCATCCAGATCCGCTCCGGCGTCTCGCCCGGCGATGTCGTCGCGCTGTCGCCTCCGTCCGACCTCGCCGACGGCGCGCCCATCCAGGCGATCTCGAGGGAGGCGCAGCAGCGCGCGGCGCGGGCGCCGCCGGCGAGGTGAGGGCGAGATCCTCGAGGCTGCTCAGGGCGCGCAGCGCGAGACCCGAGCCTCCTCCGGCGTCGCCGAGCGGAAGACGTAGACCCGGTGGAGCGGGTAGTTCCACGCGAAGCCCACCAGGATCGACGCGGCGATGACGCCGGGGATCGGCCGCACCCCGAGCCAGTCCACGAGGACGTAGGCCGCGGCGAGGTTCAGCCCGAGCGACGCCAGGGAGACCGCGAGGTAGCGGCCCCCCTCGTGCGCGACGCCCGCGAGGTGCGTGCGGTCGAAGGCCCAGTAGCGCTTCAGCGAGAAGTCGGTCACGGCGCCGGTCACGGCGCCAGCCGCCGCCGCGAAGAGGTAGTGCACGCCCGCGAGGACGAGCCCGCTCACGAGGAGCCACTCGAGCGCCGAGGCCACCCCCGAGGCGACGTGGGCGCGTACGAAGTGGCCCACCTCGGCCACGACGCGCCGGGAGGCGCCGCTCATCGCTTGCGGAGCTCCTGACGCGCGACCTGCATCCGCAGCCACCCGGTCCAGTTCGCGAGCACGGCGATCACGCCGAGCGTCACGAGCACGGGCGTGTGGAAGGCGAACTCCTCGCTCGGCGTGGGCCGCCACGCCTCCCAGATGCTCGAGCCGAGCGTCGCCACCGCGAGCCACACGGCGCGCTCGTGTCGCTGCATGAGGCCGATGGTCGCGTCGATCCCGAAGACCTCGGCCTTCGCGCGCATGTAGCTCACCATCACCGCGCCCGCGCAGGCCCCCACGGCGAGGATGAAGCCCCACCAGATCGACCGGTAGTACCAGGCGAACCCGAAGAAGACGGCCATCTCCGCCCAGCGGTCGACCGCCGCGTCGAGGACCTCGCCGGCGTCCGAGGCCATGGCCCGCCCGCGCGCCACCGCGCCGTCCGCCGCGTCGCAGGCCGCGCCCACGATGAGCAGCGAGGCGCCGCTCCCGAACCAGCCACACGCGAAGAGCAGCGCAGCTCCGAGCTGGAGCACGAGCGACGCCCAGCTGAACACGTCCGGGTGGACCTCGAGCCGGATCGCGGTCCGCGTCACCGGCCCGAACAGCCAGAAGCCGTACTCCATCGCGCCCTTCGGGAGGAGGATGCTGCCCCCGGCCTTCTCCACGCGCTCGGTGCGCGGGCGGCCCCGCACGGCGGCCACCACGGCGAACACGACGAACGCGAGCGCGGCCCCTCCGACCACGAGGACAGGCCCCCATCGGGCCATGGGTGCGAGCCACTGTTCGATCACGGAAAGCTCATACCTCGACAGGCGCAGCGCGGGAATGCGAGTGGCGTCGCGCACCCTCCTGGTCTACCGGTCGCTCGGGGCGCCGTTCGCGGCGACGAGTCCATTGCCGCAAACAGCCGCGCATGCTAGCGGGCTGATCAGGATCTCTCTCTAACGCGGGAGTACATCCCCGGATGGGCAAGATCAGAATCGCCACGCCGGTCCCCGGTCCCCGCTCGCGCGCGGTCGTCGCACGAGAGCAGGAGCACCTGGCGCCGGGGCTGCAGGGATTCGCGCTCTGGGCCGGCGTCGCGATGGAGAGCGGCCGCGGCTCGACCCTCACCGACGTCGACGGGAACACCTACGTCGACCTCATCGGCGGCATCGGCGTGAACGGGCTCGGCCACTGCCACCCGCGGCACGTGGAGGCCATCGCGTCGCAGGCAGCGAAGCTCGCGGTGGGAAGCTTCACCTCCGCGCCGCGCGCGGAGCTCGTGCACGCGGTCTGCGCGATGGCGCCGCCCGGCCTCGACCGGCTCCAGCTCTACTCGTCGGGCGCGGAGGCGGTCGAGTCGGCGCTGCGCCTCACCCGCTGCGCGACCGGGCGCGACCAGGTGGTCGGGTTCTGGGGCGGCTTCCACGGCAAGACCGCCGGCGCGGCGGCGCTCATGGGCTCGCCGGCCCGCCACGGCCTCGGGCCGTTCCCCGCGGGCGCGACCCTCGTGCCGTACGCCGACTGCTACCGCTGCCCGCTCCAGCTCACGTACCCGTCGTGCGGGCTCGCGTGCGCCGAGCTCGCCCGCAAGGCGATGAAGGTGCAGGCGGCCGGGCCGATCGCGGCGGTCGTGATCGAGCCGATGCAGGGGACCGCGGGCAACGTCATCCCGCCGAACGACTTCCTCCCGGCCATCGCCACGACGGCGCGCGAGCTCGGGGCGCTCCTCGTCGCCGACGAGATGATCACCGGCTTCGGCCGCACCGGGAAGCCGTGGGGCGTCGATCACTCCGGGGTGCGCCCCGACGTCGTGACGCTCGGGAAGGGTTTCGGCTCGGGCTTCCCGATCTCCGGCGTGCTGGTGCGCGACGAGATCTCGCGCGCGAAGCCGTGGTCGAACCCGTCCGGCGCGTCGTCGAGCTACGGCGGGAACGCGCTCGCCGCGGCGGCGGCGCTCGCGTCGGTCGGGACGATCCGCGAGGAGCGGCTCTGGGAGAACGCCGAGCGGGTCGGCGCGGCGATGCTCGCCGAGCTGCGCCGGATGCAGGAGCGGCTCCCCTTCGTGGGCGACGTGCGCGGCGCCGGCCTCTTCCTCGGCATCGAGCTCGTGAAGGACCGCGCCACGAAGGAGCCGCTCGACACGAGCGTGACGAAGCGGGTGTACGAGCAGTGCGTCCGGCGCGGCCTGCTCGCGATGACGTATACGCCGCACGTGCGGCTGCAGCCGGCCCTCACCATCGACGTGGAGACGGCGCTCGAAGGGCTCGCCGTGCTCGACGAGGTGCTGCGGGACCTCGCCCGGAGCGGCGAGTGGCGATGAACGGGCCCAGCGCGCCGCACGACAGGGGAGGTGGAGACATGACGCGATCCGCGACGGGGCGGCGCCTGCGTGGCGCGCTCGTCGGCTACGGCTTCATCGGGGCGCAGGGCCACGTCCAGGCGTACCTGAAGCGCCGGGACGTCGAGATCGTCGCGGTCGCGGACGTGTGCCCCGCCAGGCGGGCGCTCGTCGCGGCGCAGCTCCCGGGCGCGGCGCTGTACGCGTCGAGCGACGAGCTCTTCGCCGCGGAGGCCGCCCGGCTCGACTTCGTGGACGTCTCCACGCCGCCGTGCGACCACGCCGCGATCGCGCACCGCGCGCTCGACCTCGGGCTGCACGTCCTCTGCGAGAAGCCGCTCGCAACGCGCGCCGCGGATGCGCGGGCGCTCGTCGAGCACGCCGTCGCCGCGCGCCGGGTGGTGTTCCCCTGCCACAACTACAAGCACGCGCCGGTCGTCACGGCCATCGGCGACGTCCTCCGGTCCGGCCGCATCGGGCCCGTGCGCTCGGCCACGCTCTCGACCTTCCGCACCACGCACGCGAAGGGCGTGGCGGAGTGGAGCCCGGACTGGCGGCGGGACGTGCGCCTCTCCGGCGGCGGCATCGCCATGGACCACGGGAGCCACACCTTCTACCTGACGTTCGAGTGGCTGGGCGCGTGGCCGACGGCGGTGACCGCGAAGATGGGGTACGCCGAGCCCGAGCGGTGGAGCTCGGAGGACAACGTCTCGGCGGTGCTGACCTTCCCGACCGGGAGCGCGCACGTGCACCTCACCTGGACCGCCGGCGTCCGGAAGGTCATCTACACGGTGCACGGCGCGAACGGCGCGATCACGGTGGACGACGACGAGCTGCAGGTCGCGGTGCGGCGGCCGGGCGAGGTCGTCGCGTGGGACGTCGAGCGGCGCACCATCGCGTCGGACTGGATGGACGCCAGCCACACGCGCTGGTTCAACGCGATGTTCGACGAGTTCCTCGGCGCGATCGAGTCCGGCGACCACGCCGGGCGCGAGCTGCGCGACGCCTACCGCTGCATCGAGATCATCGAGGCGGCCTACGCCTCGTCGGCGGAGGGCTGCCGCGAGATGGCGCTCGCCACGCCCATGCCGGCCGGGCTGCCGCGCACGCGCTGAAGCGCCGTCCGGGCTACGCCGCGCCGGCGTCCGGGCGGTGCACGTAGAGCTGCACCGGGTCGATCTTCTGCACCGGCGCGTGCCCCGGGAGCCGGATCGGGTAGCGGCACTCCTGCTCGTGATCGCCGAGCAGCTTGGCAGGGTCGTACACGCCGTTGAACTTCCAGAGCATCCGCACGAAGTTGGTCTGCCCGTGCGCGAGGTGCCGCGCCGCGATGCCGGCGGTGGCGCGCAGCGCCGCCCAGCCGAGGTGCTTCTGGTTCAGCACCTGCTGCGTCCGGACGAGCTCCTCGTAGAACCGGGCGAGCGGCAGGCGCGTGGGGAGCACCGCGTGCTGCACGTCGAAGAGCCGGTAGTCGCGGGTCTCGAGCTTGCGCGACTCGGTGTGCCAGGTCTCGGTGCCGGGGTAGGGCGTGGCCACGGTGAGGTGCACGATCTCCGGGACCGACAGCGCCCACTCCCGCACCGCCTCGAAGCGCCGCTCGTCCCACGACGGGTCCGCGATGATGTTCACCGCGACGACGAGCCCGAGCGACCGCGCGACCTCGAGCGCCTCGAACGACTTGCCGAGCGTGGTGCGCTTCCGGTGCGCCTTGAGGTCGGCCTCCTCGATCGCCTCGAGGCCGAGGAACATGTACTCGAGCCCGAGCCGCTTCCAGCGGCGGAAGATCTCCTGGTTCCGGACGAGCACGTCCGCGCGCGTCTCGAGGTAGTACTGCTTCCGGATCTGGCGCCGCTCCACCTCGTCGGCGATCGCCATCCCGTGGTCCGCGTCGATGAAGGCGACGTCGTCCACGATGAACACGCCGCGCTCCCGGACGCGCGCGAGGTCCTCTGCCGCCTTCTCCGGCGAGACCTTCCGGTAGCTGCGCCCGTAGAAGGTCCACGCGCTGCAGAACACGCAGTCCCACGGGCAGCCGCGCGTGAACTCGATGGACGCGCACGGATCGAGCACGCCGATGAAGTACTTGCGGCGACGCGGGAGCAGGTCGCGCGCGGGGTGCAGGTCGTCGAGGCTCGCCACGAGGCGCGGCGGGGGACCGTCGCCCGCGGGCGTGCTCACGCCCGGCAGCATCGCGAGCCCCGCGCGATCGCCCGCTGCGGCCTCGAGCAGCCTCGGGGTGATGGCCTCGCCCTCGCCCCGCACCACGCAGTCGATCGCGCCGTCCGCGTGCTCCAGGATCTCCCGCGCGGTGAACGACGCGCTGTGCCCGCCCGCGAAGACGAAGCACCCCGGCCAGCGGAGCCGGGTCACCTTCGCGAGGTCGAGCACCTCGGGGATGTTGGCGAGGTAGTTCAGCGAGAAGCCGACGGCCTCCGGCTTCCAGGCGTCGAGCAGCCGGAAGTACTCGGCGTGATCGGACGTCTGGAGGTCGAGCAGCACGACGTCGTGCCCGGCCCGTCGCACCGCCTCGGCGACGAGCTCGAGCCCGAGCGGCTCGAGCCGCAGGTAGACCTTCGAGTACATCAGGGCGCTGGGGTGGACGAGCAGGACTCTCACAGGACCCCCCGGGGTCGAGGCCGCTCGAGCGCGGTGATCGCCGCAAGCGCGACGAGGGCGTACGCGATGCCGAGCAGCACGTCCGTGAAGTAATGGTGCTGCAGGTACACCGCCGCCACGCACATGAGCAGGAAGAAGAGGACCGCCGGCACGCGCGCCCAGCGGATCTCACGGAAGCGGTACGCGAGGATCGCTGCGATGAGCGGGTAGGCGACGTGCAGCGAGGGGTAGGCCCCGAACACGTCCACCCCGCGCGAGTACATCTGGTCGAACACGTGCGTCCCGAGGAGCGCGTCGAAGCGGTGCGCCGCCGCCGCCGCGGGCTCGATGTACATGCGCGCCGGGCCGAGGCCGTACTGGGTCACGTACCAGGGCGGCGCCACGGGGAAGATGAAGTAGGTGGCGAAGCCCATCACGTTCACGAGGAGGAAGCAGCGCGCGAACGTGCGCGCCGCCTCGGGCCGGCCCCGGAAGAAGAGCAGCATCGCGAGGGCGACGTACTCGGCGACGAAGACGACGTAGGCGAACCCGGTGGCGAGATCGAGCGCCGCCCAGTGGTGCTCGAGGAACAGCTCGTTCAGCGTGCGCCCGCCCACGCCGAACCAGGTCCGCTCGAAGAGATACGGCCCGGCCACGTGCACGCGGCCGTCGATGCCGGGCCAGTAGTAGTAGCGCATCGAGTCGAAGACGACGCCGGTCAGGATGAACGGGAAGAACGACCGCAGGAACAGGCGCGTCCTCTCGTTGTAGACGTCGAGCAGGCCGAGCGAGCCCAGCAGCACGTGGTCGCCCCTCAGCCCACCGAGCGCGCCGATGGCCGCGATGTAGAGCAGGCCGAGCGCCGGGAGCCAGCCGCTCCGCTCCATCGCCCGCGAGGGCAGCAGCCACTCGCGCAGGACGCGCGGCTCGAGGCGGCGCAGGGGCACCGGCGGCTTCGCCTCGGAGCCGGTGCCCACGTCCTTGCGGCAGGGGAGACCGTTCGCCATCGACCTGACCTTGTTCGTTGTACTTGCTTCCGGCGCCGCGCAATCGTAACCCGGGAGCCGCGACCCGGGCGAAAGACGTGAGCCTCCGCGATCACCCAACCAGGCATTGCGCCGGCCTCGTCGCCGCGCTGCTGCTGCTCGTGGCTCCGCGGCCCGCCGCGGCCCGTTGCCACGTCGGCATCGAGAACCAGCTCATCCCGCTGCCGATCTACTCGACGCTCCCGAACGAGGGGAGCACCTGGGGCGTGATGCCGGTCATCCTGCGCGTGTGTCCGGAGGGCGCGCGCACGGAGTCGATCATCGCGCCGAGCGTGAGCTGGAACTCGGTGATCCACTACACGGGCACGTTCCGCCTCTACCACTACCCCACCGCCGACACCGCGCTCACGGTCATCGCCTCGGCGAGCACGAACATCAACTACAACGGCCTCCTCATCTGGCAGCGCCAGCCCACGGTGCGCGGAGAGTCGACGGACGATGTCCTCTTGCGCGTGCAGCGCACCGTCTTCGAGCGGTTCTTCGGCCTCGGCCCCGACACGCGCTCGTCCGACGAGTCGAGCTACACGAGCCTGCGGTTCATCGCGAACGCGCGCCGCGGGCTCAACGTCGTCGAACACCTGAACCTCGGGGTCACGGTCGGCTTCGAGCGGGACTCCGTGGAGTCGATCGGCGTCCCGGGCCTGCCGCTCACGAC
>Ga0318495_10000237_pt1 | contig 15231 bp, 16 predicted proteins | sample GRESIP108b1f25_FD_203752 | JGI IMG/M metagenome (GOLD analysis project Ga0318495, IMG submission 203752) | Tropical soil microbial communities from Luquillo Experimental Forest, Puerto Rico - GRE.SIPMG.108b1f25 | ecosystem: Environmental > Terrestrial > Soil > Tropical forest > Bulk soil...
GCCGCCGACGCGACGGCCGCCTGCGTCCCACGGCAGCCGGAGCGCGCCCGGCTGCCGCGTGCACGTTCTTTACCCCGCCGCCCCCAGCACGCGGATCGCGCGCAGGGCGGCGACCACGTCGTCCCGCGCCGGCCCATCCACCCCGCGCGCCGCCGACTGCGCGAGCTGATCGACCACCTCGTTCACCGCGTGGCCGTCGTGGCCGCGGACCCAGGCGTACGTGATCGCGAGCTCGCGGCCGCGCGCGTCGAGGGCCTCGATGAGGTCGCGGTTCAGCACCGGCTCGCCGGTCGCGGTCTTCCAGCCCTTCCGCCGCCAGCCGTGGATCCACTTCGAGAGCGCGTCGACCACGTAGCGGGAGTCGGAGATCACCTCCACCGCTTCGCCGTGGGGGAGGCCGTCGAGCGCCTCCAGCACCGCCCGCAGCTCCATCCGGTTGTTCGTCACCGCCCACTCGCCGTCCGCCACCCAGCGCGTCCCACCGTAGCGGAGCCGCCGGGCCTCGCGATCGAGGACGACGAAGCCGGTGCCACCGGGACCGCCGGGATTCTTGATGGAGGAGCCGTCACAGAAGACGAGGAAGCGGGCAGCCATTCCGCGGCACCCTACCCGGGAGGTCCGACGGGAGCCAGCCGCGCACGCTGGCGGTTGCGCGCGGGCGCGGCCCGTGTGAGGTTCCGCGGCCATGCCCACGCAGCTCGAGCCCAGCGCGCAGAAGGTGCAGGACGTCCTCCGCTCCCGCGGCTTCGCGAACGAGGTCGTCCAGCTCGCCGACTCCGCCCGCACCTCGGCCGAGGCGGCGGCCGCGGTGGGCTGCGACGTGGCGCAGATCGCGAAGTCGCTCGTGTTCCGCGCCAAGGAGAGCGGCCGCGCGGTGCTCGTGGTCGCGAGCGGGACGAACCGGGTGGACGAGAAGAAGGTGGCGGCGCTCCTCGGCGAGCCCATCGGCCGCGCCGACCCCGACTTCGTGCGCGCGGAGACCGGCTACGCGATCGGCGGCATCCCGCCCATCGGCCACGCGCGACCGATCGTCACCTTCGTGGACGAGGAGCTGCTCAAGCTCGAGAAGATCTGGGCCGCCGCCGGCCACCCGCACGCGGTGTTTCCCCTCACGCCCGCCGAGCTCGTCGAGATGACCGGCGGCCGCGTCGCCTCCGTCGCGAAGGCGACCTGACGTTAGGTCGTCTCGGATCGGAGCGCGCGGAGCAGCGCCTCCAGCCGCGAGAGATCCGTCGGCTTCGTGAGGTGCGCGTCGAAGCCGGCGAGCCGCGTCCGCTCCAGGTCCTCCGGCTGCCCGTACCCCGTGAGCGCGACGAGGAACGGCTCCCGCCCGTGCTCCGCGCGCAACCGGCGCGCCACCTCGAACCCATCGAGGAGCGGCAGGCCGAGGTCGATCAACGCGACCTCGGGGCGGCGCGCCCGGGCGAGCGCGACGGCCTCGCGGCCGTCGGCGGCGCTCCGCACCGCATGGCCCCACAGCGAGAGCATCGTGGTCAACGCCTCGCGGGCGTCCTCGTTGTCCTCCACGACGAGAACGTCACGGCGGTCCGCCCTGGGCTCCGCCTGTCGAGCCTCCAGCGCATTCCCGGATCTCGAGGGCTGGGCGAGCGGCAAGCGCAGCGCGAACTCGCTGCCCATATCAGGGCCGCCGCTCAGCGCCTCGATCGAGCCCCCGTGCAGCTGGACGAGGCCGCGCACGAGCGTGAGCCCGAGGCCCATGCCCCCGCGCGCGCGGTCCAGCGCCGAAGAGACCTGCACGAACGGCTCGAAGATCCGGCCGAGCTCCTCGGAAGCGATGCCGATCCCGTCGTCCCGCACGCGCAGCACTGCGATGCGGCCCTCGCGCGAGAGCTCGACGCGGACGTGCCCTCCATGCGGGGTGTACTTCACGGCGTTCGTCAGGAGGTTCGTCAGCGCCTGGTCGAGGCGCACCTCGTCGCCGTCCACCGTCGCCTCCTGGAGGGTGCCGGCGGTGAGCGCCAGTCCGCCCTTGGCGGCTGCAGGGGCGAAGCTCTCGAGGCAGCGCAGCACGAGGTCGCGGAGATCCACACGCGCCAGCTGCAACACCACCTTGCCCGACGTGACCCGGGACACGTCGAGGAGGTCGTCCACCAGTCGCGTGAGCTGCCGCGTCTGGCGCCGCACCACCGCAATCCTGCGCTCGGGCTCGACACCGCGCTCGAGGAGCTCCCCGGCCGCCGCGAGCGCGGCGAGCGGGTTCCGCAGCTCGTGGCCGAGCAGCGCGAGGAACCGGTCGCGGTCTCGCAGCGCCTCGCGCAGGCGCCCGAGGACCGCGCGCGCGGCGTACTGGCGGTTCCGGACACGCAGCGCCGCGCGGGCGGCGCTCACGAGCGTGCGCCTCCGGAGCGGCCGGTCCAACAGCGTGACGTTCCCGAGCCGCGCGAGAGGCTCGGCGGGCCCGGGCGCGGAGTCGATCGCCCCCAGCCGGTGCGCGAAGACCACGATCGGCAGGTCGGACCACGCCTCCTGCTCCTCCACGATGCGCGCGAGCGCGTCCAGCGCGGCCGGCGTGATCGCCTCCTCCGCGACGAAGGCCGCCGCAGCGCCGCGCGCGATCTCCTCGCACAGCACGGCCGTGGTGGCGCAGGGCTCGGCCTGGAGACCGGCACGCGCGAGGACTTCGGCCGCGAGCACCGCGTCGCGCCCGGTGGGCGCCAGGACGAGGATCCGCTGCGACCCGTCCTCCAGGCTCATGCCCGGCCGCCGCTTCCGCCGTCACCGAGGACTGGGACGCCGGCGAGCACGCCGCGGAACTCCGTCAGCGGCTGACCGAGCTTGACGCCCCCGCGGCCCAGCTTCAGCTCGCGGATCGTGCTCTCGTGCGCGCCCGTGCGCTTCTTCACCACCGAGAGCGCCTTGCGCACGCCCCCGCCCGTCTCGAAGAAGCGGAGCAGGATCACCGAGTCGGCCAGGTAGCTCACGTCGCTCGGCGAGTCGAGCCGATCGCCCACGAGCCCGTGCTCCGCCATGATGAGCAGCGTCAGCACGCCCTTCTGCCCGAGGTAGGCGAGCATCTCGTGCATCTGGGTGTTGAGGAAGCGCTCCTCGGGCATTGCGTTCAGGTAGCCATTCAGGCTGTCGATGACGACGAGCCGCGCGCCGCGTTGTTCGACCTCGTCGCGCATCGCCTGCGAGAACTCGCCCGGCGAGAGCTCGGCGGGATCGACCTGCTGGAGCGTGATCGTGCCCGCGTTGAGGTGGCGCTCGAGATCGACCTCCATCGACCGGGTGCGGGCGATGGTCGCGTGCCGCGCCTCGTCGAAGCCGAACATCGCAACCTGCTCGCCGCGGTTCGCCGCGGCCACCGCGTACAGCGAGGCGACGGATGACTTGCCGCAACCCGCCGGTCCCAGGATGAGCGCGCTCGTCCCGCGTTCCAGCCCGCCACCCAGGAGCGCGTCGAGCTCGGCGACTCCCGAGGAGACGATGCCGCTCTCCGGTACACCGCGGTGGGCCGCGGCGACGAGACGTGGGAACACCCGCAAGCCGCCGGTTCGGATCGCGAGGTCGTGGTAGCCGCCGCTGTAGGCGATGCCGCGCAGCTTCGTGATCTGCAGCCGCCTCCGCGAGGCGCCAAATGACGGGGAGACCTGTTCGAGACAGATGACGCCGTGCGCCAGCGACTGCAGCAGCACGTCCGGATCGTTGGGGAGCGGGTTGTCCACGAGGAGCATCGTCCGCTCGTTCAGGGCCAGCTGTCGCTTCAGGGCGAGGATCTGGTGACGGTAGCGGAGTGGGCTCTGCGCGAGCAGGCGCAGCTCCGAGCAGGAGTCGAGCACCACACGCGAGGGCTTCAGGCGCTCGATCTCGGCGAGGATGCCGCTCATCCGCTCGCCGAGCTCCACCTCGGCCGGCTGGAAGAGGGTGTTCTCGTCCTGCAGGTCACCCGCGACCGCCTCGTACAGATCCACCCCATCGAGCGACCAGCCGTGCGAGGCGGCGACGGCTCGCACCTCCTCGGCGGTCTCGGAGAGCGAGATGTACAGGCATCGCTCCCCGCGCCGCGCGCCCTCGCGCAGGAACTGGAGGGCGATCGTGGTCTTGCCCGAGCCAGGGGCGCCCTGCAGGAGATAGAGCCGTCGCGGAGGGAGGCCGCCATCGAGGACCTCGTCGAGCCCCGGTACACCGGTCGCGACGCGCGTCTGGCTTGGCACGCCCACTGATCCAGCGTAGTACCTCGATCGCGGCGCCGCCTGCGCCCCGGGGCGTCTGTCAGGAGCCCCAGATGGGCCCGAGGGCGCGGTCCTGCTATGAACGCACCCCCGTGACGCTGCTCCACGCCGCCGACCTCTCGCTCGCCTACGGCAGCCGCGCCATCTTCGACGGGCTCACGCTCACCATCGGCGAGGGCGAGCGCGTCGGCCTCGTGGGGGTGAACGGCTCCGGCAAGTCGTCTCTCATGCGCATGCTCGCGCGCGCGGCGGAACCCGACCGCGGCGAGGTGCAGCTCCGTCGCGGCGCGCTCGTCACCTACCTCCCGCAGGAGCCGTCGTTCGCCGAGGGCGCGACGATCGCCTCGGAGCTGGAGGTGGCTCGCGCGCCGCTCAAGGCCGCGCTCGACGCGCACGCGTCCCTCTCGGCGCGGCTCGAGATCGAGCGGGACGAGGCAGCCCACGAGAAGATCCTGAAGGACCTCGCGGCGCTCTCGGATCGGATCGAGCACCTCGGCGGCTGGGACACGGCCCACGAGGCGCGGCGGCTCCTCGACCGGCTCGGCGTGAAGGACTGGGACCGGCCAGTGGCCGACCTCTCGGGCGGGACCCGGAAACGCGTCGCCATCGCGCGCGCGCTCCTCACGCATCCCGACCTCCTGCTCCTCGACGAGCCGACGAACCACCTCGACGCCGACACGGTGGACTGGCTCGAGGAGGAGATCGACCAGCTCGCGGGCGCGCTCCTCCTCGTCACGCACGACCGCTACTTCCTCGACGACCTCGTCGATCGGATCGTGGAGATCACCCCCGGCGCCGGCGTGACGAGCTGGGACGGGAACTACGAGGCCTACCTCGAGCAGAAGCTCGTGGCCGAGGAGCTCGCGTCCACCGCGCAGCACAAGCGCGAGCGGTGGATCGCGCAGGAGGTGGCGTGGCTCCGGCGCGGCGTCGAGGCCCGCCGCACGAAGTCGAAGGCGCGCATCCAGCGCGCGCGCCAGCTCCTCGCCGAGCGCGGCTTCCAGCGGCCGAGGGTGGCGGATCTCCAGCTCGCCGCGGCGCCGCGGCTCTCGCACGTCGTGATCGAGGCGACCGGAATCTCGAAGGCGTACGGCGAGCGCACCGTGCTCGACGGGATCGACTTCACGCTCCAGCGCGGCGAGCGGGTGGGCATCGTCGGGCCGAACGGCGTGGGAAAGACCACGTTCCTGCGCGTGCTCCTCGGCGAGACGCCGCCCGACCAGGGCGAGGTCGTGATCGGGAAGCGGACGAAGGTCGCCTACTACGACCAGCAGCGGCTCCAGCTCGATCCCGAGCAGACGATCTACGAGGCCGCCGGCGGCGGTCCCCCGGGGCGCGAGGGCGAGGACTTCGTGCAGCTCGGGGAGCGGCGGATCGCGCTCCGCGACTACCTCGACGACCTCCTCTTCCCGGCCACCTCGCAGCGGATGAAGGTGCGAGCGCTCTCCGGCGGCGAGCGGAACCGGCTGCTCCTCGCGAAGCTCTTCCTCGCCGGCGCGAACGTGCTCGTGCTCGACGAGCCCACGAACGATCTCGACCTCGTCACGCTGAACGTGCTCGAGCGGCTCCTCCTCGACTTCGACGGGAGCGTGCTGCTCGTCACGCACGACCGCTACTTCCTCGACAAGGCCGCGACCGCGATCCTCGCGTTCGAGGGGAACGGCCGCGCGATCCGGTATCCCGGCAACTACGAGATGTACCGGACGCTGAAGGAGCAGGCCGTGGCCAGCGGCGCGGCTTCGGCGGAGCCCGCGCGCGCCGGGAAGCCCGCTGGCCAGCCTGCGGCGGCCGAGGCGCGCCGCGAGCCCACCGGGCCGCGGAAGCTCTCGTACAAGGAGCAGCGGGAGTACGACGCGATCGAGCCCGCGATCCTCGCTGCGGAGGAGAAGAAGGCGGCGCTCGAGGCACGCCTCGCCGATCCCGGCACGTACCAGAAGGACGGCGCGGCGGTCCCCGGGCTCCAGCGCGAGCTCGCCGAGGTCACCGCCGAGGTGGAGCGGCTGTACGCGAGGTGGCAGGAGCTGGAGGCGATCCGAGCGCCGACCTAGTCTTGTGGAGCCCCCATGACCGACCCCATCCCAGCAGCCTTCGCTCGCGGCTTCGCCTCCGACAACTTCGCCGGCGTCCATCCGCGAGTGCTGGCCCACCTCGCCGAGGTCAACCGCGGCCACGCCATGGCGTACGGGGACGACCCGGTCACCGCCCGGATGCGCGCCGCCTTCGACCGGCTCTTCGGCCGCCCGGTGACCACCCACACCGTCTTCAACGGCACCGCCGCCAACTGCCTCGCCCTCTCCGCCTTCGCCCGCCCCTGGGGCGGCGTGATCTGCTCCGACGTGGCCCACCTCGCGAACGACGAGAGCACCGCCCCGGAGCGCATCCTCGGCATGCGGCCGCTCCCGGTGCCGAGCGTGGCCGGCAAGATCGACCCTGCCGGCGTGGAGGCGGTGCTGCGGCGCGGCCACGGCGTCCACGCGGTGAAGCCGGTGGCCCTCACCCTCACCCAGCCCACCGAGCTCGGCACGGTCTACACGGTCGCCGAGCTCCGCGCGCTGGCCGAGGTGGCCCACCGCCACGGGCTCGGCGTCCACGTCGACGGCGCCCGCATCGGCTGCGCCGCCGCCGCACTCGGGGTATCGCTGCGCGAGATGCTGGTGGAGACCGGGGTGGACGCCCTCTCCTTCGGCGGCACCAAGCAAGGGATGCTCTGCGGCGAGGCGGTGGTCTTCCTGCGCGAGGGGCTCGGCGCCGACTTTCCCTTCTGGCAGAAGCACGCCATGCAGCTCGCATCCAAGATGCGCTTCGTCTCGGCGCAGCTCGAGGCGCTGCTGGAGGGCGACCTGTGGGTAGAGAACGGGCGCCACGCCAACGGCATGGCGCAGGCGCTCCTCCGCGCAGTGACGCCGATCCCGGGCGTGGCGGTGGTCTTCCCGGTGGAGGCCAACGCGGTCTTCGCGCGCATCGACCCGGCCCGCATCGCCCCGCTCCAGCAGTCCACCTTCTTCTGGCCCTGGGACGAGCAGGCCGGCCTGGTCCGCTGGATGTGCGCCTGGGACACCGAGGCGGCAGACGTCGAGCGGTTCGCCGCGGCGCTGGCGGGCTCCGGCCCTACCGCTGCTCGGTAGCCCCGGGGCGGCGCCCGGACCGCGGCTCGATCGCCGTGCTGGTCCGGGGCGTCCACCCTCGATCCCCCTCACCGCCCCCGCTCGCGCAACATCCGGCGCAGCTCCTTCGACACCGCCTTCCACCGCTCCCGCTCTGCCCGCGCCGCTCCGCCCTCGCGCCGCTCCGCCTGCCGCGCGAGCTCGAGCGCGAGCTTGCGGTGGCTCTCGACGCGCGCGGCATCGATGCGCCCGCCGGCGATCGCCTCCTGGACGGCACACCCGGGCTCGGTCCCGTGCGAGCAGTCCCGGAACCGGCAGCACGCCGCGATCGTCGCGAGGTCCTCGAACGTCGCGTCGAGCCCGCTCGCGTCCCAGAGCCGCAGCTCGCGGATCCCCGGGCCGTCCACCAGCGCGCCACCGCCCGGCAGCGCGAAGAGCTCGCGGCCCGACGTGGTGTGCACGCCGCGGTCGTCAGAGGCACGCACCGGCGTGGTCCGCTGCGCCTCGCGGCCGAGGAGCGCGTTCGTGAGGGTGGATTTCCCCGCACCGGAGGGGCCCACGAGGACGCCGGTCCGGTCCGGGATGAGGCGCGCCGCAAGCGCGGCGACGCCCTCACCCGTGAGCCCGGACGCGACCGCGACCTCGACAGCGAGCGCGGCGGCGCGGGCCTCGGCGAGCGCGGCGGCGAGATCCTCCGCCCGGTCCGGCTTCGTGAGGACGATCACCGGCTCCGCACCGCCCGCATGCACCGCCGCGAGCGTCCGCTCGAGGCGGCGCGGGTTCGGCCCCTCGTCGAGCCCCTGCACGACGAACACGACGTCCACGTTGGCGGCGAGCACCTGCTCCGCGGTCGCGCCCCCCGCGACGTTCCGGGAGAGCCAGGTGCGGCGCTCGAGGACGCGCGTGACGGTGCGATCGGGCCCGGGGCTCGCGACGACGAAGTCGCCCACCACCGGGACTACGCCCTCGGCGCGCAGCCGCCCCGGGACGACGACAGGGTGGTCGCCGTCCGGGAACCGGACGAGGAGGCTGCGGCCGCGATCCGCGACCGCGCGGCCAACGAGGGAGGACTGGAGCTCCTCCAGGGAGAGCTGGGAAGAGAAGAACGGACCGAAGCCGATGAGCTCGGGATGGACCACGGCGTACCTCGAGAGCGCGAGTGACGAATGGGATCCGCGCCCCTGGACGGGGGCGGCGAGATCCGGACGGGCGCGTCACCTGCCGTTCGGCGGGCGGACGCGGCGACTCGAGCTAGCGGGCACGATCCACGCTTCCCGAATAGACCGGCGGCGGGTGCGCGCGCAAGCGGCGCGTGCGCCTGCGACCGCGACGACCGGATCCGCGACTCCTCACGGAGGCGGCAGCCGCCGGAGCCTCTTCACCATCGACACGCCCACGGCGACGAAGCCGAGCCTCTCGTAGAGCCGGCGCGCGCGGGTGTTGCCCGGAGTGGTCCCCAGCGCGACGGCCACGACCGGCTCGGGCCAGACGTCGCCTCGCTCGATCGCCTCGAAGAGCGCAGCTCCGTGACCGCGACCGCGGAAGTCGCGCATCACATAGAGCTCGTCGACCTGGCACACCGCGCCGCCGAGCTCGTTCGACCAGAATGCGATGAGGAGCGCGTAGCCGAGGACTTGCTGTCCAACGTCGAGCACGGCGGCTCGGCCGCGCCACGGCTCGCGGCGCAGCGTTGCCAGGGTCTCGCGCATCTGTCGCTCGTCGCCAGCGAGTGACCCAGGATCCTCCCGGTAGAGCTCGCGGCACATCTCGACGAGGCCGTCGTCGTCCCTCTGTGTCGCCAGACGCCACATGCCCGATCGGTAGCTCTAACGCCCCGCCGCTGCGGTCTCGACCCCGCCGGGGGACGGTTCGCTGCGGCTACTCCCCCACTCCCACGACGACGGTCCCCCACGCGCCCGGCGGGATCACACCGCCATCCCGCAGCCGCCATCGACAAGCCGAGGAAGCGCGCGCCACCTCGACCGCGGCGTCGGGATCGACGGGCCCGACGGCCTCGAAGTAACGCGGCGGGCTGCCATCGGCCGAGAGCGGGAACCGCAGCTCCACCCGCCCGGACGAGATCCTCGTCTCCGCGCTCGCATGCATCAGCGCTTCGGCGACGCACGCGGGATCCTCCGGCACCGCCACGAGGTCGTGCGGATCGCGCGCGATCGCGGCCGCCCGCACGACGCAGCGGCCCGCCACGCACGCGGCCGCCATCGACAGGCACGCCGGCGTCACGGAGACGCGGCCCTCGTCCCGGCAGGCCGCGTCGGTCGCGACACGCATCTGCCGGAGCGCCTCGTCCGCGTCGGGACCAGCGACCCAGGCGTCGCAGGTGGCCGTCTCGTACCTCCCCGCGTGCACACACTCCTCGTCCGCGGTGCAGCGCGACGCCTCGGCGCGGCGCCGGTTCTCCGTGCGCTGCGCACCGCAGCGCGCCTCGGCCGTCGTAGCCGCCGGCGCCGGAGCCGGAGCCGGAACGGGCGCGTGACGACACGCGGCCAGCAGCAGCATCCCGACGATGAGCGAAAGGCGCACTCGACCCTCCGACCGGCCGCGATCTGGGTGCGGGCGAGTCACGGGAACTCGTACCGGAGGTGACGGATCAGCCTGCGATAGAACGGCAGCCGCGCCATCACGCCGTACATGAGGCGAGCGCGCCGCGTCGTCGAGAGCCGCTCGACGAGCTCGGGCATCGCCAGGAACGGAACCGCGTCCACCAGGTGGAGCTTCGGGACCGCCATCTCGAGCTCCTGGGGATCGTCCACGCCCCACCGCAGCGTCACCTTCGCGCCCAGCCGAGTCGCGAGTCGCGAGACGAGGCGCAGCATCCTCGCGGTGTACGCATCGAAGGCGATCTGTCCCCACGGGAACTGCTCCGCGATGCGCCGGAACAGCGCGATCCCTTCCTGCTCCTTCAGGTATGCCGTCAGCCCCTCGGCGACGACGAGGACCGGCCGATCGCCCGGGATCGCGTCGAGCCACGCGAGGTCGGTCACCGACGTCCCGATCCGCCGATATCCGGCGCGCTCGGGGAAGAGCCGCTCGCGGAGGGAGATCACGTCGGGCATGTCGACGTCGAACCAGCGCACGTCCGGCCCGGGGTCGACCCGGAACACGCGCGCGTCGAGGCCGCAGCCGAGGTGGAGGACCGTCGACTCGGGGTTGGCGACGAGGAACTCGCGCGTCCACCCGTCGAAGTGCAGGGCGCGCATCGGCAGGGTGATCTCGCCCCCGCGCGGGAGCCTCAGCGCCGCGAAGTCATAGTCGATGTGCGCGACGGCCTCCGCGGCGAACCGATCGCCCAGGATCGGGTGCTCGGCCGCTGCATCGAGCGCCTTGCCGTACAAGGTGGAGAGGTAGGTCTCCCTCTCCTTCGGCAGGCGAATCTTCTCGGTGCTCATCGTGCGCCCAGCCCTCTCGGCTCGCGCTCGCCGAACAGCCTGGAGCGCGAGCCCGCGCCTTCGTGGACGTGAGGTGACTCTCCGAACGGTTCGGTGGTAACTCACGGCCGCGTGAGAGACACCTGCTTCCGCTGCCTCCGCCCGGCCGCGTTCTGCTGCTGCAGGGGGCTCGTGCCGGTCGCTCCGCGCACGCGCGTCGTGATCCTCCAGCACCCGCGCGAGGCCCGGCTCGCGATCTGCTCCGCCTGGCTCGCCCACATCGCCCTCGCCGGCTCCGAGCTGCACCGGGGCGTCCGCTTCGGCGCGGAGCCGCGCGTGCGCGAGCTCCTCGCGGGTCCCGGCACCGCCCTGCTGTTCCCCGACCTCGGTCCGGAGGGCGAGGCCCGAGCCCCGGCCGTGCAGGCGCAGTCGCCGGAGACGCTGATCGTCATCGACGCGACGTGGCCGCAGGCGACGAAGATGCTCCGCGAGAACCCGGCGCTCGCCGCGCTGCCGCGCGTGGCGCTCGCGCCCGCGCAGGCGAGCGGCTACGGCGAGCTCCGCCGCGAGCCCGGCCCCGGGCACCTCTCCACCATCGAGGCGATCGCGCTCGCGCTCGGACAGCTCGAGGGCGCGCCGGAGCGGTTCGAGCCGATGTGCGAGGCGTTCCGGAGGAGCGTCGCGCTCCAGATCGCCGAGGCGCGGGGGTCGCGCCGCAACCCGCGCCACCGGCCGCCGCGCGCGGGGATCAGCTCACCGGGCTCGCAAAACCCGGACGAAGGGCCCTGAAATCGGGTTGCACCGAGGTCGCGGCCGCGTACGTTTCCTGTCCGTGAACCTCTACTACCTGTTCCGCATCCTCCACCTCGTCTCGATGGCGGCGTGGCTCGGCGCCGCGATGTGGGTCGCGAGCGACCTGAAGCGCACCCTCAACCTCGGCGCACCGCACACCTCCGTCGTCGCCGCGCGGGTCGTTCCGGCGCTGAAGCTCGACGTGTGGGCCGGCGTCGCGACGATCGTCACCGGCGTCGTGCTCGCCGGGCTCGCCCACAGCCACCGGATCGGCATCGCGGTGGGCTTCGCCCTCGCGCTCGTGCTCTTCATCCTGGTGATGACGGTGGTCCTCCCCGCAGGGAAGCGCGCCGCCGCCGCGGCGGAGGCGGGACAGCTCGACGAGGCGCGACGGCTCACGAAGAGCGTCGCGGCGTTCTCGGGGGTCGGCCACCTGCTCTGGCTGGCCGCGCTGGTGGCGATGGCCCTGCCCTACTGAGAGCAGGACGAGCGCCACGCCGCGCGGACAGCGCGGGCTCGCCCGATCCTCCGGCGCGGTCACCGGGCCACGCCCTTCGCCAGCCGCTCGGCGGCTGGCGTCGGAGTGGGTCAGCGCCAGCGCCGCGAGCACGGCCAGCGCCCCTCCAAGAGGCGCTCAGCCGGGCTCGCGACCGAGGCTACTGGGCGACGGTGAGCGAGGGGGAGCTGGGCGACGCCTGGGGCTGCGCCGGAGCGACCGGGCGCGGCTCGATCCGCTCGCCCTTCGAGAGCATCTTCAGCGAGAGCGCGAGCAGCGTGGAGATGAGCTCACCCGAGCCCGACATGTCGAGCTTCCGGTAGATGCGCTTGCGGCGCGCCCGGATCGTCTCCGGCGACACGTTCGCCGCCGCCGCGGAGTCCTTGCACGCGAACCCCTGGGCCATGCGCAGCACCTCGGCCCTCTCGGCCGGCGTGAGGGTGCTGCCCTCGAGGAACTTCTGGGCGAACGGCGTCAGGATCTCGATCTCGATATGCGGCATCGTCTCTCTCCTCGCGGGCTTTTCGTGGCGGATGCTCGCCTTCTCCTCGGCCCATCGTTCGCTGGGCCGCCGCCCGGGTTGGTCTGAGGTTAGGCACGCCCTGGTCGGTTGCCACCCCCACGGCACGCTCCAGACGGCAGAACCAACCCTGACGCCCCAAAAGGTACGTGGACTCCGTGAATCAGCGGCCGCGCGGGCGCTAGAAGCAGCCCATGGTCGAGAGGCTGGTGCTGACGGACGAGGAGTGGCGTAAGCGCCTGACACCTGAGGAGTATCTGGTGTTGCGCGGGCACGGGACGGAGCGCGCAGGCTCCGGCTGCTACCTCGGAACGAAGGAACCCGGCACGTACGTCTGCGCCGGCTGCGGGAACCCACTGTTCCGCTCCGGCACGAAGTTCGAGTCGGGCACGGGCTGGCCCTCGTTCACGACGCCGATATCGGACGACGCGCTCGTCGAGCTGCGCGACACGTCCCACGGGATGATCCGGACCGAGGTCCGCTGCGCGCGCTGCGACGGCCACCTCGGCCACGTGTTTCCCGACGGTCCGCCGCCCACCGGCCGGCGCTACTGCATGAACTCGGTGGCGCTGCGGCATCAGCCGCAGCACGGCTGAGCGCGGTCAGCCTTCCCACTCCCGCACGAGCGCCTCGAGGAAGCGGAGCATCGCCACCACGCGCGCGCTCGCGCGGAGGTCGGCGTGGGTCACCGCCCAGATCTCGTTCGACGGCGTCTCGAGCCGCGGGAGCACCTGTTCCAGGTTCGGGTCCCGACGGGCGACGCTCGCGGTGAGGAGCGCGATCCCGCACCCTGCGCTGCAGGCCGCGTGCATCGCCGTGGTCGTGCTCGTCCGCACCGCCACGCGCGCACCCTCGGCCGTGCGCCGGACCCACGCCTGGCTGGGCATCCGGTCGAGATCGCGGTCGAAGAGGATGAGGTCGTGGCCGGCGAGGTCGGCCTGCGAGCGCGGCGCCCCGCGGCGCGCCAGGTACGTCTTCCCGGCGTAGAACCCGTACCGCTCGACGCCGAACCGCCGGCCGACGAGCGACTTCTCCCGCGGCCGGAAGAGGCGGAGCGCCACGTCGGCCTCGCCGCGCGTGAGGTCGAGCGCACGGACGTCGGCGCGCACCTCCACCGTGAGGCCCGGGTGCTCGGCGAGGAATGCCGGCAGCGCGGGCCCGAGGATGTAGGCCGCGAAGCCCTCGCCGCAGGTGACCCGCACCGTGCCGGTGGGGCGCGCGTCGGCCCCCGTGAGCTCGCGCTCGGCGTCGTTCACCTCCGCCTCCACGCGCTCGGCGTGCGGGAGGAGCGCGAGCGCGGAGGCGGTGGCGACGAGGCCGTCGGGCGTCCGCGTGAAGAGGCGCGCCCCCGCGGCCGCCTCGAGCGCGGCCAGGCGCCGCCCGATGGTCGTCGCGGCGACGCGCAGCGAGCGCGCGGCGGCGGCGTGGCTCCCAGCGCGATGCACGGCGAGGAAGAACCGCAGGTCGTCCCACTCGAGCATCCGAACATCCTGCCGGGGGCCGTGCGTTCCTGCACGCCCGGAGTGCACCGACGTGCCTTTCCGCAGCAGATCGCCGGCGCCAGAATCTCCTCGTCGCACGGAGCCCTCCGGCCCGGCGGCAGGAGGAAGCGGTCATGACGACGACGATCTCGATGGCGGCCATGATGGCGGAGCGCTCGCGCTCGGGGCGCATGGAGCTCCCACGCGACGCGACGCTCCGGCTGCGCGCGGGCCCGCACGGCGTCCGGATCCGGGCGGAGAGCGGCACGGTGCTCGTCACCCGCGAGGGCGACCTGGACGATCACCTGATGGAGCGCGGGGACGAGCTCCTCATCACCGGCACCGGGCTCGTGGTGGCCTGGGCGCTCGTGCCCTCGTCGGTGGTCCTCTCCCGCGACGTCGAACGCAGCACCCCCCCGCACGCCGGAAGCGCCGCCGCCTGAGCGATTTTCCGCACTGCGCGCGTGCGCTGCGGCTTTAATGGGAGGGTCCGCTCCGGAGGACCCTCCCTTGAACGACAGCGCCGCGCAGCTGCAGCACAGCGCCCACGAGGCGCCGCCCTTCACCCCCTACATCCCCGCCGAGCGATCCCTGCGCGAGCTCACGCTCCGCGCGGTGGTCCTCGGCACCATCCTCGGGACGATCTTCGGCGCCTCCTCGCTCTACCTGGTCCTCAAGGTGGGGCTCACGGTGAGCGCCTCGATCCCGGTCGCGGTCATCTCGATCACGCTCTTCCGGCTCGCCTCGCGGGTGGGCGTGCGCGACGCGACGATCCTCGAGAACAACATCGTCCAGACCTCGGGATCCGCGGGCGAGTCGATCGCGTTCGGCGTCGGCGTCACGATGCCCGCGATCCTGATCCTCGGCTTCGACCTCGAGGCCTACCGCGTGCTGCTCGTGGCGGTGCTGGGGAGCGTGCTCGGGATCCTGATGATGATCCCGCTCCGGCGCGCGCTCATCGTGCACCAGCACGGCGTGCTGAAGTATCCCGAGGGCACCGCGTGTGCCGAGGTGCTGAAGGCCGGCGCCTCGCAGGAGTCGCGCGACGCGGCCTCGGACGCGGCGAAGGAGGAGGAGGCGCGGCGCGGAGGGAGCCAGCTCTCGGCGCACACCATCTTCACCGGCTTCGGCATCGGGCTCCTCTACAAGACCGCGATGGTGGCGCTGAAGGGCTGGAAGGACGTACCGGAGAAGCTGTTCGGCCCGCCGCTCACCGCCGGCTCGATCTCCGCCGAGATCTCGCCCGAGCTCCTGGGCGT
>Ga0318495_10000242_pt1 | contig 15201 bp, 13 predicted proteins | sample GRESIP108b1f25_FD_203752 | JGI IMG/M metagenome (GOLD analysis project Ga0318495, IMG submission 203752) | Tropical soil microbial communities from Luquillo Experimental Forest, Puerto Rico - GRE.SIPMG.108b1f25 | ecosystem: Environmental > Terrestrial > Soil > Tropical forest > Bulk soil...
GGTGTTGCTCTCGCTACTCGTCGTGGGCTCTGCGCAAGCCCAGGAACGCCCTAGCGAGGGCGAGCTGTTCGGAGAGCCGCCAGCGAAACCCGCGGAGCAGGCCCCTCTCCCCAGCCCTCCCCCCGCGAGCGGGGGGAGGGAGCAGCCGCCGGAGGAGCGGCTGGGCTCGTTGCTCAGCCGCACCGAGAACCCGCTGCAGATCGGCGGCCAGCTCTACCTGCGCTCGCTCTTCCTCGCGACCGAGGGTCAGCCGCCGTCGAAGTGGACGTTCAGCGTGCCGTCGCTCCTCGACGTCTACCTCGACGCCCGGCCGAGCGACCGCGTGCGCGGCTTCGTCCTCGGCCGCATGCAGTACGATCCAACAATCGATCCGAACGCGCCCGGGCCCTTCGGCACGGCGCCGCCGGCGAACCCGCACGTCCTCCTCGACCAGCTCTGGTTGAGCTTCGACGTGGAGCGCACCGCCTTCGTCACCGCCGGCAAGCAGCACGTGAAGTGGGGCGTCGGCCGGTTCTGGAACCCCACCGACTACCTGCACACGGTCTTCCGCAACCCGCTCGAAGTCTTCGACCCGCGCACGGGGACGGCGATGGTGAAGGTGCACGTCCCGTGGGAGCGGGAGGGCTGGAACTTCTACGGGTTCGCCATCCTCGAGCCCCTCACCTCCTACGCTGCCACGGGCGCGGCCGCGCCCGGCACCCTGGGAGGAGTGGGCACGATGCAGGCGACCCCCAACCCGAACGCGCAGCACGTCGGCGGCATCGGCGGCGCGGCGCGCGCCGAGATCGTGCTCGGCCCGTCGGAGGTCGGTCTGGGGGTGGTGGCGCAGCGGGGCCACAAGCCGCGGTTCGCCGTCGACGCGTCGGCCGGCGTCCTCGAGCTCGACTTCTACGGCGAGGCGGCGATCAAGACTGGGAGCGAGATCCAGCTCTACCAGCCGATCCCGGGCGTACCGCCCACCGCCGACATCAACGTCCGGTACCAGCCGTACGAACCGTCCGGCCTCACGCCCCAGGTCACGGGCGGCGTGCGCTGGCAGCACAAGTACTCCGACGAGGACTACTTCGAGGTCGGGGCCGAATATTTCTACAACCGCGTCGGCTACGAGGACCCCGCCATCTACCCCTGGCTCCTCGCCAACTCCGCCTTCCAGTTCTTCTACGTGGGCAAGCACTACGCCGGCGTCTACCTGTACCTGCCGAACCCCGGCTCCTGGAACAAGACCACGTTCATCCTCACGACGCTGGGCAACCTCTCCGATCAGAGCTTCGTGACGCGGCTCGACTACAGCGTCCTGCTGCTCACCTACCTGCGCCTCGAAACGTACGCTCAGGTGCACTACGGAACGGCCGCGGGCGAGTTCCGCCTCGCCATCCCAGCGCTGTCGGTGGCGGGGGCGCAGGTGTTCGCCGGGCAGGGCGCGCAGGTCTTCGACGCCGGCGTGAATCTCCGGGTGGCCCTCTAGCGCGCGCGCTTCCGGGCCGCGCCGCCCGCGCGCCGCGCGCCGGTCTTGCCGGCGCTGCGCCCAGCCTTGCGCTGGGTCGCCCCTTTCCGCGGCACCTTCACGCCGGCACGCCGCGCCTGGGAGAGGCCGATCGCGATGGCCTGCTTCGGGTTCTTGGCGCGGCCCTGGCCGCGCTTCTCCTTGTGCAGCTGCTCCTCCACGAACGCGCCCGCCTGCGTGCTGGGAGCCTTGCCGCGCCGCCTCGCGCTGGCGGCGCGCTTCTGGGTCTTCTTCCACGGCATGGCACACGCTCCGTGGAGAGGGTGTGCCCGTGGCGCGCCCGCCGCCACCTCCGGTCGGGGAGCTGGCGAACGATGCCTGCCTGCGCGGGGCGGGCTCGTCGGCTGCGGTGCTCACGTACCGACGACGTACGCTGCGCTCCTCGCCTCCTCGCGCGCCCCGCTCGGCGACGGCCTCGTTCGCCAGCTCGCTGCGGGGCTAGAACGTGAACTGGTCGCCCTGCGCGCGCAGCGCCGTGAACGCCGCCAGGTTCACGATCGACTCCACGCTCGTGCCCATCTGCAGGATGTTCACCGGCTTGTGCATGCCGAGCAGCACCGGGCCGATGATCTCCGCCCCGCCGATGCTGCCGAGCAGCTGGTACCCGATGTTGGCGGCGTCGAGGTTCGGGAAGACGAGGACGTTCGCGTCCTCCTTCAGCGTCGTGAAGGGGAACTCCGGAGCCCGCGTCTCCGAAGACATCGCGATGTGGACCTGGATCTCGCCGTCCACCTCCAGCTCGGGGTGGCGCTGCCGGACGAGCTCGGTCGCCTCGCGCACCTTGGTCGGGCTCGGGCCGCTGGCGGAGCCGAACGTGGAATAGGAGAGCATGGCCACCCGCGGCTTCACGTCGAAGTAGCGGGCGAGATCGGCGGTCGTGACCGCGATGTCGGCCAGCTCCTCGGCGCTCGGATCGGCGTTGACCGTGCAATCCGCGAAGAAGCGGAACTCGTTCTTCGTCACGACGATGTAGACGCCCGCCGCGCGGCGTCCGGCGCGGGTGCCGATGACCTGCAGCGGGGCGCGGATCGCGTCGGCGTAACCCGTGGTGAGCCCGGTGACGAGGCCGTCGGCGTGGCCCTCCTTCACCATCATCGCGCCGAAGTAGGCGCGCTGCCGCAGCGTCTGCTTCGCCTCCTCGAACGTCATGCCCTTGCGGCAGCGCCGCTCCCACACCTTCGAGGCGTAGCCGGAGAAGAGTTCGCTCTCGAGGGGGTTGACGATGGCGACGTCCCGCATCCCGTCCAGGCGGTTCTCCTCGATCGAGGCGCGGATCTTGTCGACGGGCCCGAGGAGGATGGGCTCGCAGATGCCGTCCTCCTGCAGGATCTGGGCGGCGTGCTGGATCTTGGGGTGGTGGCCCTCCACGAAGACGATGCGGGCCAGCTTCTTCTTCGCCTTCGCGTAGACCGAGCTCATCACCGCGTGCGTGCGGCTCTGCGTCTTGCGCAGCCGCTCCCGGTACTCGGCGAGATCGATCTTCTGGCGGGCCACGCCGCTCTCCATCGCGGCTTGCGCGACGGCCGGGGCGACCCAGAGCAGCACGCGCGGGTCGAGCGGCTTCGGGATGATGTACTCGCGGCCGAAGGAGAAGCGCTCGCCCGAGTAGGCGCGGGACACCGACTCCGGCACCTCCTCGCGCGCCAGCGCAGCGATGGCCCTGGCGGCCGCCATCTTCATCGCCTCGTTGATGGCCTTGGCGCGCACGTCGAGCGCGCCGCGGAAGATGAACGGGAAGCCCAGGACGTTGTTCACCTGGTTCGGGTAGTCGGAGCGGCCGGTCGCCATGATGACGTCCTGGCGCGCCTCCGTCGCGTCGGGGTAGCTGATCTCGGGGTCGGGGTTGGCGAGCGCGAAGACGATGGGGTTCTTGGCCATCGACTGCACCATCCGCTGGGTGACGAGGCCCTTGGCGGAGCAGCCGAGGAAGACGTCCGCCCCCTCCATCGCGTCGGCGAGCGTGCGGCAGCGGGTCTCCGCCGCGAACTCCGCCTTCCACTCGTTCATGCCCTCGGTGCGCCCCTTGTAGACGACGCCCTTGGTGTCCACGAGGAGGACGTTCTCGCGCTTCACGCCCAGCGACATGTAGAAGCGCGTGCAGGCGAGGGCGGAGGCCCCGGCGCCCGACACCACCACCTTCACCTTGTCGAGCTGCTTGCCGGCCAGCTCGACGGCGTTGAGCAGCGCGGCGCCCGAGATGATGGCGGTCCCGTGCTGGTCGTCGTGCATGACCGGGATCTGCATCTCGCGCTTGAGCCGCTCCTCGATGACGAAGCACTCCGGCGCCTTGATGTCTTCCAGGTTCACGCCGCCGAAGGTGGGCTCGAGCGCCTTCACGACCGTGCAGAAGTGGTCGATGTCGGTGGCGTCCACCTCGATGTCGAACACGTCGATGTCCGCGAACTTCTTGAAGAGGACGCCCTTGCCCTCCATGACCGGCTTGCCGGCGTGGGCGCCGATGTCGCCCAGGCCCAGCACGGCGGTGCCGTTGGAAATCACCGCCACCAGGTTTCCACGCGCGGTGTAGGTGTAGCTGAGGTCGTGGTCCTTCGCGATCTCGAGGCAGGGCTCGGCGACGCCCGGGCTGTAGGCGAGCGCGAGGTCGCGCGCCGTGGCGCAGGGCTTCGTCGGGACGACCTCGATCTTCCCCTTCCGCCCGGAGGAGTGGTAGGCGAGCGCGTCCTCACGCCGGATCCTCTTGTTCGGGACGAGGCTCTGGTTGGACGCGGTCTTGCCCTGGGGTGAAGTCGAGTCGGCGGACATGCTGGACCCTCACGATGCGGGTTCGAGTGTGGTTTGAGGGGCAGCACCAAAGCCCCAGGGGCAACTTTGTGTCAAGGCGGGTCGCGTCGTGCAGATGGGGGGCCGCCGCTTGATGTTCGTCAACGATCGCGCTGGGCGACGTCGCTCCTCGAGCCTGCCTGGCCGGCCGCCGCCTTCGAGCCGAACCCCGGCTTGTTCTCCAGCTCGTCCAGCGTGCGCGGCCAGTCTTCCTTGAGCAGCCGCGCCAGCGAACGATCCGAGAGGATCTGCCCGCCGGTCTGGCAGCGCGGGCAGTAGTTGGTCTCGTTCTCCGCGTGGACGATGCGCTGCACCGGCGCGCCGCAGTCCGGGCACGGTAGGCGGTACCGGCCGTGCACCGCGAACTCCTCGCGGAAGGCGGTCACCTTCTCCGGGAACCCGCCGCGCCGCTCGCCGCGCAGCCGCGCGAGCCAGTCGCCGAGCACGGCGCGCGTCGCCTCGTGCAGCCGGTGCACCTCCTCGGCGGAGAGGCGCGAGGTGAGCTTCACCGGGGAGAGTCGGGCGCGGTGGAGGATCTCGTCGGAGTAAGCGTTGCCGATGCCGGAGAAGAGGCGGGGGTCGGTGAGCGCGCGCTTCAAGGTGTGGTTCTCGCGCGTCAGCACCGCCGCGAAGGTCGCCTCGCCGGCGTCGAGCGGCTCGAGACCCCCGCGGTCGAGCGCGGCCAGGGCGCCCTCGCCGCGGACGAGGTGGAGCGCCGCGCGCCGCTTGGTTCCCGCTTCGGTCAGGAGCAGCGTGCCGCGGGGGAACTCGAACGTGGCGAGGAGGCTCCCGGTGCGGCCGGGCTTCTTTCCGCCCGCCTCGACCCAGTGCAGCCGGCCGGCGATCATGAGGTGGACGGCCAGGAAGAGCTCGCCCTCGAGGCCCAGCACGACGCGCTTCCCGAGGCGCCGGACCTCTTGGACGAGCCGCCCCTCGGCCTCGCGCAGCGGTGGCTCGGCGGTGCGGAGGAGGAAGGGGCTCGAGAGCTTCACCGCCAGGAGCCGCTCGCCGAGGATCCGCTCGCGCAGCGCCTCGACGTAGCTCTCCACGTCAGGCAGCTCGGGCACGTCCGGATTCTAATCGGACGCCTCGACCGCGGCCGCGCGTCGCCCTAGACTACGAGTCCCGTGCGCCTTCTCGTACCGCTGGTCGCGATCGTGGCCTACGCGCTGTCGCTCGCGGCGATCGCCATCTGGCCCCCGCTCGTCGCGCTGACCCTGCTCGTCACGTTCCCCTTCGACCGGAACCGCGCCGTGGCCGGCCGGCTGCTCCGGTTGTGCGGCGCCTTCGTGTCGCGGAGCTTCCCCTTCTGGCGCATCCGCATCGAGGGGCGCTGGCCGGAGGGGAGGCAGGCCTACGTGGTGGTGGCGAATCACCAGTCCTTCCTCGACATCTTCCTGCTCTCCAACCTGCCGCACGAGATGAAGTGGGTGGCGAAGAAGTCGCTCTTCAGGGTCCCGTGGATCGGCTGGGCCTTCTCGATGGTGGGGGACATCGCCGTCGAGCGCGGCGACACCTCCAGCGCTGTCGAGGTCATGGGCAAGGCGAAGGACTACCTGACCCACGGCATGCATGTGATGCTCTTCCCCGAGGGTACGCGCTCACGCGACGGCAAGATGCTCCCGTTCAAGGCTGGCGCGTTCAAGCTGGCCGTCGACGCCGGCGTGCCCATCCTCCCCATCGCCGTCTCCGGTACCGCGCAGGGCATGCCGAAGGGCACGCCCTGGGTGCGCCCGTCGCGGCTGGTGGTGAGGATCCTGGAGCCCGTCTCGACCGCCGTGGTGGCGGCCGCCACGGGGCGCGAGCAGGTCCGCCAGCTCGCCGCGCTACGCGACGACGTGCGCGCGCGGATCGAGCGGGCGCTGGAGGACGTCACCGGCGCGGATACGTCCGAGCGGGCGGCGCCGTCCACGTGAGGGGGCCGCGAGCGGAGGTGAGACGATGAAGGTGCTCCAGGGGTGCTTCGACGCGAACCGCGCCTGGTCCGCGCGGATGCGCGAGCGGGATCCCGGGTTCTTCGAGCGGCTCGTGCATGCCCAGCGCCCCGAGCTGCTCTGGATCGGCTGCTCCGACAGCCGGCTCCCCCCGGATCAGGTGGTGGGCCGGCTCCCGGGCGAGATCTTCGTCCACCGCAACGTCGGCAACGTGGTGGTGCACACGGACCTCAACTGCCTGTCGGTCCTCCAGTACGGGATCGAGGTGCTGAAGGTGAAGCACGTCATCGTGTGCGGCCACTACGGCTGCGGCGGCGTCGACGCGGCGATGAGCCCCGAGCCGCTCGGGCTCATCGACAACTGGCTCCGCCACATCCGCGACGTCTACATGGCGCACCGCGACGAGCTCGAGTCCATCGCCGACCCGGCGGCGCGCCGCGATCGGCTGTGCGAGCTGAACGTCGCCACTCAGGTCGCGAACGTCTGCCACAGCACCATCGTCCAGGACGCCTGGCGGCGCGGCCAGCCGCTCACCGTCCACGGCTGGCTGTACGAGCTCGCGGACGGCCTGCTGCGAGATCTCGACCTGGTCGTCGAGTCCGCGGACCAGATCCCGCAGGCGTACCGCATGCGCTGACCGAGGCCCGGGGCCTCACAGACTCGTCAGTGCCGCGTGTCCGGCGGGCGCGGTCTCTCGGCGCCCGGGACGCGCCGGGCGGACTCGCGCACCGCCGCGAGGGCGCCGGCATCGGGGTGCTCCACCGCCTCGTCCACGAGGAGCTGCCAGTGCTCCGCCGTGTCCACGATGAGCCGCGCGCCGCGCCCGTACGTGACGTAGGCCCAGGCCCACTGCAGGATCACCATGACGCGGTTGCGGAAGCCGATGAGGAAGTAGAGGTGAACGAAGAGCCAGGCGAGCCACGCCACCGCTCCGCTGAGGTGGAGCCGCCGCACCTCGCCGACCGCCCGGCCGCGCCCGATCGTCGCCAGGGTCCCCTTGTCGCGGTAGCGAAACGGCGCGCGCGGCTCGCCGTGGAGCGTGCGCAGCATGTTGCGCGCGACGTGGCGGCCCTGCTGGATGGCCGCTTGCGCGACGCCTGGGACCGCACGCCCGTCCTTCCCGACCACGTGCGCGAGATCCCCGGCGACGTAGACGTCGTTGCGTCCAGGCACCGTCAGGTCCGGGTTCACCTCCACACGCCCGGCGCGGTCGAGCGGCGCGCCGAGCGCGCGCGCCAGCGGCGAGGCGGCGACCCCCGCGCCCCACAGGACGGTGCGAGCCGAGATCCGCTCCCCGTGGACGGTGACGCCCCCTTCGTCGATGCCTTCGACGAGCGCCCCCGTGCGCACCTCCACCCCGGCGGAGGCGAGCTGCCGCCGCGCCGCTTCGGACAGGTCGGGCGGGTACGTCGGCAGGACGCGCGGGACGCTCTCGAGCAAGAGGATGCGCGCGCTGCGAGGATCGATGCGGCGGAACTCGGAGGCGAGCGTGTGGCGGGCGATCTCGGCCAGCGCCCCCGCCAGCTCCACGCCGGTCGGGCCGCCGCCCACCACCACGAACGTGAGCAGCGTCTGGCGCGTCGCCGCGTCCTCCTCGCGGTCGGCCTCCTCGAACGCCATCAGGACGCGCCGGCGGATCTCGAGCGCGTCCTCGATCGTCTTCAGGCCCGGCGCGAACCGAGCCCACTCCGGATGTCCGAAGTAGGAGTGCGTGGCGCCCGTCGCGACCAGGAGCTGGTCGTACCGGATCGCCATCCCGTCGCCGAGGATGACGCCGCGGCCGTCCAGGTCGAAGGCCGCCACGTCTCCCAGGATGACATCTAGGTTGTGCTGCCTGCGCACGAACGAGCGGGTGGGCACGGCGATGTCGGCCGGGTTGAGGCCGGCGGTGGCGACCTGGTACAGGAGCGGCTGGAACAGGTGGTGGTTGTGCCGGTCCACCAGCGTCACCTGCACCGGTGACCGACGCAGCTCGCGGGCGCAATACAGGCCGGCGAAGCCGGCGCCCACGATGACGATGTGAGGCGCTGACTCCATGCGTCGAGGATAGAGCCGTCCACCGAGCCTCGCTCGCCAGCTCGCTTCTTCCCAATCCAGAGGGCGGCAGCGCTGTCGAATGCCTGGCAGCTCACCGGCCGCCGGAATGATAGGCTGCGCGACCGTGTCCGACGACCACCGCCTCCACGTCCACGCCTTCCGCACCGTCCCCCGCACCGGCGTCATCTACGCCACGACGGAGGCGACCAAGCTCGGCTTCTCGCAGCGCGACCCCGCCTGGTGCAACCTCGGCCAGGGACAGCCCGAGACCGGGCCGCTCGATGGCGCCCCGCCCCGCGTCCACGCGGTCCCCGTCGAGGTCGACGATCAGGAGTACGCGCCGGTGGCGGGGCTTTGGGAGCTGCGCGAGGCGATCGCGGGGCTCTACAACCGGCTCTACCGGCGCGGCATGCCCTCGCAGTACAGCGCCGAGAACGTCGCCATCTCGGGCGGCGGGCGCACCGCGCTCACCCGGGCCGCCGCCGCTCTCGGGCACGTGAACCTGGGGCACTTCCTGCCGGACTACACGGCCTACGAGGAGCTGCTCGACATCTTCAAGGCGTTTACGGCCATCCCCATCCTGCTCGAGGGTGACCGCGGCTACTCCTTCACCGCCGACGACCTGCGGCGCGAGATCGCCGGCCGCGGCTTGTCGGCGCTGCTCGCCTCGAACCCGTGCAACCCGACCGGCAAGCTGGTGCAGGGCGAGGAGCTCGCTCGCTGGGTGGCCGTGGCGGGCGATCTCGACTGCACGCTGCTCCTCGACGAGTTCTACTCGCACTACGTCTGGACCGGCGCCCCGGGCCGGCTGCCGGTCGAGAGCGCGGCTCGCTACGTCGAGCACGTCGACCAGGATCCCATCGTGATCTTCGACGGGCTCACGAAGAACTGGCGCTACCCGGGCTGGCGCGTCACCTGGACGGTCGGGCCCAAGGCGGTCATCGACGCGGTGGGCAGCGCCGGGTCCTTCCTCGACGGCGGCGGCTCGCGCCCGCTGCAGCGCGCCGCCGTCCCGCTCCTGGAGGAGGAGGCCGTCAAGGCCGAGACGCTCGCCATCCACCGCACCTTCGGCGAGAAGCGGGCCCGGCTGCTGCGCCGGCTGGAGGCGATGGGCATCCGCACGGATCGCGCGCCCGACGGGACGTTCTACGTGTGGGGCTCGGTGGCTCACCTGCCGCCGCCGCTCTCGGACGGGATGGGCTTCTTCCGCGCCGCGCTGGAGCGGAAGGTGATCTGCGTCCCGGGCGAGTTCTTCGACGTGAACCCGGGCAAGCGGCGCAGCCGCGCCGGCTCGCGGTTCCGGCAGTACGTCCGGTTCTCGTTCGGACCCGCGCTCCCCGTCCTCGAGACCGCCCTCGGGCGCCTGGAGGAGATGATCCGCGACGCCGCGTCGCGGTGACGGTCCCGCGATCAGGAACGCCCGGACGGCGTGCCGGCCGCATGCCGTCGCCAGACACGGCGAAGGTCGCGCGCTGACGCGAAGCCCGCGAGCTCGGCGGCGTGCTCCACCGTCATCCGGCCGTCCCGGAGGAGCCGCTGAGCGTGCGCGACGCGGAGCCGGCGCTGATAGTGACCGATGGACACGCCGGCGTGCTCGCGGAAGAGTCTCGCCAGATGCCGTTCGCTGACGTGGCCGAGCGCCGCCAGCTCGGCGCGGGACCAGCCGCGCGCGGGATCGCGCGCGATCGCGTCCTGCACGCGGTGCACCGCCGGGTGGACGTGGTTGCGGCTCTCGAGCCACGGCGAGAGCTGCGGGTCCTGTCCGCTGCGGCGCATGAACACGACCATCTCGCGTGCGACAGCCTGCGCGACCTCGGGTCCGCTCGTCTGCTCGATCAGGTACAGGGCCAGGTCGATGCCGGCGGTGATGCCGGCGCTCGACAGGACGGGGCCGTCGTCGACGAAGATCCGGTCCTCCTCGACGTGGGCGCGCGGCGCCTCGGCCCTCAACCGGCCGACGAGGGTGTGGTGCGTGGTGCAGGCCCTTCCGTCGAGGCGACCTGCGCGGGCGAGCAAGAGCGCGCCCGAGCAGACGCTGGCCGTCCGCATCGCCGCGGGGAGGGCGCGCAGCCAGGCCACCACCCGCGCCGCCTCCGGGCGCGCATAGTGTCGAGCCGAATCCTCGCACCCGGCGACGATGACGACGTCCTGGGGCGCGAGGGCGTCCGGGAGCGGCTCCAGCCCGGCGAGCGGCAGGCCCAGGGACGTCGTGACGTCGTTCGCCGGCCCGCAGAGGCGCAGCTCCAGCCGGGCGCCGAACCTACGCGCCAGCCGGAAAGCCTCGGCGGGCCCGGCGAGGTCGAGCAGGAGCACGCCCGGCGTGACGACGACCCAGATCCGCGTGCTCACGCCGCGCCTCAGGGCCTGTGAGGGAATTTCTTCACAGACCCCTCAGGCCGCCGCGGGCGGCGCGTCGAGGATCGCGAGCGCCTCGGGCACGGTCGCGACCCGCGCGAAGTTTCCGGCCAGGACGAGCTCGCTGCGCTCGCGGATCTCGGCCGGCGAGAAGGTCCTGCCGTCGGCGTGCGTCATGGGGAAGGTGAGCGTGGCCTCGGCCACGTACACCATGTCGAAACCGAGGTCGCAACCGTGGCGCGTGGTCGTCTCGCAGCACTGCTCGGTGCGGATGCCGCTCACGAGGAGGCGCTCGATCTTCCTCGACGCGAGCCACCCGCGGAGGTCGGCATTCATCAGCGCGCTGTACGTCTGCTTGCGGAACACGGCGTCAGGGCCTGGCGGCAGCCAGTCCAGCTCGCGGACGTGGCCGTGCACGGGGTCGAACGGACCGCCGCTGCCAACGTCCTCGTGGAGGACGTGCACGATCGGAACGGCGCGGGCGCGGCACCCCGCGACGAGCTCGAGGAGCCGGGCGCGGAAGCGCGGCACGTCGTCCTCGCGCCAGTAGGGGCGGTGCTGGAACGACTGCTGGACATCGATGACGAGCAGGGCGGTGTTCATGGTGCCTCCGGGGTGAGGTTCGAGCCTGACGACCGCCATGTTCCGTCCTCGCGCCCGCCCCGGCAATGCGCGGACCGGACGAATAGGGGACAATGCCGGCCATCACGGCGGCCGCTCGCCTGGCGAGCACGTCCGGGGATGTCGCCGCGCGAGAGCGACCGGGCCGGGGCGCGGCGGCGCCATTGCGAAGCGCCGCAGCGGGTGACGAGGTCGCCGGAACGCGCGGGGGTCACCATGTCGCGGCGAGGACTGACCGAAGCACCGCGCCGCGCATGCGGCGCGGTGCAAGATTCCGCAGCCGCGCGACGGGGACGACGGTGCGCGTTCCGGCCACGCGCCCGATGGCCGCGGCGCGGAGCACGGGCGCCGACGTGCCGCGGCCCGGGCGTCTACCCGCTGGCGGCGGGTGACAAGCCCCCCGATGGCGGTTCAGCCGGGGAGAGGATGAAGGCGGATCTAGTGCTCGTGCTCGTGCCCCGAGCCCTCGTGCCCGTGCTCCCCGCCCCCGTGCTGGTGCGTCTCCTGCGAGCCTGCGTGCTCGTGGGAATGGACGTGCTCGTGGCTGTGCGGGTGCGTGTGCTTCGTGCCACCGTGCGAGTGCTCGTGCTCGTGGACGTGCTGGTGGGCGTGAGCGTGCTCGTGCTCGTGCATGCGGGGCTCCTTGAGCTTGCCCCGGAGGATAGGAGCGCGCTTCTCCTCCAGCCACGCCTTCCAGGCCCCCATCCCCTCTCCGGTGCGCGCCGAGACGCGGAGCACCTTCGGGTCGGGCATGACGCGGCGGAGGCTGTCCTCGAGCCGCGCCAGGTCGATGTCGAGGTGCGGCACGAGGTCGACCTTCGTCACCAGGACGAGGTCGGCCTTCTGGAACATCACGGGGTACTTGAGCGGCTTGTCCTCGCCCTCGGTGACGGAGAGCGCGACCACGTTCGCCTCCTGCCCGAGATCGTAGATGGCGGGGCAGACGAGGTTGCCGACGTTCTCGATGAAGAAGACGTCGAGCCCGCGCCAGGGGAAGTCGTGGAGCGACCGGTGCACGAGCTCCGCGTCGAGGTGGCACGCCTGGCCGGTGGTGATGGCCTTCGACGGGATGCCCGCCTTCTCCAGCCGGCGCGCGTCGTTGTCGGTGGCGAGGTCGGCCGAGACGGCGCCGAGCCGGACTCCGTTCACCACGCGCGCCGTCGCCTCGAGCACCGCCGTCTTGCCCGAGCCGGGCGAGCCCATGATGTTGAGCGCCAGCACGCCCGACTCGCGGAAGTGCTCGCGGTTGTGGGCGGCCGCCCGGTCGTTGCCAGCCAGGATCTTCTCGTGCAGCTCGACCGGCACAAGCTCGGTGTCACCGCAGCCACAGGTGGTGCACATTCAGGGGATCTCCATGTCGATGGCGTCGAGGAGCAGGGCGTCGCTCTGCGGGGTGAGGCGCGCGGGCTCGCTGCACGGTTCGCAGCGCAGGATGTCGCCGCGCCCAAAGGCCTTGCCGCACCTGGGACACTCCCATCGCGCCGGGTAGTGGACGACCTCCAGCGCCGCCTTCTCGCACACCGTGCCCTGGCGGAAGGTCTCGAAGGCGGTCTGGAAGAGCTCCGGGTCCACCCCTGCCAGCTCTCCCAGGCTCACCTTGAGGCCGTGGACGGCGATCGCGCTGCGGCGGCGCGCCTCCTCCTCCACGCGCCGGATGAGCGCCTCGACGAGCGAGTACTCGTGCATGCCTAGCAGATCCGCGGCAGCGGCTCGCCGTCGCTCTCGGCGAGGAGCCGCCGGCCGAGGCCGGTGTCGAGGATCACGTTGCCCGGGCGCTCGGCGATCGCGGTGCCGACCACCGCCGCCCGGCGGCCCTGGGGGTGCTCGCGCAGCGCGGCCAACACGCGGTCGGCCGCCTCGGGCCGGACGCCCAGCACGGCCTTCCCCTCGTTCGCGACCACAAGCGGGTCGATGCCGAGGATCTCGGCCGCGGCTTGCACCTCCGGGGTCACCGGCACGGCCGGACCGTCGAGCAGGACGCCCACCTTCGCCTTCTGCGCGAACTCGTGCATCACCGAGGCGAGCCCGCCGCGGGTCGGGTCCTTCATGGCGACGATCGCGTCGCCGCCCGCCTGGAGCGCCGCCCGAACGAGCCCGTTCACCGGCGCGACGTCGGAGCGGAGGTCGCCCTCGATCTGCAGGTCGCGCCGCTTCGTCATGACCGCCATGCCGTGGTCGCCCACGGTGCCGGTCACGATGATCTTGTCGCCGGGCTTGAGCCCGTCGTCGCGGACGATGCGCCGCGCCATGGCGAAGCCGGCGGTGTTGAGGACGATGCCGTCCACCTCGCCCTTGCCCATCACCTTGGTGTCGCCGGTGACGATGGTGACGCCCGCCTCGTCGCAGGCGCGCTTCATGGAGTCGCGGATGCGCTCCAGCTCCTCGCGCGGGAAGCCCTCCTCGATCACGACGGCGCAGGTGAGCCCGAGCGGCTCGGTCGCGCCCATCATGGCGAGGTCGTTCACCGTCCCGCAGATGGAGATGCGGCCGATGTCGCCGCCCGGGAAGAAGATGGGCTGCACGACGTGCGAGTCGGTCGTGACCACCAGCCACTGGTCGCCGACGCGCAGCGCCGCGCCGTCGTCCATCGCGGCGAGGCCCACGCCGTCGACGGGCCCGCCCAGGGGCAGGAACACGTCCTCGATGAGCGCGCGCATGGCACGCCCGCCCGCCCCGTGCTTCATCGCGACGCGGTCCGCGCCAGCCATCTAGCCGACCTCCCTGAGATCCGGCAGCCCGCCGTACTGGTGCCAGATGCGGCACGCGCCCTCCGACGAGACCATGCACGCGCCCACCGGCGACTCGGGGCGGCACTCCTTGCCGAAGAGCTTGCAGTCGTGCGGGTTCTTCAGCCCCGACATGATGTCGCCGCACAGGCACTGCGCGGCGAGGACGTTCTCCACCTTGCCGCCGACGAGGCTCGTGTCGATCCGGAACCGCTTGCGGGCGTCGACGTGAGCCCACTCCGGCCTGAGATCGAGGTTCCCCGACGGCACGCGGGCGATGCCGCGCCAGTCGCCGGAGGTGGTCTGGAACACCTTCCAGAGCTTCTCCTGCGCCGGCCTGTTTCCCTCGCGCGTGACGCAGCGCGGGTACATGTTCGCCACCTCGGGCCGGCCCTCCTTGATGAGCTCGACGAGCTTGACCAGGGCCGCCAGCACGTCGAGCGGCTCGAAGCCCGCCACCACCACCGGCGCCCCGGTCTTCCGCGCGAACGGGACGAAGATCTCCCAGCCGGTGATGATCGCGGCGTGGCCAGCTGCGATGTAGCCCTCGATGTTCGTCTCGGGCAGGGAGGCGACGACCTCCATGGCGGCCGGGACGTACTTGTGCGACGAGAGCACCGAGAAGTTGTCGGGCACGCCGGCGAGGATCACGGCGGCGGTGGCGACCGCGGTGGTCTCGAAGCCGCTGGCGAAGAAGACCACCTGCTCGAGCGGGTGCCTCTTCGCGATCTCGACCGCCTGCGAGACGCTGTAGACGATCTCGACCTTGCCGCCCTCCGCCTGCGCGTCGCCGAGCGACTTCTGCGCGCCGGGGAGCTTCAGCATGTCGCCGTACGTGCAGACGCGAGCGCCCATCGCCGCCAGCGCCACCGCCTCGTCCACCTCGGGCGTGTCGGTCACGCAGACCGGGCAGCCCGGCCCCATGATGACCGAGAGGTCGCGCGGAAAGCTGGCGCGCAGGCCGAATCGGGCGATGGCCTGCTCGTGGCTGCCGCACACGTGCATGACGTTGATGGGCGAGCGGCCGATGGCCTTCACCTCGCGCTCGAGCGCTTGCGCCAGCGCGCGGGCGCGGGCCGGGTCGCGGAACTTGAGCTCCTGCGCCTGATCCTGGAGCGCCATCGCTAGGCCTTCTCCGGGACCTTGGCCCCGGCCTCCATCTCGCCGCGGACGTCGGCGGCCATGAGGTCGCCCGCGCCCGCCTCCTTCAGCACCTGCTCGAACAGCGCCAGCGTCTCGCTCA
>Ga0318495_10000250_pt1 | contig 15116 bp, 17 predicted proteins | sample GRESIP108b1f25_FD_203752 | JGI IMG/M metagenome (GOLD analysis project Ga0318495, IMG submission 203752) | Tropical soil microbial communities from Luquillo Experimental Forest, Puerto Rico - GRE.SIPMG.108b1f25 | ecosystem: Environmental > Terrestrial > Soil > Tropical forest > Bulk soil...
GCTCGACCTGCGCGGCGACACCGACCGGTCGCGCTCGGTGCTGCTGCACCGGCTGGGCCTGCTCGGCATCGGCTGGGCCGCGGTCACCGCGGACCAGGTCCGCGGCAGCGGCACGTTCCACGAGACGTGGACCCTGCGGTGGCGCCCGGAGCTGGCGGTCGCGGTCATCGACGCCGCCCGCTGGGGCACCACCATCGACACCGCGGCCACCGCGAAGATCATCGACACGGCCGCCTCCGCGCCCGGGCTCGGCGCGGTCACCGCCGCGGTCGAGCAGGTCCTGCTGGCCGACCTGCCCGACGCCCTCGGCCCGGTGCTGCGGGCCCTGGACGAGAAGGCCGCGGCGGACTGCGACGTCGTCCACCTGATGACGGCGGTTCCTGCCCTGGTGCGCGCCGTCCGCTATGGCGACGTGCGCGGCACCGGTACCGCCTCGCTGTCGGCCGTCGTCGACGCGCTCGCCGCCCGAGTGTGCGCCGGGCTGCCGGCCGCCGCCGGCAGCCTCGCCGACGACGCGGCCGCGCAGCTGCGCGCCGCCCTGAACGGGATGCAGGCCGCTCTCGCGCTGCACGCCCAGGACGAGCGGGGGCGCGCCGCCTACGACCTGTGGACGGCCGCGCTGACCGCGCTGGCCGGCCGCCGCGACGTGCACGGCCTGCTCGCGGGGCGCGTGGTCCGGATACTCACCGACACCGGCGCGATGCCCCGCGAGGAGGCGGCCGGCCGGTTCGCGGCCCATCTCTCGATCGGGATCCCCGCGGCCGGCCAGGCGGCCTGGGCCGAGGGCTTCCTGTCCGGCGGCGGCCTGCTGCTGGTCCACGACCGGGACCTGCTTACCATCCTCGACGGCTGGATCGCGGCGCTGCCCGACCGGGACTTCATGGACGTGCTCCCGCTGCTGCGTCGCACGTTCGGCGGGTTCACCGCGCCCGAGCGGGCCAACATCGCCACGGCAGTCAGGCAGCTCGCGGGCGGCGCCCCGGACCGGGCGGACGCGGGCGAGCCGCTCGACGCGGGCCGGGCCGACGGCGCGCTGCGCACCGTCGCCGCGATCCTGGCAGGAAACCCATGACCGAGCCACCCCGGAGGCGAGCAGAAGACACAGAGCGGCTGCGGCGGTGGCGGCTGCTGCTCGGCGCCCCGGCCGCCCCCGGTCTCGGCCTCGGCGCCGGCTCCGGCGCCGGCCTGAGCCAGTCCGACCAGGCCGTCGACGCGGCGCTGGCCGCCCTGTACGAGGGCGGCCAGGATTCCGGCGAGCGCGGCAGGCGCAGCGCGGGCCTGGGGGCCTCCGCCCCGAAGGTGGCCCGGTGGCTGGGCGACATCCGCACCTACTTCCCGTCCACCGTGGTCCAGGTCATGCAGCGGGACGCGGTGGAGCGGCTGAACCTGCGGCAGCTGCTCCTCGAACCGGAGCTGCTCGAGTCGATCGAGCCCGACGTGCACCTGGTCGGCACCCTGCTCAGCCTGAACCGGATCATGCCGGAGACGACCAAGGCCACCGCGCGGCACGTGGTGGCCACGGTCGTGGCCGAGGTCGAGCGCCGGATCGCCAACCGCACCCGCGCCGCCGTGTCCGGTGCGCTGAACCGGGCGGCCCGGTCGCGGCGGCCGAAACTGCGGGACATCGACTGGAACCGCACGATCGCCGCGAACCTGTCCCGCTATCTGCCCGAGCACCGCACGGTGGTACCCGAGCGCCTGGTCGGGTACGGGCGGCGGCAGCAGGTCGTGGCCCGGGACGTGGTTCTGGCCATCGACCAGTCCGGGTCGATGGCGTCCTCGGTCGTGTACGCGTCGGTGTTCGGGGCCGTGCTGGCCTCGATCCGGGCGCTGAAGACCTCGCTGGTGGTGTTCGACACCGCCGTGGTCGACCTGACCGAGAAGCTGCAGGACCCGGTCGATGTCCTGTTCGGCACGCAGCTCGGCGGCGGCACCGACATCAACAAGGCGATCGCCTACAGCCAGACGCTCATCACCCGGCCGCGGGACTCCATGTTCGTGCTCATCTCGGACCTGATCGAGGGCGGAGTACGCGAGCAAATGCTGTCCCGGCTCGCCACCCTGGACGCGGCCGGGGTACAGGTCGTGGTGCTGCTCGCGCTGTCCGACGACGGGGCGCCGGTCTTCGACTCCGGCAACGCGGCCGCGCTCGCGGGGCTCGGGATCCCGGCGTTCGCCTGCACGCCCGATGTGTTCCCCGACCTGCTCGCGGTGGCGATCGAGGGCGGCGACGTGGGCGCGTGGGCGCACCGCAACGACCTGGCGGCGCGGTAGCCGGGCAGGACCGGACCGCCCGGGGCCAGCGCCGGGCCGTGCCTAGGTACTGTCGGTGGCCATGACCGGACCTGCGACCGCGTGGGTGGTGGCCGGCCCGCCCGGGGCCGGGAAGAGCACGGTCGCCGACCTCCTGCTCGCGTCGCTGACGCCCGTGCCCGCGCTGCTCGACAAGGACACCATGTACGGCTCGTTCGTGGCGGCGACCCTCACCGCGGCCGGGCGGCCGCCCGGGGAACGCGAAGGTCCCTGGTACGACGCGCACATCAAGGTCCATGAGTATGCCGGGATGACCGCCACCGCTCGCGAGATCCGCTCCCACGGCTGCCCGGTGCTGCTGTCCGGCCCGTTCACCCGGCAGATCCATGACGTCCGCCTCTGGCGGTCGTGGGCAGCCGACCTCGGCGGCCCGCAGGTGCGCCTGGTCTGGATCCGGTCGGACGCGGACACGCTGCGCCGCCGCCTGGCCGACCGCGGGTCCGGACGGGACACGGCCAAGCTGGCCGATTTCGGCTCGTTCGCGGCCAGCATGCGGCTCGGGACCGAGCCGGCCACCCCGCACGTCACCGTGGATAACCGGCTTACGGCCGCCGTCCCGCTGGAAGCCCAGGTGGCCGCGCTGGTGGCCAGCATGCCCGGCTCGCCCCGGCCGTGACGGGCCGTTCACCCGGCCTGGAGGCCTGCCGCCACCGGTAGCCTCGGTGCGGATGGACGACTCCCGGGCGGCGACCGTCGCCCCGCTGCGCCGCGCCAGGCGGCGCCCGGCGTGGCTGGTGCCCGGCGGCCTGCTGCTGATCTTGGCCCTGCTGACGGTCGACGTGCTCGCCGACGGCCCGCTGGGCGGCGCGGACCGGCGGATCCGCGCGGTCGTGCAGGCCCAGGCGCACTCCGCCACCTGGCGGTGGGTCGGTGATAGCTGGCACGCCCCGGTTCGGATGCTCGTCGAATTGGGCAACAACCAGGTCGCCCTGCCGGTGCTCGCGCTCAGCGCGCTGTTCGTGGCCGTCCGGCACCGGTCGCTGCGTCCGCTGCTCGCCGCGGCCGCGGGCGTGGTGCTGCTGCTGGTCACGGTGATTCCGGCGAAGATCCTGATCGCCCGGTCCGGGCCGGGCCAGCCGGCCGTCGCCCCGGGGCACATGGGCGTGTTCCCCTCCGGGCACACCACGACGGCCGGGGTGTGCCTCGCGCTGGCCCTGCTGCTGCTGGCTCCTGATCTTCCGGCCAGGACCCGGCGGGCCGCGGTGGCGGTCATGGCGGCGCTGTGCTTCCTGGTCGGCGTGGCCCTGGTCTGGTGTGACTTCCACTGGTTCACCGACGTGGTCGCGGGCTGGGCGCTGACGGCGCTCATCGTCATGGCTGCGCTCCGGCTGGCCGGCCCGGAGCTCGCGGGACGGAGCGGGAACAGCGGGGCAGGAAGTAACGCTGTTGCCGGTGAGGCGGCAGTCGGGACCAGGGAGGTGACCGATGGCTCAGCGCGCACGTGATCACCTGGGCCGGTTCGGGATCTGGCGGAGCTCGGGCCAGGTGACGCCGGAACTCGCCGCGGACCTCGAACGGCTCGGTTTCGGCACGCTGTGGCTGGGCGGCTCGCCCAGCGGCCAGCTCACGGCGCCCGAGCAGTTCCTCGACGCGACGACCACCCTGACCGTGGCCACCAGCATCGTGAACATGTGGCAGGACGACGCGTATGTGGTGGCCGAGTCCTTCGCCCGGGTCGAGGGCCGCCACCCCGGGCGTTTCCTGCTCGGCGTGGGCGCGGGCCACCGCGAGGCCACGCAGCAGTACGCCAGTCCCTACGAAACGCTGGCACGCTACGTGGACGCGCTGCTCGGCGACGGCGTCCCGGCCGACAGCCTGGTGCTGGCCGCGCTGGGCCCGAAGGTGCTGCGCCTGGCCGCGGAACGGACCGCCGGCGCCATTCCCTACCTGGTCACCCCCGAGCACACCCGGCGGGCGCGCGCCATCCTCGGCGCCGGGCCGCTGCTGGCCCCGGAGCAGAAGGTGGTGCTGGAGGCCGACCCGGAGCGAGCCCGCGCGATCGGGCGCCCGAGGGTACAGAATCCCTACCTCGGGCTGGTCAACTACACGAGTAACCTGCGCCGCCTGGGCTGGGGCGACGAGGACCTCAGTGACGGCGGCAGCGACGCGCTGATCGACGCGCTGGTCGCCCACGGCACCGGTGAGCAGGTGGCCGCGCGGCTCGCCGAGCATTTCGACGCGGGCGCCGACCACGTAGCCGTCCAGCTGCTCACCGCGCCCGGCGAGGACCCGCTCGACGGCTACCGGAAGCTGGCCGAGGCGCTGGCCTTGTAATCAGGACCGGGCGGGGCGGTCCTTCCTGGGCAGCTTGCTGACCACGGTGTCATAGGAGGCGTCGACGGCCTCGAGCAGCTCGTCCTCGGGGATCGCGCCGCCCAGCCGCAGGCTATTCCAGCCGGACCGGCCGATGTAGGCCGATGCCGACGCGTCGTCGGGATAGCGCAGCAGCCATTCGTCGGCCGCCTCCCGGGACGGGCCGCACTTGAGCCCGACCGCGGTGCCCGACCCGAGGAAGGCGAAGACTTTGCTGCCCACCTTGACCACGACGTCGCCCTCCCAGGGCTCGTCCTGCCACGCTCCGGGCTTGGCCAGGCAGTACGCGAGCAGTTCGTCCCAGGTCATCAGGCCTCCTCCGGGTCGGCGGCCGCTATCAGCCGCTGTCGGCGATCGCCGCGACGACCGCGTAGGGCAGGTGCCGCGGATGCACCAGCAGCGCCCTGGCCACCTCGCGGATCGCCAGCCGCAACGGGGTGAGCAGCTGCTCGCTGTACCGCCAGGCGCCGCACTCGTCGCCGCTGAACCGCTCGCCTCGCCGCCCCAGGGCGCGGCGGAAGCGCCGCGCGTCCCCGCCGTCGCTCTTCCAGGTCGGCAGCCACGCACGCAGCTCGTCGTCGTGCTCGAGCATGGTCCAGTTCCGCAGCCGCTCCGCGATCTGGCCGGCCGCGTCGATGACGAACGCCCGGTCGGCCGCCCCGCTGACGCCGTGGACCCGGCCCTCCTGGCCGCAGGCGTGGCGGATGCTGGCCGAACTGAAGCGCGCCCCCACCGCCAGCGCGGCCACGGCGTGGCCGGCCTCGTGCCAGGCGGTCTCGACGGTGGCCTGACGGGCCTTCGCCAGGCCGGGAAAGCAGCCGCAGTCGTAGCGCTGCATGACCCAGACCCGGTTCACGATCGACTCGTCGTCGTACCGGATGACCCGGTTCAGCTCGGCCCGGATCCCGGCCAGGGCGCGCTCTTCCGCAGGCTTCATCGCGGGCTACTTGGGCGGCTTGCCCTCGGGCGGCCGGATCGGGGAGATCTGGGGACGAGGGTTGGGCCGGGGGCCGGACCAGAGCGCCGGCACCACGTCGAGCGCGTAGGTCAGCGCGTAGGCGGCCTGCTCGTAGTTGACCCGCCAGCCCACGAAGTCCGGCCACGCGTCCTCGGGCTCGCGATCGGTCGGGAAGTTCACCTTCTGCATCCGGGCCACCGCGTCCAGGAACTCCTCGTAGGTGATGCTGATCCCCGCGCTCGGGTCGGGCTCGGCCGGGATGTCGATACCCATCGCCCGGGCCACGTCGCCGAAGCACAAGAACCCGCCGCGCAGGCACTGGCGGGCCGCGACGACCGGCGCCTTCGTCGGGGACAGGGCGAGGATCAGCGCGGCCGAGTCGAGGACGGCCAGCAGCGCGGTCACCCAGGACGACATCGGCTTGGGGGATCGGAACCGGACCAGCGGCAGGTAGGTGGTGTGGCTCTCGGCCACGTCGGCGGCCCAGCGTTCCCACCGTTCGTAGAGATCGGGCAGGGTATCGATGGTCGACACCCCCGATCCCAGCGCGTAGTGGGTACGCGCGAGCAGCTCGGGGCCCCACGACGGGACGCCGGCCCGCGCGTTCAGCAGCGTCACCTCGGTCTCGCGCCGGTTGTACGCCGAGTACAGCGTGGGCAGGTAGGCGATCTGCAGCGAGACCGTGACCAGCGCCGCTACCGCTGCGAGATCGGCGATGGTCCGCTGAGCGGCGCCGAAGGCGTCGTTGGGCCCGAACACCGCGGGGCTCGCGATGTCGAACGCGGAGGTTATGCCGCGGGAAGTGAACGGCCACTGCAGCAGCGAGAAGCCGATGTAGAAGATGGCCAGCCAGGCGACCAGCTGGAGCAGCAGGATCGTGGCTGGCTGCCCGGCAAGCACCCGGTCGCGCACCTTGTGGTCCTTGATCTTCTTCGACGCGATGCCGTAGCAGAAGGACACGATCTTGTCGACCCACCGGGTCAGCCAGCTGCCCACCGGCCTCGGCACGATCACCGTGCCGATCACGCTGCGGGCCGCGGTGAACACCAGCACCGCACCGATGACGGCCGCTACGATCCGGCCTGCCAGCGGCACCGCCATGGCTCTCCTCGACGTCTCTCACGCACCGGACGGACCGTCCGCCCGGCGATCAGGCGCATTGCCGGTTCTTACCCGCGCCTTGCATGGATTCTCGCCGGCAGGGTAGCTGAGCGCGCGCAGGCGCCTAACACAACCCTCCCGCCTGCAGAGGGAGATGTGATCCATATGAACGGGATGCTGCGGGTTCCCCGGAGCCGCGGCGTGCTCAGCGGTCTGCTGCTGGTGCTGCTGGGCGCCTGGGGCGCTCTGGTCCCCTTCGTCGGTCCCTATTTCCACTACGCCTACACCCCCGACCACGGCTGGACCTACACCACGGGCCGCTTCTGGCTGGAGGTCCTGCCCGGGGCCGTCACGGTGCTCGGCGGCCTGATCGTGCTGATCAGCGCCTCCCGGCCGCTGGCGCACTTCGGCGCGTGGCTGGCCGCGCTGGGCGGTGCCTGGTTCGCGCTGGGCAGCGTGATCGGCCCGACCTGGATCGGGGCGCAGATGGCCACCGGGACGCCGGTCGGCGGCTCCGCGACCCGCGCGCTGGAGCAGATCGGCTTCTTCACCGGCCTGGGCGTCGTGATCGTGCTCGTGGCCGGGATGGCACTGGGCCGCTTCTCCGTGATCGGTGTCAGGGACGCCAGGCTGGCCGCGCCCGCCAGGAAGGCCGAGCCGGAAACGCCGGCCGAGCCGGCCGAATCCCCCGAGCCGGTGACGACGGGCGCGGCGACGCGCACCGGCGCCTCGCGCAAGCCGGCCACGGCTGACACGCCCGCCACGACGGGCACCGGCAGCTCGCGGAGGTTCGCGCTCCGGCGCAAGGAGGCGACAACCGAGACCGCCGAGCCCGTTACCGAGCCGGTGGGCCCCTCCCAGATGTGACAAGCGCGGGCGCGCCGACCCCACCCCGCTCCCGTCGGCGCGCCCGCCCCGCGGCCGGGCAGCGACACGCTGTTCATCGGGCAGGGCACCGAGATCGCGTTCGTCGACTTCTCCCGGCTGGACGGCAGGCAGGTCCGGGTCTCGCCGGACCGCACGTCGGTCACGGTCAGCCTGCCGCCCGCCCAGCTCGACCCCGCCGTGCTCAACGTCAGCCAGTCCTACGTCTACGCGCAGCAGCAGGGGCTGCTGAACCGGATCGCGAACTTCTTCTCCGGTAACCCGAACAGCCAGCAGCAGGTCTACATCCTGGCCCAGCAGAAGATCGAGAATGCCGCCCGGCGGAGCCCGCTGCTCGCCGAGGCCGAGAAGAACACCACGGGCACGCTCGACGGCATGCTGCGCTCACTCGGATTCGGGCAGGTCACCGTCACCTTCGGCCGCACCGCCGGCTAGGCCGGCGCCGGGCCTGCCGGGTCGGCCTAGGCTTTGGTCGTGGCCGAGACCGGTGTGATCCGCACGCCCGATCAGCGGCTGCGGGTCTTCGTGAGCTCGACGCTTCAGGAACTGGCCGCCGAGCGCGAGGCGGCGCGGGACGCGATCACGAGCCTGCGGCTGGTCCCGGTGATGTTCGAGCAGAGCGCCCGGCCGCATCCGTCCAGGCAGCTCTATCGTGCCTACCTGGCCCAGAGCCAGGTCTTCGTCGGGGTGTACTGGCAGAGCTACGGCTGGGTCGCGCCCGGTGAGGACGTGTCCGGGCTCGAGGACGAGTACCGGCTCTCGGCGGGCCTGCCCCGGCTCCTCTACGTCAAGTCGCCGGCACCGGATCGTGACCCGCGCCTGGAGCAGATGCTGGCCGGGATCAGGGACGCCGATGAGGTCTCGTATCAGCACTTCTCCGGCCTCGACGAGCTGCGGGTCCTGGTCGAGAACGACCTGGCGGTGCTGCTCAGCGAGCGCTTCGAGATGGCGGGATCGCGCGAGGGCACGATAGAGGGGGTGTCCCTCAGCGGGGCGCTTCCGGTGCCGCCCACGCCGCTGGTGGGCCGCGGCGAAGAGGTGGCGGCCGTCTGTGACCTGGTGCTCGGGGAGGGCGTACGCCTGGTCACCCTCACCGGACCCGGCGGGGTCGGGAAGACCCGGCTCGCGGTGGAGGCCGCCGGCCGGCTGCGCCCAAGCTTCCCCGACGGGGTCCGGTTCGTCGACCTCGTCTCGGTCCAAGACGCCGACGTCGTGCCGGCCACCGTGGCGGCCGGGCTCGGGCTTAGCACATCGGGCGCTCGGCTGCTCACCGACGTCGAGTCGTATTTGCGTCCCCGGCGGCTCGTGCTGCTGCTGGACAACTTCGAGCAGCTCACCGAGGCGGCCCCGCTGGTAGCCGAGCTGCTGAGCATCGCGCCGGGCCTGGTGGCGCTGGTGACCAGCCGGGCCGTGCTGCACCTGTCCGGCGAGCACGAGTTCCCGGTGGCTCCGCTGGCGGTGCCGCCCGTCGGCTCCGGTGACGTGGGGGAGTACGACTCGGTGCGGCTGTTCGTGGAGCAGGCGCACGCCGCGGTCCCCGGCTTCGAGCTCACCGGCGACAACGCCGAGGCGATCGCCCAGATCTGCCGTCGGCTGGACGGGCTGCCACTGGCCATCGAGCTGGCCGCCGCCCGGGTGCGGCTGCTGCCGCCATCGGCCCTGCTGAGGCGCCTTGATGACCGGATGGGGCTGCTGACCAGGGGAGCGCGCGACCTGCCGCAGCGGCAGCGAGCCCTCCGGAGCACCCTGGATTGGAGCTATGACCTGCTGTCCGCTACCGAGCAGGCGATGTTCGCGCGGTTGGGGGTGTTCGCCGGAACGTTCGGCCTGCCGGCCGTGGAAGCGGTCTGCGGTCGGGGCGGGGCCGCCCCGGCCGATCCGGCCCCGCCAGATCCGGGCGTGGACGGACAGGTCATAGAGACCCTGAGTTCGCTCGTGGACAGCAGCCTGGTCCGGCCAGAAACGCGCGGTGCCGAACCCCGGTTCGGGTTGCTGGGGATCATCCGGGACTACGCCCGGGAACGCCTCCGCGAAGGCGCCGGGTGGCAGGATGCGCACGACCGGCACGCCACGTACTTCCTCGCGTTCGCCGAACCGACCGAGACTGACTTGCAGGGTCCCGGGCAGCTCGCCTGGCTGGACCGGATGGAGACCGAGCATGACAACCTGCGTGCCGCGCTGTCCTGGCTGGTGGACGCCGAGCAGCTCGAGCAGGCGGTGCACCTGTTCTTCGTGGCCTGGCGGTTCTGGTGGCTGCGCGGCCACGTCGCGGAGTTGACCGGCCTGGGGGAGAAGATCGTGGCCGAAAGCGAGAGCCTTCCGGCGTATCAGCACGCCATAGCGCTGACCGGAACCGGCTTCTTGTTCGCCGCCAACGGTGATAACGCGAGGGCGCGGGCTCTTTTCGAGCAGAGCCTGCTGCTGTACGGCCAGGCGCAGGAAAAGCTGGGCCTAACCCTGACCGCGACCGTCCTGGGCATTCTGGGCCGCCACGCCGGGTTGCGACACGACTACGGTGCCGCGAGCGAGTTGCTCGAAAGAAGCCGGTCTGTGCTCGGCGAGGCCGGCGAGGATCAGCCCGGCGGGATCGAACACCAGCAGCGTCTGCTGACCCTCGCTCTGGTGGACAACTTCTGCGGGCAGATCCAGCTCAGCCAGGGCGACTACGACGGTGCGGCGCGGCTGTTCAGCGACGGGCTCGGTGTGGCCCGCGGTACGCCGGACTGGATTTCCCTCCTCATCTCGCACTACGACCTGGCCCTCAGCAGCCAAGGGCAGGGCGATCTCACCGCGGCCGCCCAGCACTTGAAGGACGGGCTCTCGCTGGCCGCCGAGGCCGGCGACGAAACCAGCGCGGCCTACTACCTCGAGGGCCTGGCCACGGTGGCCAGGCTGCGGGACAACCCGGAACGCGCGGTACGACTGCTGGCCGCCGCCGACGCGCTGCAGCAGGCCCGGGGCAGCGGATGGCTGCACGCGTACGTGCCGCGGTTCCCGAATGGCGACTCGGTCATCGGCGCGCTGCGCTCCCGCCTGGGGGATGCGGCCTTCGAGGAGGCCTGGGCCCAGGGCGGATCCGCCGGAGGCGGCGGGCACGCTGTGGAACTCGCCCTCGAACAAGGCTGATCCGGCGCCGCGCCTAGGACCGCAGGTAGGAGGCGCCGTTGAGGTCGAGGATGGCGCCGCTGGCCCATTCGGCCTGCGGCGAGGCCAGGTACAGCACCGCGGCCGCGATCTCCTCGGCCTCGGCCACCCGCCGGAACGGGCTCTGAGCCCGGATCTCGTCGCCCTCCGGGCCCTGGAGGTGCTTCGAGGCCATGTCGGTCTCCACGAAACCGGGAGCCACGGTGGCGACGGCGATGCCGTGCGGGGCCAGGGCCCGGGCCAGCGACTGGCCGAACGCGTTCAGGCCGGCCTTGCTGGCCCCGTAGGCGGGCTGGCCGGGCTCGCCGCGGAAGGCGCCGCGGGACGACACGTTGATGATGCGCCCCGTGGCCGCGGCGGACCCCGGGCTGATCATGTGCTGGACGGCGCACCAGGTCACGTTGGCCGCGCCGACGAGGTTGACCCCCAGCGTCTCCTGCCAGGCCGCCTGCCACCGCTCGTACGACACCTCCGTGATCGGATGCGGGGTGAAGACGCCGGCGTTGTTCACCAGGACATCCAGTCCGCCCAGCGCGTCGCAGGCGCGGTCCACCATGCGGCGAACCGCGTCTGGGTCGGTCAGGTCGGCCTGCACCACCGTGTGCCCGCGGCCGGGCAGCCCGGCCAGCACGCCGGCCGCGAGCCCCGGCGAGTCGCGGTGGTGCACCGCCACCCGGTCACCCTGCCCGGCGAAGGCCTGGGCGATGGCCCGGCCGATGCCCCGTGATGCCCCGGTTACCAGGATTGCTCGGTCCGCCACCCGTCGACCCTACGCGGTCCGGCCCTTCCGCGGCGGTCCTGGCCCCGGTCACCGCGGAGTGTCGGGACCGAAGCGGCTCATGAAGCGGATGATCTGATCGCGCAGGTCGACTAAGTCCTCGCCGTGCACCATCACCGGGGGAGTGGCCCCGCGGATCCGCGCGTGCCACAGCCGGTCGATGCCCTGCCAGGCCTCCCAGCCCGGGAATTCCCCCGCGATCTTGGCAGTGTCTTCAGCGCTGTCTTCAGCGCTGTCATCAGTGGGATCCATGGCCTTGAACTATACCAGCATGTCAAGCTATGTTAAACAATGCCTAGTCTGGTTCTCCCATGTCGCAGCCGGTTAAGTTACCGGCGTGCAGATCGACGAGACCTCGCCGGAGCACCCGTACCTGCAGCTAGCTGGGCTGTTGCGGGCCGACATAGAGTCCGGCAAGATCACGAGCCAGCTGCCGTCGATCACTCAGCTCACCGAGGAAACCGGGCTGGCGGTCGGCACTGTGCGCCGGGCGATCAACATCCTGGTCAAGGAGGGCCGGGTCGAGACCGTCCCCGGCCGCGGAACCTTCGTGATCGAGCGGCGGCCGGGGCGGCCCGGCGGCGCAGATGACCGGCACGTTCCGGCGCGCCCGCACGGCCACGTCCCGCACTGACGGCGGCCGGGGTGAAGATCCAGGAGATCCGTGAGCTCATCCGGCTGCGCGGGTTCGAGCCGGATCGCGACCGGCGGGTCCTGAGCCGCTGCCACGACCTCGGCGACCTGCGCCGCGCCGCGCACCGCCGGCTGCCCAGCCCGGTGTTCGGCTACGTCGACGGCGGCTCCGACGAGGAACTCACGCTACACGCCAACCGGGCGGCGCTGCGCCGCTGGAAGTTCCGGCCCCGGATACTGCGCGACGTGGCCGGGCCGGACCTGCGCGTGTCGGTACTCGGATCCGGCCTGGAAGCGCCGATCGGGCTGGCCCCCACCGGCTTCACCCGGGTCTTCCACCCGGACGGGGAACTGGCGGCGGCGCGGGCGGCCGCCGCCCGCGGGCTGCCGTACGGCCTGTCCACGTGCGGGACGTACACGATCGAGCAGCTGGCCGAGACCGGGCACCCGAACCTGTGGTTCCAGCTCTACGTGCTGCGTGACCGCAAGCTCACCGCCGCGCTCATCGACCGGGCCGCCGCGGCCGGGTTCGGGGTGCTGGAGATCACGGTCGACACCCCGGTGGGCGGCAGCCGGAACCGCGACCTGCGGACCGGGTTCACGGCGCCGCCGATGCTCACGGTCCGCGCCCTGCTCGACATCACGGTGCGTCCCGGTTACTGGATGTCGATGCTGCGCGCCCCCGCGCTCCGGTACGCCAGCTTCCCCGCGCCGGGGGCAGGCGGAGCGAGCACGATCGCCGACGTCACGGCGATGTTCGATCCGACGCTCAGCTGGGATGACCTCGACGACCTCCGGGCCCGCTGGCCGGGCAAGCTGCTGCTGAAGGGCCCGCTCGGCCCGGCCGACGCCGCCCGGGCAGTGTCGGCCGGGGTGGACGGGATCCACCTGTCCAACCACGGCGGGCGGCAGCTGGACCGTTGCGTCCCCACGATCGACCTGGTCCGGCCGGTGCGAGAGGCGGTGGGCGAGAACGTGGCCATCGTCCTGGATTCGGGCGTCCGCCACGGCGCCGACGTCGCGGTGGCGATCGCGCGCGGCGCCGACATGTGCGTGATCGGCCGCGGCTACCTGTACGGCCTCGCCGTCGCCGGCCAGCCCGGGGTCGAGCGCGCCATCGACCTGCTGGTCGCGCAGCTGCGGCGCACCATGCAGCTGCTCGGCGTGACCACGATCGCCGAGCTCCGGCAGCACGGCGACGACCTCGTGGTCGCGGCCTAGCCGCCCGCCATGGACCGGAGCCCGGGCCGGAACAGCGCCGGAGCGGAAGAAAAAGTGCGCGGCCGCGGCTCGGATCCGGCGGCGGCCGGCCGATGAGGTTATGTGGGCACCCCGCCTAACCCGCCTCCGCAGGCCGCGGCGGGCGACCCGGTGGCGGCCATCTACCGCCGGGCGCTGCCGCAGGTCTACGGCTACCTGCTGCCGCGGTGCGGCAGCGCCGCGGTGGCCGAGGACCTGGCCGCCGAGACCTTCATGGCCGCGGTCGCGGCGACCAGGCAGGGCCGTGCGCCGGAGGTGACCGTCGCCTGGCTGGTCGGGGTGGCCCGGCACAAGCTGGTCGATCACTGGCGCCGGGCCGGCCGGGAACGGCGCGGCCTGGCCCTGGCCGGGCAGGCCGGCGAGGTGGTGGACGACCCCTGGGCTGACTGGCTGGACGCCGACGCGGCCCACGCCGCGCTGTCCCGGCTGCCGGCCCAGCAGCGGGCCGCCCTCGTGCTCCGCTACCTCGACGGCCTGCCGGTGGCCGAGGTCGCCGCGCTGCTCGGCCGCAGCCTGCACGCCACCGAGACGCTCCTGGCCCGGTCCCGGGCCGCGCTGCGCCGTGTCTACCGGGAGGGGGAGGGCCATGGCGCCTGATCCGCTCGATGCCCTCCGCCTGCCGATCGTGCCCGTCGAGCCCCGGCCGGAGTTCGCCGACGCCCTGGGGCGCCGGATCGGGGCGGAGCGAGCCGGCCGGGCCCGGGAGCCCGCGGTCCCGCAGGCGGCCACCGTCCGCTACTTCGTCGACGACCTGGACACCGCGATCTCGTTCTACTGCCGGCAGCTGGGCTTCCAGGAGGAGGTGCGCTCACCGGGTGCCTTCGCCATGCTCCACCGGGACCGCCTCCGCCTGCTGCTCAGCGTGCCCGGCGCGGCGGGCGCCGGCCGTGCGCTGCCGGACGGCACGGTGCCCGCGCCCGGTGGCTGGAACCGCATCGCGCTGCAGGTCACCGATCTCGCCGCCACCGTCGCCGCCCTGCGGGACGCAGGAGCCCGTTTCCGTGACGACATCGTCACCGGCGTCGGCGTCCGGCAGATCGTGCTGTTGGACCCGTCCGGCAACCTGGTCGAACTGTTCGAGCCCGCCGGGTACCACGAGCGGCCCGGGGCACGCACGCGAGGAGGCAAGCCATGAGCACGGTTAGCGTCAGGTACATCGTGAACGACGTCGACGAGGCGATCGCGTTCTACTGCGGGCACCTGGGCTTCACCGAGCAGATGCACCCGGATCCGGCCTTCGCCATGCTGACGCGCGGCGACCTCCGGCTGGTGCTGGTCTCGCCGGTGCCACCCGGCCACCCGGGCGGCGGGTCGAGGCCGATGCCCGACGGGACAAAGCAGTGTCCCGGGGGGTGGAACCGGTTCATGCTCGAGGTACCCGACCTGGCCGGTACCGTCGACGCGCTGCGCCGGGAGGGAGTCAGCTTCCGCAACGACATCGTGACCGGTGTCGGCGTCAAACAGGTCCTGGTCGACGATCCCTCGGGCAACCCCGTCGAACTGTTCGAGCCCGTCCGTCCGGAGGCCCGCCTGGCCAGCCGCTGAGGCCGGCCGCCCGGCGAGGCGTCACCGTTCCTGACGGCATGCGGCGCTGCCATGCGGCCGGGAACGGCGACGCCTCAAAGCTTGGTCAGCTTGGCGTAGGGCGAGGTGATGCGTTCCTTCTGGGTGCCGAAGTCGACGAGCACGGCGACCTCTTCTTCGACCCCGACGACCACGCCGAGCCCGTAC
>Ga0318495_10000259_pt1 | contig 15021 bp, 11 predicted proteins | sample GRESIP108b1f25_FD_203752 | JGI IMG/M metagenome (GOLD analysis project Ga0318495, IMG submission 203752) | Tropical soil microbial communities from Luquillo Experimental Forest, Puerto Rico - GRE.SIPMG.108b1f25 | ecosystem: Environmental > Terrestrial > Soil > Tropical forest > Bulk soil...
GGTATGGGCAGCACGCACGGGATGGCCATGGACCCGGTCGTCACGGCGGCCAGGCACAACCCGCTGATCACCACGATGGCCGCCGAAATCGGCAAGGCCGAGCTGACGAGCACCCTCGACTCGGCCCGGGACATCACCGTCTTCGCGCCCGACAACCAGGCCTTCAGCAAGCTCACCGCGCACGACATGTCCATGATGAGCGGCATGACCGAGCTCGCCAGGATCCTGAAGTACCACGTGGTCAGCGGCCGCGTCACCCCCGAGGAACTGGCCAGCGGGATGACGCTGACCACGCTGGAGGGCGGTCAGCTCAAGACGGCGAAGATGGGCGGCACGTACGAGGTGAACAACGCGGCCGTCACCTGCGGGAACCTGCACACGGCCAACGCCACCGTCTACATCATCAACACGGTGCTCATGCCCGCTCACTGACAAGCTGATCGCTGACCACGACTAAGGATGCCTAACAGAATGACCTGTGGGAATATCGGTGTTCGTGTGGTGATTGAGCGGGCCGTGAGGAAGGGCTAACGCCTCATACCGTGAGGAGTTCTCAGACGTTAATTCGCTCCCTTCGTGATAGAACGTGGCTGATGGGCGTCAAGCGCGGTCGGTGCCGTAGCCCGTCACGGTTCCGGGACGGTCGATGACGATGTCGGGCCCATGCTTGCGCCAGGAAGTGGCAAGGAGGCAACGATGAGCACCGATGAGCAAGCCACGGCCCCGGCCGAACTTCTCGACGAGCAGTTCCTGCGTGACTTCGCATCCCGCTGGCATGCAGCCTGGAACGCCTATGACCCGCAACAGGTCGCCGCCCTGTGCACCGACGACGTCGAATGGCAGCAGCCGTCGTCGCCGCCGCTGCCACACGGCTACGACGGCGCGGCCCTGCTGGTCAAGCAGCTCCATCGCGCTAGCCCTGACTACCGCTTCGCCGAGACCGAGCCGCCCTACGCCTCGTTCGACCGGCGTAAGGCGATCGTGCCATGGCGCCTCACGGGCACGATGACCGGGCCGCTGGACCCGCCGGGCTTTGCCCCGACCGGCACGCGCATCCAGATCGAGGGCGACGACCACTGGGAGTTCCGTGGCGACCTGGTGTATCGGTGCCGGATCCTCTACGACGCCAATGATGTCGCGATACAGCTGGGCGCCCTCCCGGCACCCGGGTCGCGCGGTGAGCGGCTGGGGGTGGCGCTGCAGCACCTGCAGGCGCGGAGCATGCGCCGACGCGCCGCCCGCTAGCCCTGCTGCGAGACAGCGTCGACGCTCTGCTGAGAGGAACGCCATGACCGACGACACGCTGGCCGCTGACTACCTGAAGCGACTACGCCGGGCCGCGCGATCCCTGCCCCGGGCGCGGCGCGCCGAACTGCTGGACGAGATCGCGGCGCACATCGCCGAGGCACGCGCCGCGGGGACCGTGCCGCTGCGAGTCGTGCTGGACGAACTCGGCGACCCGGCGGAGATCGTCGCCGCCGCGGGCGCGGGCCAGCAGGCGGCCCGGCTCGGCTGGCGCGAGACCGCGGCCATCATCCTGCTGCTGGCCGGCGGGTTCCTCTTCGTGGTCGGCTGGTTCGCGGGACTGGTCTTGCTGTGGTCCTCTCCGCGCTGGCGCTGGCCGGACAAGCTGCTCGGCACGCTGGTCTGGCCGGGCGGGTACTTCGGGGTGGTCCTGGTCGGGCTCTTCGCCGTTTCATCCGACGCCGGGCAAGTGTGCCAGGGCCCAGCCGGAGGGCCGGTAACGTGCACGAGCACGGGCGGCGGCGGGCTCCCCACGTGGGCGAGCATCGTCCTTTTCGTGGTCACGCTCGGTGCGCCGGTCGCGGTGGCGATACGGCTTGCGGTCAGCGGGCGACAGGTGCCGCATCCCGCCGAGCCGCCGATCCTCCAGGATGCGGTCGGGTGACACCACCGCCCCGGCGGGCAAATCGCCGGCTGCGCGCGCGGGCGCTGCACCACCACATTGACCGTGTGGCCGGACGTCCCTCGGCATGCAGGCGTCCCGGCCCGGAGGCATCAACCGACTGGCCGGATTCCGGTCGGCGGTCGGCTGAGATCATGGTGTGGTGGAGTTCCCTGATCTGGTCCAGCTTGCCCGCGCACGATCGGGGCATTTCGATCTGGGCACCGGGTACCACGGGGACCTGTGGCTGGATCTTGACGCGCTGCTGCTGCGTCCTGCCCTGCTGCGCGCGCATGTCCGCTGGCTGGCCGAACGGCTGAGGGAGCACTCGGTCGACGCGGTGTGCGGCCCCCTGGAAGGGGGCGCGTTCCTGGCCTACGCCGTCGCCGATCAGCTGGGGGCCGCGTTCCTGGCCGGCTATCGCTCGCCCGGTGGGGCGACCGGGTATCACCTTCCCGCGGTCCACGGCGGGATCGGCGGCTGGCGGGTGGGCGTCGTCGACGACGCGGTCAATGCCGGCACGGCGGTCGCGGCCTGCCTGGAGGAGGTGCGCGGCCGGGGCGCGGTGCCGGTCGCCGTGGCCGCGCTGATCTCGCTGGGAGGGGCGAGCGCGATGGTCCCGGCGCGGATGGGCGTGCCCTTCTACCCCGCCAGCACGATACCGAGCCGGGCCTGGCCCGCGGCCCGGTGCCCGCTGTGCGCCGACGGTACCCCGTTCACGGATCCCGTAACCTCACCGGCGGGCGGGACAATGGTGGAGTGACAGCGGAGGTACCCTCGAGGCACCCTTCACGGTCCACGTCGTCGCCGCCCGGCGGTGAACGGCCCGGATCCGGCCCCGGTCAGCCTGGCACCGTGGCCGCGGCGCGCTCCCGGCTGAGCTCATCCGGGGCGGGGTCAGGCTTCTGCGCCAGCTTGCTCGGCCACCACATCCACCGGCCGACGTCCAGGTTCAGCGCGGTGACCAGCAGCAACCGCACCACGATCGTGTCGAGCAGGATGCCGAACGCGACCGCGAACCCCAGCTCGGTCAGGAACGTGGCCGGGATCGTGGCCAGCACGGCGAACGTGCCGGCCAGCACGAAGCCCGCCGAGGTGATCACCCCGCCGGTCGCGGCCATGCCGACGATCGCGCCGTGCCGGGCGTCGCGCTTGATCGCCTCCTCCCGCACTCTGGTCATCAGGAAGATGTTGTAGTCGATGCCCAGGGCGACCAGGAACACGAACACGAACAGCGGGAACGCGGTATCCGCGCCGCCGAACCCGAACACGTGATTGAAGAAGAAGGCGCTGACGCCCAGCGAGGCGGCGAACGAGAGCACCACCGTGGCGGTCAGGATCAACGGCGCCACCAAAGCCCGCAACAACAGCCCCAAGATGACCAGCACCACCAGCAAGATGAGCGGGATGATGAGATTCCGGTCATGCGCGGACGCCCGTTCCACGTCCAGGTTGATCGCGGTGGTGCCGCCCACCTGGGCGTCGGCGCCGGGAACGGCGTGCACCGCGGCCCGCACCCGGTCGATCGTGTCGTAGGCGGCCTGGCTGTCGGGCGGTGTGGTCAGCGTGCCCTCGAGGTAGGCGTGCCCCGCGCGGACCACCGGCGGCGTCACGTTGGCGATCCCCCGGGTTTCCGCGAAGGCGGACCGCAGCTGGGCCGCCGAATCGGGATTGCCGATCACGATGACGGGCTCGCCCGAGCCCGCGGGGAAGTGCGCGGCGAGCACGGTCGCGCCGGTCACCGAATCGGGGTGTCCGCGGAAGCCTTGCGCGGTGGTCAGGCCATGGGCCTTCAGGCCGGTCAGGCCGAGCGCCAGGATGCCGAGGATCACGGCGGTGGTGATCCACGTCAGCCGCGCCCGGGGGGCGATCCACCAGCCGACTCGCGCCCACAGCCCCCGGGTCGTCGGCTCGGCCGAGCCGTAGGTGGGCCGGTACGGCCAGAAAACGCCGCGGGGGCAGATCACCAGCAGGGCGGGCAGCAGGGTGAGCATGGAGACCATGCCGACCGCCACGCCGATCGCGAGCACGGGCCCGAGGTCCTTCGTCGAGTTCAGTTCGGCCGCGAGCAGCGTCAGCAGCGCCAGGATTACGGTGCTGCCGCTGGCGATGATGGCCGGGCCGGCCCGGCGCAGCGCCTCGGCCATCGCCGGGTGGCGGCGGTCGTGGCGGCGCAGTTCCTCCCGGTAGCGCGCGACGAGCAGCAGCGCGTAATCCGTGCTGGCGCCGAAGACCAGCACATCCAGGATGCCGGCGCTCTGGGCGTTGACCGTCAGGCCGGCGTGGGCGGCTAGGAGGTAGATCACCGCCTGGGCGGTGATCAGCGCCACCCCGGAGGAGATGACCGGCAGCAGCCACAGCACCGGGCTCCGGTAGGTGATCAGCAGGATCAGGATGACGACGGCGACGGCCGAATAGAGCAGCGTGCTGTCGATGCCCTTGAACACGTTGTTGCTGTCGGCCGCGTTCCCGAGCGGGCCGGTGATGTGAGTGGTCAGGCCGTTCGCGTTCGAGGTGATGATCGCGCGGACAGAATCGGCGGCCGTGGACGCGCCGGCCCAGCCCTTTGTGCCGAGGTCGACCTTGAAGATGATCTGAATCGCCTTGCCGTCGGCCGACGGGACCGGCCCCACCACCTGACCGGGCACGACACCGTGAACGCCAGCGATCGCCCGGGCGTCCGCCGCCGCCTTGGCCCGGTCCGCGGCGGTCAGGCCGGACGCGCGCTCATAGACCACGACCCCCGGGTAGACGTTCGGCGACTGGAACTGCGACTGCACGTTCAGGACCTTGGTCGACTCGGCGCCGCCCGGCAGCCAGGCGCTGGCGTCGTTCTTCTCCGCCCCGGTGAGCTTGCTCGACAGCGGGAGGGCGATCACGAGCACAACGACCCAGACGCCCACGACTACCCACTTGGTCCAGCTCCCGGCCGGAATCTCCGCGATCTTCCTCAGCCTGTTCATCGATCTCCCCGTATGGCTGGCGACGGTGCGGACCAGTCAGGCAGAAGATTTTCACCCCGTGACCTACCCTCGCCGATGACAGCCCGCAGACGGTAGCGTAACCGGGGTATCCCGGATAATGCTACCGATTACATCGCGTACGGCCGCCGGCTAGTTGGTGATCTGGCCGTCGGACATGCTCCGGGCCACCAACGCTGCCCCGTCCCGCTCCCGGCGCGTCAGCATCCAGCGCCGGTCATGGCGCGTTCATGGCCGAGTTCGGCCGGTTCGGGGTCTGGCTTGCGGGCCAGCCTGCTGGGCCACCACATCCACCGGCCGAGATCCAGGCTCAGCGCGGTGACCAACACGGACCGCACGACGATCGTGTCGAGCAGGATGCCGAGCGCGACCGCGAAGCCGATCTCGGTCAGCGTCGTGAACTTGACCGTGGCCAGCACCGCGAACGTGCCGGCGAGCACAAACCCGGCCGAGGTGATCACCCCGCCGGTGGCGGCGAGCCCGACGATCGCGCCGTGCCGGGCGTCGCGCTTGATCGCCTCCTCCCGCACCCGGGTCATCAGGAAGATGTTGTAGTCGATGCCCAGGGCCACCAGGAACACGAACACGAACAGCGGGAAGCTGGTATCCGCGCCGCCGAACCCGAACACGTGGTTGAAGAAGAAGGCGCTGACGCCGAGGGCGGCGGCGAAGGAGAGCACCACCGTCGCGGTCAGGATCAGCGGTGCCACCAGCGCCCGCAGCAGCAGCCCGAGGATGACGAACACCACCACCAGGATGAGCGGGATGATCAGGGTGCGGTCGTGCGCGGTCGCCCGCTTGACGTCCAGGCTGGTGGCGGTGACGCCGCCGACCAGGGCGTTCGCGCCGGGGACGGCGTGTACCGCGGCCCGCACCCGGTCGATGGTGTCGTAGGCGGCCTGGCTGTCGGGCGGCGCGGTCAGCGTGCCCTCTAGGTAGGCGTAGCCGGCCCGGGTCACCGGCGGTGTCACGCTGGCGATCCCGGGGGTGGCGGCGAAGGCGGACCGCAACTGGGCCGCCGCGCCCGGGTTGCCGATCACGATGACGGGCTCGCCCAGGCCGGCCGGGAAATGGGCGGCGAGAACGCTGGCGCCGACCACCGAATCGGGGTGCCCGCGGAAGGCTTGCGCGTTGGTCAGGCCGTTGGCCTTCAGGCCGGTCAGGCCGAGCGCCAGCACGCCTAGGAGCACGGCGGTAACGATCCAGGTGATCCGCGCCCGGGGGGCGATGCTCCAGCCGACCCGGGCCCACATCCCCCTGGTCGTCGGCTCGGGCGAGCCGTAGGTGGGCTTGTACGGCCAGAAGACGCCCCGGGGGAAGGTCACCAGCAGGGCGGGCAGCAGGGTGATCATGACCAACATGCCGACCGCGACGCCGATGGCCAGCACCGGTCCCAGGGCACTGGTCGAGTTCAGTTCCGCCACGGACAGCGTCAGCAGCGCCAGGATGACGGTGGCGGCGCTGGCGATGATGGCCGGGCCGGCCCGCCGCAGCGCGGTGGCCATCGCCGGGTGGCGGCGGTCGTGGCGGCGCAGTTCCTCCCGGTACCGCGCCACGATCAGCAGCGCGTAGTCGGTACTGGCGCCGAAGACCAGCACCTCCAGGATGCCGGCGCTCTGCGCGTTAACCACCAGGCCGGCGTGAGCCGCGAGGAGGTAGATCACCGCCTGGGCGATGATCAGCGCCACCCCGGAGGAGATCACCGGCAGCAGCCAGAGCACCGGGCTCCGGTAGGTGATCAGCAAGATCAGGATCACGACGGCCACGGCGGACCACAGCAGAGTCCCGCTGATGCCGCTGAACACGTTGTTGCTGTCGGCCGCGTTCCCGAGCGGGCCGGTGACGTGAGAGACCAGGCCGTTCGCGTTCGCGCTCGTGATCGCGCGGATGTCGTTGACGGCCGTGGTCGCGGCGGCCCAGCCCTTCGTGCCCAGGTTGACCTGGAGGATGGTCTGCAGGGCCCGGCCGTCCGCCGACGGGATGGGGCCCACCACCTGGCCGGGCACGACGCCAGCGATCTGGGCGAACTTCCGGGCGTCCGCGGCCGCCTTGGCCCGGTCCGCGGCGGTCAGGCCGGAGGGACGCTCGTAGACGACCACCCCGGGAAAGATGTTGGGGGACTGGAAACGCGACTGCACGTCCAGGACCTTGGTCGACTCGGCGCTGCCGGGGAGCCAGTACTTCAGGTCGTTCTTCTCCGCCCCCATGAGCTTCTTCTGCAGCGGGAAGGCCAGGACGAGCACCACGACCCAGAAGCCCACCACGACCCACTTGGTCCAGCTCCCGGCTGGGATCTCCGCGATCTTGCTCAGCCTGCTCATCGTCTCTCCCCGGGTGCTGACGGCATGGCAGGCCAGGCCCCGCCCTGACCTGCTGTCGACGATGACAGCCGGCGCGCGGCGGGGCATCCGGGGAATCCCGGATGGGGGTACCGATATTCAGCGGTTCACCGCGAGCGGGCAGCTGACCAGGCGGCGATCTGCGCCCGGGTACCGCAGCCGAGCTTGTCCATGATGTGCTGCACGTGGGTCTCCACCGTCCGGACCGAGATGACCAAGTTGGCCGCGATCTGGCCGTTGGACTGCCCGCAGGCCACCAGGGCCGCCACGTCCCGCTCGCGGCGTGTCAGCGGGTCAGGACCCGCCCGGCCGACGTCCGCCCGGGGCCGGGTTGGCTCCCCCAGGGCGAACGCGATGGCCTCGGCCTGGTCCATCGCGCTGCCCTTGGCGAAAGCCGCCCGGTATTCCGCGCTGGGCAGGGCCGCGCGGGCCACCTCAAGCGCTGCGTCATGATGCGCACGGAGCGGACCGGCCGGCGTGGCCGGGATGCCGGCCCAGGCCCGCTCGGCCGCCGCGGCCAGGGTCGCCGCCCGGGCGGCCTCCTGGCCCGCCGCGGCGGCCCAGGCCAGCACGTCGAGGCAGAGGACGACCCCCATCGCGTCGTCCATGCAGCGGATGGCGCGCAGCGCGGCGCAGCCCTGCCGGGCGGCGCCCGCGGGATCGCCGCGCAGCAACGCGACGACCGCGAGGCCCCACTGAGCGTAGGCGTGATACCAGACGTTGCCACTGTCCTGGCACGCGGCGGCGCATCTGGTGAACCAGGCGGCCGCCTGCTCCGCCTCCCCGGCACACATGTGGATGTAGCCGACCTGGATCAGCGCCAGCACGATCCCCATGCGATCGCCGGCCTTTCGGTGCAGCCGCACCGCGGTCCGGGCCAGGGCGTGGCCCTGATCGGCATCGCCGTCGTTGTACATGACCCAGCCGAGGAAGCTCGACGCCCACGCTTCCGCGCTCACGTCGCCCGCCGGGCAGGCCGCGGACAGGCAGGCCTCGAGCAGCCGCCTGGCGCCGGCGATGTCGCCCTGAAACTGCGCGAGGAACCCGGCGGTCCACAGGACCCTGAGCCGGGCCGGACAGGCCGGGTCGAGTTGGTCGAGCAACGCCGCCAGGACCCGGCGCCCCTCGGTGAGGTGGCCGCGGGTTTCCCAGTACCGCCACAGGTCACAGGCGATCTGTGCGCCCGCGGCCGCCTCCTCCGGATCGGCCAGGCAGAACCGCAAGGCGGCCCGCAGGTTCTCGTGCTCGGCATCGAGCGCGGCGATCCACCCGGCCCGGCCGGGGCCGAAGGCCTCCTGCCGGGCGGCCAGCGCCGCGTAGTACGCCCGGTGCCGTATCCGGAGCGCGCGCTCGTTGCCCCGGACGCGCAGCTTGGTCAGCCCGAAGTCACGGATGGTGTCCAGCAGCCGGTACCGGGCCGTGTCCTGACCCTCACGGAGCAGGATCGACTTGGCCACCAGCGCGTCGATCAGGTCGGCGATCTCCCCGGCGGCGACCTGGCCCACCGCGCAGACCTCTTCGGCGGCATCCAGGTCGAACGACCCGGCGAACACCGACACCCGCCGCCACATGGCCTGCTCCCCGTCGGTGAGCAGCTCGTAGCTCCACTCCAGGGCCGTCTCCAGGGTCCGGTGCTGCGGCTGGCCGACCGGGCTGCCGCCGGACAGCAGCTGGAACCGCGAGTCCAGCCGGTCCAGGATCTGCCCCGGCGACAGCGACCGCAGCCGCACCGCGGCCAGCTCGACCGCGAGCGGGATCCCGTCCAGCGCCCGGCACACCCCCGCCACCGCCGCGCCGTTGCCGTCGTTCACGGCGAAGCCCGGCAGCACGGCCGCTCCCCGCCCCGCGAACAACCGCACCGCCTCGTATGCCAGCAGTTCCTCCGGCCCGGCCGGGTCGCCCTCGGCCGGCACCGTCATCGGCGGGACCGCGATCGTGACCTCCCCGGCCACCCCGAGTACGTGCCGGCTGGTCGCGATGATCCGCAGCTCCGGGCATCCCCGCAGCAGCACGTCCGCCATCACCGCGCACGCGTCGGCCAGGTGCTCACACCCGTCCAGCACCAGCAGCAGCTGCCGGGCCTGCAAGTAATCCGCCAGCGACGCCACCGCCCACCGGGCTGACTTGTCCGACAGTCCCAGCGACCGCGCCACCTCGGCCACCAGCAGCCCGGGATCCCGCAGCCCGTTCAGCTCGGCCAGCCACACCCCGTCCCGGAACGCGCGCTCCGCCCCCGCCGCCACCTGCAGCGCCAGCCGCGTCTTGCCGATGCCCCCCGGCCCGGTCAGCGTCACCAGCCGCGCCCCCGCCAGCGCGTCACGGACCTGGGCAAGCTCAGCTCGCCGCCCGACGAAGTCGGTCAGCTCACCGCGCAGGCCCCCAGACGACCTCGCAGCACCCATGTCAGTACCCCGCACCCCACGCTAAGCCTGGAAGCCGTGGCCGACAACAGACACAACTGTCCGGGACCTAGCACGCGGCCCCTCGCCCGCAGAGCGCCAGGCCCTCGGTCCGCCGGACCCAGCGGACCAGATCGGATCTCGGCTCGAACGCGACCGCGGTGTCGACCGGAATCGCCAGCAGGGGGGCCTCGCCCGGGAGGAAGCTGAACTGGTAGGTGACGCATCCACCGTCGAAGGTGTACATCCGGGTCAGCGTAAGCCGCGGCTGCAGGGTCAGCGGGCGCTCGAAACGCTCCGCTCCGGCCTGGTCGGACGGGATCCGCACGGCTCCGGAGGTGTCGCACGCGGCGGTCAGGCTCACGGTGACCGCCCGCGGGCCGGCCTGGTCGGAGTCCAGCCAGAACAGGGACCGGCCGTTCGTGATCTCGGCGCCTCCGGCGGTCCAGCCCGAGGGCAGCGCGGCGATGCACGGCAGCATCGCCGACGACGGTACCGCCTGCGCGGACAAGATCATGGTGTGGCCGGTGCCGCAGGCCGGGGCGACGGCCACGGTGTGTATCGCGTTCATGAACGCGTCGACGGCGAGGTCGATCGCCAGCACGGCCGCGCCGAGCATCGCCGCGGCGACGATCACCCGCCGGGCGCCCCAGCGCTGCAGCCCGACCGGCCGCCGCGGCGGCGCCAGCGCCCGGAACTCGGCGAGCAGGTCGCGCGGATCCCGCTTCATGAACGCGCGCAGCTGGGTCGGGCTGGCCACCCCGCGGGTGGCGGCAAAGGCCTCGGCGAGCTCGTCGGGGGTGAAGTACTCCAGCGCGCGGCGGTAGACCCGCTCGGCGTCGGTGCGCACCGCCAGCACCAGCATCATGTTGCCCAGGTCGACCGCCTGCCGCCAGGGTGACGGGCGGACCTGGGCGAAGGCGGCGTCGATCAGCAGCAGTTCTCCATCGCGGACCATGAGGTTGCCCGGCTTGATGTCCCGGTGCGCGAGGCCGGCGTCCCACAGCTTCCTGATCAGCAGCAGCCCCTGGTCGATGAGGCCGTCGTCGACCTCGGCGTCGCCCAGCTCGACGGCCCCGGCGAAGAACTCGGTGAGGAGCAGGTACTCGCGTTCCGGCGTTATCTCCACGATCCCGTACGGCGCGGCGCTGCGGACCCCGGCGTCCCGCAGCAGCCGCAGCACATAGTCCTCGTACTGGGCCAGTTGCCGGACCGAATGGAACGGGTGCTCGTCTTCCAGGGTGCCGTACAAGATAGTGCGCCACAGCTTGTACCAGCGGTCCGCGCGGACGTGGCCGCGGGTGTAGAGCTTGCCGAACAGGGACTCGCCCGGGTCGCCCTGGACGGTCAGCCGCAGCGGGGTCGACCCGGCCGATGACTCCAGGCCGACCGGCGCGATGTCCAGGACGGTCAGGCCGACCTGGTCGTGCACGGCCTGCCGGATGGCCGCACCGCGCGGGCCGGTCACGTCGACGTGCGCGGTCCGGCCCCGCCGGTAGACGACCGGGAACACCTCGTCGGGCGTGAAGAACCGGAACGCCGCCACCGGTATCGCCACGCCCAGGACGACACCGAACAGCACGTCGTCCGGATGATCGACGGCCAGGTAGAGCCGAGACAGGCAGAAGAGGGCGACCACCGCCGCCACCACGGCCTTCGCCACCGACCGCGGCCGGCCGGGCACCACCAGGCAGTAGACGCCGGCCACCAGGAGGAACGTGGCCGTCATCACGGTCGGTGACGGGGCGGAGTAGCCATCCCACCGGCCGATGATCGGCACCCCGTAGGGCCGCGGCCGGGACAGCGCGTCGGAGATCGCGCCGCTGACGAGCTCCACGAAGAACACGCAGAGGGTGAGCACCAGCAGGTGCCGCCAGCGCCGGAACACGATGACCAGCAGCACCACGACCACCCCGATCAGCGGGTGCCAGGTCGAGCCGGTCGTGTTGATCCAGTCGGCCAGGCCGGTCAGCCACGGTGTCCGGACGGCCGCCAGCTGCCGGAGCAGCCAGGTGCTGGCCTGATCGGCGGCCCTCAGCCAGGGAGTGCGCTCGGAGACCAGGAACGCGGCGCTCACCAGGATGGCCGCGAGCACCAGCCAGGCCATCGTGCTCGGGCCGATCCGGCGGGGCAGCGGCGGCGGGGCGCCGGTCGGGCGGCGCTGGCGCCTGGTTCGCCGGACAGCGGGCGTCGCGCTGGCGTCGGTCACGACGTCCCTCGTCCGAGCCCCTGATCCCGCAGCCAGCTCTGGGCCACCGCGCGCGGGTCGCGGCCAGACAGCTCGACCTGGGCGTTCAGCGCGGTGAGGGCGGCCGTGGACAGCCGGGCGGACACCGCGTCCAGCGCGGCGAGCAGCCCGGGGCCGTACCGGTCGGCCGTGGCCCGCCGGAGGACCGGAATGATGTTCTCGGCCGGCTGCAGGTCCCGGTTGTCGGCCAGTTCCACCAGGTGCCTGGCACCGATGGCCGGGTCGGTGGTGAAGAGCAGCGCCGCGCCGATGTCTCCCGCCTCGAGCGCCTGCCGGGTCAGCGGGCCTCCGGCGTCAAGGGCGGCGAACGCCTGGAAATGCAGCCCGTAGGTCCGCCGGAGTCCCCGCAGGCAGTCCGGGCGCTCGGGGCACTCGGGCGGCCCGCCGAACACGAGCTCCCGTGCCGCCCGGGTGAGGTCGGAAATCGTGCGCAGCCGGTAACGCGCCGCCGTGGCGCCGGTCACCACGATGGCGTTGGCGTCCTGGGCCGCCGCCGGGCGGGAGGTGACGATGCCGCGTGCGGCCATCTGGCTCGCCAGGGCCGAGGCGGTGGCCGTGACATCGGCGGTAGCGTGGACCCGGCCGAGGCTGACGAACTCCAGGGCCGACCCGGTGTACTCGGGGACCAGCTGAACCAGGCCGGTCATGAGGGCCGGCTCGACCAGTTCCCGGGAGCCGAGATCGGGCAGGACGCGGACCGGATAGCCCCGGGCGGAGAGCGCCCCGGCGTACAGGTAGGCCAGCAGGACGCTCTCCGGGAAGTCGAACGATCCGACTGTGATCGCGCCCGGACCGGCACCGCCCGCGGACGCCGGTCCGGGCGGGCTCCGACCCGTAGACCCCGCAGAACCCGTAGAACCCGTAGACCCCGCTGTGCAGGCCGTGCAGGCGATGGCGAGCGCGAGGGCGACGGCGCCGATGACGCTACGTCGCGCCATCGTCCGGGACCGAGCTCAGCACGGCCATGACCCGGGCCAGCGGGAACTGGGCGATGTCGTTGACGCTGCGGACCAGTTCCGGGCCCGCGGCCTCGAACAGGCACAGGCACCGCTGCTCGTCCGGCGCGTAGATGCATTGCACGTAGCGGATCCGCCCGCCTCGCTGGTTCTCCCGGCGGACGGCCTCGCCCAGGACCCGGTGCACCGTGGCCAGCTGCCCCGACGGCAGGCCGCGCAGGTCATGCTCGACCAGGAAGAGACGCCGGTCGGTGTCATCAGCCACGGTCTCCTCCGCCACGGTCTGCGTGCTACCGACAATGGCGTCTCGCGGCTCGGGGGACATCCGGGGAATCCTCGATACCGGTACGGATTTCCAGCGGCTATGGTCAGCCCTGTGGACCTTCGTGAGGCGCTGGCCGATCCCCGGGTCAGGCTCGGCGTGGGCATGGCCACGCTGCTGGCCACGGCCGGCGCCGTGCACCGCGACCGCGTGGGCGCCTGCGAGGCCAGGACCTTCCGGGCCGTCAACGGCCTGCCCGACGCGCTGTACCCGCCCGCCTGGATCGTCATGCAGATGGGTGCCTTCGGCGCCGTGCCCGCGTCCGCGTTCACGGCCTGGCGGGCCGGAGACGGCGAACTGGCCGCCAGGCTCCTCCTCGGAGGCACCAGCGCCTGGGCGTTGTCGAAGCTGGTCAAGAACGTGGTGCGCCGCCCCCGGCCGGTGGCGCTGCTGCCCGGGATCCGCAGCCGGGGCCGCGAAGCGGCGGGGCTCGGGTACCTGTCCGGGCACGCGGCCGTCGCCGTCGCCCTGGGCGTCGCCGCCTTGCCCAGGCTCGGCCCGGGGGCCCGCGCCCTCACCCTGACCGCCATGCCCCTGGTGGGGCTGACCCGCCTCTACGTAGGCGCCCATCTCCCGCTCGACATCGCAGGCGGGGCGGCGCTGGGACTGGCCGCTGACGCGGCGGCGGGCCTGGTCACGTCGACGCCCCGGACACGGTGCGCCGCTGCGCCGAAGGCCCGCGCCGGCCGCTGAAATCCGTGCGGGCATCGGGGATTCCCCGGATGTACGGCCGCGCGGCGGCCGGCATCCTTGATGTCTGGGGCGCGCCCACGCGGTCGCGCTGTATTCCGGCCGAAGGAGCCAGCCATGGCCGAAGTGATGACCGCCCAGAAGGCGGCGGCCCGGACCGAGGACGCGGTCAAGATCTACGGCAAGGGCCAGACCGAGGTACGCGCGCTGGACGGCGTCACGGTCGAATTCGCCGCCGGCCGCTACACCGCCGTCATGGGACCCTCGGGCTCGGGCAAGTCCACCCTGCTGCACTGCGTGGCCGGCCTGGACAGCCTCACCTCCGGCCGGGCCTTCATCGGCGACGTCGACCTGAGCACCCTGGGCGACCAGAAGCTGACGATCCTGCGGCGGGACCGGGTCGGCTTCGTGTTCCAGGCCTTCAACCTGGTGCCGACGATCAGCGCCGAGGAGAACATCAAGCTCCCGCTGCTGCTCGCCGGGCGCAAGGGCGACCCGGCGTGGATCAGCCAGGTCATCGAGATCACCGGGATCGGCGACCGGCTGGAGCACCGGCCCAGCGAGCTGTCCGGCGGCCAGCAGCAGCGGGTCGCGGTGGCCCGGGCGCTGGCCAGCCGGCCCGAGATCATCTTCGCCGACGAGCCCACCGGCAACCTGGACTCCCGGTCGGGCACCGAGGTTCTCACGTTCCTGCGCCGGGCCGTGGACGAGATGGGCCAGACCATCGTCATGGTCACCCACGACCCGATGGCCGCCAGCTACGCCGACCGGATCGTGTTCCTGGCCGACGGGCGGATCGTGGATGAGATGCGCGAGCCGACGGCCGAACGCGTGCTGGAGCGGATGAGCCGCTTCGGGGAGTGAGCCGCGATGTTCAAGATCGCCCTGAAGGGGCTGCTCGCCCGGAAGCTGCGGCTGGTCACCACGGCGCTGGCCGTGATACTCGGGGTCGCGTTCACGGCGGGCACGCTGGTGCTCACTGACACCATGAGTAACATCTTCAACAACCTGTCGGCCAGCGTCTACCAGGGCACCGACGCCCTCGTCCGGGCCAAGGCGGTCTTCGACGGCCCGAATCAAATGGGTGAACAGCGGCCGAATGTCGACGCGTCCCTGGTCCCGGCGCTGAGCCGCGTGCCCGGGGTCGCTGCCGCCGCGGGCAACGCCTTCGGGTACGCGC
>Ga0318495_10000266_pt1 | contig 14890 bp, 14 predicted proteins | sample GRESIP108b1f25_FD_203752 | JGI IMG/M metagenome (GOLD analysis project Ga0318495, IMG submission 203752) | Tropical soil microbial communities from Luquillo Experimental Forest, Puerto Rico - GRE.SIPMG.108b1f25 | ecosystem: Environmental > Terrestrial > Soil > Tropical forest > Bulk soil...
CGTGATCCGATGAAGCATGGCCGTGTAATCGCTGAGCATTTTCAACCGGACCTCCGGTGGCCGACCGGCGCGGATGCGTGCGTGAAGTCGGACAGCAGACGACGGTTTCCGGTTTTGAAAGACGTTGGTGGAATCGACATCCTCGAACTGAACTTGGATGAACAGGGCGAGCGCACCCGTCGCGTCGCAGTGGATGCGTGTAATTTCGTCGACGATTTCCTGTTTCATCGGCTGGGTGAAAACGCCGGCTGGCGCTAGGCAATGATAGAACGGCATTTGTGATCTCCTTAGTGTCGCCTCGGCGAGGCTTGCATGACGTTACCGGTCAGCCAACTAGCTCTATGCCGCCGATATAGATGCTCATTTTTGTACCGATAATATGGAAGGCCGCGGAACTGCTAACATCGTGGTCTGAATCGGCCGTCGGCTGCTGCCCCGGCAGGCGTGTTCGCGGCTCCGACCACCAACGGGATGAGCAGCACGCAAAGTGCAGCGATGACCGCTGCCGCTACGCGGGTGGCTGCCAACAAACCGTAGGACAGCGACAGCATTCCCACGCCGATCACGGGGCCGCCGAGTCCAATGTAGTTGACAAGGTAGATAGTGCCGATGACTGCACCTCGCTCCTCGGCCGGCGTAGCCATGCTGATCTCACTCATATCGCCGACAAAAATGAAGCCGTGCCCTACGCCGGAGCCGAGCATAGCGAGCACGGCGAGGATCGGATCGCGGATGACCGTTGCGGCCACCAACAACGCTAGTCCAACCGCGAGTGCGCCGAGGCCCAGCAATTGGGCCGACACCGCATGGAGGCGATGCGCGCCGAACTGCGCAAGCGCCGAAGTCGCGATCATCAATGCCAAGGCTCCCGATGCGAGGGCAACGTTCTTGGTGTCCAACAGATCGCTGAGAAAGGACGGAATCACAGCCGAGAATACGCCGAACACGGTCCAGGCCAGGAACGCGGAGGCGGCGATAAGAGCGAAGGTCCGGCGGACGGACACGGGAACGCGGAACGATACCGGGCGCCAGGGGCCGATGGCCGTTGCCGGCTTGCTGGGCAATCGCCGCGCAGCGGCAAGAGCGATCGCGACCAGCGCCAGATGGATAATAAAGGAGAGCTTGAGCTGGGCGGGACCATATTGCGCCAAGATACCTCCGAGCAGCGGGCCGAATGCCAATCCGCCGGTCACACACGCGGTCGCCGTCAGCGCGGCAATCCGCTGCGCGCGTTCGTGGTCCAGAAACAGCACGCCCGCGTTGTCGCTCAAGGTGGCCGTCGCGGCGGCAGTGGCCAAAGCCATTCCCAAGCCCTGTACCACTCGCGCAGCGAACAGCCCGGCCGTGTCGTGCGCTACGACGAACAAGACGTCGCCGGCGCCGAACGAGAGAAGGCCCGCGACGACAAGCACGCGCCGCCCAATGACATCCGATAACGGCCCGAAAATAGCGAGTCCTGGCAAGATGACCGCCACCGCGGCGGCGTATAGCAGCGTCTGGGTTAGCGACGAATATCCGAACGCTGCCCGCATTACTCCGTATAGCGCGCTGGGCAAGTTGTTGCCCATGAATAGCACTGCAAGTGCAATCGCGGCTCCTGCAAACGCTTGCCTGTCACGTCGCGGCGCGACCATTTCTTGACGCTCAGCCGAGTTCAACATCCACACGTGGCCCTCTCCGCCGCGCGCAAACGCGTCAGCGGTCAGTCCCCCGGCGAGAGCGGCAGAACGTAGTGCGAAGTTTCCGAGTCGCTACGCAGCGAATTGCATGTCAGGCAAGCCCAAGTTGCATGCACAAAGGAGCTCGATGCAAAAGCAAGCTAATCGTAGCAATATAGAGAAAGTCATATGCGGCCGGATGACTATATTCGAGCGCGAACAACCGAGCCCGTTAGGCCAAACCGGTTGCGACCCGTGCAACGCGCTCCGAAGCCGTCCAGTTTGTCACCCCGCATGCGATCGACCCAGCCGCGTTGGACGTGTGAACCCAAACAAATTTCCGCAGCACCTCAGCATAGTCCCAATTTTGAAGAACCCGCTTTGTCTACGGAGAAGCATATGAACGAACTGCTAGATTGGTTGAGACTGCAAAAAGGCGGCGTGCGGACCTATACCCAGTTTTGCCAGAAGGCGCTCGCGCTCCGTGCTTCGCAACCCGAGCACGCCGCCCTGGCGCGGCTTCTTGCCGATCTTGCTGGACGTTTCGCGGACGCCTACGATGGCGAGCCACTCTTCCTCGATGTTGCGGAGCGCGCTCTCAACCGGCTGACCCGGCTTGTCGAAAGGGCCGTGCGAGTGAGCTCCGCTGGCCTGCCGGAACAGGTCGCCCTCCTCAATGAGATCGGCTTAGCTGAGCTGACATAAATGCGTTGAGCGTCATGCATGAGGAGAGCGCAATGCTTTCGATCTGGGGCACGAGAAGGGGGCTGGTGCGTTGAAGGCTCAAGGACGAAAGCTTGATCCTGTTCTCCGAGGCTCCAGGCGAGACGTTTCTCTTGGTCAGGGGTAGGCGCAGAGCGCGTTCATCTCACAGGCAGCCCTGAAGGAGGACCGCCATGCCTTACCTGCACCTTGATTTACCCGGCAGCTATCCCGTCGAGGTAAAACGCGAATTGGCGACGCGGCTGTGCAAGCTGTACGCGGAAGTCATGGAGACGCAGCTGTGGCGGCCGAATGTCGGTATCGCCGAGCTCGGCAAGCACAATCTTTATCACCTCGGTTCCGACGGTCTTGAGTCCATTACCATGGTCATGGTCGAGTTTCGTCGTGGCCGTTCGGCGGAAAGGCGGCTTGCTTTAGGTAGAGCAATCGTCGACATCTGTGTCGAGCTACTCGGTGTACCTCGCCGGACAGTAATGGTCGAGTTTACACCGCATCGGGGTGAAGAGATCCTCCGCGACGGAAACTGGGTCGCAGACTGGACACCCGCCGAGGCCGTTACAGGCTGAGGTGCATCATCATCCTCCTCGGCGCTGAATTGGGACCATTCAGCGTCTGGATTTACGGCCATGATTGGCTCCGGAGCCAGTTCGCCACGGTGCGGAGCCAAGGCGCTCGATCAGAAAATCGATGAAGGCCCTCACCTTGGGAGCCTGATGACGGCCCGGCGGCAGCAGCGCATACAATGGGTAGATTTCCGGATCCTGCGCGTCCTGCAGCAAGGGTTGCAGCAGTCGCGCATGGATGGAGCGCGCGACCACGTGCTCGCTCAGCCGCAGGATGCCTCCTCCTGCGATTGCCAGTTGCAGCAACATCTCCGCGCTATCGGCGCTGACGGGACCTTTGACATCGATCCGGATCAGCTTGCCGTTCACTCGAAACGGCCAGCTCGCCGAGCCGGGATTTCGGCTCAAGGTCAGGCACGCGTGACGAACAAGGTCGGAAGGTTCGACTGGCCGGGCATGACGGGCGAGGTAGCTTGGACTTGCGCAAACGACCCGCCTGAGATCGACGATCTTGCGCGAGATGAGCCCAGAGTCCTCGAGCGGGCCCATCCGCAATGAGACGTCTACGTTTTCGCCGACGAGATCGACAACGCGATTCGTCACCATGAAATCCAACGTTATGTGAGGATAGCGCGCCAGGAAGTCGAGCACCGCCGGCGCAAGGTCATGGGCCGCAATGACCGGAAGCGTATGCACGCGCAAATGCCCGCGCGGCGACGCACGCGCGGACGCGACCTCGGACTCGGCCGCCTCGATGGCCCCGAGGATCTCGCGCACGCGATCGAGGTAGATCTCTCCCTCGGCGGTCAGTGCCAGGTGCCTTGTGGTCCGATTGATGAGGCGCACACCGAGGCGTTGCTCCAGTCGCGTGATGAGCTTTGCCACGGCGGATGGCGACAAGCCTACGTCTTCGGCTGCGCCCGCAAAGCTGCCGCGCTCCGCCACGCGTTGGAAAATGGCCATGTCACCCGCTGAACTGGCCATTCGGGAAATTCCTTCGTGAGTGATGGGAATTCATTGCTGATTATCCCAGCTATGTAAATGCATAGGTTTCGTGCCTCGCGCCAGGCTTGCCGCCGGAGTTGGCAAACAGCGTCAAGGCGGGCGGTGACTTCAATGCCGAGGAAGATCAGGCAATGCCTTACCTTCAGCTCGACGTTCCGAGCCACTATCCAGTCGACGTGAAGCGCGGTCTGGCCCGGCGTTTGGGGGAAAAATACGCGCGTATCATGCAGACAACGCCCGAGCTGGTGACCGTGGCGTTTCGCGAACTGGGCGAAGGCGGCGTGTGGTGCTGCAACGCCGGCGAGCCGGAACCGGCGGCCCTGCTCGCGTGTGACATACGTCGCGGCCGCCCGCCCGAGCAACGCGCCGAACTGGCGCAGGCATTGATCGACGCCTGTGTTGAGACGCTAGGGCTGCCCAGCGACCGCCTCGTCGTGGAGTTTACCCAGCACACGGCTGACGAGATGTATCGCGCGGGACGCGGCTGGGCCGCCGAATGGACGCCGGCCGAGGCGACGAGTACGGTGTAAAACCTACGGCTTGCTTGCCCAGGTTAGCCTGGAGGTAACCATGGCCATCACGATCAAGGTGAACGGCGTCGATCGGACGGTCGATGTCGACGGCGATACCCCTCTCTTGTGGGTGTTGCGCGACGTCCTCGGTATGACCGGCACCAAGTTCGGCTGCGGCATGGCGCTGTGCGGCGCCTGCACCGTGCACATCGAGGGCGTCGCCACCCGTTCCTGTATCACGCCTATCGACAGCATCGGCGCCTCCGCGGTCACGACGATCGAGGCAATCGGCGCGACAGCGGCGGGGGCCGCGATCCAGAAGGCCTGGCTCGACCGCGAGGTCGTTCAATGCGGCTACTGCCAGTCGGGCCAGATCATGTCCGCCTCGGCGCTGCTCGCGACCAACCCGCATCCGACGGATTCCGATATCGACAACGCGATGTCCGGCAACATCTGCCGCTGCGGGACCTATCTGCGCATTCGCGAAGCGATCAAGCAGGCGGCGCAATCGAGCGGACAGGGAGGCTGACAATGCGCGTCGATCACCTCTCTTCTTTCGCCGACGGCTCCGCTCGGTCATCATCGGCGAGCGGCGTCTCCCGACGCACCTTGCTGCAGGCCGGAGCGGCCGCGGGCGGAGGCCTGTTGCTGAGCCTGCGCCTGCCGTTCGCAAGCGGCGACGCCGAAGCGGCCGGCGCCGATGGCTTCGCGCCCAACGCCTTCATCCGCATCGGAAGCGACGGGCAGATCGTCCTGACCATGCCCTACGTCGAGATGGGCCAGGGCACTTATACCTCGATCCCGATGCTGATCGCCGAAGAGCTGGAGGTGGACCTCAAACAGGTGCGGCTGGAGCATGCTCCGCCCAACGAAAAACTCTACGGCAACCCCTTGATCGGAGGCATACAGGCAACCGGCAACTCGAACGCGGTCCGCGCCGCGTGGCAGCCGCTGCGCCAAGCCGGAGCGACCGCCAGAACCATGCTCGTCTCCGCGGCGGCGAAGCGCTGGAATGCGGATGCAGGATCATGCCGCGCGCACAGCGGTGAAGTGCTGCACCCGCCGACGGGACGACGCGCCAAGTATGGCGAACTGGCCGCCGACGCCGCCCGCGTGCCGGTGCCCAAAAACGTGGCGCTCAAGCGGCCGCAGGACTTCAAGCTCATCGGCACGCCGGCCAAGCGGCTCGACACGCCGGCGAAGGTCAACGGCACCGCCATTTATGGCATCGACGTTCGGCCGCCGGGCGTGAAGATCGCGACGCTCGCGCAATCGCCCGTCTTCGGCGGTCGCGTGAAGCGCGTGGACGATACGGCAGCCAAGGCCGTCAAGGGCGTGCGGCAGATCGTGCGCCTCGACGACGCTGTTGCCGTCGTGGCCGACCATATGGGGGCTGCGAAGAAAGGGCTGGCGGCCCTGAAGATCGAATGGGACGACGGTCCGCACGCCAAGCTCACCACCGATGCGATCGCGGGCGAGCTCGAACAGGCGACGCTCAAACCGGGGGCGGTCGCGCAGAACATCGGCGATGTCGACAAGGCCATGGCGAGCGCCGTCACCAAGGTCGAGGCGGCCTACCAGCTTCCGTTTCTTGCGCACGCCACGATGGAGCCGATGAACTGCACCGTTCATGTGCGCAGGGACGGCTGCGAAATCTGGGTCGGCAGCCAGGCCATGGCGTGGGTCCAAGCGGCGGCGGCGAAGACCGCCGGCATGCCGTTGGACAAGGTCATCGTCCACAACCATCTGATCGGCGGTGGCTTCGGCCGGCGGCTGGAGGCCGACGGTGTCACGCGCGCCGTTGAGATCGCGCAGCATGTCGACGGCCCGGTGAAAGTCGTGTGGACGCGCGAGGAAGATATCCAGCACGACATGTATCGGCCTTACTGGTTCGATCGACTTTCCGCCGGTCTCGACGCGAAGGGAATGCCCGTCGCCTGGAACAATCGCTTCGCGGGATCATCGGTTCTGGCGAGATGGGCCCCTCCGTTCTTCAAGGACGGTCTCGATCCCGACACCACCGAAGGGGCGATCGATCTGGTCTACGCACTCCCGAACATGCACGTCGAATATGTGCGGGTCGAACCTCCGGGGATTCCGACCGCGTTCTGGCGCAGCGTCGGGCCGTCCCACAATGTCTTTGTGACCGAAAGCTTCATCGACGAGCTGGCGGCGGCGGCGAAGCAGGATCCGGTCGGCTATCGGCTCGCCCTCCTCGACAAGAATCCCCGCGCCAAAGCCGTCCTCGCGCTGGCCGCGGAAAAAGCCGGCTGGGGACAGCCGTTGCCTGAGCGGGTCGGCCGTGGCGTGTCCCTCCAGTTCGTCTTTGCGACCTACATGGCGCAGGTCGCCGACGTCGAAGTGGGCAAGGACGGCGCGGTTCGCGTCCGGCGGGTAGTCTGCGCGGTCGATTGCGGCACGGTCGTCAATCCCGACACGGTGCGAGCACAGATCCAGAGTGGGATCATCTTCGGCACCACGGCCGCGCTCTACGGCAAGATCACGCTCAAAGACGGGCGTGTCGAGCAGACCAACTTCGACACGTACCAAATCCTGCGCATGGACCAGGCGCCGGCGATCGACGTCCACATTGTTCAAAATTTCGAGCCGCCGGGCGGGATGGGTGAGGCCGGCACTTCGGCCATCGTTCCGGCAGTCGCGAACGCAATCTTTGCGGCAACCGGCAAGCGTCTGCGCACAATGCCGGTCGACGCCACCGCATTGAAGCAGCCGGGGTGAAGCGAAATCCCGACCCGGGCCATCGGTTGGTCATGGAACGACGTCAACCGCGAGTTCTGGATCAGGCATCAGCCGCCGAGATGCGTGTTGAAAAACTCCAGCGTCAGCGCCCGCGCGCGCTCCGCCTCCGGCTTCGCGTAGGTCTTGCCGCCGTAACGCGCGAAGGCATGATCGGCACCGGGATATTTGTGGATCGTCACCAGCGGATTGGGTGACAGCCGCCGCTCCAGGAGCTCGTTCACCTCGGCCTGCACCCAGCGATCCTTCAGCGCCATGTGCAGCACGAACGGCCGGTGGAGGTTCTTGGCCTCGCGGATGCGGTGCTCGATATAGGTGCCGTAGTAGGCGACCGCGCAGTCGATGTCGGTGCGGCAGCACATGAGGTAGCAGAGCTTGCCACCGAGACAGTAGCCGACCGCGCCGACCTTGCCGTTGCACTCCGGCAGCCGCTGCAGGAAATGCCACGTGTCCTCCATGTCGCGCACGGCGAGGTCGTAGTCGAAGTCGTAGTAGAGATCGAACGCCTTCTTGACGTGTTCGGGATCGTGATCGGAGAGCTCGACGCCCGGCTCCTGCCGCCAGAACAGATCCGGCACCAGGCAGACGAATCCCGCTTGCGCGAATTCATGCGCGTGCCGGCGCATGGTGTCGTTGACGCCCCAGATTTCCATGATGGCGATGACGGCGCCGGCGGGCGTGCGGTCCGGGATCGCGAGATAGGCGCCCATCTCGCCGTCGCGTAGCTTGACCTTGATGGCTTGCGTTTTCATGCCGAAACCCGCGCCGCGGTCCGCGCCGGCAGCTTGAGCAGCGCGCGCGCATTGCCGGCGAATATCTTTTCGCGCTCGGCCGAGGAAATGGGAAGCGCCGCGATCGCCTCGATGGTGTTGGCGATCAGGCCGCGACCCTGCTCGGCATCGAACGGCGCGTCGGTCGCGAACAGGCAAGACGAAGTTCCGAAGAACGCATGTCCGCACCGTGTCGGCGCGATCGCCCCGTTGAGCGCGGTGTCGGCGTAAAGCATCTTGAAATAGTCCATCGCCGGCTTCTTCAGCCCTGCGTCCTCGGCCGCGGGGTTGCGCTCGGGTGTGCCGAAGAAAATCTGGCGGAAGCCGAGAGTAATCTTACCCGCGAAATAGGGGATCATCCCGCCCATGTGGTGGGTGATGATCTTGAGATCGGGCAGCTCGTCGAAGAGTCGCGAGTAAATCAGCCGCGTCACGCAGGCGCTGGTCTCGTATGGCCAGCCGAAGCTGAACCAGATCTCCGCCTCGGAGGTCTGTTCACTCGCGTAGTCGGGAAAATTCGGGCCGCGCATGGGATGCACCCAGACCGGCAGGTCGTGCGCGGCCATGCGCCGGAAGATCGGGCGAAACTCCGGAGCCGAGAGCGGCTTGCCGGCGACATTGGTGAACAGCTGGATGCCGCGGGCGCCGAGATCGTTGACGGCGCGGTCGATCTCGGCGAGCGCGGCGTCGATGTTGTTCATCGGCAGCGCCGCGACGAAGGCCGGAAAGCGATCGGCGTGCTTGCGGCAGAGCTCCGCCAGCGCGTCGTTGGCCATGCGGGCAAGCTCGGGCGTCTGGTCGGGCGAGGCGATGAGCTCGAGCGGCGGATTGGCGAGCGAGAGCACCTGCTGCAGTCCATCGAATTCATCGAGGAGCGCGAGCCGGGCATCGACGTCCCACAGCGTCCTGAGCCTGGGAAACGCGGTCAGCACCACGTGGCCGGGAATGAGCGTGCCGAGGCGGTCGAGATAGGCCTTCGGCATGAAATGGTTGAAGATGTCGATCATCATCACGCAGTCGGCGACGGGACCCGCCTTCCCTATTGTGCCATGCCGCTAGCGGCCAAGCGTTTACACCAGAGAATACGTGTTTTATCCGTGCATGGTGAGACCGCCCGAGACGCTGATGGTCTGGCCGGTGATGTAGGCGGCGTCATCGGACAACAAGAAGGCGATGAGCCCCGGATAATCCTCCGGGACGCCGAGCCGCCGCATTGGGATGGCGCGCTTGAGCCCTTCGGCGATGCGCGCGCCGTCGGGACCTTCCAGAAAGCTGCGCAGAATGGCGGTATCGGTCGGGCCGGGGCAGATCGTATTGAGAATGACGCCCTTGCCGACGAGCTCGCGCGCGAGCGTCTTGGTCAGCGCGATGATGCCGCCCTTGCAGGCGGAATAGACCGCCTCCCCCGAGGAGCCGACCCGTCCGGCATCGGAGGCGACATTGACCACGCGTCCGAAGCCGCGCGCCGCCATGCCGCGCAGCACGACGTGGCTCACGTTCAGCGGCCCGAACAGATTGAGGGCGACGACCTTGCGCCAGAAGTCGGGCGCGGTGTCGAGGAAGTTCACGGCGCGATCCCATCCCGCGTTGTTGACGAGAAACGACACCGGCCCGAAGGACGCCTCGAAGCTCTCGACGGCGCGCGCCACCGCGTCGTAGTCGGTGATATCGACGTCGTAGAGTTTTGCCCGCCGGCCGCGCACCTCGATCCCGCCGGCGACGTCCGCTCCCGCCGCGACATCCATATCCAAGATGCCGACCGCGCAACCCTCCTCCGCCAGACGACGGGCGGTCGCCGCGCCGATGCCGTTGGCGCCGCCGGTCACCAGCACGGTGCGATCCTTCAATCCACGCATCTGCGCTCCGCGCTTATCCCTTTTGCGGCGTGCCTTGATCGGCCGAGCGGCCGGCCAGCATTCGGGTCGCCTCGTATGTCATCACCACCTCGTCCTGCTGGTTCTTCACGTCGATCCTGGACACGACGATGCCGCGATTGCCCTTCGAGGTGGGGCGCACCGACGTGATCTCGATTTCGCCGTGCACAGTGTCGCCGACGCGAACCGGCGCCAAGACCTGCTTATTGAGCTCGAGCATGGCGAGTCCCGTTCCCTGGATCATGCTTTGGCACAGCAGCCCCTCGATCAGGCTATAGGTCAAGGCGGCCGGCACGAACTGGCCCTGAATCGCGCCTTTCTCGGCGGCGAATGTGCGGTCGATGAAAATAGTCTCCAGCATTCCAGTCACGCCGGTGAAAAGCACCAAGTCGGTCTCGGTGATGGTGCGATTGAGCGTGCGAAAGCGCTGTCCCGGCGACAGCTGCTCCCAGGTGAATCCGAGGCCGAGCGTCTGCATGCAAGTCTCTCCAAATCGTGTTCCGCGGTCTAGTCGACGTATGGCAGCACGTCCTCGACCAGGCGCCGGAATTGCGCCATCGAATCACCCATGGTCGAGATGCGAAAGGTCATGCGCCGGCAGCCCGCCGCCTTGAACCGCTTGAGGTGCGCGACGCACTCCCGCGGCGAGCCGTAGGTCAGCCAGGCTTCCAGCCGCGCTTTGGTGTAGTCGGCGGAATAATAGAGGTCGAGGAATTTTTTGGAATCGGCGAGCGCCTCCTGCTTGTCCGCATTGACGTTGATGTGGCGGTAGAGAATGTTGTCGAAGGCGGACATATCGCGGCCGTGCTCGCGGCCGTGCTCGAGAATGAAGTCCCATGAGCGCTGGAATCCGTCGGGACTGACCGAATGCGTCATCCAGCCGTCCGCGATCGTGCCGACGCGCGTGAGCGCAAGCTTCGAGCCGCCGGAATCGGCCTGCCCTTGCGACAGCCGCTCGGCATTCGTCGCCAGCCAGATCGGACACGGCGACTGCAGGGGCTTGGGTTCGAGCGTGACGTTCGAGAACTGGGTGAATTGGCCCACGAACGGCTGATTGTCCTTCGTCCATAGGTGCCGAAGGACGTGGACATTTTCGATCATGCGCTTGCGCCGTTCTCCCGGCGCGATGTTGAGCGCGGCGCTCTCCGCCTCCCACAGCGGACCGGCGCCGCCGCCGGCGCAAACGACGAGCCGCGTGCGGCCGTTCGACAGCACGTCGAGCGAGGCCCATTCGTAGGCGAAGACGAGCGGGTTGCGCAGCGCGAACGAGCCCATGCAGGCGGGGCCGAGCAGCACTCGTTCGGTCCGTCCCGCCACCGCCGCGAGCAGCGTCAACGCGTCGAGGCGGCGATTGACGAACAGCGCATCGCCGCACCAAACCGAATCCATCACCGGGCATGCCTCCACCGCATCGGCGAGCGCCAGGAGATCGCGGGCGCTGCAAAGCCCGACCGGGATGCCGCGGTTCGACAGCGTGATGCCGAAATTCATGTCCCGAACCTAGCATCGGAGCAGGCATCATGTACCGGATTCGCAGCATTAGCAGTTTACGCGTATCTTTTCGGCGCGCTATGCGCGGGGATGAGCGATGGAGCGCGGGATGACGACATCGCCTCGGATCGATCTCGACCGCCTGCTCGGCCGGCTCGATGCATTCAATCGCATCGGGGCCTTGCCCGGCGGGGGCAATTGCCGGCTCGCGCTCAGCGACGAAGACCGCGCCGGCCGCGATCTGCTCGTGCGTTGGATGCGCGACCTCGGCCTGACGGTGACGGTCGACGCCATCGGCAACATCGTTGGCGTGCGCGGCGGCCGCGAGGACTTGGCGCCCGTCATGTTCGGCTCCCACATCGACACGGTCGGGACCGGTGGCCGCTACGACGGTCTCTACGGCGTGCTGGCAGGCCTCGAAGCGTGCGAGGCGCTCAACGACGCAGGCCGCGCCACGCGCCGACCACTGGCGCTGGTCGCCTTCACCAATGAGGAGGGCTCGCGCTTTGCGCCCTATGCGATGGGGAGCCTGGTCTATGTCGGCGGGCTTGCGCTCGAGGATGCCTACGCGGTCCGCGGCATCGACGGCGCGACCGTCGGCGAGGAATTGCGGCGCATCCGCTATGTCGGCGCCGCGCGCCCCGGCTTTCTCACGCCGCATGCGTATCTCGAGCTGCACATCGAGCAAGGACCGGTCCTGGAGAGCGAAGGCGTCGTCATCGGCGCGGTCGAGGGCATCACCGGGCTGTCGTGGACGGAGGTCGCGATCACCGGGCGGGCGGCTCACGCCGGCACGACGCCGATGCACCTGCGACGCGACGCCGCCTGGGCGGCCGGCGAGATCGCGGTGTTCGTGCGCGGCCTCGCGCAAGGCATGGGCGGCCATCAGAAGGGAACCGTCGGCCGCATCGAGCTTTACCCCAATCTCGTCAATGTGGTCGCGGAGCGGGCGGTGTTGACGATCGACCTGCGCAATACCGACGACACCCTGCTGCAGGACGCCGAGCGCCAACTCGCCGGCTTTCTCGACCGTCTCGCCGCACAGGAGCAAGTCGCAATCGCGACGCGCAGCCTCGCGCGTTTCGCGCCGGTCTCCTTTCCGACCGAGATGGTGTCGCTCATCGAGACGACGGCGCGCGAGCTTGCTTTCTCCTGCCGCCGGCTTCCGTCCGGCGCCGGCCACGACGCGCAGATGATGGCGCGGCTCTGCCCGGCGACGATGATCTTCGTGCCGAGCGTCGGCGGGCTGAGCCACAATGTCCGCGAACATACCGAGCCCGCGCACCTCGAGGCCGGCGCCGCCGTGCTGCTGCATTCGGTGCTGCGGCTCGCGGAGTAAGTCACCAAATTCATTGATTGTAGCAGGCTAGGAACTGAGCTCACCGCCAACCGCCGCCGCCGTTCACATAGACCGTGTCCGCAGTCATGAAGGCGCATGCGTCCGAGCACATGAACAGCACAAGTTCGCCGATTTCCTCCGGCTCCCCAAAACGCTTCATCGGCACGTCATCGAGAAAACGCTGCACCAGTTCCGGCGACGTCTGCGCCGCGCTCTGGAACGGTGTGCGCACCGGCCCGGGCGAAATCGATAGGCAGCGGATCCCGGCCTGCGCGAATTCGCGCGCCACCCCAAGCGTCATCGACACGACGGCGCCCTTGGCCGCGGCATAGTGCACCGAAGACCCCGGACCGCCGCGCCGGTGCGCCATGCTCGCCATGTTGACGATCACGCCGTGCCCGCTCTGGAGCATGTGCGGCAGAATGGCTTGCATGCAATAGAACGTGCCTTTCACGTTGAGCGAAAACGCGTTGTCGAAGAGCGCGTCGTCGATGTCAAGAAACTTCGATCGCCGCAGCGCCGCGCCCGCCGAGTTGAATTGAAATTGTACGGTGCCGAACGTGTCGATCGCCCGGCGTACCATGTCGTTGACGTCTTTGCGCGAGGTGACGTCGGTGCGCAGCGCGAGCGCTTTGCCCCCTTGGGCAACGATCCGCTCGGCGGTCTGCTGCGTGCCATCGGCGTTGATGTCCGTGCACACGACGTTTGCGCCCTCGCGCGCAAAGATCATCGCCGCGGCGCGGCCAATGCCGCTGGCGGCGCCGGTGATGATGATCGTCTTTCCAACGAAATAATCCGGGGTCTTGGGCATGGCGCGCGTCCTCGTGCCTGCAAGGAATAGAGTCTACTAGAGTATTCCTCTCCGCTCGTCCCCGCGAAAGCGGGGACCCAGACTTGGGTGGATTCCCAGCATAAGCGCGTTTACGCGCGTCTTTCGACGCGCTATGCGCGGGAATGAAACGGTGGAGCGGAGGCTGGCGGTCAAGCTCTTCGCATTGCATCGCGTTTGCGGAAGGTGCATCGTCCTTGGCTTCCAGGGCTCGAGGAGCGATCGATGCACGACATCGTCATTCGCGGCGGTACCATTATCGATGGTACCGGCAGCGCAGCATTTACCGGCGACGTGGCAATCGCGGGAGAGCGTATCGCAGGCGTTGGAGGCAAGCAGGGTCCTGCTCGGCGCGAGATCGACGCCACCGGGCTGTTGGTGACGCCCGGCTGGGTCGACGTGCACACGCATTACGACGGGCAGGCGATGTGGGACCCGCTGCTCGGGCCTTCGTGCTGGCACGGCGTCACCACCACGATGTTCGGCAATTGCGGCGTCGGCTTCGCTCCCGTTCGCCCGCAGCATCGCGGGGCGCTGATGGAGTTGATGGAAGGCGTCGAGGAGATCCCAGGCGTCGTGCTCGACGATGGATTGACCTGGGAGTGGGAGAGCTTCCCCGATTTTCTCGATGCGCTGGAGCGCCGGCCGCGCGCGATCGATATCGCGGCCCAGATCGCGCATCACCCGCTGCGCGTCTACGTCATGGGCGACCGCGCCATTCGGCTCGAGGCCGCCTCCGCCGAGGATATCGCGGAGATGCGCCGTCTGACGATCGAGGCATTGCGCGCGGGCGCCTTCGGCTTCACCACCTCGCGCACGGATTCGCACAAGACGCCGGTGGGAGAGATGGTGCCGTCGCGATATGCCGGGAGCGAAGAGCTGTTGGGCATCGGCTCCGCGCTGGGCGCCGTGGGCGCGGGTGCCTTCGGCATGAACAGTGATTTCGACGACGAGGCCGAAGAGCTCGCCTGGATGACGCGGCTCGCCAAGGAGACGGGCCGCCCGGTCTGGTTCTTGCTGACCGACCGTTACGAGGATCCGGAGCGCTGGCGGCGGCTCTTGGCGGCGGTGCATGCGGCGCGCGCCGAGGGCGCGCACTTGACCGCGCAGATCGCCGGCCGGCCGATCGGAGTCATGCTCGGCATCGGCACTGCGCTCAACCCGTTCTCGGTCCGCCCGAGCTACCGCCAGCTCGACGGACTGAGCATCCCCGAGCAACGCAAACGCCTGCGCGACCCGTCGCTGCGGCGCAAGATCCTCGACGAGCAACCCTCCGCGGAAGAGGTGAGCCGCCTGGCGCAGTTTCGCCAACTCATCACGACGCGTTGGGACAAGTTCTTCGTGATGGGGGATCCGCCGGATTACGAGC
>Ga0318495_10000290_pt1 | contig 14540 bp, 7 predicted proteins | sample GRESIP108b1f25_FD_203752 | JGI IMG/M metagenome (GOLD analysis project Ga0318495, IMG submission 203752) | Tropical soil microbial communities from Luquillo Experimental Forest, Puerto Rico - GRE.SIPMG.108b1f25 | ecosystem: Environmental > Terrestrial > Soil > Tropical forest > Bulk soil...
GTTCGCATCGCATCTCCCCTCGGGCGCCGCCGTCGCGTGGGTCTACCCTGAGCACAGGCAGATCGCGCTCACGTCGGTCCGGCTGCTCGATCCGGAGCGCAGGGCCGTCCTCGATCGCGCCTGGGGCGAGGCCCGCGCCGGCCACGAGGAGCGCCTCTGCGAGCAGGCGGCGGACGCGGCGCAGGGACTGCACCCTTCGTGCATCGACTGGGCCGCGCTGTCGGCGATCGCGGGGGATCACTCGTGCTCGAGCGAGGGGATGGCCGCGACCGTCCTGGACTCGAGGTGGATCCTGCAGGTCGCGGCGGTCGCGGCGCACCTCGAGCGGGATCTGGCCAGGATCGACATCCTGCCGCCCGCTGAGCAGGCCGGGGGCGGGAAGGACGCGATCGTGGACCTCCGTCGCCGCCTCGAGAGCGAGACGGCCCGCGCCGCGCGGATCAACGCCCTGCGCACCGCCGACATCCGGCTGCAGGCGGCCGACGCCGAGTACGCGACCCGCGCCGGCTCCAACAACGCCCACTTCCTGCTCGCGCGGCCGAACACCGACACGACGTCGCGGGAGTACGCGGCGCTCACCATGCGCCCGGGATCCGAGATCAGCGCCGTGGGCGTCTACACCTGGTTCCACCTGAGCGCGATGCAGAAGGCCACCCGGGTCGCCGCCGAGCCGCTCGGTCCGGACGAGCGTCGAGCGCTCATGCGCGCGGTCCTGTTCGACGAGGCCTTCGCGCTCCACTTCCTCGAGGACGTGTTCGCGTCTGGGCACGTCGCGGGGACGTGGGGCAATGCCTCGCAGCGGAAGGGCACGCACGACTTCTACAGCGAGGCCGGGCTCGAGGCCTTCGCGTGGAACGGCGGCGGCAGCTCGATGGTGCTGATGGGCGACGCCCACATGCGGCCTGAGGACCGGGATCGCGCCGCGGCGGCCGTCCGCACGAGCCTGGAGGAGGTGCTCGACACCCTCGCCGGGCGCCCGCAGGCGGCGGAGCTGCCGCACACGCCGGGGGCGCCGCCCCGGCCCGATGCGTTCGACGTTTGCAAGAACGGCCGGATCGCGGAGCGCCCCGAGCCGCTCCCGGTCGATCCCGAGAGCTACTATCGCCCGTACGCGCAGGACCTGGCCGAGGTCCTGAAGTCGACGCCCATCCCCGGCCTCGGCCCCGGGCTCGGCGCCATGCCGCGCTTCCGCAGCGAGGTCGGGCCGTTCTTCGGGCTGTCCGGTGGCGTCGACGGCCAGTTCATCAGCGGCGGGTTCACCGCCTCGGGAGGGAGCGGGTTCGTGGGAGGGGTGGAGCTGTCGGCCCGCGCCGGCGTGGGGCTCGAGGGCGTGATGGGCGACGCGGGCGATGGCCTCGTCTTCCTCGCGGTCGGGGTCCGCGGGGACTCGTCCTCCACGAACGCCATCTCGAGCTCGGAGCTGGCGCTGCGTGGCGGGAGCGTCACCGCGGCGATCCCCGCGCGCGTGGGCCTCGCAACGCGCGTGCGGATGCCCTTCTACCTGATCCCCGGCGACCTCGTGCTCCTCGCCCCCCTGTACTTCTTCGCGCCGGAGCGCTACCTCGCCGTGGCCGTCACCGCAGGGAACGGTGGGCTCCTCCGGTGGCAGTCGGGCTGGGCGACGCCGATCGGCCGGTTCCAGCTCGTGCTCGGCCGGGAGCTGGGCGTGACGATCTACGGCCTGGGCGGGAACGACCGCGTGATCGCGCCGCCCGCGGCCGCGGGCGGCATGGCTCGGGTGGTCAGCTACCGATCGATCGACTTCGACGTGCCCGTCCTCGACTATCGCCCTTACCGGGCGTTCGCGAGCAACCAGAGCTCGGCCGTGCTCTTCCAGCTCTTCTTCGCGGCCGACGTGCCGTACTCGTCGGAGGTCGTGGCGCCGGCGGGCGCTCCGGACGCGTCCCTCCGCACCGTCTGGTCCTTCGGGCTGCGGCTGGTGTTCGATTGGCGCTATTACCCGTAGGCCATCGAGTAAGCTCCCGCGCCGCGAAGGAGACTTGACGCATGGATCCCACGCTGAGCGCCGTCGTCCGCCAGCTCGAGCTCGAGCAGCTCGAGGTGAACCTCTTCCGAGGGGAGTCGAGGGACGTCGGCGCGCCGCGGGTGTTCGGCGGACAGGTGATCGCCCAGGCGCTGGTGGCCGCGGAGCGCACGGTGGACAAGCGCGCGCCGCACTCGCTCCACGGGTACTTCCTGCTGCCCGGCGACGTGGCCGCGCCGATCGTGTACCAGGTCGAGCGGATCCGCGACGGGCGGAGCTTCTCCGCGCGGCGCGTCCAGGCGATCCAGTACGGGCGGCCCATCCTCTCGATGATCGCGTCGTTCCAGGCGCCGGAGCCCGGATTCGAGCACGCCGCCCCCATGCCGGACGTACCGCCGCCGGAGGCGCTCGAGAGCTTCCCCGAGCTCGTCGAGCGCTGGATCGCCGAGGCGGCCCCCGTTCCGCCGCGGATCGCCGAGTCGATGCGCACGCCCGGGGCCATCGAGTTCCGGCCGATCGAGCCGCAGAATCCGCTTCGCCGCATCCCGGGCGAGCCGCGCCAGGCCGCCTGGTTCCGCGCGGTGGATCGGCTCCCCGACGACCCCGGGCTGCACCGCTGGATGCTCGCGTACGCGTCGGACACGACGCTGCTCAGCACCGCGCTGAGGCCGCACGGCCTGAGCTGGTGGCAGCCGTCCATGATCGTCGCGTCGATCGATCACGCGCTCTGGCTCCACCGCCCGGCGCGGGTCGACGAGTGGCTGCTCTACGCGATGGACTCCCCCTCCGCCCAGTCCGCGCGGGGGCTCGCGCGCGGCCTCGTGTTCGACCGCGGCGGGCGGCTCGTCGCGAGCGTGGCGCAGGAGGGGCTGATGCGCGAGGTGACGGGGCGGGGGTGAGCCGCGGCGCCCCGGCACCCCCTCCTAAGCCTCGCCCGTCCGGAAGACGAGGGGCGGCAGGCAGTCCGGGCAGCGGCCGCCCCGGCGCCAGAGCGCGGACGGCCCCCTCGGGGCGACGTCCGCGGCGCCTCTCGCAGGTTTGGCCGCGGCGCGCGCGGCGACTTAGGACTCCGCTCGGACCTGACGAGCGGAGCGACACGTGCCAAATCCCCTTCGTGAGCTGGAGCGGTACGGGCAGAGCGTCTGGTACGACAGCCTGCGGCGCGGGATCATCGCGTCGGGTGAGCTGGCGCGCTACGTCGAGGAGGACGGGCTCAGGGGGCTCACCACCAACCCCGCCATCTACGAGAAGGCGATCGGCGAGACGCGGGACTACGACGCCGAGCTCGCGACCCTGCTCCCTCGCACCGACCTCGACGCCGAGCGCGTCTACGAGACGCTCGCCATCCACGACATCCAGGCCGCGGCGGACCTGCTCCGGCCCGTGTACGACCGCGCGAGCCGGCGCGACGGCTACGTGAGCCTCGAGGTCAAGCCGACGGTGGCCCGCGACGAGCGCGGCACGCTCGCCGAGGCCCGCCGGCTCTGGCGCGCGGTCGGGCGCGAGAACGTCATGATCAAGGTCCCGGGGACGCCCGAGGCGGTCCCCGCCATCCGCCGCCTGCTCTCCGAGGGCGTGAACATCAACGTGACGCTCCTCTTCTCCCGCGAGGCGTACCGCCGCGTCGCCGATGCGCACACCGAGGCGCTCGAGGAGCGGGCGAGCCGCGGCGAGGACCTCACGCGGGTGGGGAGCGTCGCGAGCTTCTTCGTGTCGCGCATCGACTCCGCCGTCGACCGGCGCCTCGACGAGCTCGCGGCGAGCGCCGCGCCGGAGGAGACGCGCGGGCGTGCCCGCGCCCTGCGCGGCCGGATCGCCATCGCCAACGCGAAGCTCGCCTACCAGGACTGGCGCGTGCGGGTCGCCGCCCCGCGCTGGCGGCGGCTGCGCGAGGCCGGCGCGATGCCCCAGCGGCTGCTCTGGGCGAGCACGAGCACCAAGGACCCGCGCTACCGCGACGTCATGTACGTCGAGGAGCTCATCGGCCCCGAGACGGTCGACACCGTCCCGCCGGCGACCTTCGACGCCTTCCGCGACCACGGGCGCGTCGCGACGACGCTCGACGCCGACGTCGACGGCGCGCGCGCTGCCCTCGCCGAGCTGGCGGCGCTCGGCATCTCGCTCGACGAGGTCACGACGCGGCTGCTCGAGGACGGCGTGCGGCTGTTCGCGGAGCCGTTCGCGAAGCTGCTCGCGACGATCGAGGCGCGGCGCGCCGCGGCCCACGCGGCGGGCGCTCCGGGCTGATCCGGAGCGCAGCCGTGAGCGTCGAGCGCGATCGCCTGCGAGAAGCGGACGAGCACCGCCGCCCGTGGCGCCGCTGGGGCGCGTACCTCTCCGACCGGCAGTGGGGGACCGTGCGGGAGGACTACAGCGCCGGCGGCCTCGCCTGGCAGTACATCCCGCACGAGCAGGCGCGGAGCAGGGCGTATCGATGGGGCGAGGACGGCCTCCTCGGCTTCTGCGACGAGGGACAGGTGCTTTGCCTCGCGCCGGCGCTCTGGAACGGCGCCGACCCCATCCTCAAGGAGCGGCTGTTCGGCCTCACCGGCCTCGAGGGGAACCACGGGGAGGACGTGAAGGAGGTCTACCATCACCTCGACGCCACCCCGACCCACTCGTACCTGAAGGCGCTGTACCGGTACCCGCAGGGCGACTTCCCGTACCTGCGGCTCGTGGAGGAGAACCGGCGCCGGAGCCGCGAGGATCCGGAGCTGGAGCTCGAGGACACCGGCGCGTTCGACGGCGGGCGCTACTTCGACGTCGTCGTCGAGTACGCGAAGGTCGAGCCGGAGGACGTGCTCGTACGCCTCACGGCTCACAACCGCGGCCCGGACCGCGCGCGGCTGCACCTCATCCCGCAGCTCTGGTTCCGGAACACCTGGTCCTGGGGGCGCTGGCCGGAGCGGCCCTCGATCGCGCTCGTGGGCGAGCGCGTCGTCGAGGCGCGCCACGCGGAGCTCGGCACGATGCACCTCCACTGGGAGGGAAGTCCGAACGTCGACGTCCTGTTTTGCGAGAACGAGACCAACCTCCCGCGCCTCTTCGGCGTCGCCGCCCGCGGGCCCTTCAAGGACGGGTTCCACGACGCGGTGGTGTCCGGCCGTCGGGACGCGGTGCGCGCGGGCGGCCCGGGGACGAAGCTGGGCCTCCACCACGCCTTCGACGTCGACCCGGGCGCCGCGGTCTCGGTGCGCCTGCGGCTGCGCCGCGAGCTCGCCGACCGCCCGTTCGACGACTTCGAGCGGGTGATCCAGGAGCGCCGGCGCGAGGCCGACGCCTTCCACCGGGAGGTGGCCGAGGGGATCGCGGATCCCGATCTGCGCCGCGTGCAGCGGCAGGCGCTCGCCGGCCTCCTGTGGTCGAAGCAGGTCTACTACTTCGACGTCCCGCAGTGGTTCGACGGCGATCCCGCCCAGCCGACGCCGCCGCCCGAGCGCCGGCGCGGCCGGAACGCCGAGTGGCTCCACTTCAACAGCGCCGACGTCCTGTCCGTCCCGGACAAGTGGGAGTACCCCTGGTTCGCGGCCTGGGATCTCGCCTTCCACTGCATCCCGCTGGCGCTCGTCGATCCCACGTTCGCCAAGCAGCAGCTCGTCCTGCTCACGCGCGAGTGGTTCATGCACCCGAACGGCCAGCTCCCGGCGTACGAGTGGGCCTTCGGCGACGCGAACCCGCCGGTGCACGCCTGGGCGGCGTGGCGCGTGTACGAGATCGACCGGGCGCGGAACGGCCGGGCTGACCGGGCCTTCCTGGAGCGCATCTTCCACAAGCTCCTGCTCAACTTCACCTGGTGGGTGAACCGCAAGGACCTCGACGGACGGAACGTGTTCCAGGGAGGGTTCCTCGGGCTCGACAACATCGGCCCGTTCGACCGCAGCGCGGGCCACCCCGGCGGCGAGCGGCTCGACCAGGCGGACGCGACGGGCTGGATGGCGATGTACTCGCTCGACCTCATGCGCATCGCGCTCGAGCTGGCGCGCGAGAACCGCGTCTACGAGGACGTCGCCACCAAGTTCTTCGAGCACTTCCTCTACATCACCGCCGCGATGAACGACGTCGGCGGGATGGGCATCGAGCTGTGGGACCCCGAGGAGGAGTTCTTCTTCGACGTCGTGCGCTGCCCGAGCGGCGGCTGTCACCGCCTGAAGATCCGCTCGCTCGTGGGGCTCACGCCGCTGTTCGCCGTGGACGTGCTCGACGCCGAGCAGCTCCAGCGCGCCCCCGACTTCGCGAGCCGCCTGCGCTGGTTCCTCCGCTACCGGCCCGATCTCGCGGGCCTCGTCTCGCGCTGGCACGAGCCGGGGCGGGGCGACACGCGCCTGCTGGCGCTGCTCCGCGGGCACCGCATGAAGCGCGTCCTCCGGCGGATGCTGGACGAGCGCGAGTTCCTGTCCGACTTCGGGATCCGCTCGCTGTCGCGCCACCACCTCGATCACCCGTACCGGATGGAGCTCGACGGCGCCACGCTGTCGGTCGAATACCAGCCGGGCGAGTCGCGGAGCGCGCTGTTCGGCGGCAACTCGAACTGGCGCGGGCCGGTGTGGGTGCCGATGAACTACCTGATCATCGAGTCCCTGCGCCGCTTCCACCGGTACTACGGGGAAGACTTCAAGGTGGAGTGCCCGACGGGCTCGGGCGTGCTCCTCTCGCTGCGCGAGATCGCGGACGAGCTCGCGCGCCGCGTGACGCGCCTCTTCGCGCGCGGCGACGACGGGCGGCGCCCGTTCCAGGGCGCGGCGCGGCCGCTGCCCGGTGACCCCGATCCGGAGGGTCACCTCCTGTTCCACGAGTTCTTCGACGGCGACTCCGGCCGCGGCGTCGGCGCCTCTCATCAGACCGGCTGGACGGCGCTCGTCGCCGAGCTGCTCCTGCCGAGGGTGGCGGAGGCGCGCGGGCCTGGTCAGGTCGCGTCGACGACCTCGACGGAGACGTCCAGGGTCTCGCCCCCGCCGCCGACGTAGATGACGCCCGAGGTCGGCGTCGCGTCGAGGGAGTGGCGCCCCACCGCGACGCGCACGTGCTCGGTCTGCGTGAGGAGGCCGTTCGTGGGGTCGAACCCCTTCCAGCCCACCTCGGGCAGATAGACCTGGACCCAGGCGTGCGACGCGTCCGCCTGGCGGGCGTCGGCCGCGCGCTGCGTGCGGATGTAGCCGCAGACGTAGCGGGCCGGGACGCCGAGGAGGCGCGCCAGGCAGATGAAGAGGTTCGTGAAGTCCTGGCACACGCCCCGCCGGCGCGCGTACACCTCGAACGCGTCGGTCTGCACGGTCGTCGCGCCGGGCACGTACTCGTAGTCCCGGAAGATCGAGTGGTTCATGTCGAGGAGCGTGTCGAGCAGATCGGAGTCGTTCCGGTCGACGAAGCTCATCGCGTACTCGGCCAGCTCGGTGAGCTGGCTCTCGGGCAGCTCCGGCGGGAGCAGGAACGGGCGCAGCACCTCCTGGTGCCAGGGCATGAACACGAGCGGGAAGGTCGTCCGCGCGCGCAGCGGGCGGTAGCTCAGCGGATCGGTGTCGAGCAGCTCGACCCGCGACCGGGCCTCGATGGCGAGCTCCGAGTACGGCGAGTCGATGAGGAGCCTCCGCACGACGTTCCCGAACACGTCCTCGTAGTCGCGCCACGCCCCGTCGACCGAGACGGAGATGGAGTGGCTGAGCACGCTCTGGAGCCGGTCGTGGACGGGCGTGAGGCGGAAGAGGTGCATGCTGCGATCGACGGGGCGGGTGTAGCGGTAGACCGTGCGGTGGCGGACGTCGTAGCGCCGCACCTCCGCCTTGGCCGGCCGCGCCATCCCGCGCCGCGCCTTCCACGAGCCCGCGGGCGGCGCGGACGACGCGCCCGGCGGCGTCGCCTCGGCGCGCACGACCCCCTGCCGCACGACGAGGAGGTGGCCGGGCGGCAGCCGCCGCCACTCGCCGCGCTCGTTCCCGCGCACGCTCATCGGGGACGTCGCCGCGACGACGCCGCGGCGGCTCTTCACGCCGCGTCGCGCGAGGTCCACCACGAGGTCGTCGTCCTCGAACACGAGGTCCCCGTGGGGCGGCACGACCTCTCGGTAGTGGAACGGGATCTGGCCCTCGCGATCGGCGTAGAGGCACAGGTCGTGGCCGTCGGAGAGCACCGCGGTCAACGTGCCGAGCTCGTTCAGGCTCTTGAGCCAGCTCCGCAGCGTGTCGAGGTCGGCGTCGCCGATCGACGTCCACCCGCACTCGGCGACGCGGTTCATGAGCTCGCAGAAGATGAACTCGGTGTCGGTCGAGCCGACCGGCTCGAAGGTCGCGTCGCGGTCGAGCTCGGGCCGGCTGAGGAGGCTCCCGGCGTGCGCGAAGAGCCAGTCGCGGCGCCCCCAGGCGCGCGTGAACGGCTGCGTGTTGGCGTCGCTGATCGCGCCCCACGTCGCCTGGCGGATCTGGAGGACGAAGAGGGAGGCCTCGAGGTGCTCCCACGCCTCGACGAGCTGGCTCCGGATGCTCCCGGCCCGCGGCGCCGGCTCCTTCAGCACGCTCGCCGAGGGCTCGCCGCCCGGGTAGTAGCCGATCCCCCAGCCGTCCGGCAGGGCGCCGTGCGGGCGCAGGCAGCGCAGGTCGAAGCTCGGCGCGAGCTCGCCCTCGAAGGAGATCGCGAGGAGGTTGGGCATCGCGCACCGCTCTTACTGGCCGGTCTCGACGGGCGCCGGCCCGGGGAGCTGGCCGAGCAGCTCCCGCCCGATGGCATCGCAGACCACGGAGGCGTCGTCCACGACCCGCGTCAAGAGGCGGTGCAGGTCGGCGCCCGCGGCGATCGCGCCGGCGCGCTGGTCGGCGATCCAGGAATCGAGCCGGCGCAGGCGCTCGAGGCTCTCGGCGCCGGGGCGGCCGATCGCGTCGGACGGCCGGATGCGCTCGAGGCGCGCGCGCGCCGAGGCGATCGAGAAGCGGATCGAGCGCGGGAACTGCCCGTCGAGGACCAGGAAGGCGGCGACGCCGCCGGGCGTGATGGCGCCGCGGCTGCGGCGCATGAACGGCTCGAACCCGGAGCACGCTCGGAGGAGCGCGAGGAACACGGCCGTCTCGATCACCTGGAGCGCGTCGTCGGTGAGCGCGTGGTGGTGGACGTCGAGGATCCGCGCCGTCTGCGCGGCCCGCTCCAGCATGACGCCGAGGACGATGAAGTCGTACGGATCGTCGTGGAGCATCGTCCCCTGGACGAAGCCGAGCGCGAGCTGGCACGAGCGGCGGACCTCGCCGTAGAAGCCGTGGCGGTCGTCGCGCCAGCGCGCTTCGGCGTCGGTGCCTGCGAGCCACAGGTGCAGCTCGTTCAGCGCCTCCCACGCCTCGAGGCTCACGGTCTCCCGGATCGAGCGGGCGTTGTCGCGCGCCGCCGAGACGGAGCGCCGGATCGAGGTCGGGTCCTCGACGTCCCAGGCGAGGTAGCGCTGGACGCGGTCGCCGTCGCCGAGCGCGTCGCCGAAGCGGCTCCTGAAGCGCGCCTCCTCGCCGGCGACCACGACCACCGGGCCCCAGCACTGCAGCGGCGTGAGCCCCGCGTCGAGGGAGAGGTCCTGGGTGACCTGCAGCACGCGCGCGGTGCTCTCGGCGCGCTCGAGGTAGCGGCCGAGCCAGAAGCAGTGGTCGGCGACCCGGGAGATCACGCGTCGCTCCTCGCGACGGGCTCGCTCTGCACCCAGGTGTCCTTGCTGCCGCCGCCCTGGCTCGAGTTCACGACGTACGACCCCTCGACGAGCGCGACGCGGGTGAGCCCGCCCGGCAGGACCCACGGCCCGCCGGCGCCGTTCAGGACGTACGGACGCAGGTCCACGCGGCGCGGGACGACGCGCTCTCCCGCGACGTCCCAGGTCGGGCACGTGGAGAGCTCCACCCGGCGCTGCGCGATGTACCGGCGCGGCTCGGCCGCGATCCGGCGCCGGAACTGCTCGCGCTCCTCCGCCCTCGCCTGCGGGCCCATGAGCATCCCGTAGCCGCCCGCCTCGTCGACGACCTTCACCACCATCTCCGAGAGGTGGGCGAGGACGTGGTCCCGGTCGGCGTCGCGCGCGCAGACGTACGTGGGCACCTGCTCGAGCGCGGGGTCCTCGCCGAGGTAGTAGCGGATGATCTCCGGGACGAACGCGTAGACGGCCTTGTCGTCGGCGACCCCGTTCCCCGGCGCGTTCGCGAGCGCGACGTTCCCGGCGGCGTACGCGCGCACGAGGCCGGGCACGCCGAGCACGCTGTCGGGCCGGAACGCCTCCGGGTCGAGGAACGCGTCGTCCGTCCGCCGGTACACGACGTGGACGCGGCGCGGGCCGCGCGTCGTCTTCGCCCAGACGCGGTCGTCCTGCACGAACAGGTCGGGCGCCTGGACGAGCTCGAGCCCCATCGTGCGCGCGAGGAAGCTGTGCTCGAAGTACGCCGAGTTGTAGGGGCCGGGGGTCAGCACCACGGCGGTGCCGTCGGGACCGTCGGGCGCGACCGAGCGCAGGGCGGCGACGAGCCGCTCCGGGTAGTGGTCGACGCGGCGGACGCGGGCGCGGTCGATCGCGCCGGGGAGCACCCGCTTCGAGAGCGCGCGGTTCTCGAGGACGTAGGACACGCCCGAGGGCGTGCGCAGGTTGTCCTCGAGCACGCGGAAGGTCCCCTGGGGATCGCGGATGAGGTCGATGCCGGAGACGTGGATGCGCACGCCGCCCGGCGGCCTCACGCCGCGGAGCTGGGCGAGGTAGCCCTTCGACCCGAGCACCACCTCGCGGAGGAGCGGCCGCTCGGCGAGGATGCGCCCCTCCCCGTAGACGTCGTCGAGGAACGCCTCGAGCGCGAGCACCCGCTGGACGAGCCCGCGCTCGAGCCTGGCCCAGTCGCTCGCGGAGACGAGGCGCGGCACGAGGCAGAAGGGGAAGATCTTCTCGGCGCCGAGCGCGTCCGAGTAGACCGAGAACGTCACCCCCTGATCGAGGAGGGCGCGCTCCGCGAAGCGCTGCTGCCGCGCGAACCCGCTCGCCGTGCTCGCGGCGAGGGCGGCGAGGCAGCCCTCGAACTCCGGCCGCGGCGCGCCGTCCGCGCGGAACGCCTCGTCGTAGGCCGAGGGCAGCGGCCGGTAGCCCGCGAAGAGTCCTCGGTCGAGCATCGAAAGCTCCTGGTTCACGGCGGCACCTCCTCGCCCGGCGCGACGGCCGGCCGGAGCCCCGGCGCGCCGGCCCCGCGCACGTCGAGCAGGAGCCCCGCGGCGCCGCTCGCGCGCGGGGCGACGGGCTGCGCCGGCGTCGAGACGAAGGCGCGCTCCCGGCGGCGGCGGCGCGCCTCCGCGGCGTCGGCGGGGAGGCCGTCGTACGCGCCGCCCGCCGGGTTCCAGGCGTGGAGCGCCACGCGGACGCGGCGGCCGTTCCGCTCCCAGTCGACGACCAGCGGGTCCTCGGGGGCGAGCGACGGGTGGAGGCCGGGCCGCGGCGTGAACGTGCGGTAGAGGACGCTGCCGATCCGCGCGCCTGCGCCGCCATCGTGGAGCGGCACGCGCCAGGAGGCCGCGGCGACGTGCCCCGGGTCCTCGCCGGCGGGAGGCGTCACGGAGAGCTGGAGCCGCGCCGAGCTCGCGTCGACGAGGCGCGCCCCGCTCCGCTCCTGCGACGCGACGTCGCCGAGCAGCGGCCAGAACGCGAGGGCGGGCGCGATCTCGAGGACCGCGCCGTCGAGCGCGACCGTGGCGATCGGCTCGGGGCCACGCAGGAGCTCGGCGCGGAGCAACGGGCCAGGGCCGAGGCCGTGCGCGTCGAGATCGTCGAGCACGCGCTCGAGATCGCGCCGCTGGAACCAGGGGAGCCCGAAGCGCGCGTGGAGCTGCGCGCCCCAGTCCACGAGCGGCTCCTCGTAGCGCGAGACCGCGAGGCGCGCCGCCACCGCCCGGAAGAGCGCCGCGATCGCGACGAGCCGCTCGGGCGTCGCCGGCATGCGCAGCGCCCGGAGCTCGACGAGCCCGAGCCGGCCGCGCTCCTCGAGCCACGGGTTCCACAGCTTCTCGACGTTCACCTCGGCGCGGTGGGAGTTGCCGGCGCTGTCCACGAGCAGCGGCGCGAGCGCGCTCCACAGCTCCTCTGGCGTGGCCTGGTCGCCTCGCGCGGAGAGCTGCTCGAGGGCCACGGGCAGCTCCTCGAACCGCTCGCGGACGCCCTCGTCGGCGCGGGGCCCCTGGCCGGCGCTGCCGACGCACTCGGGCGCGAACGCGTACGAGAGCGACGGGTGGCGGTTCAGGTAGCGCAGGAGGCGGGGCAGGAGCTGCGGCCGCCGGAAGAAGGGGCTCCCCTCCGCGGTCGGGCCGCCGAGCGTGAGCTGGCCGCCGCCGCCCGAGTCGGTGACGTCGCCGTTGTAGCGGTAGCGCAGGGGCGCGAGCCCGACCTCGTCCGCGGCCCCGTACAGCGCCTCGCACCAGGCGGCGAACGTCGCGAGATCGTGCGCCGGCGCGAGGTTCACCTCCACGACCGCGGGATCGGGCGTCACGGTGAGCCAGGCCTCGTCGAGGCCGGGGCTGGGCGGCGGGAGGGGCTCGCCGGCGAGCGGGTCGGCCGGCGGGGCGGGCGGCGCCTCCGGCGCGCCGTCCAGGCGGGCGCCGCGCCGGCGCGCGTGGAGCGCCCCGAGGCAGAACCGCGGCGCCGCCTCGCCCGGATAGTGCCGGCCCCGCGCCCGCAGGAGGTGCACCGGCGCCGGCAGCCGCGGCGCGAGCGCCTCCAGGAGCGCCCGCGCGCGCTCCTCCTTGTCGCCGCCCTCGGCCGTCCAGAGCCACCACGGCTCCTGCGAGCGACGGTCGGTGAACGTCGGCTCGGCGCCGATCCAGAGGTCCACGTCGCAGCGCGCGACCGCGGCGTCATGGGCGGTGACCTCGGCATGGAATCCGGCGTCCACGTCAGCGCTCCTCGCCGTCCGGCGGCGCGGGCGGCGGCCGGTCCACCGGGTGGCGGCGCAGATCGAGCGTGAACGGCGCGTCCGGGTGGGGCGCCGCGCGCCCCACCGCGACCGGCCATGGCGCGGGCGCCTCGATCGTGAAGCGCTGCGCCTGCCGCGCCGACGCCTCGAACCGCGTGAGCGGCGGCGTGTCGAACGCGCGGCCCTCGGGGTGCCAGACGTGGTACGCGCACGCGCCGAGGGAGCGCCGCGCCCAGGTGTCGACGACGTCCACGCGGATCGGGTGGTGGATGCCGATGTGCGCGTGCAGGCTGTGCGGCGGGGCCCACGCCCGGAAGCGGATCCCGGCCACCTTCTCGCCGCGCGTCCCCGTGGGGCGCATGGGGAGCGCGAGCCCGTTCGCGAGCAGCTCGTGCCTCCCCTCGACGAGCCCCTCCGCGCGCACCTCGATGCGCTCCACCGACGAGTCCACGTACCGTGAGGTGCCGGCCCCCGACGGCTCCTCGCCGAGCACGTGCCAGGGCTCGATCGCGTTCCGCAGCTCGACCGTCACGTCGCCCGCCTGGAGCGTCCCGACGCGCGGGCAGCGCAGCTCGACGAACGCGCGGTAGGCGTCGCTCGGCAGCCCGAGCCCGCGGTCCTCGAGGAACGCGAGGACGTCCTCGAGGTCGCGCCACAGCCAGGAGGGGAGCAGGAAGCGATCGTGGAGCTCCGTCCCCCATCGCACGAGCGGGGACGCATACGGCTCGGCGGCGAACGCGGCGACGAGCGCGCGCACGAGCGCCATCTGCGCCGACGCCATGCGCGGGTGGGGCGGCATCTCGAAGGCGCGGAGCTCGACGAGCCCCTGCCGCCCGTGCGGCGTGCGCCAGTCGAAGAGCTTGTCGATCGAGATCTCGGCGCGGTGGGTGTTGCCCGTCACGTCGACGAGCAGGTGCCGGAACAGCAGGTCGCCGAGCCAGGGCGGCGCGGGCCGGCGCCGGTCGAACGCCCGCGCGAGCGCGATCTCCAGCTCGTACAGCGCGTCGTGGCGCGCCTCGTCGACGCGCGGCGCCTGGGAGGTCGGCCCCACGAACAGCCCGGTGAAGACGAACGAGAGCGAGGGGTGGTGCTGGAAGAAGGTGACGAGGCTCGCGAGCAGATCGGGTCGGACGACGAACGGGCTCTCGAGCGGTGTCGGGCCGCCGAGCGTCAGGTGGTGGCCGCCGCCGCTGCCGGCCATGCGCCCGTCGAGGAGGTACTTCTCGGCCGTGAGGCCGGCGCGCATCGCGGCCTCGAAGACCGCGTCCACGAGCGCCGCGTGGGCGCGGAGCGACCCCGTGGGAGGGAGGTTCACCTCGAGGACACCGGGGTCAGGCGCGACGGTGAGCCGGTCGAGCTCGCGGCCGGGAGGGGGCGGGTAGCCCTCGAGCGCCACGTCGAGCCCGAGCTCCGCGCGGGCGGCGTCCACCTGCGCGACGAGCGCCAGGAAATCGGACTCCGTGGCGAGCGGTGGCAGGAACACGCGGAGCCTCCCCTCGCGCAGCTCGACGCAGAGCGCGGTCCGGAGGGAGGTCCGCGACGGCGCGGCGGCGCGCGCCGTCAGCCGCTCCTGGCGCGTGTCGGCGTCGCCGCGGCGCGGGTCGGCGTCGCCGCGGCGCGGGTCGGGCGGACCGGGCGCGAGGGGCTCCCCCGGCGCCACGTCG
>Ga0318495_10000307_pt1 | contig 14319 bp, 12 predicted proteins | sample GRESIP108b1f25_FD_203752 | JGI IMG/M metagenome (GOLD analysis project Ga0318495, IMG submission 203752) | Tropical soil microbial communities from Luquillo Experimental Forest, Puerto Rico - GRE.SIPMG.108b1f25 | ecosystem: Environmental > Terrestrial > Soil > Tropical forest > Bulk soil...
CAGCCACCTCTACCAGGTCGTCCCGGACATGGACGGGGTGCGCGAGTACATCGCCCGCTACGCCGAGCACCGGCACGACACGCCGTACGAGATCGACGGCGTGGTGGTGAAGCTGGACCAGATCGCGTTGCAGCGCCAGCTCGGTTCGACCAGCCGGGCGCCCCGGTGGGCCATCGCCTTCAAGTACCCGCCGGAGGAGGTCACCACCCGGCTGCTGGACATCAGGGTGAACGTCGGCCGCACCGGCCGGGTCACCCCGTTCGCCGTGATGGAGCCGGTCAAGGTCAGCGGGTCGACGGTAGACCGGGCCACCTTGCACAACGCGGACGAGGTTAAGCGCAAGGGCGTGCTCATCGGCGACATGGTGATCTTGCGCAAGGCCGGCGACGTCATCCCCGAGGTCCTCGGGCCGGTCGCCGACCTGCGGAAAGGCGACGAGCGCGAGTTCGAGTTCCCCGCCGACTGTCCGGTCTGCGGCACCACCCTGGCCAAGGAGGAGGACGAGGTCGACTGGCGCTGCCCGAACGCCAGGTCCTGCCCGGCCCAGCTCCGCGAGCGACTGTTCCACCTGGCCGGGCGGGGTGCCTTCGACATCGAGGTGCTCGGCTGGGAGGCGGTCGCCGCGCTGCTCGACTGTGGCCTGGTCGCCGACGAGGGCGATGTGTTCGCGCTGACCGCGGACAAGCTGGAGACCTGCCCGTTCTTCATGGTCAAGCAGGGCACGCTGAGCGCCAACGCGACCCGGCTGCTGGCCAACCTGACCGAGGCGCGGACCAGGCCGCTGTGGCGGATCCTGGTTGCGCTGTCCATCCGTCACGTCGGGCCGACGGCGGCGCGGGCGCTGGCCAGTGAGTTCGGCTCGCTGGACGCCATCGAAGCCGCCAGCGTGGACGCGCTGGCCGCGGTGGACGGAGTCGGGCCGACGATCGCGGAGTCGCTGCGCGAGTGGTTCGCCGTCGACTGGCACCGGGCGATCGTGGCCAAGTGGCGGGACGCCGGCGTACGGCTCGAGGACCCGGACTGGGACCCGAACCGGGCGGCGGCCCGGCTGCTGGCCGGCGTGTCCGTGGTCATCACCGGCACGCTGGCCGGGATGAGCCGGGACGAGGCCGGCGAGGCGGTCCGCCAGGCGGGCGGCAAGGTGACGTCCTCGGTGTCCAAGAAGACCGACTTCGTGGTCGCGGGCGAGAACGCCGGCTCCAAGTACGACAAGGCGGTCGAGCTCGGCGTGCCCATCCTGGACGAGGCCGCGTTCCAGACCCTCCTCACCCAGGGCCCCGACGCCGTCCGCCCGGAACCGTAGATCCGCTCAAGTCTCGTATCCCGTTTCCTGCTCCGGGACCTGCCCGACGTCAAAGATGAGCTGGTTCCGGTCCGCCGGGTAGACGGTGACGGTGACCCGCATGGACCGCTGAGACTCTGGTTTGGCCCCAAGGGCCTTCCGTGATTGGCATGAATGTGGCGCTGTGCACAAAAGAATGTGTAGAGCGCCACATTCATACCTTTCGGCCTACCTTCCTGGCCGGGGCGTGAGGGACTGAAAGTACCGGTGATGCGGGCGGTGGACCTGCCGGGGGCCGGAGCATGGACTGTCGGAGGCGCCCCGATCAGGAATCCCAGTCCCGGTGTACCCGCCGCCGGGCGGCTTCCACGGATGCCCGATGTTGGACCGGACCGCCCTGGTCAGGTCCGCGTCGACATCGCGGCCGCGTCGTGCCGGGCTACCCGGTCGGGCCGACGCGGAAATGGACGTTTAGCCGGAACCAGTTTCGGCCAGGCGGCGGCGGAGGTAGCGCCGCTCGGCGTCGGTGCTGGCCAGGCCGATGGCCTCGCGGTAGCAGGCCGCCGACTCGTCCGCCCGGCCCAGGCGGCGGTACATGTCCGCCTTGGTCGCAGGCAGCAGGTGGTAGCCGGTCAGCTTGCCCGAAGCCTCCAGCCCGGTGACCAGCGCCAGCCCAGCCTCCGGGCCCTCGGCCATGCCCACCGCGACCGCCCGGTTCAGCTCCACCACCGGCGTCGGCAGGAACTGCGCGAGCTGCCGGTAGAGGCGGGCGATCTGGGCCCAGTCGGTGTCCGCCGCGCTGGCGGCGGTGACGTGGCAGGCGGCGATGGCCGCCTGCACCTGATACGGCCCCAGCCGCCCGTGCCGCAAGGCGCCCTCCAGCACCGCGACGCCCTCGCGGATCTCGGCGGCGTCCCACACACCGCGATCCTGGTCTTCCAGGGTCACGATCTCGCCGTTGGCATCCAGCCGGGCGGCCCGGCGGGCGTCGTGCATCAGCATCAGCGCCAGCAGCCCCGCTGCCTCTGGTTCGTCCGGCATCAGCCGGTCCAGCACGCGACCCAGCCGGATGGCCTCCGCGCTGAGGTTCTGCCGGATCAGGTCTGCGCCGGCCGTGGCCGAGTAACCCTCGTTGAAGAGCAGATAGAGCACGCCGAGCACGCCCGGAACGCGCTCAGGCAGCAGGTGCGCGGGCGGCACCCGGTAGGGGATCCCGGCGTTCTGGATCTTCTGCTTGGCCCGGACCAGGCGCTTGGCCATGGTCGCCTCGCTGGCCAGGAACGCCCGGGCGATCTCCGCCGTGGTCAGCCCGGCCAGCGTGCGCAGGGTCAGGGCCACCCGGGCCTCGAGCGACAACGCCGGATGACAGCAGGTGAACATCAGCCGCAGCCGGTCGTCGGGCACGCCGCTGTGGTCGGTCTGGTAGGCCGGCGACGGCTCCGGCTCAACCGACAGCGCGGCGACCTCGCGGAGCTTGGCCGCCCCGACCGTCCTGCGGCGCAGCACGTCGATGGCCCGGTTGCGGGCCGCCGTGGTCAGCCACGCTCCGGGCCGCCGCGGAACCCCGTCGGCAGGCCACCGCTGCAGGGCCATGGCGAAGGCGTCCTGGGCGCATTCCTCGGCGAGATCCCAGTCGCCGGTCACCCGGATCAGCGTGGCGACGACCCGGCCCCACTCCTCACGGAACGCCGCGTCCACCGCCGCCTTGACTTCAGTACTCACCACAGCATCATGACGACCGGGCCCGCCAGGAGTAACCGCCCACGCTCATATTGCTTACAGCCTGCCGCCGGATCGCCCCTAGAATCGCGTGCATGCCCATTACCCGTGACGAGGTCGCGCACCTGGCGCGGCTGTCCAGGATCGCGCTCAGCGATGCCGAACTCGACCATCTGGCGCCCCAGCTGGATCAGATCATCACGGCCGTCGCGCAGGTCCAGGAGGTCGCCGCCGAGGGCATCCCGCCGACCTCGCACGCGACCGGCCTGACCAACGTGTTCCGCGACGACGAGCCGACCCCGTGCCTGACCGTGGAAGAAGCCCTCGACCAGGCGCCCGCCGTCGAGCAGCAGCGGTTCAAGGTCCCGCGGATCCTGGGGGAGGACTAGGACGCCATGGAACTCACCCGCATGACCGCGGCCGAACTCTCCGCCGCCCTCACCACACGCGAGGTCTCCGCGACCGAAGTCACCCGGGCGCACCTGGACCGGATCGCCGCCGTCGACGACCGCGTGCACGCGTTCCTGCACGTCGCCGCCGACAGCGCGCTCGAACAGGCGGCCAGCATCGACGCGAAGCGCAGCCAGGGCGAGCTACTGGGCCCGCTGGCCGGCGTCCCGGTCGCGGTCAAGGACGTATTCACCACCAAGGGCCTGCCGACCACCTGCGGCTCCCGCATCCTCGAGGGCTGGCACCCACCGTACGACGCCACGATCACGAGACGCCTCAAGCGGGCCGGCGCGATCATCCTCGGCAAGACCAACATGGACGAGTTCGCCATGGGCTCCTCCACCGAGAACTCCGCGTTCGGCCCCAGCCACAACCCGTGGGACCTGGCCAGGGTCCCCGGCGGCTCGTCCGGCGGCTCGTCCGCCGCGGTGGCCGCCTACGAGGCGCCGCTGGCCATCGGCACCGACACCGGCGGCTCAATCCGCCAGCCCGCCGCGGTCTGCGGCATCGTCGGCACCAAGCCGACCTACGGCGGCTCGTCAAGATACGGCGTGGTCGCGTTCGCCAGCAGCCTGGACGCGCCGGGACCGTTGGCCCGGACCGTGCTCGACGCCGCCCTGCTGCACGAGGCCATGTCCGGGTACGACCCGTGCGATTCCACCTCGATCGACGCGCCGGTGCCCCCGGTGGTCGCCGCGGCCCGCGAGGCGGACGTGAGCGGCATGCGGATCGGCGTGGTCACCGAACTCGGCGGCGAGGGGTACCAGCCGGGCGTGCTGGCCAGGTTCGCCGAGGCGGTCGAGCTGCTCGAGTCGCTCGGCGCCAAGGTCACCGAGGTGTCCTGCCCGCACTTCAAGTACGCGCAGGCCGTACCGCATGGCGTCCAACCTGGCCAGGTTCGACGCCATGCGGTACGGCCTGCGGGTCGGCGACGACGGCACCAGGGACGCCGAGGAGGTCATGGCGCTGACCCGCGAACAGGGCTTCGGCGCCGAGGTCAAGCGGCGCATCATCCTCGGCACGTACGCGTTGTCCAGCGGCTACTACGACGCCTACTACGGCAAGGCGCAGCAGGTCCGCACGCTGATCATCAGGGACTTCGACGCGGCCTTCGGCCAGGTCGACGTGCTGGTGTCGCCGTCCACGCCGACCACGGCGTTCCCGATCGGCGAGCGCGCCGACGACCCGATGGCGATGTACCTGGCCGACCTGGCCACGATCCCGTCCGACCTGGCCGGCAACGCGGCGATCTCCGTCCCGTGCGGGCTGGCCGACGAGGACGGCCTGCCGGCCGGCCTGCAGGTGATGGCGCCCGCGCTGGCCGACGACCGGCTCTACCGGGTCGCCGCCGCCGCGGAAGCCGCGTTCACGCGGCGCTGGGGCCACCCGCTGCTCGCCGACGCGAAGGGGCTGTAGAAACCCATGACCACAGACACGCTGGTCCCTTACTCCGAGGCGATGGAGCGGTACGAGCCGGTGATCGGCCTGGAGACCCACGTGGAGCTGGGCACCAGGACCAAGATGTTCTGCGGCTGCGTGACCACCTTCGGCGCCGAACCCAACAGCCAGGTCTGCCCGGTCTGCCTGGGCCTGCCCGGCTCGCTGCCGGTGGTGAACCGGATGGCGATCGAGTACACGATCCGGATCGGCCTGGCCATGAACTGCACCATCGCGGAATGGTGCCGGTTCGCCAGGAAGAACTACTTCTACCCGGACATGCCGAAGAACTTCCAGATCTCGCAGTACGACGAGCCGCTGTGCACGGACGGCTGGCTCGACGTCGGGGTGAACGGCCGGACCGTCAGGGTGGGCATCGAGCGGGTCCACCTGGAGGAGGACACCGGCAAGTCGCTGCACGTCGGCGGGGCCACCGGCCGGATCCACGGCGCCGAGTACTCGCTGGTCGACTACAACCGGGCGGGCATCCCGCTGGTGGAGATCGTGACCAAGCCGATCCCGGGCACCGGCGCCGACGCGCCGGTCGCGGCCCGCCTGTACGTCACCGAACTGCGCGACCTGCTCCGCTCCCTGCACGTCTCGGACGTGCGGATGGAGGAGGGCTCGCTGCGCTGCGACGTGAACACCTCGCTGGCGCCGCGCGGATCCGCCGCCTGGGGCACTCGCACGGAGACCAAGAACGTCAACTCGCTGCGCTCGGTGGAGCGCGCGGTGCTGTTCGAGATCGAGCGGCAGGCCGCGGTGCTCGACGCGGGCGGCCGGGTCAAGCAGGAGACCAGGCACTTCCACGAGAACACCGGGACCACCACGGCCGGACGGTCCAAGGAGGAGGCCCAGGACTACCGGTACTTCCCCGAGCCCGACCTGGTGCCGGTCGCCCCGCCGGCCGAGTGGGTGGAGCAGATCCGCGCCGCGCTGCCCGAGCCGCCGTCCGCGCGCCGGGCCCGGCTGCGGGCCGAGTGGGATCTGTCCGAGGCGGACATGACCGCGCTGTCCAACGCCGGCGCGCTCGACCTGGTGGCCGAGACGGTCGCGGCGGGCGCTTCGCCGGCCGACGCGCGCAAGTGGTGGCTGGGCGAGCTGGCCCGCCTGGCCAACGAGGACGGTACCGAGCTTTCCGCGCTCGGCATCACCCCGGCCCAGGTCGCCCGGATCTCGGAGCTGGTCGCGGCCGGCGCCCTCAACGACAAGCTGGCCCGGCAGGTGATCGACGCCGTGCTGGCCGGCGAGGGCGATCCCGACGAGGTGGTCAAGGCCCGCGGCCTGGCCGTGGTGAGCGACGAAAGCGCCCTGACCAAGGCCGTCGACGAAGCCATCGCGGACAACCCGGACATCGCGGCCAGGGTCCGCGAGGGCAGGGTGGCCGCGGTCGGCCCGCTGGTCGGCGCGGTCATGAAGGCCACCCGCGGCCAGGCCGACGCCGCCCGCGTCCGCGAGCTCATCCTCCGGCGGCTGAGTTAAGGGAGGGCTGACCGGCGCCAGGCTCCAGGGCCGGGGGACAACGGCCGGCGTAGTAGCCGCGACCGGTCCGCCCAGAACCCGGATACCGAACGGGCCGGGCGGGGGGCCTCGGCGTCGCCCGTGCGCGCCAGCAGGGCGGCGACCAGCGCCGCGATCTCCTCCGCCGTCGCGTCGCCGCGCACCACGCGCAGAAGCGGCGGTCCGGAGGGCTGCTCGCGGTCGCCGGGGCGTGTCACCGCGGTCCGTTCGGTACTCAAGGTTCTCAGCCGCGGGATTTGCCGATGCTGATGCCGAACTCCCGGTGCACCCGTTCCCAGAACGCGTCCCGCAGCCACTCGCGGGCCTCCTGGTAGGGGCGCAGCGACAGGCCGAGTTCCTTCTCGGCGTCGACCAGCAGCTCCTTGTCGATGACCGGCGGCAGGATCGGGCCCGGCAGCAGGTCCCTGATGTTGTCCCGGCCGCGGGTCAGGATCCACTTCTGCGCCACGTGCTCGCCCGCCTCCTCGACCCGCGTCCGGTCGGGCCCGAGGCGGGGCATCGGGCCGGTGTCCCTGATGGCCGGGAAGCCGCCGGTGTTGGACAGGATCGGGTGGCCGCCGGTCCGTGATGAGGACCTGGCGTGCCGCTCGCCGAACAGCTGGGACGGCGACGGCACGGTCGGCGCGGTCCCCAGGCTCGGGTCGGTCCTGGCGTCGACGGCGACCGGGTTCTTGGTGAAGTACGGCCGCAGGAAGGCGCCCTCGATCACGTCCACGGTGTCCGACTCCCAGACCAGGCGCTCGGCCTGGTTGGTGCCGTACGGCGGCTCGATGCCCCACAGGTGGACCCGGACCCCGAAGGCCTGGGCCGCCTCGACCGCCGACACCATGTCCTCGTCCCCGGCGATGAGGACCGCGTCGGTGATCGCCCGGTGCCGGGCCAGCGCCTCCATGTCGGCCCTGATCTGCGCGTCCACGCCTTTCTGCTGGCCGCGCGCGTTCAGGTTGCCGAGCCGGAGCTTGACCCACGGCATCTGGGCGATGACCCGCTGGTCGATGGTCGGCACCCGGTCCCGGGCGGCGTCGTACCAGTAGACGCGGAGCAGCTCGCCGCGGATCAGCTCGTCGGCGTGCTTGGTGATCACCTGGATCAGCGGGACCGCGTCGACCCGGAAATCCCGCCGCGAGCTCGACCCGAACAGCAGCTCACCCGCCGCGGCATAGATGTAACCGACGTCCACCATGACCGCATAGCGGGCCAGGATGGGAAGCGGGGCTGCGAATTCGGTCATCACATCTGACTCTAGGGCAGTCAGGCCGGTGCACGTGACAGATGTACCAGTAAGCGGGCGTGCCTTACAGCGGTATATTGCCGTGTTTCTTGGGCGGCAGGGTCTGCCGCTTGGTGCGCAGGGCGCGCAGCGCGCGGGTGACCGCGAGCCTGGTCTCCGCCGGGCGGATGACCGCGTCGACGTAGCCGCGTTCGGCCGCGATGTACGGGTTGGCCAGCGTGTCCTCGTACTCGGTGATCCGCTCGGCGCGCAGCGTGTCGGGGTTCGCGGCGGCGGCGAGCTCGCGGCGGTACAGGATGTTCACCGCCCCCTGCGCGCCCATCACCGCGATCTGCGCGGTCGGCCAGGCCAGGTTGACGTCGCCGCCCAGGTGCTTGGAGCCCATCACGTCGTAGGCGCCGCCGTACGCCTTCCTGGTGATGACGGTCACCTTCGGCACCGTGGCCTCCGCGTAGGCGTAGATGAGCTTGGCGCCACGGCGGATGATCCCGCGCCATTCCTGGCTCACCCCGGGCAGGAAGCCCGGCACGTCGACGAAGGTCAGGATCGGGATGCTGAACGCGTCGCAGGTCCGGACGAACCGGGCCGCCTTCTCCGAGGCGTCGATGTCGAGGCAGCCGGCCAGGTGCATCGGCTGGTTGGCCACCACGCCGACCGACGCGCCCTCCACCCGGCCGAACCCGACCACGATGTTCGGCGCGAACCCGGCGTGCACCTCGAGGAACTCGCCGTCGTCGAGCACGTGGGTGATCACCTCGTGCATGTCGTAGGGCTGGTTCGGCGAGTCGGGGATGAGGGTGTCGAGTTCGGTGTCGGTCTCGTCGGGCTCGGTCGCATCGGCGCCCCCCGCCGCCTCCAGCCTGGGCGGCTCGTCCAGGTTGTTGGAGGGCAGGTAGGACAGCAGCTCGCGGGCGAAGTCGATGCAGTCCTGCTCATCCCTCGCCTGGTAGTGCGCGACGCCGGACTTGACGCCGTGCGCCTGCGCGCCGCCGAGGTCCTCGAAGCTCACGTCCTCGCCGGTCACCGTCTTGATCACGTCCGGGCCGGTGATGAACATGTGGCTGGTGCCCTCCACCATGAGGGTGAAGTCGGTGATGGCCGGCGAGTAGACCGCGCCGCCCGCGCACGGGCCCATGATCAGCGAGATCTGCGGGACGACGCCGGACGCCATCACGTTGCGGTAGAAGATCTCGGCGAACAGGCCGAGCGCGACCACGCCCTCCTGGATCCGGGCGCCGCCGCCGTCGTTGATCCCGATGATCGGGCAGCCGGTCTTCAGCGCGTGATCCATGATCTTGACGATCTTCTCGCCGTACACCTCGCCGAGCGACCCGCCGAACACCGTGAAGTCCTGGCTGAACACGCAGACCGGGCGGCCGTCCACGGTGCCGTACCCGGTGACCACGCCGTCCCCGTAGGGCCGGGTGGCCTCGATACCGAAGTCGTGCGCCCGGTGCCTGGCCAGCTCGTCGAACTCGGTGAACGAGCCCGGGTCGAGCAGCATGTCGATCCGCTCGCGCGCGGTCTTCTTGCCCCGCTCGTGCTGCTTGGCCACCGCCTGCTCCGAGCCGGCGTGCACCGCCTCGTGCCGCCGTCGCTCCAGGTCGGCGAGCTTGCCCGCGGTGGTGTGCGGGTCGGGTTCTGCGGAGTCGCGTTCGGCCGCCTCAGTCGTCATAGGGATCAGGCTAACGGGCCGTTAACCCGGGCGGATTACGCTCGACGCGTGGACAGAGCCATGGAGAGGGCCCGGGACCGGGACCGGGCCGCGCTACCCGAGCCGATGCGCCGCGACGTCCGGCTGCTCGGCGACATCCTCGGCGAGGTCATCCGCGACTCCGGCGGGCCGGCGCTGCTGGCCGACGTGGAGCGGCTCAGGCACGCGGTGATCGACGCACGCCACCTCGAGCTGGACGACCCGGCCGCGGCGGGTGACGAGATCACCAAGCTGGTCGGCTCCTGGAGCCTGGAGCAGGCCGAGCAGGTCGCCCGGGCCTTCACCGTCTACTTCCACCTGGCTAACCTGGCCGAGGAGCACCAGCGCATCCGCAACCTGCGCGAACGCGACACCGGCGAGCACCCGGTGCGCGAGTCGCTGGCCGCCGCCGTGGCCGAGATCAGCCGGGAGGCCGGGCCGGAGCACCTGCGCGAGCTGCTCGCGTCGCTGCGGGTGCACCTGGTGCTCACCGCGCACCCCACCGAGGCGCGCCGCCGCGCGGTGGTGGCCGCGCTGCGCCGGATCAGCGGGCTGCTCGACGTGCTGGACGACCAGCGCGCCGCGGCGGCCGACCGGGATGAGGCGCGGCGCAGGCTCCGCGAGGAGGTCGACCTGCTGTGGCGGACGTCGCAGCTGCGGGTCAAGGCGATGGACCCCATCGACGAGGTCCGCACGGTCATGACCGCGTTCGACGAGACGCTGTTCCTGGTCGTCCCCGCGGTGTACCGGGAGCTTGACCGGGCCGTGGCCGACGCCGGTGCCCCGGTGCCGGCTTTCCTGCGGTTCGGCAGCTGGGTGGGCGCCGACCGGGACGGCAACCCGTTCGTGACCGCGCAGGTCACCCGGGAGACCGCGACGATCCAGGCGGATCACGTGCTGCGCGCGCTGGAGAACGCCACCACCAGGATCGGCCGGGCGCTGACCCTGCACGCGGCGACCACGGCGCCGTCGGCGGGCCTGCGCCGTGCGCTGGCCACGGCGCACGCCGCGCACCCGGAACTGCTGGCCGAGATCGAGGCGCGCTCGCCGCAGGAGCCCTACCGGACCTACCTGCTGTACGCGGCCCAGCGGATCGGCGCCACCCGGGTGCGGCACGCCGACCTGGCCTACCCGGGACCCGCCGAGTTCCTCGCCGACCTGCGCACCGTGCAGGAGTCGCTGGCCGCGGCCGGGGCGGCCAAGCAGGCTTACGGCGAGCTGCAGCACCTCATCTGGCAGGCGGAGACGTTCGGCTTCCACCTGGCCGGCCTGGAGGTCAGGCAGCACAGCGAGGTGCACGCCCGGGCGCTGGCCGAACTCCGCGCGGCCGGCCCGCCAGGCACCGAGCCGAGCGCGCCCTTCTCCGCGCCGACCGAGGAGGTGCTGGCCACCTTCCGCGCGGTGGCCTGGGTGCAGGACCGGTTCGGCCTGGACGCGTGCCGCCGCTACGTGGTGAGCTTCACCCGCTCGGCCGCCGACATCGCCGCGGTGCACGAACTGGCCCGCTACGCGGCGGCCGGCGGCCGCGCCCCCGTGCTCGACGTGGTGCCGCTGTTCGAGAGCGCGGCCGACCTGGCCAACGCGCCCGACGTGCTGACCGGCATGCTCGCGCTGCCCGAGGTCGCGGAGCGGCTGGCGGCCAGCGGCCGTCAGCTCGAGGCGATGCTCGGCTACTCCGACTCGGCCAAGGAACTCGGCCCGGCCAGCGCCACCCTCCGGCTCTTCGACACCCAGGCCCGGCTGGCCGCCTGGGCCGCGGCCAACGGCGTCCGGCTGACCCTGTTCCACGGCCGGGGCGGCGCCCTCGGCCGCGGCGGTGGCCCGGCCGGCCGGGCCGTGCTGGCCCAGGCGCCCGGCTCGGTCAACGGCTCGTTCAAGGTCACCGAGCAGGGCGAGGTCATCTTCGCCCGGTACGGCCAGCAGGCTATCGCCAAGCGGCACCTGGAGCAGGTCGGCTCCGCGGTCCTGCTCGCCTCCTCCGCTCGGATCGCCGAACGGACCGCGGCCGCCGCCGAGACCTACTCCGGCGTCGCCGCCCGGATCGACCAGGCCGCCTGCGCCGCCTTCCGCAGGCTGGTCGAGGCGGACGGCTTCGCCGACTGGTTCGCAAGGATCAGCCCGCTGGGCGAGATCGGCGGCCTGCGCATCGGCTCGCGCCCGGCCGTGCGCGGCCTCCGCGCCCCGGCCGACCCCGCGCGCAGCCGCGCCGCCGAGGCCACCATGGACCTGGCCGACCTGCGCGCGATCCCCTGGGTGTTCGCCTGGTCGCAGACCCGGATGAACCTGCCGGGCTGGTTCGGCCTGGGCAGCGGGCTCGCCGCCATCGCGGACGCCGACGGCCCCGACGTGCTGTGCCGCGCCTACCGCGACTGGCCGCTGTTCGGCGTGCTGCTGGAGAACGCGGAGATGAGCCTGGCCAAGACCGACCGGCTGATCGGGGCGCGCTACCTCGCCCTGGGCGGCCGGGACGACCTGACCGAGATGGTGCTCGCCGAGTACGACCTCACCCGCCGGCTGGTGCTCACCGTGACCGGCCACGACCGGCTGCTGGCCAACCGGCACGTGCTCTCCCGCGCCGTCTCGCTCCGCGACCCCTACGTGGACGCCCTGTCCTACCTCCAGCTCCGCGCCCTGGCCGCGCTCCGCGACACGCACCCCCACGACGACGAACGCGAGCGCCTGGAGCGCCTCCTCCTGCTCACCGTCAACGGCGTAGCCGCCGGCCTCCAGAACACCGGCTAACGCGCTAGTCGGCGACGCGGATGCGCAGGCGGCGGAAGCCCTTGCCCTTGCTCTCGATCTTGACGACCTCGATCCGGCCGACCTGCCGGGTGGAGGCGACGTGGGTGCCGCCGTCCGCCTGCTGGTCCAGGCCCACGATGTCGATGATCCGGACCTCCTTGACCTCCGGCGGCACCAGGTTGGTCGCGGTGCGGATGATGTCGGGCAGCGCGAACGCCTCGTCCCGCGGCAGCACCCGGACGTCGATCCGCCGGTCGGCCGCGACCTCCATGTTGCACGCCGCCTCGACCGCGTCGCGGAAGCCCGGCGGCACCTCGGGCAGGTTGAAGTCCATCCGCGCGGTCAGCGGTTCCATGTTGCCGCCGGTCACCAGCGCGCCGAAGTCGCGGAACACCACGCCGCACAGCACGTGCAGGCCGGAGTGCGTGCGCATCAGCGCGGTCCGCCGCTCGTCCTCGACAGCGCCGCGAACGGCCGTACCGACAGCAGGCAGCGGCTCGCCCTCGGCCGGGATCAGGTACAGGTCGTCACCCTTGCGGGCGTCCACGATCCTGGTCTGCACGCCGCCCCAGAGCAGCACCCCGTGGTCGGGCGGCTGACCCCCGCCGCCCGGGTAGAAGGCCGAACGGTCCAGCACGATCCCCTCGGCGTCGGCCGCGAGCACCGTGGCGTCCCACTCGCGCAGGGTCTGGTCATCCAGCTCGAGCCGGTGCGTGCGCCATTGCGTGTCGTCCATGGGACGCAAGCCTAGTCCGCTGCGGAGCGGGCGACCTCGGCAGACGGGGCGACCTCGGCAGACGGGGCGACCTCGGCGCGGCGGGCGTGAGCGAGGCCCCCGGCCGGTGACGCCGTGCCGGCCGGCGCGTCGCGGTCGTCCGTGCCGCGGCGCTGGCTGGTTCCGAGGTCGGTCACCGGTTTCCCTTCTCCTGGCCTCCTGAACGATAGTGGGTTGCCATGCGAGCCGAGAACCATACGCCCGTGCGCGAGCCGCTGGACGCGGCCCGCCTGCGCCGCGCCGCCCTCCACCCCGACGGCCCGTGGCGCGAGATCGAGGTCGTGCCGAGCACCGGCTCGACCAACGCCGATCTGCTGGCCCGGGCCCTGCGCGGCGAACCCGAGGGGGTGGTGCTGGCCGCCGAGGAGCAGACCGCGGGCCGCGGCCGGATGGGCCGCACCTGGACCTCGCCGCCGCGCGCCGCGCTGACCTTCTCCCTGCTGCTGAACCCGGCGGTACCGCCCGCCCGCCGCGGCTGGCTCCCGCTGCTCACCGGCGTGGCCGTCGCCGCCGCGGTCACCGAGGTGACCGGTATCCGGACCGGGCTGAAGTGGCCCAACGACGTCCTGGCCGGCAATGTGCTGGCCGGCGAGGGCAAGCTCGCGGGCATCCTGGCCGAGGCGGCCGGCGACGCGGTCGTCGTCGGCATCGGCCTCAACGTGTCCACCGAACCCGCCGAGCTACCTCGCCCGCTCCCCGGCGCGCTGCCCGCCACCTCCCTGCGCGCGGCCGGCGCGCAGGCCCCGGACCGTGAGGAACTGCTGCTCGCCATCCTGGCCGGGTTCGAGCGCTGGTACCGGCCCTGGCGGCAGGCCAGCGGCGACCCGGACCGCAGCGGGCTGCGCGAGGAGTACGTCCGCTGGTCCGCCACGATCGGCCGCACCATAAGGGCCGAACTCCCCGGCGGTCAGGCGCTCTCCGGCTCGGCCGCGGGCGTCGATCCGGACGGCAGGCTGCTGGTCCGGGTGTCCTCGGGCGCCGAGGTGGCCGTGGCCGCCGGCGACGTCGTCCACCTGCGCTGATCCGGCCCGGCAGGGCCCGGGGCGAACGCGAGCGCCGCGGCCAGGCAGGCGACGGGCACCGCGGGCACCATGTAGCGCGGGTCGAAGTCGACGATCAGCGGCGGCACCAGCAGGATCGTCACCGCGAACGCCCACGGCAGCCCCGCGCCGTCGATCCGGCGCCGGGCGATCATCGCCGCCAGCGCCGCGAGCAGGATCACCCCGAGTAGCGTCCCCCGCAGGTAGACGTACCGCTGGTAGCTCACCAGCCAGGAGGCGTACGGCTGCACCGCGCGGGTCGGGGCCGGCTGGCGGCCGCCGTTGTAGGCGGCCTGGTCGCTGGCCACCGTCCCGCCGCCGACGGTGCGCAGGGTGGCCGGGACCCAGGCCGTGGCCGCGTCCGCGAACTGGTACCGGTTCAGGATCCCGGCGCTCGGGTGGACCGGCCGGTCCCAGAAGAAGCTCAGC
>Ga0318495_10000317_pt1 | contig 14161 bp, 11 predicted proteins | sample GRESIP108b1f25_FD_203752 | JGI IMG/M metagenome (GOLD analysis project Ga0318495, IMG submission 203752) | Tropical soil microbial communities from Luquillo Experimental Forest, Puerto Rico - GRE.SIPMG.108b1f25 | ecosystem: Environmental > Terrestrial > Soil > Tropical forest > Bulk soil...
CCGTGGGCACGTCCGCGGCGGCGCGCCGGGACCTGGCCCGGCGGGACTCCTTGGCTGGCTGCGCGGGTTCCGGCGGATCGGGCTTGGCCGGCGCGGCGGGGCCGGCCTCGTCCGGCCCGGCGGCACTGGCCTCAGGCGGTGCGGCACCGCCGTCCTCGGCGGCCCCGGGGGCGCCGTCCCCGGGCGAGTCGGGCAGGCCGGCCTCTGCCCGGCCGGGCTCGTCCGCAGCGGGGCGCGGCCCGGGCAGCCCCGGGTCGGTCTGCACGTCGTCCGCGGACTGGTCCGGCCTGGGCCCGGCATCGCTGCCCGGCGGCCCGTTCCGCATCGCGGTACCCAGCGGCGGGCCGGGCCATTTGTCGGCCACGTCCGCGTCCGCCTGCGCGCGCCAGCTCGCGGTCCCGGCTTCCCCCCGCGTAGCGGCCTGCGCGCCGGCGGCCAGCCGCTCCCAGTCCGCCGCCGGGTCCACGTCGGCCCCTTCCTCACCGGCGGCGGGCCTGGCCCGGCGCAGGTGGCTGGCGAGGGGCGCGGGCGACCATGGCTCGCCGTCACCGTTCTTGCCCGCGGGTTTCCCGGCGGCGGGCTCCTCCGCCGCCGCGGGATGCGCCGCGGTGGTGCCCGGCTCCGCGGGTTCGTCCCCGGCCGCCTCAGGCTCCGCTGGCTCCGAGCGCGCGGGCTCGGTCCCGGCGGGCGCCGCCGCGATCGGCCCGGCGCCCCCCAGGCCGGGATCGGCGGCCCCCCCATCGGCGGGCTCGGCCTCGGCGGTATCGGTCCCGGGCGCATGTCCCGCAGGCTCGGGGGACTCCGCTGCGGCAGGCTCGTCCACGCCGCCGAGTTCGGCGTCGCTGACCTCGGCCGCCGCGGGAGCCACGGCCCAGCCGGGCTCGTCGTCTCCGTCGGCCGTGAGCGCTGCCACCCAGCCGGCCTCGTCGTCCTTGGGGACCTCCCAGCCCGGGTCTTCCTCTCCATCCGCCGGGGCACGCCAGCCTTGATCGTCCTCGAGGACTGCTGGCACCGGCCAGGGCGGGGCGTCGTCCCGGGCCTCGGGAGCCTGCCACTGTGGCTCCTCCTCAGCGACCGCGGGAACCGGCCAGGCGGGTGCTTCCTCCTCGGCCGTGGCGGACCAGGCGGGCGCATCCTCGCCGGTCTCGGGCGCCGGCCAGCCGGGCTCGCCGTCCGCGGCGCTCCATGCCGGTTGCTCGTTACCGGTCCATCCGGGCCGGTCGTCGGGCCAGGACGGGTTGCGCCCGGCCGCGGGCGACCGATCCGGCTCGGTGATGCGCAGGTCGTGGAAGGTGACCCGGAACCCGGGGCCCTCCGGCGCGGCGGCCATGACCCCGGCGAGCACCTCACGGCCCGGCGGCATGAATACCAGCGCGGCGAGTTCCGCAGGCCCCTGTTCGATCACGTACCTGACCTCGACCGCGTCCCCGCGGCGGGACAGCCGCAGCACGATCTCGTCGGTGCCTTCGGGCAGGTCGGTCACCATCCAGCTGGACCGGCCGAGCGTCAGCACGGTGCTTAGCCTGGCCCTGCCCTCGAAGAACTCCACACCGGTCTTCAGCCAGGTGCGCTCGTCGGCCCGCAGCATGACGCCCGCCTGGTCGTACTGAGTCCCGAGCGTCCAGCGCATCCGGACGGACACGTCGAGGTCCCCGGCGAGCACTTCGCCGTACACATGACCGCTGTCCCTGATGTAGCCGTAACCGGTCTCGCGCCAAAAATCTGTGCTTGGATCGACACTCACCGTGAGCACATCACTCGTCCGCTGCCAATTGGCGGGCTCGTTAAGCCACTCCATGAGGCCCTCCGCGGTGTCGGTCGTCTCCCACGGTATCGGTTACCCGGCGAGGTAGTCTCGGCCACATGGACAAGGTCCAGCGAACCGAGGCGCAGTGGCGCAAAATGCTTACCCCGGATGAGTACCAAGTACTCCGGGAGGCGGGCACCGAGGCGCCATGGACCGGTGAGTACACCAACACCAAGGTCGAGGGCGTGTACCGGTGCCGCGCGTGCGGTGCCGAACTGTTCCGCTCAGCGGAGAAGTTCGAGTCCCACTGTGGCTGGCCGAGCTTCTACCAGCCGTCCAGCGACGACGCTGTGACGCTGATCGAGGATCGCTCGCTGGGCATGGTGCGCACCGAGGTCAGGTGCGCGGCCTGCGACTCCCACCTTGGCCACGTGTTCGAGGGCGAGGGCTACCCGGTCCCGACCGATCAGCGCTGGTGCATCAACTCCATCTCGCTCGCCCTGGAGCCCGCGGCGGGCGAGTGACCTAACTCCCCTGCCGGCCTCTAGGCTGGCAGCCACCCGCGCCGCCCGCGCGGGCCACGGCCCTGCTAGCCCCGGGGGGACTCCGCCTCCCCGGGGGCAAGCCCCCGGACCCATGGCCCGGGACCCCCCGGTGGCCTGCGGTCCCTGCGACTTCGTCGCGGGACCTTGGCCCAGAGCACAAGGCAGCGCGATGCGGTTGAAAATGCGGCCAGTCGCCATCATGTCCGCGCGCGGGACCGGGATACGGAACCTCGTCCCCGCGCCGGTGCTCGACGCGGGGATCGCGATCGCGATCGCGGTGCTCGGGGTGGCCAGCGGGTTCGGCGGCCGGGCGCAGCACGAGCACATGCCGCTGGCCGCGATCCCGTTGCTGGGGCTCATGGGCCTGGCGCTTTACCCGCGGCGGCGCTTCCCCGCGGCGGTGCTCGCTGCCGTGGCGGCCATGGTCGCCGCGCTCGTCGCGATGCGCGCCAACCTGGGCGGCTCGTTCCTCGCCGTGTTGTGCGCGTGCTACAGCGCGGCCGTGTACGGCAGCCGCCGCCTGGTGATCGGGCTGTTCTCCGGGGCCGTGGCCGCGGTGCTGCTAATCGGCATTCCACAGGCGTTCGGCTTCGGCGGGGATGTGATCCGCGCGATACCGGTCCCGACGATTCTCGCCGCCGCCGGGGCGGCGCTGTTCGGCCTGCTGATCAAGAGTCAGTTCTCCGCGCGGAGTGCCGCACTGGCCGTGCTGGCCGAGCGTGCGGAGTGGGCCAGCGCGCAGCGGGAAGAGGAGGCCCGGCGGGCCACGCTGGCCGAGCGGCTGCGGATCGCGCGGGAACTGCACGACATCATCGCCCACCATGTCAGCGTCATCGTGATCCAGGCGCAGGGAGCGCAGCGCGTGGCTGGCCGGGAACCGGACCGGGCTGTCCGCGCCATGGCCGACGTGGAGAGCACCGCCCGCACCGCGCTGGAGGAGATGCGCCGGATGCTCGGCCTGCTCCGGCCCCCGGGCGAGGTGGACGGCGACACGGTGGACAGCGACACGGAGGCCGTGGGCGGCCTGGGCGTGGCCCGGGGCATCGCCGACCTCGGCGCGCTGGCGGCCACCATGACCGCGGCGGGGCTGCCGGTCACGGTGCGCACCACGGGCGAGCCATACCCGGTGGCCGAGGAGGTCGGGCTCACCGTGTACCGGATATCCCAGGAGGCGCTGACCAATGCGCTCAAGCACGCCGGCCGGGCCCGGGCCGAGGTGCACCTGGGCTATGGCGAGGACCTGGAACTCACCGTCACCGATGACGGCCGGGGCGCGGCTGCCGGCCTGACCGGGCCGGCCGCGCCCGGGGCCGGCCGCGGCACTACCGGGATGCGGGAAAGGGCCGCCATGCTGGGTGGCACGTTCACGGCCGGCCCCCGGGCGGGCGGCGGGTATCAGGTGCGTGCCACCCTGCCCTGCCAGCACGACAGCGGGCCCGCGGTGCCTGCCCAGCGAGAAAGCGAGCAGCATTGATCAGGATTCTGCTGGCCGACGACCAGCCGCTGGTGCGCACCGGGTTCCGGATGATCCTCGATGCGGAGCCGGACATGGAGGTCATCGCCGAGGCCGGGGACGGCGCCGACGCGGTCAGGCAGGCCAGGAAGCTGCGGCCCGACGTGGTGGTCATGGACATCCGCATGCCGGTGCAGGACGGCATCACCGCCACCGCGGAGATCACTACGGCCGGGCACGCGCGGGTGCTGGTGCTCACCACGTTCCACGTCGACGAGCACGTGGTCGGCGCGCTGCGGGCCGGGGCAAGCGGGTTCCTGCTCAAGGACACCCACGCCGACCGGTTGCTCGAGGCGATCCGGGTGGTGCATGGCGGCGACGCGATCGTGGACCCCGTCGTCACCCGCAGGCTGCTGGACCAGTTCGTGCACCGGCTCCCCGACCCCGCGGATGCCGGCCCGCAGCCGGGGGCTGCCGCGGACCGGCTGAGCGGGACCACCGGCCGCGAGCGTGAGGTGCTGGCCCTGGTTGCCCAGGGGCTGTCCAACGCCGAGATCGCGGCCGAGCTGGTCGTCACCGAGACCACCGTCAAGACGCACGTGCACCACCTGCTGACCAAGCTCGGCGCACGGGACCGGGTGCAGCTGGTCGTGCTGGCCTACGAGGCCGGCCTGGCGGGCCCCCGGCCTCCATCCTGAGATCGAGGCGACGGCCGTCTCCATCGCGGGATGGAGGGACAGGACAGCACGGCAGGCCGATGCCCGCGCCGGGCCGCGGCGGCAGTGTTCCCCTCAGGCGAATCGAACTGAGAGGAACGGCCATGAGCACCCCGACTGCGCAGGCACCGGCCGCCCGCGCGGAACGCCTCAGCAAGAGTTACGGCGACGGCCCCACCAGGGTGACGGCGCTGGACCAGGTATCACTGGAGATCGGCTCCCGATCGTTCACCGCGATCATGGGGCCGTCCGGTTCCGGCAAGTCCACGCTCATGCACTGCATGGCGGGCCTGGACCGCGCCGATGACGGCAAGGCCTGGATCGGTGACGCGGAGATCACCGTGCTGCCGGAGCGGCGGCTGACCCAGCTCCGCCGCGACCATGTCGGCTTCGTTTTCCAGGCTTACAACCTGCTGCCCGCGCTCACCGCGGCGGACAACATCACCCTCCCGCTGGACATCGCGGGCCGCTCCGCCGATCCGGCGTGGCTCAACACGGTGGTGGCAACGGTCGGCCTGGCCGCACGGCTGAAGCACCGCCCAGCAGAGCTGTCCGGCGGGCAGCAGCAGCGGGTCGCGATCGCGCGGGCGCTGGCTGGGCGGCCGGAGATCATCTTCGCCGACGAGCCCACCGGGAACCTCGACTCCCGGGCCGGCGCGGAGGTGCTGGATCTGCTCCGCCGCTGTGTCCGGGAGTTCGGCCAGACGGTCGTCATGGTCACTCACGACCCGGTGGCGGCCTGCTACGCCGACCGGGTCGTCTTCCTTGCCGACGGGCAGATCGCCGGGCAGCTGACGCAGCCTTCGCCGCAGGCAGTGCTGGACCAGATGGCCACCCTCGACGCGGCCTGCGGCCCGGTGACGGAGGAACCGGGCCGCAGGCCACCGGGGGGCTCCGGGGGGTCGCTCCCCCGGGCTAGCAGAGCCCTGGGGAGTGAGTGACGATGCGGCGCACCGTGTTCGCAAGCCTGCGCACTCACCGGGTCCGGCTCGCCATGACCGCGCTCGCGGTGGCCCTGGGCACCGGGCTGATGTGCGGCAGTTTCGTGTTTACCGCAAGCCTCACCCACAGCCTCGACGCGCTGTTCGCGCAGGCGTCCACGGGCACCGATGTGGAGGTGCGGCACGTGTCACCGGCCGGGGCGCTCCAGGGTGCGGGCAGCGCCGCGGCGCAGCCGGTTCCCGCCTCGGTGCTGGCGCCGGTCCGCGCGCTGCCGCACGTGGCCGCCGCCGACGGCACGGTCAGCGGCCGGGCCGTGCTGCTCGGCCGGAACGGCAAGCCGCTGCCCGGGAAGTTCGTGGTGGCCCTGAGCTGGCCGGCCGACGCGCCGTTCCATGCGGTGTTCACCGGCAGGCAGGGCCGCCCCCCGGCCGGCCCTGGGCAGGTCATGATCGACCGCGGTTCCGCCCGGGCCGGTCATTTCACCGTGGGCGACCACATCGAGGTGGCCATCGGCGGCCATGCGCTGCCGTTCACCATCAGCGGGATCACCGGGTACGCCGGCGCGGACAGCCTGGCCGGCGGGTCGATGGCGATCTTCAGCCTGCCCGCCGCGCAGCGGCTCCTCGGCCGGCCCGGCACCTACGACACCATCGACGTGAAGGCCGTCCCCGGGGTCAGCCCGGAGCAGCTGCGCGCCGAGGTGGCACGGGTCCTTCCGGCCGGCGTGCAGGCCGTCACCGCGGCCAGCGCGGCCGCCACCGCGGCCCGCCAGCTGAATAGCCAGCTGGGCGTGCTGACCACGTTCTTCGCCGCGTTCGCCGGGGTTGCGATGTTCGTCGGCGCCTTCGTGATCTGGAACACCTTCTCCATCCTGATCGGCCAGCGGTCCCGGCAGCTGGCCCTGCTCCGGGCCCTGGGCGCCAGCCGCGGCCAGGTGTTCGGCTCGGTGCTCGCCGAGGCCGCCGCCGTGGGCATCGCCGGGGCCGCGGCCGGGGCTGTGCTGGGCCTCGCGGTGTCCCGTGGCCTGGTGGCGCTGCTGTCGGCGTTCGGCCTGTCGCTGCCGGCGGCCGGGCTGTCGGTGCCGCTGGCCCAGGTGGCGCTCGGCTGCGTGCTCGGCCTGGCCGTCACGGTCGCCGCCGCGGTGGCCCCGGCCGTGCGGGCGACCCGGGTGGCGCCGGTGCAGGCCCTGCGTGATGCGGCGCCCACTGCCACCCGGTTCTCCGGGCGGCGGCTGGCGGCGGCGCTGGCGGTCACCGGCACCGGTGCCGCGCTGCTGCTGTCCGGGCTGCTCACCGGTGCCGGGCTCGCCGTCACCGCGGCCGGCGCCGGGCTCTGCTTCCTCGGCGTGACGATCGCCGGGCCGCTGCTGGCCGGCCCGCTCGCCGCGGCGGCGGGCGCGCCGCTGACCTGGCTGCCAGCCCGGGTGGGCGCGCTGGCCCGCGGGAACACGGTGCGCAACCCCGGGCGCACCAGTGCCACCGCGGCCGCCCTGATGGTGGGCCTGGCCGTCGTGACCGCCGTCTCCGTGCTGGTCGGCTCGGCCCGATCCATGATCAGCGGCCAGGTGGCGGCCGCCGGGAAGGCGAGCTTCTACGTGCAGGCCACCAACTCCGATGCCGGCCTCACACCGGCCCTGGCCACGGTCCTCGCCCGCCAGCCGGGGGTGCATGCGGTCACCGAGGTGCGCACCACCGATGCCACGGTGGCCGGCGCGGCGCACAGCAGCGTGGACGGCGTGCTGCCCGGCCAGATCGCAGGCTTCACCAGCCTGGGCCCGGTCCAGGGCAGCCTGTCCTCGCTGTCGGCCGGCGACCTGATGGTGAGCGCCGCAGCGGCGCGGGCGCACGGCTGGCACCTGGGCTCGGTGGTGACGATCGGGTTCGGCTCCTACGGGGTATCCAGGCTGCACATCGGCGGGATCTTCACCAACGTCGGCCCACTCTCTGACTATCTGGTCAGCACCGCCACCTTCACCGCGGACACCGGGCGGCAGGTGGACACGGTGGACCTGGTCAAGGCGGCCGCCTCGGCCCGAGGGCCACTCACCCACGCGCTGGCCGGCTACCCGGGCGCCCAGCTGCTCAACCAGGCCGCCTACGCCCAGAGCCGCAGCTCCATGCTGAGTAGCCTGCTGGGCCTGGTCACCGCGCTGCTCGCGCTGGCGATCATCATCGCGCTGCTGGGCATCGCGAACACGCTGGCGCTGTCCATCGTCGAGCGGACCAGGGAGCTCGGGTTGCTCCGGGCGATCGGCATGCGCCGCGGGCAGCTGGCTCAGATGATCGCCGCCGAGTCGGCCATCATCGCGGTCATCGGCGCCGCGCTGGGCATCGCGCTCGGGCTCGGCCTAGGCGCCGCGCTCGCCTACGCGGTGACCCGCTCCCAGCAGCCCACGGTGGTCATCCCGGTCGCGCAACTCGTGGTGTTCGCGGTGGCCGCGGTGCTGGCAGGCGTGCTCGCCTCGGTCGCGCCGGCCCGGCGCGCGGCCAAGCTCAACATGCTGGACGCGATCGCATCCGAATGACACCACCAGCGGATTCCGGAACCGGTGCAGCATGGGAGCGAGCGGATCGCTTGGCAGCTAACGGCAAGCACCACCGCTGTACGGGCGGGTATCGGGCGGCAGGCCACCGGAGCGTGCCTCCCAAGCCGACAGGGCCAAGGCCCCCGCGACGGAGTCGCGGGGGCCGCAAGCCACCGGGGGGTTCCGGGGGGTCGCTCCCCCGGGCTAACAGAGCGCGGTGATCAGCTCGCTAGGCGGCTTGCGGCGCCCGGTGTAGAACGGGATTTCCTCGCGGGTGTGCAGCCGCGCCCGCGCGCCGCGCAGGTGGCGCATCAGGTCCACGATCCGGTGCAGTTCGTCGGCCTCGAAGCAGAGCATCCACTCGTAGTCGTTCAGCGCGAAGCAGGCGACGGTGTTCGCGCGGACGTCGGGGTACTCGCGGGCCATCATGCCGTGTTCGGCCAGCATCTCCCGGCGCTCGGCCGGGTCAAGCAGGTACCACTCATAGGAGCGGACGAACGGGTACACGCACGCGTACGCGCGCGGCTCCTCCCCGGCCAGGAACGCGGGGATGTGGCCCTTGTTGAACTCGGCCGGCCGGTGCAGCGCCATCACCGACCAGACCGGCTCGCTGGCCCGGCCGAGCCCGGTGCGCCGGAACCGGGCGTAGACCTCTTGCAGGTCATCGGCGGATGGGGCGGTCCACCAGAACATGTAGTCCGCGTCGGCCCGCAGCCCCTGCACGTCGTAGCAGCCCCGGGTGACCACGTCCTTGCCGGCGGCCTGGTCGGCGAACTCCTCAAGCTCCGATGCGAGGCCCTCCGGGCCGTCGGCGGCCGCCTGCAGCGCGGGCCGGTCGCTGACCCGGAACACCGACCACATGGTGTAGCGGATCTGCTCGTTGAGATCGCGGGCCCGCGGGCGGGCGGGCGCGGCGTTCTTGTCAGTGCTAGCCACGTTCCCATTGTCGGTCATCGCGCAGGTATGCCGCGATCTGGGCGGCCGCGGCCTGTGCGGTGGCCACGCACGCCGGAATGCCGATCCCGTCATAGGCGGCGCCGCACACGGCCAGCCCTGGCTGGCCCGCGACGGCGGACCGGATCCGCGCCACCCGGTCCAGGTGGCCCACGGTGTACTGCGGCAGCCCTCCGCCCCACCTGGTCACCCTGGTTGCCACGGGCGCCTGCTGGGCGCCGGTGGCCGCGGCGAGGTCCCCGGCGGCGAGGCGGGCCAGTTCGGCGTCACCGGACTGCAGCAGGGATTCCTCGCCGACCCGCCCCAGCGAGCACCGGACGATGTGCAGCCCGTCACCGGCGTCGCGCAGGTGCGGCCACTTGACGGTGGAGAACGTCACCGCCTTGACCGGGCGGCCGTCCGCGGCGGGCACAAGGTAGCCGCTGCCCTCAAGCGCGCCGGGGAACGCCGCTGCCTGGTAGGCCAGGGTGACGATCGCCATGCTGGCGTAACGGATCTCCCGCAGCGCCGTCACCGCGGCGGACGCCCCTGGTACGCCGCTCAGCAGGCGCGCCGCGGGGTTAGCCGGGAGGGCCAGGATGACCGCGTCGGCCGTCAGGTACTCCTCGTCGTGCCTGGACCCGACGGTCAGCCGCCAGCCGGTCGCCGTGTGGTCCAGCCCGCGCACCATCGCGCCGGTGCGGACGGAGGCACCGGAGGCGGCGGCCACCGCGGCGGGCAGCGTCCCGAGCCCGCCGGCGAGGGTGGTGAACACGGGCACGGGATCCGGGGACCTGGGTCCGGCCGGGTCCAGCAGCACTCCGGCCGCCTCGGCCAGGGAGGCGTGCTTGCGCGACTCGGCCGCGACGGCGGGCAGGGTGGCTTCGAAGGACAGCTGCTCCGACCGGCCGGCGTAGACCCCGGCGAGTAGCGGATCCACCAGCCGGTCCACGACCTCGTGGCCGAACCGGGCCGCCACGAACGCGGCCACCGGCACATCGCCGTCCCGTGCGGTGGCCGGGAGGCCGAGATCCTGCCGCGCCCTGGCCATGCCGTCGCTGGACAGCAGGCCCGTGCCGGCCAGCTCGGCCAGGTCGGCCGGGACGCCCAGCACCTGGCGGCGAGGCAGCGGGCACATCCGGCCCCGGCTCCATATCCGCGCCGCCGTGGTGCCGGGCCAGGTCAGCTGGCCTTCGAGGCCGGCCGCGGCGACCAGCCCGGTGCCCTCGGGCCGGCGGGCGAGCAGCGCCTCGGCACCCTCATCGATCATGATCCCGGCGATCTCACTGACGCTGAGCTTGCCACCGAGCCGGGGCGAGCCTTCGAGCACGGTGACCTGGCACGGAACCTCGCGCAGGAAGAACGCGGCGGCCAGCCCGGCGATGCCGCCGCCGATGACCGCGACGTGCGGCTGCCCGGGATTGCTCACCGCTCTACCCTGGCAGAGGCTCGCGGGCCGGGACGACCAGGGCCGGCCCGGCGCGGCGCATCTGCCCCTCCCGCCACTGCAATACCGGGCACCCCTGTGGCTATTGATAAAACAGAGCTATTCTCAGCAATTTTTAAGCCGCTGACCTCTTGATGGTTTTTGGGTCATTCCTGCCATACTTCTGTGCCATGGCCTCGGACCCTGGTGCGATGACGGTGCGGCAGGCCAGGCCCGAAGACGCCGGCCGGCTTCAAGCGATCCAGCTCGCCGCTGGTAATGCGTTCCGCGACATCGGGATGCCTGCGGCCGCGGACACGTTTCCGCTCCCGCCCGAGTCCCTGTCGGGGTACCGCCGGGCGGGGCGGGCCTGGGTGGCGGCCGATGAGCATGACGAGCCGGTTGGCTTTGTCGTCTTCGACGTGGTCGACGGCTGCGCGCACATCGAGCAGGTCAGCGTGCATCCGGCGCACGCGGGACAGCGGATCGGGGCCATGCTGCTTGAGTACGTGGCCGACTGGGCGATCGACCAGGACATGCCGGCCATGACCTTGATCACTTTCCGCGGGGTGCCCTGGAATGCGCCGTACTACGAGCGCCTCGGCTTCCGCGAGCTCGCCGAGAGCGAAGTCACCCCCGAACTGGCCGCCCGCAACGCCGACCAGGGCGGGAACTCCGCGGCCCGGGTCTGCATGCTCCGCGAGCTAACCCCCACCGACGCCAAGAAAGCCGGCGACTGAGCCGGCCAGCACGTATACCAAGTCGTGACTTAACCGTGGGAACCAGCATGTCAACGCTGGCGTCACATCGGCATGACTGCGCCTGTGACCCGTTTGACCGCTCCCCTGTCGCGCCCGCGCCGCGCCGCCGCCTGGACGCTTCTGCTCACCGTCGGCGCCTGTCTGCTGGCCGCCGGCTGCTCCTCGGGCGGTTCCGCGATGGGCGGCGCCGCGAACCACACCGCGGTCGGCAGCGGCGCGGTAGCCGCGCCCCTGCCCGCGCATGCCCCAGGCTTGCCGGCGGGGGCGAACGCGACCGGTTCCTCGGGATCGGGCGCGAGCGCGGGGCTGACCTCGGTGCCGGTGCCCGGCGGGCAATCGGTCATCTTCACCGCCACCCTGGGCCTGGGTGCCACGGACATCCAGGCCACGGTGGCCAAGGCGACCCAGCTTGCCGAAGCGGCGGGCGGCTACGTGTCCGGTGAGCACGCCAGCATGACCCAGTCCCGGCACAAGAGGGCGATGGTCAGCATCCAGTTCAAGGTCCCGGCCGCCGGCTATCAGTCCACTCTCGGCGCCCTCAGCGCCCTTGGCACCAAGCGGTCCGAGACCCAGCAGGCGCAGGACGTCACCGGCACGGTCGCCGACGTGAACAGCCGGGTGGCTTCGGCGGAGGCCGCGATCGCCCAGTTGCGCAAGCTGCTATCGCATGCCGGGACCGTGAGCGGCCTGCTCACCGTCCAGGAGCAGATCAACCAGGAGGAGGCCAGCCTCGAGGCGCTCCAGTCGCAGCAGCGCGCACTGGCCCGCGAGACCAGCTACGCGACGATCTCTATGACGGTCACCGGCCCGCCCCCGGCGGGCTCGCACCGCCAAGCGCACCAGGGCGTGGCCGGCTTCTTCGGCGGGCTCGCCGCGGGCTGGCGGGCCCTGCGCGTGACTGTCGCCGCCCTCCTGACCCTGGCCGGCGCGGTGCTGCCGTTCGCCATACCGCTCGGTCTGGCAGCCTGGGCCGCCGTCGCCGCCCACCGCTGGCTGGGCCGGCGCCGGTCCGCCAGCGCGCGCCCAGCGGACTGACCCAGCGGACTCGTCAGGGCCTGACCGCCCGCGCCGATGCCTCGTGCACCAGGTCGGTGACCCGTGCCAGCACATCGGGATCGGTCTGCGGCAGCACGCCGTGGCCGAGGTTGAACACGTGCCCTTCGGCCACCCGGCCCTGGACGAGCACCTGCCGCACCCGCTGCTCAAGCATCGGCCACGGCGCAAGCAGCAGGGCGGGATCCAGGTTGCCCTGCAGGGCCTTGCCCGCGTCCACCCGGCTGGCCGCCTCGTCCAGGCCGATCCGCCAGTCCACCCCGACCACGTCGGCGCCCGCGTCCCCCATCAGGCGCAGCAGTTCGCTGGTGCCGACGCCGAAGTGAATCCGCGGCACACCCAGGCCGTCCATGGCGTCGAAGATGCGCCTGCTGTGCGGCAGCACGGCCGAGGCGTAGTCGCCGGGGCTGAGCACCCCCACCCAGGAGTCGAACAGCTGGACCGCGGCGGCCCCCGCGTCCACCTGCACCCGCAGGAATGCCGTGGTGATGTCGGCCAGCCGGGCGAGCAGGGCATGCCACATCGCCGGGTTGCCGTACATGAGGGCCCTGGTGCGCTCGTGGTTCCTGGACGGGCCGCCCTCGATCAGGTAGGACGCCAGGGTGAACGGCGCTCCGGCGAACCCGATCAGCGGGGTGCCACGCAGTTCCGCCACCAGTGTGGTCACCGCGTCGGTGATGAAGGGCACATCGCCGGGCTCCAGGTTGCGCAGCTTCGCCACGTCGGCGTCGGAGCGGAACGGCTGGGCGGTCACCGGGCCCACGCCTGGCTTGATGTCGATATCCAGGCCCACCGCCCGCAGCGGCACCACGATGTCGCTGAACAGAATCGCCGCATCGACCGCGAACCGGCGCAGCGGCTGCAGCGTGAGCTCGGCGATCACATCCGCCGTGGTGCAGGCCGCCAGCATGCTGAGGCGGTCTCTGACGGCCCGGTACTCCGGCAGCGACCGGCCCGCCTGGCGCATGAACCAGACCGGAGTGGCCGTCACCGGCTCACGCCGGCAAGCACGCAGAAACAGCGATTCGTCGGGGGCGCCTGTCACGACGGCGATCATACGGTGCTAGCACCTCAACACGCCGGGTGAGGTCCCGCATCCTGAGGGCAGCGCGTGCCACCATCGAGACAGCCGGGTTCTGGGTATCCGCGGCTGCAACGCGGCACACCACCGGCGGCGGAGGAGGTCACCATCATGGGCCCGATGTTCCGGCCCTGCCAGGACTGTGGCGGGGAGCAGCTGTTCGAGCAGTCGCACGCGATTCCGGGCAGTTGCCCGGACGCGCCCGACGGGATGTGCCCCGAATGGTCCTGCACCGAGTGCGGCACCGCCATGCTCGTCCTGGTGCTGCCACAGCCGTCCAGGCCAGCGGCGCTGGCGGAAGTGGTCGGCCGGGTGGCATGAGGAGCGCGCAGTCACGGCCTATGCTCGGACTATGAGGCAGGTCGGCAGCGGCACGGCACCGAGCGAGGAGGAGTCCGCCACGTTCAGCGCGGCGGTCGCCGGGTTGCGCTCGTGCCAGGATCAAGTGCGCCAGATCCGGCCCGAGCTGTGCTTCGAAGAGGTGCCTGCCCCGCGGACGCTCGCACCCTTCGCGACCGCCGTCGGCGCGGCCGTCCGGGTGGACGGGGCCGAGATCGCCACGGGCCGGTTCGTGCTGCTCTACGATCCTGCCGGGCAACGCGGCTGGGTCGGCCCGCTGCGTGTCATCGTGTACATCCGTGCCGAACTGGAACCGGAGATCGCCGAGGACCCCATGGTTGGTGAGGTCGCCTGGTCCTGGCTGACCGAGGCGCTCGACGCTCGCACGGCGGGCTACGCCGAGCCGAGCGGCACAGTGACCCGGGTGGTCACCGAGGGTTTCGGCGCCAAGCGGGCCGAGCCCCGCGCGACCGGTTTCGAGCTGCGCGCCTCGTGGTCGCCGCTCGGCACCGAGACGGCCGGGCCCGTCCCGGAGGACGGCGTGGATGGTGGCCTGGCCGGGCACATGGCCGCATGGTGCGGGACGATGTGCGCCGCGGCAGGGCTGGCGCCGCTGGCCGCGGGGGTCAGCGCGCTGCGCC
>Ga0318495_10000318_pt1 | contig 14153 bp, 10 predicted proteins | sample GRESIP108b1f25_FD_203752 | JGI IMG/M metagenome (GOLD analysis project Ga0318495, IMG submission 203752) | Tropical soil microbial communities from Luquillo Experimental Forest, Puerto Rico - GRE.SIPMG.108b1f25 | ecosystem: Environmental > Terrestrial > Soil > Tropical forest > Bulk soil...
CCGCCAACCTGGCCGTGCACTACCACGCGCCACTGTCGGTCGCGACCGGCGCGATCCTGGCCCTGTGGGCGGTCGCCGCGATCGCCGTCACCGGCGGCCGGTGGCTGAGCCGGGTCATCGACCCGTTCCTCATCAGGGTGGTGACCGCCGTGCTGCTGGCCGGGTTCGGCATCTACACCGCGGTGGCCGCGGTGTCCTGACCCCGTGATCCGGTGCTTAGCCCTTCTCTTTCGATGGCTCGGTCCGCGGCACGATGAGGCGCATCACCCGGACCCGCCGGCTCTTGTCCGGCCGGGAGTCAGGCCGGCGATGCTCGAAGGGCTGGAGGACGCTTCGTAGCGCGCGGGAAACCTCCGTAAGTTCCTCTGCGGTCAGCCAGTAGTCGCTGTTGGCCAGTTCCACCGCATCCCGCCATTCCGGTGGCTCGTCGGCCTGGTGTTCGAGGAATTCGGCGGTCAGGACGCGGTTCCGGTCCAGAAAGGCGCCCAGCGCGGCGACCTCGGCTAGCACCGTGCTCATCGGCACCTGGGAACTTATCTCGATCGACTGGCCCTTGGCCTTCCACGGCCGATCCCGGCCGTCGATACGGGGGCGGCCGGCCTCGACGATGCCCCACCGCTCCAGGGCCTTCAGATGGTAGCTGGTCGCGCTCGGGGATAGGCCGGTCAGCGAGGCGCATTCGGTCGCGGTGAGTTCGTCACCGAGGAACAGCGCCTCAATGATCGCCAGCCGCGCCGGGTGCGCGAGCGCGCGGATCGCCCGAGGGTCCGACAAGACGATCTTGTCGTTCTCCTTGTTGGGCATGCCCGAATCCTAGCGCTTGACAGGGAGATGTTCAGCAATCATTATTTAATATATGCTTAACACCTACCGGCCACTGACCCGGAATCGTGACTTCCTCATCTCGATCGCCGGGCGCTGCGCCTCCCAGTTCGGCGATGAGGTGGCGGTCGTGGCGCTGACGCTGCGCCTGCAGGCCACGGGTGCGCGGCCCTACCTGGTCGCACTCCTGCTGGCGGCGGGCCTGGTGCCCAGCATCGCGGTGGCCGGGCCAGCCGGGCGGCTGGCCGACTCGGCCGACTCACGGCGCGTGCTGGTCACCGCCGCGGTGGCCCAGGCCTGCTGCTGCGTGCCGCTGATCTTGGTGCACCAGGCGGCGGCCATGATCGTCTTCGTCGCGCTGCTCGGTATCGGGGCGGCGTTCTCCCAGGCAACCTGGCAGGCGCTTATCCCCCGGGCGGTCGGTGAGGACAACATCGGCGCGGCCACGGCCATGCAGCAGGCCGCCTTCACGCTGGCCACGATCCTCGCCCCCGCAGTGGGCGGGATCCTGGCCGCCGCGTTCGGCACCGGAGTCCCGCTGGCCCTGGACGCGGTCACGTTCGGCGCGATGGCCGTCGCCGCCGCGGCGATACAGACCCGGCGGGGGGGTGCCCGGGCCGGGCAGGGCGCCCGGGCGGAGCCGGGCGGCCAGCCGGCGCGGGACGGTCAGCCGGCGCAGGGCACCCGGCCGGGCACGCCCGGCGGCTGGGCGGTGCTGCGTAGCGATCCGGTGCTCGCCCCGCTGGTCGTCGGCGTCGCCGCGTTCGTCCTGCTCGGCATGATGACCAACGTCGTGCAGGTCTTCCTGGTCCGAGAAACGCTGCACGCCAGCACCGCGTGGTTCGGCGGGCTGGAGGCGATCACGATGGCCGGCCTCGCCTGCGGCGTGCTGGCCTGCGGGCGGATCACCACCGACGTCGCGCGGGTCCGGGCGGTGGCCGGCGGCATGGCCATCATGGCGCTGGCCATGCTGGCCTTCGGCCTCGCCCCGGCGGTCGTGCTGCTCGTGCCGTTCGCCGTGCTCGGCGGGGCCGGGAACGGGATGGCGAACGTCTGTGTGGCCACGCTGGTCATGACCCGTACCCAGGAACACTTGCGGGGCCGGGTGTCCGCCGCACTGTGGGCCCTGCTCACCGCGGCCTCGGTAGCCTCACTGGCGGCCGGCGGCGCCCTCGCGGTGGTGCTGGATCCGCGGCAGGTGTACCTGCTGGCCGGCGGCCTGGGCGGCGTGGTCACGGCGCTGATGGCGGTGCGCCTGGTCCAACGGCCGGGCACCGGCCAAGGTCACAGCGATATTTCGCTCGCCCCTGAACAATCCCGGGCCTAGTCTCGGTGCCCGTGAACCGCAACAGGAAGCCCCGGAGTCCAGCTAGCCCCAGCCCTCCTGCGCCGGGTTCCGGCCTCGACCGGCGGGCGCTCGCCGCGGCAACGGTCACGGTCATGGCCTGGGCGTCGGCGTTCATCGCGATCCGCGACGCCGGGCGGTACTTCGATCCGGGCGCACTAGCCCTGGGCCGGCTTCTGGCGGGCTCGCTGGTCCTCGGTGCCGTCTTGCTCATTCGTGGTGAAGGCTGGCCGCCGCGCGCCGCCTGGCCGGGCATCGCCGGTGCCGGGGTGCTCTGGTTCGGCGTGTACATGGTCGCGCTGAACTGGGGCGAGCGTCACGTGGACGCGGGCACGGCGGCGATGGTCATCAACATCGGTCCAGTCGTCATCGCCGTGCTGGGTGGGTGGCTGCTGCACGAGGGCTTCCCGCGCCGGCTGCTGGCCGGGCTGGCCGTGTCGTTCGCCGGCGCGGCCGTGGTCGCGGTGTCGGAGTCCGGTGGCGGTGGTGGCTCGCTACTCGGCGTGGGCCTGTGCCTGCTCGCCGCGGTGTCCTACGCGACCGCCGTGGTCGGCCAGAAGCCCGCGCTACGCCACGCGTCCGCGCTGCAGGTGACGACGTTCGGCTGTCTCATCGGGACGATGGCCACGTTGCCGTTCGCCGCCCGGCTGGTGTCGCAGGCCGCCAGCGCCCCGGTGAGCGTGACGCTCATGGTGGTCTACCTGGGCGTCGTTCCCACCGCGCTGGCGTTCACCACCTGGGCCTACGCGCTGAACCGCACCACCGCCGGCCAGATGGGCGTGACCACATACATCGTGCCCGTCCTGGTCGTGCTGATGTCGTGGGCGTTCCTCGGGGAAACCCCGCGGCCGCTGGCCTATCTGGGCGGGGTACTGTGCCTGGCCGGCGTGGCGATCTCGCGCGGGCGCGGGAAGCCGGTGACCGTGGCACCCGCCCCAGCAGAGCCCGCGTCAACGATCAGAGGCGGCGGTCCGCAAGGACGCAGAACTCATTCCCCTCTGGGTCGGCCAGGGTGACCCAGCTCTCATCGCCTGTTTGGCCGACGTCGGCGTGCCGGGCACCCATGTCGAGCAGGCGACGGACCTCTTCGTCTTGCTCCCGGTCGGTGGGGTTGACGTCGAGGTGGAGCCTGTTCTTGACCGTCTTGCGCTCGGGCACGCGCGCGAATGTCAACGTCGGTGGCACCGGGCCAGGGCGGTTCTTGCCGTCAGGCACCATGGGCGAGCCAATTGTGACAATTCCGTCGTCTTCGTCTTGCACCTCGTAGTCAAGGACCGAACACCAGAACCGGGCGAGACCGCCGGGATCGGCACAGTCGATCGCCAGCTCGGTGAACTTACTGGCCATCTCGAGACCTCCCAATCAAGTAGCGGTCCGCCACAGGCCACGCTAATCGCCTGGGCACGCGAAATCCTTGTCCGGTATGCGGGGTACGCGGACATCTCCAACAATGCTCAGGGTCTCCACTGAGCCTGCGCGGCGGCTTTGCCGACGCGCGCGCTCCAGCAAGCACTGAGCACTCGTGGGCCTAACGTGTCAGCACCCGAACCCGGGCTGGCTCGGCGACGGTCTGCAGGTGACGACGTTCGCGTGTTTCGCCGGGACGGTGGCCACGTTGCCGTTCGCGGCCCGGCTGGTGTCTCAGACCGCGGACGCCCCCGGTGAGCGCGACGCTCATGGTGATCTACCTGGGCGTCGTTCCCACCGCGCTGGCCTTCGCCACCTGGGCCTACGCGCTGAACCGCACCACCGCCAGCCAGGTGGGCGTGACCACGTACATCGTGCCCGTCCTGGTCGTGCTGATGTCGTGGGTGTTCCTCACCAAGACCTCGAGGCCGCTGGCTTACCTGGGCGGGGCGCTGTGCCTGGCCGGCGTGGCGATCTCGCGCGGGCGCAGGCGGCCGGTGCAGGCCGAACCCGTCGCGGACGAGCCAGCCACCGAAAGCCGACCGTCGAGATCACCGGGTGATCACTCCCAGATAACGTCCTTGACAGAGGCGTCGCGACACGCTTCTAAACTAAACAAATCGAAACTATATTCGATACAATGAGAACATGGCGATACGGACTTGCCTTGAGTGCGGGAGAGAATTCCAACCGTCGAGCAGACACCTTCGCTGCCCGGCGTGCCGGTCCCGGGACTTGTGCTCGTGTGGCGAGCGTAAGCAGGGAAAGTCAGCCACCTGCTCCAACTGCCGCACCGTGGCCGGTTCCTCGAATGGAAGCTGGAAAGGTGGCCGCACCCGCCATAAAGCGGGTTATGTCATGGTTTAGGCGCCCGATCATCCCAGGGCCGGCAAGGGGCACTACGTGTTCGAGCACATCCTTGTCATGGAACGGTTACTCGGCCGCCACATGGTCCCAAAGGAGTCGGTTCATCACCGCAATGGTGTGAAGGACGACAACCGGCCAGACAACCTGGAACTTTGGACACGTCCACAGCCGACGGGGATCCGCGTGACGGATGCGATCGCCCGGGCACGCGAAATCCTTGTCCGGTACTCGGGGTACGCGGACACCTCCAACAATGCTCAGGGTCGCTCATGAGCGGCCGCGCGGCGGCTGGCCTGACGCGCGCGCTTGAGTCAACACTGAGCGCTCTTGGAGGTGGCGGGAATCGAACCCGCGTCCTTCAGTACATCACTAGGGCTTCTCCGGGCGCAGCCCGCTGTGGTTTTCTCAGCCCCGGCGGTCTCGCAGGCGAGCCGCCGCCGGGCTCAGTCGCTGTTAGGTGTCCCGCTCAGCCCCGCGACCGGGCTGAACGGTGGATCCTCCTAGCTGATGCCAGACACCGGGCCGGAGGCGCTCCCGGGCTGACAACCTCTAACTCGCGTTAGGCCGCGAGGGCGAGGTGAGTGCGCTTTACATTGGCACTTATTGAGGTGCGGTCACAGGTTTTACGAGGTTATGTCCGCCGTCCTCGGCCCGCTTCACCTAGATCAACTACCGAAGTCGAAGCCATTCACCCCCATGTTCAGTTGTACCGGTTTAGCCCTTGGGACCCTGCGCAGGCCCCAAGCCTTCACCAGCTTTACGCTACCTGGTCAACACACGATGGCCAACTGGGATTCCCCGCAGGCCAGGGCGGGGAAGCGCGTCAGCGGCCGGGCGCCGAGCGGAGGAAGCTGGCCGCCAGCGGGGCGGCCGAGATGCGGGGCGAGCCGCTGACCTCCAAGACGGCGAAGGCGATGTCGCCGCGGTACCCGACGAACCAGGTCGCCCACTTCTGGTGCTTGCCGGACGACAGCAGCGTGGTACCCACCTGCCCGTATACCGGATGCCCGCTGATGTTCGCGCCGCGCGCGGCGCCGGAGGTCACCGCGTCGCGCATCAGGGAACGGAGGCTGGTCAGCGTGGTCAGGGCGAACGGGCTCCGCCGCGACTCCTGCGCGTCGGGCGGGCGGGTCACCAGCGACGGCTCGTGCCAGCTGCCGTTGGCGACCTGGGCGGCCACGACCGCCATCGTGAGCGGGCTCACCCTGACATTCCCCTGGCCGATGGTCGCGGCGGCAAGCTCCGCGACGCCGCTGGAGTTGCCGACGGTCCCGGAGAACCCGGGCAGCGGCAGCTGCCACGTCCGGCCGAAGCCGAACCCGGAGGCCGCGTTGTTGAGCTCCGCGGTGTTCAGCCCTTGTGACAGCCCGGCCAGGGCCGTGGCGCAGGACCGCGCGAAGTCGGTCTCGAACGTCGCGCCCGGTGCCGGCTTGGCCCGCGGCACGTTGCGGAAGTTGTGCCCGCCCACCGAGTTGACGGGGTTGCAGGGAATGGTGGTGTTGACGGGCATGCCCTTGGCGAGCAGCGCCTCGGCCGACACGATGATGAAAGCCCCGCCGGGCGGGTAGCGCCCGGCCAGCGGGTCGATCCGGGGCATCCCGGGCGCCTTGTGGTCGGCCACGGCGAGGATGCGCCCGGTGGATGTCTGCATCGCCACGATGGCCGCCGAACCCGGCGCCGAGGCCGCCGCCCGCACGGCCGCCTGCTGCACGCCGACGTCGATCGTGGTGTGGACGGGCGCGGGAGGGTGGCCCGTCCAGGTCTTGAGCACCCGTACGATGCGCCCGCTGGCGGTCTCGGCAACCACCTCCGTCCTCGGGGTCCCGGCCAGGTAGGACTGGTAATGCGACTGGAGGCCGGACAGGCCGACCGTGGCCCCCGGGCGGTAGGCGATGCCGGCGTTATGCAGGGCGGTGGACGCCTCCGCGCCTACCGACCCGACCACCGCGGGCGCGATGCTGTTGAACAGCAGCACCCGCCGCTGCCGGGAGATCAGGTCGGGAACCTTTCTGAGCTGATGCGCCAGCCTGTGGTACTCGGCGGGCTTGAAGGTCACCAGTTCCAGGAACGGCTTGCGCGGCGCGGCGCGGATCCAGCCCAGTATCTCCGACGGTTCGATCCCGGTGGCGCGGCCGAGCGCCTCGGCGGTCGCCTGCGGGTCTCTGAGCCGGTCCGGCCGCACCCCTACCACGAAGGCGGTGGACGGGGTCTGCAACGGCTGGCCTTCGGCGTCGAGCACGGGCATCCGGTGGCGGGTGGTGGAGATCACCGCAAGGCGCAGCCCCGGGCCCAGGCCCGGGTTGATCACGCTCGGGCTCCAGACGATCTTCCATCCCGACCCCAGCTGCCGCAGGGTGAAGTGCCCGTTGTACGTCCACGGCGCCCCGTCCTGGCCGAGGTCCACCGACGCGGTGAACTGGGCCGTCGCGGTGCTGCCGGATTGACGGATCTTGCCCATGTTCAGGTAGAACGCGGCCGCGTCGAGACGGCTGTAGGCGTTGGCCAGTTCGTATTTCACCTCGGCCGTATTGCCCGTGGTCAGCGCGGCGGCGGAGGTGTAGAAGTGCTGCTGCCAGGCCAGCAGGAACTGCTGAACGGTCGGTTCGGCCGACGGTGAGGACCATAGGCCACCGGTCAGCAGCACCGTGCCGAAGCCCAGCACCAGGACCGCGAGGACTACCCGCATCGGCGTCAGCCGGGCGCGCAGCCTCCTCAGCAACCTGATTCCCCCAGTTTCCCCCGAGCCTCCAGCGCCGGGCGTGCTGCCGCCCGCGGCGGGCTTGGGACCCGCCACAGCGTGCGCTCCGCGCCTACGCGTGGACGCCATTCCGACTCTCGCTATCCTCGCCGCCGGTGAGCACGCTCGACCTCTCTGGCAGCATCGCGCCGTGCCAGGTCCTGGCGTTTATCGTAGGTCCGCTTGCCGCGGGCCAGCGCCAATTCGACCTTTGCTCTCCCGCCGGAGAAGTACAGCGAGAGCGGCACAAGAGTGAAGCCGCGCTCGGCGATCTCGCTTGCGAGCTTGTCTATTTCCTTCCTGTGTAGCAGGAGCTTACGGGGGCGCCTGGGCTCGTGGTTGGTCCACGTGCCCTGGGCATATTCGGGGATATGCACTCCGTGCAGCCACATCTCCCCGTCCGAAATCTGCGCGAATCCGTCGGTGAGCGACGCCCGGCCAGCCCGCAGAGACTTCACCTCGGTGCCGGTGAGGACGAGCCCGGCCTCCACGACATCCTCGATGTGATAATCGTGCCTCGCCCGGCGGTTCCGGGCAATCACCGTACGATCCTTGGCGCCGACTTTCGCCGCGGCGAGGCGCCGCCGGGCCTTCACGTTCGCAGATAACGACGCAGCGTGAGGAAGGAGGTGGCGCCGCAAAGGAGCACCCCTATCACCATGGCCAGCACGATGACCTCGATGAGATCGGCCGGGGACAACTGGACGTTGTAGGGGAAGTACTGCTGCAGCGAGTCAAGTCCGAGTGTCTTGACCGCGATCAGCAGGCCGACCGCGAGCAGCCACCCGGCCAGCCCGGCGAGAATCCCCTCGACCAGGAATGGCAGCTGCACGTAGAAGTTGGACGCGCCGACCAGGCGCATGATCGACGTCTCACGGCGCCGGTTGAAAGCCGACAACCGGATGGTGTTGGCCACCAGCAGTACCGCCGCGATGATCAGGATCACCGCGATGATCACGACCGCGTTCCGCGCCCCGTCCAGCAGCGCGTAGAACTTCGACAGGATCGCCGCGTCGTCGACCACCTGGTCCACGCCCGGCCGGCCCTGGACCGTGCCCGCCACGATGCTGTAGTCCGCCTGCGTGTTGACCAGCTTGACCTGGAATGAGTCGGGGATCTCGGACTTGGTGACCAGGCTGGTGAACGCCGGGTCGCGGGAGAAGTCCTGCTTGAAGTGCGCGTACGCCTGCGCCTGGGATTCGTAGTAGACGTGCTGCACCTGCGGCAGCCGGCGCAGGTCCGCCGCGATCTGCGTCTTCTCCGCGGCGGTGGCGGGGCCGTTCGCCTTGCACGCGGGGCTGACGCTGGTGGTGGTGCACAGGTAGATGGACAGCTGCACCTTGCCCTGCCAGTAGGTGCGGGTGTCGTTCACCTGCTTAACGAACAGCAGCCCCGTGCCGAGCAGGGACAGGCTGATGGCGACCACCACGATGAGCGCGACGGTCATGGTGAGGTTGCGCCGCAGTCCGGTCCAGACCTCCTGAAGGACAAACTGTGCTCGCATAGTCGCAGATCCCTTGGCAGTGTGTTGCCGCTGGCGGCCGGGTCAAGGGCCGCCAGACGCTCAGTACGCCTGGCCGTACACCCCGCGCGACTGGTCCCGCACGACCTTGCCGTATTCCAGCTCGATGACCCGCTTGCGCATGGAGTCCACGATGGCAGCGTCGTGGGTGGCCATGACCACGGTCGTGCCGGTCCGGTTGATCCGGTCGAGAACCTTCATGATCCCAATCGAGGTGGCCGGGTCGATGTTCCCCGTCGGCTCGTCCGCCAGCAAGATCATGGGCCGGTTGACGAACGCCCTGGCCACCGCGACCCGCTGCTGCTCCCCGCCGGACAGTTCGTCAGGCATCCGCTCATGCTTGCCTTCCAGGCCGACCAGGTCGATGACCTCGGGCACGACCTTGCGGATGAACCGGCGAGGCTTCCCGATCACCTGGAGCGCGAACGCGACGTTCCCGTAGACGTTCTTGTTCGGCAGCAAGCGGAAGTCCTGGAAGACGCAGCCAATGCGGCGGCGCAGGTAGGGCACCTTCCAATTGGTCAGCCTGGCCAGATCCTTCCCGGCCACGTGGATCCGCCCCTCTGTCGGCCGCTCTTCCCGCAGGATCAGCCGCAGGAAGGTGGACTTGCCGGAGCCCGATGGGCCGACCAGGAAGACGAATTCGCCCTTCTCCACGTCAAGGGTGACGTTCTCCAGCGCCGGACGGCTCTGGCTCGGGTACGTCTTCGTGACGTTATCGAAGTGGATCACAGGCCCATCACACGTGTTCGGCAAAATGCGGGGACACGGGCCCGGGGAACCAGCCGACCGCTGCTACCTGGCCTTCCCTGGCTCCCGCCCGGTTTGGCACAGGACAGTCTAGGGGGGAAACTAGATTGAGGCGTGCAACACTGACTAAGACGCCGTTGGCGCCGGCCACCACCGGGCGAAGGGGACCGCGATGAGTTGCGAACACCTGATCTGCGCGAACTGCGCATCCCCGGTGGTGGAAGCCCGCTGCCCGGCCTGCGCCACCGCCCGGGCGCATGTACACCACCGCGGCTCCGGGCTCACCGTGCCGCTGACCGCGGCCGCGCTGGTGGCGCTGGTGCTGCTCCTGCTGATCCTGCAGGTCGCCCACTAATCACGCGCTCGGATGGGCACCGGTCTGGCCGCTCAGGCGCCCGAGACCCCGGCCTTGTCCCCGGCCCCGTTGGAGCCGTCCGACCCGTCCGCGGCGTGCGTACGCAGCCAGCGGATCTCCGCCTCGATGAAGTCGTCGATCTCGCCGTCCAGGACACCGCCGGTGTTCCCGGTCTCCAGCCCGGTCCTGACGTCCTTGACGTTCTGGTACGGGTGCAGGACGTAGTTGCGGATCTGGGTTCCCCAGCTGCTGGTGGTCTCGCCGCGCAGGCTCGCCATCTTGGCCTCCTGCTCCTCCCGCTTGCGCTCCAGCAGCTTGGCCTTGAGCACCGCCATGGCGGTGGCCTTGTTCTGCATCTGGCTGCGCTCGTTCTGGCAGGAGACCACGATCCCGGTCGGCAGGTGGGTGAGCCGGACGGCCGAGTCGGTCGTGTTCACGCCCTGCCCGCCTGGGCCGCTGGACCGGTAGACGTCGACCCGGATCTCGTCCTCGGGGATGTCGATCTGGTCGTCCTGCTCCACGACCGGTATCACGTCCACGCCCGCGAACGAGGTCTGCCGACGGCCCTGATTGTCGTACTTGGAGATGCGGACCATCCGGTGCGTGCCGTGCTCCCCGCGCAGCGTGCCGTACGCGTACGGGGCCTTGACCACGAACGTGGTGGACTTGATCCCGGCTTCCTCCGCGTAGGAGGTGTAGTAGATCTGGGTGGGGTACCCATGGCGCTCGGCCCAGCGCAGGTACATGCGCTGCAGGTTCTGCGCGAAGTCCGCGGCGTCGGCCCCGCCCGCCTGCGCGTTGATCGAGATCAGCGCGTCCCGGGAGTCGTACTCGCCGGACAGCAGGGTCCGGATCTCGAGCTGGTCTATCTCCTTGCGCAGCGCGGCCAGGTCGCGGGTCGCTTCCTGGCGCGCAGGCTCATCGTTCTCGCTTTCAGCCAGCTCGAACATCACCTGGGTGTCGTCGAGCCGTTGGTGCAACTGGCTCAGCCTGCCCAGTTCGCCCTCCAGGTAGGAAAGCCGGCGGGTGACGGCCTGACCTCGTTCCGGGTCGCCCCACAGCCCAGGATCGGCGGCCTCTTCCTTGAGCCGGTCCGCCTCACGCCCCATCGCGTCCGGGTTGAGGACGGCTTCCACGTTGCTGAGCTTGGACGACAGTTCCGAGATCTCAGTTGCCGGGTCGGTACCTGTCATGGCGGAAAGCCTACGCGAGGACGCGAGGGTTGCCGGACGATCGGCGCCCTGTCCACAGCGAGCACTAAGAATGCGCCGGCTGGATGCCGGACGCCACGAGGCTGCGGACGGCCCGGACCGCCACCGACAACGTGGCCAGCGTGGACCGCTCGGTCTCCCAGATCTCGGTGAGAATCCGCGTGGTGCGCTGTACGGCTTCCGCATTCCGGTCGGCCCATTCGGCCAGCCGCTCGTCCGGGGTACCCGGGCCGGTCTCTTTCAGCACGTCACAGGTCAGCTCGGCGTGCGCCGCGTACAGGTCATCGCGGAGGGTACCGCGGGCCATGGTGTTCCACCGGTCGTCGCGGGGCAGCGCGACGATCTGGTCCCTGAGCCGGGCGATCTGCAACCGGCCGCCCAGGTTGAAGTAGACGCCCGCGGTTTCGGTGACGTCGCTGCCGGTGCTGGCGGCCACGTTCACGATGTCGAACGCCGAGTAGGCGGGCACCATCGCGGCGACCCGCTCGGCCAGCTCGGGCGGCACCTCGCGGGCCACTGCCGCTTCCTGCCGTTCGGTGAACGTGACCAGGTCCCGCCCGCTGAGCAGCGTGGGCAGGCTCGTGCCGACCGTGCGCACGCCGTCGGCGAAGAAGCCGACGGTGGCCTCGATGTCGAACTGTGGCCGCTGGTTCTGCAGCAGCCAGCGGACCGCCCGCTCGACGAGCTTGCGCCCCTCCAGCAGCAGGGAGAGCTGCGTCGCCACGCTCACCTGGCCATCCAGTTCCTCCACCCGCGCCCAGAATCCGGTCATGTTGTAAACCTCACGGGCGACCACCCACGCCCGGCTGATGTCGGGGACCGACGCGCCCGTTTCCTCGTTCATCCGGAACAAGAACGTGGTCCCCGCCTGGTTCACCATGTCGTTGACGACCACCGTGGTCACGATCTCCCGCCGCAGCGGGTGCAGGTCCATCTCGCTGGCGTAGGCGGCCCGCAGCGGCACGGGGAAGTAGGTCGTCAGCACCGACCGGAGGAACGGGTCGTCGGGCACCGCGGAGTCCAGCACCGACTGCACCGCGGAGATCTTCGCCTGGGCCAGCAGCACGGCGAACTCGGGCACGGTCAGCCCTAGCCCCGCCGACCGGCGCTCGGCGATCTCCTTGTCCCCCGGCAGCGAGTCCAGCCGCCGCCCGATCCGGTGCTCCCGTTCCAGCTTGCGCAGGTACCGGGAGTGCACGTGCAGCATCTGCGCGGACTGCGCGCCCGCGGCGGCCAGGGTCCGGTTCTGCGCGTAATTCTGGCGCAGCACCAACGCGGCGACCTCGTCGGTCATCGCGTGCAGCAGTTCGCCGCGGGCGCTGGCGGTCAGCTCGCCGCGGTCAACCTTGGCCTGGAGCAGGATCTTGATGTTGACCTCGTGGTCTGAGGTGTCCACGCCGGCCGAGTTGTCGATGAAGTCGGTGTTGACCAGCCCGCCGGCCATGGCGTACTCGATCCGCGCCGCCTGGGTCAGGCCCAGGTTGCCGCCCTCCGCGACCACCTTGGCCCGCAACTGGGCGGCGTCGATGCGGACCGCGTCGTTGGCCCGGTCCCCTGCGTCGGTGTGGGTCTGGTTGCTCGCCTTGACGTAGGTTCCGATGCCGCCGTTCCAGAGCAGGTCCACCGGCGCCGCCAGGATGGCGGAGATGAGCTGATCCGGTGGCAGCGCATGGGTCGCCTCACCGAGCCCGAGCACCTGGCTGGCCTGCGGGGACACCGGAACGGACTTCGCCGAGCGCGGCCACACCCCGCCGCCCGCCGAGATCAGCGCGGTGTCGTAGTCGGCCCACGAGGAACGGGGCAACGCGAACAGCCGCTGCCGTTCGGCGAAGCTCGCCGCGGCGCCGGGGCTGGGGTCGAGGAAGATGTGCCGGTGGTCGAACGCGGCGACCAGCAGGATGTGCGGCGACAGCAGCATCCCGTTGCCGAAGACATCGCCCGACATGTCGCCGATCCCGGCCACGGTGAACTCGGTGCTTTGCACGTCCACGCCGAGCGTGGCGAAGTGGAACTTGACCGACTCCCACGCGCCGCGGGCGGTGATCGCCATCTTCTTGTGGTCGTAGCCCTCGGACCCGCCGGAGGCGAACGCGTCGCCCAGCCAGTAACCGTAGGCCTGGGAGATCTCGTTGGCCGTATCGGAGAACGTGGCGGTCCCCTTGTCCGCGGCCACCACCAGGTACGGGTCGTCCCCGTCATGCCTGATCACGCCCGACGGCGGCACCAGCTTGCCGTCGTGCAGGTTGTCGGTGATGTCCAGCATGGCGGCGATGAACGTCTTGTAGCAGGCGAGCACCTCGGCCTGGTGGGCCTCGCGGTCGGCCGGGTCGGGCAGCTGCTTGCAGACAAACCCGCCCTTGGCCCCGGACGGGACGATGACCGAGTTCTTCACCTCCTGCGCCTTGGCCAGCCCCAGGATCTCGGTGCGGAAGTCCTCGCGCCGGTCGGACCAGCGCAGCCCGCCCCGCGCCACCGGGGCGAACCGCAGGTGCACGGCTTCCAGCCGCGGCGAGTAGACGAACGCCTCGAAATGCGGTCGCGGATCGGGCAGTTCCGGCACCGCGCCCGCGTCCAGCTTGAGCACCAGGTACGGCGTATCGCCGATGGCGTCAGCGGGCACCGGGGAGGGCGTATCGCGAAAATAGTTTGTGCGCAGTGTGGCCAGGATCAACCCCAGGTAGCAGCGCAGGATGCGGTCGTGGTCGAGGATCTCCACCTCGTCGAGCAGCCCGCGGATCTCCTCCGCGATGGCCTCGCCCCGCTCGGCCGCGCCCTGCGCCCGCGCCGGGTCGAACCTGGACTCGAACAGCCGCAGCAGCAGCCGGGTCACCGGCACGTTGAACGCGAGCACCCGCTCGATGTAGCGCTGGCTGAACGTGATCCCGGCCTGCCGCAGGTACTTGGCGTAGGCACGCAGCACGACGACCTGGCGCCAGGTCAGGTGCGCGTCGAGGACCAGGGCGTTGAAGCCGTCGTCTTCGATCTTGCGCTGCCACAGCGCGATCAGCGCGTCCTCGAACAGCGCCTTGACCGACCCCAGCCCGGCTGGCTGCAACGCTCCCGGGGCGACCGCCGGGAACTGCCCGGTGACCGGCTCGTTCCCGGCCGCGCCTACGCCGGTCCGCCGCAGGCCGAAG
>Ga0318495_10000321_pt1 | contig 14125 bp, 8 predicted proteins | sample GRESIP108b1f25_FD_203752 | JGI IMG/M metagenome (GOLD analysis project Ga0318495, IMG submission 203752) | Tropical soil microbial communities from Luquillo Experimental Forest, Puerto Rico - GRE.SIPMG.108b1f25 | ecosystem: Environmental > Terrestrial > Soil > Tropical forest > Bulk soil...
CTGCAGGCGTCGCCGCTTCTCGACGACGAGCTCGCCAAGCTGGTGAGCCAGCTCGCGGCGCGCATGCGCGTGGTCGCGGGTCGCACCGCCACGATCGCGATCGCCGACCTGCCGCGGATGTGGATGCGCTACACGCTCGCGCGCGTGACGCCGCTGTTGCGCCACCTGCTCTCGACCGGCGCGACGCGGCCGTTCGAGCTGTACTCGGTGCTGGTCGAGACCGCGGGCGCGCTGGCGTCGTTCTCGCTCGCCGAGCCATTCGAGGCGCCCCGCTACGACCACGACGCGTTGCATCCCTGCTTCCACGAGCTGATCCGCTTCATCGAGCGCGAGCTCGAGAAGGCGCTGCCCGACCGCTTCACCGAGCTCGAGATGCGCCACGACCGGACTGCCTACACCACCAAGGAGCTGACGCGCGATCTGGCCGATGCGCGCAACCACTTCTTCCTCGCGATCAAGGCGCCGATCGACGCGCAGGAGCTCGGCGGCCTGGTGCGCGAGTTCGGCAAGTGCGCCGCGCGCGACGAGCTGGCCTCGATCACGATGATGAACCTGGCGGGCCTGCGGCTCGAGCCGCTGCCGGCCGCCCCCACCGAGATCGCGGCGCGGGTGGGCTTCCAGTACTGGAAGCTCGAGCCCCACGGCAAGCTGTGGAACCGCGTGCGCGACGACTGCACGCTCGCACTCTCGCTCGGCAAGCTCGAAGGCGCGGACGTGCGGCTCTACGTGGTGTCGGCGGAGGCCTAGCGCGTGGCGCAGGGCAGGCTGACCCGTCTGGCCGGCGCCTACGTTGCGCACGTGCAGTCCCTCCGCTGCGGCGATGGCCGCGCCTTCCCCGACGCAGCGGCGCTGCGCGCGCAGCTGCTCGCATTGCTCGCGCCCTTCCACGCCGCCGCCACCGCCCAGGGATTCCCCGTCGAAGACGTCGAGGAGGCGCGCTTCGCGCTGGTGGCCTGGGCCGACGAGGTGCTCTCCAAGGCGAGCTGGGCGGGGCGCGACGACTGGCTGCGCGAGCCGCTGCAGATGCAGCTCTACCGCACCAATCGCGCCGGCAACGAGTTCTTCGCGCACCTCGCGGCGCTGAAGCCGGAGAGCGCTGCGCGCGAGGTGTACTTCCTCGCGCTCGCGCTCGGCTTCGAAGGGCAGCTCCAGGGTCAGGAAGCTGAGCGCCGGGCGCTCGTCGCGCGCGAGTACGAGGTCCTGCGGGCCGCCGGTCGACTCAGCGAGACTGCGCGCGAGTCACAGCTCACACCCGAGGCGTACGAGCTCGAGATCGAGCTGCCGCGCCGCGCGTCGAGCGGGCTGGCGCTCGGGCTGCTCGCGCTGGTGGTGGGCATAGTCGCGGTCTACGGCCTGCTGTGGGTGGTGCTGCACGCGACCGCCGGCGACGTGCCCGTGCCGAGGATCTCCTAGCCGTGCGCGACTGGCTATCCGACTCCCGCGTGCGCCTGGCGGGGCTCGCCGCGGGCGCGGTGGCGCTGATCTCGCTCCTGCTGGGCGCGCTCACGCGCAACTGGCTGGTGGCGCTGTTGATCGCGCTCACGGCGCTGCTCGCGGTGCTGGTCGGCCTGCTGGTGCGGGTGCTGATCCAGCGCGAGCGCGAAGACGCGCTGGTGCTCGGCGTCGGCGACGCGCGCGATCGCCGCGTGGGCCCCGCAGGCGCCGCCTCGGCTGCGAGCGCCGTGCTCTCGCCCGAAGAGCGCTTCGCCGGCGAGCTCGGCGAGGTGCGCGCGCAGCTCTCGGCGCGCGGCGCGCTGAACGAGCTGCCGTGGTTCCTGCTGCTGGGCGAGAGCGGCGGCGGCAAGAGCGCGCTCGTCGCGAGCTCCGGCCTCGACCTCGCGGCGCAGGGCGCGCGCCGCGGCTTCGAGTCGACGCGCTTCGCCGAGGTGGTGGTCGCGAACGAGGCGATCTCGCTCGACACCGCGGGACGCTTCTTCCACGGGGCGGAGCGCGACCGCGAGGAGTGGCTCCGCTTCCTGGGCCAGGTGCGCCACGCCCGAGCCGACTGCCCGATCGACGCCGTGATCGCGGTCGTCCCCGTGTCCTCGCTGCTGCGCCCGCGCGGCGGCGACCTGGACGAGGAAGCGCGCGAGCTGCGCCGGCGCCTGAACGAGATCCGCGTCACGCTGGGGGTCGATCCGCCGGTGTATCTCGTGCTGGCGAAATCCGACCAGCTCGAGGGTTTCGCCGAGACGCTGCATGTGCTGCCTGGCGCGTGGCGCGAGCAGGCCGTCGGCTGGACGAACGATCAGCGCCGGCTCGCGGATCCCGAGGCGCGCGTGGTCGAGGGCCTGGGCGCGCTCGCGGCACGACTCGACGAATTCCTGCCGGAGCTCCTGCTGCGCGAGCCCGACCCGGCGCGGCAGCGGCGCATCTTCGTGCTCCCGGACCAGCTGCAGTCCCTGGCGCGCGCGGCGGCGCGCTTCGCCGGGGTCGCCTTCAAGCGCGATGCGACCAGCGAGGCCGCGCCCTTCTTGCGCGGCGTGTATCTCGCCAGCGCGCGTGCCGGCGAGAACGGACAGAGCGCGTTCCTGCGCGAGCTGTTTCTGGACGTGGTGCGCGGCGACCAGGGCCTCGCGCTGCCCGAGAGCCGGATCGGCCCGCTCGGCCGGCGCGCGATCTTCGGCGCCGGGCTGATCGCGGCAGCGTGGCTGCTCGCGGTCTGGGGCGGCTCGTTCGCACAGAACTACCAGGGCACGCACGAGCTCGCTCGGCGCGCGCAGCGCGTGCTGACTGCCGATCCCTCGCTGCGCGACCTCGGCGACCTGTGGACCGCACTGGCAGACGACGCGCAGGAGGCGCGCAGCGCGATCAACTGGATCGGCTTCAACGAGCTCGGCCGCGCGGTCGAGCGCGGCAAGGCCACCTACCTGTCCGCGTTCTCCGCGCTCGACAAGGAGACCAAGCGCAACCTGGGGAGCGCGCTCGCCGGCCAGGACGAGCGCGCCGTGCGCGCGTCGATCGCGCTCGCGACCGACCTCGACTGGCTGGTCTCGCGCGCCGACGACCTCGACCAGGTGCCCGAGCTCGCCGACTACGTGCCGCAATCGGCCGCGCACGACGTGGCGTCGTACTCGGCCGCGTACGCAGCCTACGTGCGCTGGCTGCCCGAGCGCGAGCGCGAAGACGCGCTGCGCGGCGAGCAGGAGCTGCTCTCGAACGCCGCGGGGCGGCTGCTGAAGCTGCCCGTGCTGGAAGAGATCACGCTGCAGCCGGGCGGCGCGTTCCCCGCGGTGCGCTTCGAGGATTTCGGGCTCAAGTCGCCGGGCGATCCCGCTGCCAGCGCCGTGGCCGGCATCTACACGCGCAAGGGGAACGAGCGGCTGATCGGCCGACTGCTCGGCGCGATCGAGCGCACCGACTCGATTCCACCGGCCGAGCTCTCGTCGTTCAAGTCGCAGTACGGCCAGCGCTACCTCGCCAGCTGGCACCGCTTCTTCAGCGACGTGCCGATCGCGGCGCGCGCCTCGGCCGACGCGAAGAGCTCGCCCTATCTCAAGGTGCTGCCCGAGATCGACCAGAACCTGCAGGTCGAGCTTCCGGGCAAGCCCGACGTGCCGGCCTGGGCGAGCCAGCTCCACGACGTGCTCTCGACCAGCGCGGGCGTCGGCGCGTTCCTGCCCGGCGGGGACCCGCAGCTGAAGGAGCTGGGCCCGCCCTGGTCCGCGTACCAGAAGGCACTCGACGCGGTGGCGCTCGACGTGGAGAGCGCGAGCGCGAAGGGCGAGCGCGCGCTCGCGCTGGCGCGCGACGTAGGCGAGGGCAAGCCGAGCTCGTTCGCCTCGGCGCTCGAGCTGGTGGGCAAGATCACCCGCGCGAGCGGCGATCCCGCGGGGACCGAGAAGCTGCGGGAGCTGCTCGACGCGCCGGTGCTCGACGCGTTCTCCGCGCTGCTGGTCTCCGCACGCGACGAGCTCGACCGGCGCTGGAGCGAGCGCATCGCGAGCCGCTTCGCAGGGGAGCTCACGCCGCAGGCGCTGGCCGAGCTGTACGCGCCCGACAGTGGAGCGCTGCCGAAGTTCGTCAGCGAGGAGCTCGCGCCCTTCTACAAGGACGGCGCGCCGCGGCAGATCCTGGGCGACCGTGCGCTTCCGTTCGGCCGCTCGGCGCTCGCCTGGCTCGTCCGCGCGCACGACATGACCGCGCACCTGGGCGGCGCAGCGGGCGCGACCGGCTCGCAGGCGGTGCGGCTGCGCGGCGTTCCCTCGACGATCGAAGGTGGCGAAGGGCTGCGCGTGCTGCGGCGCGACCTGCGGCTCGCATGTCCCGAGGGCGAGCAGACGTTCCTGTATCGCGAGGGCACGGGCGAGCAGACCTTCAACTGGCGCGCCAGCTGCGACGCCGTCGACCTGCGGGTGGTGCTGGTCTCCGCGGCCAACCCGAACGGCACCGAGCTCGGGCGCGAGTGGCGCGGTCCGCTCGCGCTGCCGCACTTCCTGCAGGACGGCCACCGCGGCGCCGGCGAGGTCTACGAGTGGACGCTCCAGTCCGACGACGGCGTCCACGTGCGCGTGCGCTACCAGCTCGAGTCGGGGACCGACGTGCTGCAGCTCGCGCACGAGGCGCCGCCGGCCTCGCTCGGGAGCTAGCGTGACTCGCGACCGCGCGCTCGGCATGCTGGTCGTCGCGCTGCTCGCGGGCTGCGCCAAGCCGCCGCCCGACCTCGACGGCGAGCCCGGCGGGGCGATCGCGCTGCCGCTCGGCCAGGTGCACGCCGACACGCTGGCGTGCAAGAAGGGCGACTGCGCCGACTGGTACCGCGTCGCCGTCCCCGGTCCGGGCAAGCTCTCGGTCGAGATCGACCCCGCGGGCGGAAAGGAGGGCGGCGCCGGGGTCGCGGCGCGGCTGGTCGACCCCAACGGTGCGGCCCTGGCGCAGGCGGACGGGACCTCGCCCAAGCTACACAGTGAGGTGTCGGAGGGCGCGCTGCTGGTGCAGGTCACGCCGGCCAGCCCCGACGCGGAGCTCGGCTACGAGATCGTCGCGCGCTTCAAGCCGGCGCCGCCGCCCGTCGCAGCCAAGCCTCCCGAGCCGCGCTTCGAGACCCGCACCGCCGCCGTGCTCGAGATCGAGGGCGAGCGCACCGACCACATCGCCGTGCTGCTCGACGCCGGCGAGGGCGCGAAGCTCGTGCCGGGCCTGCGCGGACGGCTGGTGGACCACGGCAAGACGATCGGCGCGATCGTGCTCCAGGACGTCTACCCCGACGGCAGCCGCGCGCGGGTCGAGGGCCGGCTCGCGGGGCAGATCGGGCCACACACCACCGCGGAGATCGAGGTCCCGATCGCGACGGCCGCGCCGCCGGCGGGAGCCGAGACTCCGCCCGGGAAGTGACGTGGCGGCGCGACTGGTCGAGCTGCGCGAGGGCCGGGCGGGCGCGATCTGGCGCGTCGGCCGGCGCGAGCTGGTGATCGGACGCGAGGAGAGCTGCGAGCTGGTGCTCGACGACGCGCGCGTGTCGCGCGAGCACGCGCGGATCGAGCCGCGCGAGGGCGAGCACTTCGTGGTCGACCTGGGCAGCCGCAACGGCACGCGCGTGAATGGCCAGCCGGTCACCCGCCCGGTCGGACTCCACGACGGCGATCTGGTGCAGCTGGGCGACGCGGTCGTGCTGCGCTACGAGCTCGTCGCCGAGCGGTCGCGCCTGCCGTTGATGGCTTCGCTCGCGGGCCTGGGCGTGGCGGTGCTCGCGACCGCGATCTTCTTCGCGCTGCGCAGCGACCCGGTGCTGAGCGAGGCCGCGAACACCGCTCGCTCCGCGCTCGCGGCGTCCGACCGCGGCGATGCGGCGCGGGCGAGAGGCCTGCTGTCCGACGCGGTGGACCGGCTCTACGAAGCAGGTCGGCTCGACGACGTGCCGCGGCTCCACGTGCGCGAGGAAGGGCTGCGGCGGATCGGGCGCGCGCTCGGCCCCGAGGTCGACCTGCTCGCGGTCTACCGCGCGGCGGTGGAGAGCGGGCGCACGCGCCCGGTCGCCGCGGCCCCTCCGGGCCGCGGGCCGTGCCGGCTCGACGAGATCGAGGCCGCCGACTTGAGCCTGTGCGTGCGCGAGCGCGCAGAAGCGATCCTGGTCGACTTGTGGCAGGACCCCGCCAAAGTCCCGGACACGTTCTACCGAAGCGTGCAGGATCAGCTGGTCTTTCTCCTGCGCAGCAATCGCGCCTGGGTCACCGCTTCGCTCGCGCGCGGCCAGAAGCTCGAGCCGATGCTCGTGCGCGAGCTCACGGCCGCGAAAGTGCCGCCGCAGCTGCGCTACCTGGCGATGATCGAGAGCGGCTACAACCCCGGCGCGCAGAGCGGCGCGGGCGCGCGCGGCCTGTGGCAGTTCATCCCGGCGACCGCGCAGCGCTACGGGCTGGTGGTCTCGGGGGGTGTCGACGAGCGGCTCGACCCCGCGAAGTCGACCCGGGCCGCGGCGCGCTACCTGTGCGACCTGGCCTTCGAGTTCGGCGACGAGGCGCTGCTGCTCGCGGTCGCGTCGTACAACAAGGGCGAGAGCGGGATCCGCGCGGCGCTGCACAAGCTCGACGACCCTCGCACCCAGCGCTCCTACTGGGTGCTCGCGCAGCGCGGGCTGCTGCCGGCGGAGACGCGCGATTATGTGCCTCGGCTGATCGCGGCGGCGGTGCTAGGCGAGGCGGGCGTGCCGCCCGAGACGGCGCTCGCCGGGGCTCCCGCGGGCGGCTCTTGAGCCGTCGCGCCCTCGCCGCAGCGCTGCTCGGTCTGGCGCTCGCGGGCGCGGCGCACGCGGGTGACGCCTCCTGGCGCGGCGACCGGCCGGACCCGGGGCCCCGACACGATCCGGTGTACACCCGCCGCTCCTTCTACCTGGAGATGCGCGACGGCGTGCCGATCGCCGTCGACCTGTACCTGCCCGAAGGCGCGGGCGAGAGTGCGCGTGTCCCGGCGATCTTGCGCCAGACGCGCTACTGGCGCTCGCCGCGCTTCCGGGTGCTGGTCCGTCCGTTCCTCGACAGCCCCGGGCCGCTCGCGCAGCGCTTCCTGGCCAGCGGCTACGCCTGGGTCGACGTGGACGTGCGCGGCTCGGGCGCCTCGGGGGGCGTGCAGCGCTCGCTGTTCTCGGACGAGGAGGTGGCCGACGGGGGACAGCTCGTCGACTGGATCGTGCGCCAGCCCTGGTCGAGCGGCGCCGTGGGCGCGCTCGGCGATTCGTACGATGGGACGGCGGCGGAGCTCCTGCTCGCGAACGAGCGGCCTGCGGTGCGTGCGGTGGCACCCCGCTTCTCGCTCTTCGACGGCTACGGCGACATCGCCTTCCCCGGCGGCGTGCGGCTGGTCTGGTTCACGCAGGTCTGGGGGCGGTTCAACGACGCGATCGACCGCGGCCGGCTGTGGAGCGCGTTCCCGTGGTGGGTGCCATTCTTCATCTCGGGCCCGCGCCCGGTCGACGGCCCCGACGGCGACGCCGGCGTGCGCGCCGCGCAGACCGGGCACGCCGCGAACTTCGACGTCGCGCGCGCCGCGCGCGAGGTCGAGTTTCGCGACGACGTCCCACCCGAGATCGGACGGTCGGCGGCGGAGTGGAGCCCCTGCTGCGCGCGCCGCGCGCAGATCGAGGCGTCGGGCGCCGCGGTGTTGAGCGTGAGCGGCTGGTGGGACGGCGCGTACCCGCGCGCCGCGATCACCCGCTTCCGCACGCTGCACAACCCCGGCATGCGGCTCCTGCTCGGGCCCTGGAACCACGGCGGCGATCAGGCGCTCGATCCGCTGCTCGCGACACGCGCGTCGGAGTTCGACCACGCCGCGGAGCTGCTGCGCTTCTTCGACTTCCACCTCAAGGCGAGCGCGAACGGGTGGGACCGGGAGCCGCCGGTCCACTACTTCACCACCGGCGAGCAGCGCTGGAAGTCCGCGTCGAGCTGGCCGCCGCCCGCACGCGCCACGTCCTGGTACCTCGCGCCGGGCCGGACGCTGGCGCGCGACGCGCCGGCGGCGGACGGCGATCCGGATTCGTTCCAGCCCGACCCGCAGAGCGGCACGGGCAGCACCAGCCGCTGGCGCGGGCTGGCGGTGGAGACCTGGACCGGGTACGGCGACCGCGCCTCGGCCGACCGACACAACCTGGTGTACGAGTCCGCGCCGCTCGAGCGCGACCTCGAGGTGACCGGGCATCCGCTCGTGCAGCTGTGGCTCCGCGCCGACGCAGGCGACGCCGCGGTGTTCGCCTATCTCGAAGACGTCGATGCGAAGGGCAACGTCGGCTACGTGACCGAGGGCGACCTGCGCGCGCTGCAGCGCAAGCTGCGCCCCGCCGGCGACGCGCCCTGGGTGGGCGCCGTTCCCTACCACAGCTTCGCGCGCGCGGACGCGGAGCCGCTCCCGCCCGGACAGAGCGCCGAGCTGGTCTTCGATCTGCTGCCGATCTCCCATCTGTTCCGCAGCGGGCACCGCATCCGGCTGGCGCTGGCCGGAGGCGACGCGGACCAGTTCGACGCGGTGCCCGGAGCGGCGGCGTCCTGGCAGCTGGAGCGCAGCCCCGGCGCCGCTTCCCGCCTGGAGCTGCCGGTGGTCGACCGGCCCTGAGGCGCTGCAGCCGCTGCGCTGCATGCCGGCCAGGCTCTGCATTCGCAGCTGCTCCGGAGCGGCGGAAAACCGCTTTCCTGCACGGGATTTGCGGCATGCCTCTTGCTCGAGGCCGGGAGCGGGATGACGCGGCGATCTACAATCCAGGGTGGTTCCAAGGAAGGCCCCCTCGGGGTCCTCATCGACGCGCTGGGCTCGTGCGGGGTGGAGCACATGCCTCACGACTGGGACGACTGGAAAGAGTGGAAGAAATGGAAGGGGCGGCACCGCCACGGCCGGCCCGACTGGAGCCGGCCTGGCCGCGTCTACGGCGCCGAGCGTTCCGAAGAGCAGCGCGAGCGCTCCGAACAGCGCCGTGCCGAACGCGCCGAGCGCTGGGAAGAGCGCGAGGCCGAGCGCGCGCGCCGCCGGGACCGCGACCGCCGCCGCCGCCCCGAGCTCACGCCGCAGGAAGAGGCCTACCGCGAGGCGCGCCGCGCCGCGGAGCACAAGATCCGCTTCTTCCAGCACCTGGTCTCGTACACGTTCGTGATCCTGTTCCTCTTGTTCGTGACTCGCAGCATGTTCGTCGCGACCGTGGTCGGTCTGGGCTGGGGGATCGGGCTCGCCTCTCACTTCTTCCAGGTGGTCGTCGCGCCGAGCCTGCGCCAGAAGTGGGTGCGCGACGAGGTCGAGCGCCAGGTCGCGCGCACCGTGTCGCGCCAGCGCGTGGTGCTCGAGGACGAGAAGCTGCGCTCGCTCGAGGAGCTGTCGGCCTCGATCGCGCACGAGATCCGCAACCCGATCACCGCCGCCAAGAGCCTGGTGCAGCAGCTCGGCGAGGACCCGACCTCCACCGAGAACGTGGAGTACGCGAACATCGCGCTGCAGGAGCTCGACCGGGTCGAGAAATCGATCTCCCACCTGCTGCGCTACGCGCGCGAAGAGGAGATGCACCCGCAGCAGATGAAGCTCGTCGACGCGGTCGAGAGCGCGCTCGAGACGCTGCGCGACCGGGTGCAGGCCGCGAACGTCAAGATCCGGCGCGACTTCGACTCGCAGGGCGAGCTGGTCGGCGACCGCGAGCAGCTGCGCCGCGTGTTCATCAACGTGATCGGCAACGCGCTCGACGCCTTCACGGAGGCCAAGACGCCGAACCCGTCGCTCGCGATCGGCGTGGGCGAGAACCTGGGCGGCAGCGAGATCTGGGCGCGCGTGCGCGACAACGGTCCCGGCATGGATGCCGAGACCCAGGCGCGCATCTTCAAGCCGTTCTTCACTTCGAAGGCGAACGGCACCGGGCTCGGGCTCGCGATCACGCGCAAGCTGGTCGACGCGCACGGCGGTGCGATCGAGGTCAGCTCGACGCCGGGCCAGGGCAGCGAATTCACCATCCACTTCCCGAAGCAGGCGCAGAGCCCGGAGGCGCGGACATGAGCGCGCGCATCCTGATCGTCGAGGACGAGAAGGCGATCCAGCTGGCGCTGCGCGGGCTGCTGCGCCGCGACGGCTACGACGTCGACCTGGCCGACACCGGTGAGGACGCGCTGCGCAAGCTCGGCGAGGCGGCCTACGACCTGGTGATCACCGACCTCGCGCTCGGCCGCGGGCTCTCCGGCATGGACGTGCTGCGCGCGACCAAGGAAGCGCGCGCCGAGACGGCGGTGGTGATGATCACCGCCCACGGCAGCGAGAAGGTCGCGGTCGACGCGATGAAGCAGGGGGCCGAAGACTACCTGCCCAAGCCCTTCGACAACGAGGAGCTGCGCGTGGTGGTGCGCCACGCGCTCGAACGCACCCAGCTGCAGCGCGAGAACCGGATGCTGCTCGAGCGGGTCGAGCGCGAGTTCAGCTTCGAGAACCTGATCGGCCAGGGCCGCGCGATGCGGCAGATCTTCGAGACGATCCAGAAGGTGGCCGAGACCGATCTCTCGGTGCTGGTGCGCGGCGAGAGCGGCACCGGCAAGGAGCTGGTCGCGCAGGCGCTGCACCAGCGCAGCGCACGGCGCGCGAAGCCCTTCATCGCGGTGAACTGCGCCGCGATCTCGAAGGAGCTGGTCGAGAGCGAGCTGTTCGGCCACGAGAAGGGCGCCTTCACCGGCGCCGACGCGCGCCGCATCGGCAAGTTCGAGGCCGCGAACGGGGGCACGATCTTCCTGGACGAGATCGGCGACATGGCGCCCGAGACCCAGGCCAAGGTGCTGCGGGTGCTGCAGGAGCGCAGCTTCGAGACCGTGGGCGGGAACCGCGCCGTCACCGTCGACGTGCGCGTGGTCGCCGCGACGCACCGCGACCTCGAAGCCGAGGTCAAGGCAGGCCGTTTCCGCGAGGACCTCTACTACCGCTTGAAGGTGGTCGAGATGACGCTGCCTGCGCTGCGCGAGCGGCTCGAAGACGTCCCGCTCCTGGCGCAGCGCTTCCTCGACCAGGTCGCCGAGCGGCTGCGCCGCCCGCGCAAGCCGATCTCGGCCGAGGCGCTGGCGCGGCTGGTCACCCACCCCTGGCGCGGCAACGTGCGCGAGCTGCGCAACGCGATCGAGCGCGCGGCCGTGCTCGCCTCGGGCGACGAGATCCAGGCCTGCGACTTCGCGCTCGACGGCGAGCCCGCGGTCGCAGCGGGCGATCCGCTGGTGCTGCCGGGCGTCCCGTTCCGCGACGCCAAGCGCCACACGGTCGAGAGCTTCGAGCGCGCCTATCTGATCAAGGCGCTGCGCGACCACGGCGGCAACGTCTCGCGCACGGCCGAGGCGATCGGGATGGTGCGCCAGAGCCTGCAGCAGAAGATCCGCGAGCTGGACCTTCGCTCCGAGGATTGGAGCGAGGAGTCCTAGGAGGCGACATGACCTACCCGTACGCACAGCGAAGCTTCTTCGGCCGCGTCCGCGACCTGGTGAGCGGCTTCTTCTCGGTGTGGATCCGCGACCGGGAGGTGCAGAGCCCCGACGCGGTCTACGAGCGCGCGATCGCCGAGCGCGTGCGCCAGTACGCCGAGCTGAAGCGCGCGGTGGCCGGCATCCTCTACATGCGCAACAAGATCGAGGGCGAGATCCGCGACCGCCGCGCGGAGCTCGCGCGGCTGCACGCCGACATCGCGCGCGCCGTCGACAAGAACGACGACGAGGTGGCGGTGGTGCTGATCACGCAGAAGGACTCACTGCTGCAGGACCTCGAGCGCTCCGAGAAGGAGCTCGACGAGGTCTCGGCGGAGTGCGAGTCCGCGAAGACGAACCTGGTCAAGTTCCGCGCCGAGATCCGCAACCTGGAGCGCGAGAAGGTGCGCATGCTCGCGGCGCTCGCGAACGCGCGCGCGCGCAAGCGCATCCAGGAAGCCTTCGAAGGTCTCTCCACCGAAGGCGAGATGCGCGCGCTCGAGAGCGTGCGCGGCGAGATCGAGCGGATGAAGGCCGAGAGCAAGATCGAGGTCGACATGGACGCCGGCCTCGAGAAGCGCGTGCGCGCGATCCGCGACGAGGCCCGGCTCGAAGCCGCGCGCCGCGAGCTCGAGGAGCTGAAGCGCCGGCTGCGGCCTTCGGGTCAGCTCCCCGCCAGCCCGCGCGAGGTCGTGATCGAGACTGCCCCCGTCGCCGCGAGCGCCGGACGCTAGGCCCGTGCGCTACCCTCGGCGGCCTCTCGCCGGGGTGGCGGAATTGGCAGACGCGACGGCCTTAGAAGCCGTTGCCGCAAGGCGTGCAGGTTCGACTCCTGTCCCCGGCACCAGAGTCATCTGGCTCACAGGGCGATCGACTCTTCTCGAGACCCTGGTGGCCCGTAGCGCTTGATGGCCCTGCCTCCGCGCACCAGCGGGGATGAGCGCAATGCGGGCTCGACTGCGCGGAAGAGCAGGTCTGCATCCGGCCCATACATGAAGAGCGTACAGGCGCCCTCTCCGAACTCGTCGCCGTCGAACTCACCTGCTCCGCTCGAGCGAATCATCTGGTCCAACACATCCGTGAGTCGATGAACTGCTTCTCGCTGGTCGTGGGAGCCGAATCCTTCGCCGCCTAGGGCTAGCTGGACAAGGACGGAATGAGTCGGAGCCCGAACGACCGAGCGCGTCCTCTCACGTGCTCGGCGGCGCGCACGCCGCTCAAGCCAGACCACGCACCCGCAGCCCCCGAATATGGCGGCTGCGAGAATCCCGCCGGGAACCTGCATCGACCTTCAGGGAATCGCGCCGCAGGTCCCGGCCGTCCCGGCCTGGCAGGCGAGCGGGCAGGTCGGGCAGGTGGGGCCGATCACCTTTCCGGCCAGGTTGCGGAACACCCCAAGGTCGGCGGCGTTGATCACGGCATTGACCTCGTCGAGGTCGTAGATCGCGCAGGGGTGGGTGCCGCTCGTGCCGCAGGTGTCGACCGCGCGGGACTTTCCGAGCGCCGTGCGGAACTGGCCGAGGTCGGTCGAGCTGACGATCGAGCCCGAGCTGTCGGGGAACTTGGCGTCGCACTTGTTCCCGTAGCCGTCGTGGTCGTCGTCGCGCTGGCCGCCGGTCAGCGTGGCCCACGGATTCGCCACAAGGTACGCGGCCGGGTTCGGAGCCACCTGCGGGTTCGAGATGTTCGTGCAGTTGTCGCAGGCGTCTCCCACGCCGTCGGCGTCCGCGTCGGCCTGGTTGGCGTTGGCGATGGTCGGGCAGTTGTCGGTGGCGTCGGGAACCCCATCGCCGTCGACGTCGGACTGGCCGTAGGAGATGACCATTCCCAGCTGATCGGCTTCGCCCTGAACGAGCGTGACTCCCGTCTCGGTCACTTCCATCGACGAGATGGTGCCGCCGCTGGTGGTGAAGCCGATGAAGTTCCCGGGGAAGAAGAAGCCGGTGCCGCCGTCGGTGCGGAGCCGTCCGGTGTAGCCCGTATATCCAGTGCACGACGCGCAATCGCTGCCTTCCAGGTCGCCGCCCGGGTTCGTGTCGAAGTTGAACGTGGTGCCGTCGCTGAGATGCAGCACGAAGTGGACCGTGCCGAACTCCTGGAAGCCGTCGAACTGCTGCACGTCGCCGATGTAGCCACCGGTCGCGGTGACTCCCGCCGGGAAGGTGACCGTCACTCTCTCGTTGAAGGCGGTCGTGACGAGCAGGCTCATCGCCGTCGGGTTCGGGTTCGCGTCGATCAGGACGGGATGCGAAGTTCCGCCAAATCCGTAGAGCTGAAGTCTCACCGGAGGACAGGGCCCGCAGCCGTAACCCGTCGGGCCGGCTGCAGACGCCGCGAAGGTGATGGCTCCCTGCGGAGCGCCGCTCGACGGGGCGTTGTAGGTGTAGCTCTGCGCCTGGACGGAGAGTCCTGTCCCGCCGGCCAGGGTGTCGAAGTCGAGAAAGCCGACCCTGTTGACGGTGGCGGCGACGTAGAGGATCTCGCCCGGGCCGCCGTTGGCGCCGGTGTAGGTCGTGACGGTGACCCCGGCGGACGCCAAGCCAGTCCACGCGGCGAACACGGAGAAAGCGATCGCGAGACGCACCGACCCCACCCGAATCATGGCAAGACCCCCGTGCATGAATTCGGGGCGGAGTCTACACCCCACAGTGTCGGCGCGGCGGAAAAGTTTCCGTGAGAATCTCGAATCGCCGAACTGGCCGCCCGGACAGACCGGGCAGAACGTGAGAGTA
>Ga0318495_10000325_pt1 | contig 14101 bp, 16 predicted proteins | sample GRESIP108b1f25_FD_203752 | JGI IMG/M metagenome (GOLD analysis project Ga0318495, IMG submission 203752) | Tropical soil microbial communities from Luquillo Experimental Forest, Puerto Rico - GRE.SIPMG.108b1f25 | ecosystem: Environmental > Terrestrial > Soil > Tropical forest > Bulk soil...
CGCCGCTCCATACCGCGCGCAGGTCGCCGGCGTGGCCTCGAGCAGCGCGCGGCCGAGCGCGATGGCCACGTCCTCGGTCACGTGGTGCGCGAGGTCGCCGGTCGCGACGAGCTCGAGGTCGATGCCGCCGTAGCGGGCGAGGGTCGTGATCATGTGGTCGACGAGCGGCTCGCCGGTCGAGACCGACACCTTCGGGTCGCTGGCGCCGACGCTGAGCGTCACCGTGACGTCGGTCTCCTCGGTGATGCGTCGCACGGTGGTCATGGCAGCAGCTCCTCGCTCAGGCCCCCGTCACCGGGGGCACCGGTGTACAGCGCGGTGCCGACGACGACGGCGTCGACCCCGCACGCGCGAAGCGCGGCGAGGTCGGCCGCGGTGCCCACGCCCCCGGCATACCCGAGCCGGTGGTCCGTCGCGCCGCGTGCGGTCCGGGCGAGCGCGAGGTCCGGCCCGTCGCGGGTGCCCTCGACGTCGACCGCCGTGACCACGACCTGGAAGAGGTCGAGGCCGATCGCGGCGCCGATGGCCTCCGACTGGTCGGGGCCACCCGCCGAGGTCCAGCCATGGGTCGTCACGCGCGTGCCGCGCACGTCGACCGCGAGCGAGATCCGTCCGGGGTACGTGGCGGCGATCTCAGCCAGCCACGCCACGTCCTCGACGGCACGGGTCCCCACGAGGGCCGACCTCGCGCCCGTCTCGAGCACGGCGGCGACGGAGTCGCCGTCGCGCAGCCCCCCGCCCACGTGCACGTCGAGCCCGTCGAGCGCGCAGATCGCCGCGGCGAGCGGCGCGTTCGACCCGCCTCCGACCGCGGCGTCGAGGTCGACGACGTGGAGCTCGGTGGCGCCACGCGCACGCCACGACCTCGCGACCTCGACCGGGTCGTGCAGGCGGACGAGCTCGTCGTCGAACGCCCCGCCGCGGAGCTGGACGCAGCAGCCGTCGCGCAGGTCGATCGCCGGGACCACGATCACGGTGACACCTCGTCGAGGAACGCGTGGATCATCGCAACGCCGCGCGCCGAGCTCTTCTCGGGGTGGAACTGGACGCCGAGGACGTTGGCGTGCCGGAGGACGGCGGGGAACGGCTGGTGCTCGACGCGCGAGGTCGCCGTCACGCGGTGCAGCCCATCCTTCGGGCAGGCGAAGGAGTGCGCGTAGTAACCCCAGACGAGCCCCGACGCCTCGAGCGCGGGCTCGCCCGTCGTCGGCGTGACCACCTCCCAGCCGATGTGCGGGAGCCGCCGTGCCTGGAGGCGGCGGACGGTGCCGGGGACCACACCGAGGCCGTCTCGCTCCCCCTCCTCGGACGCGTCGAAGAGGAGCTGGGCGCCCAGGCAGATCGCGAGGCACGGCTTCCCGCCGTCGAGCGCTGCCGCGAGCGTCCTCGTAGCGCCGCCGAGCCGTGTCATCGCCGGGTCGAAGGCGCCGACGCCGGGGAGGACGACGACGTCTGCTGCGCACAGCGCCTCGACGTCCCCCTCGAGGGTGACCTCGCCGCGGCCCGACAGCGCCTTGGCGAGCGAGTGCAGGTTGCCCGCACCGTCGTCGAAGATCGAGATCCTCATCGTCGCTCGCCGACGATCGCTGCGAGGGCCTCCTCGAGCTGGGGCCTCGGTCCGATCGTGATCCGCAGCAGGTCGCCGAAGACCGGGAGCGCCGTGTAGGCGCGAACGAGCACGTCCGCCTCGAGCAGGCGGTCGCGCAGCGCGGCGGCGCCCTCGACGAGCACCGCCACGAAGTTCGCCTGTGAGTCGAGGACCTCGAGCCCGGCGCCGCGCAGCTCATCGGCGAGCCATCTCCGCAGCGACCGGACCTCTGCGACCCGGGCGTCGACCCATGCGCGGTCCTCGCGCAGCGCGCCCGTCGCCACCGCCTCGGCGACGCCCCCCACCTTGTAGGGACCCCTCGAGGTCGTGATGGCCGCGATCGTCTCCACGTCTCCGATGGCGTACCCGACGCGCAGCCCCGCGATCCCGAAGACCTTGGAGAGGGTGCGGACCACCACGAGGTTCGGGTGCGCGTCGAGCAGCCCGGTCGCGTCGGCGTCGGCGAAGTCCGCGTACGCCTCGTCGAGCAGCACGACGGCGTCGGTGCCGGCGAGGAGGGCGCGGAGCTGGGTGAGCCCTGCCGGGGTGCCGGTCGGGTTGTTTGGGGCGCACACGTAGTAGAGGTCGGCTCCGGTCCCGAGGATCCCGTCGACGTCGAGCGCGCCGTCTCGGCGAAGCGGCACCCGGGCGATCGCCAGCTCGTTCACCGCGGCGAACGTCGGGATGACCGAGAAGGTCGGGACCGGCACGCCGATCGTCGACCCGGCGTCGCAGCACGCTCTCATCGCAGAGTCGAGCACGTCGTCGGAGCCGCACCCCGTCACGACGCGAGCCGGGTCGACGCCGTGCCGGGCGGCCACGGCCTCGCACAGGGCGTCCGCGTACGGGGTCGGGTACCTCGAGAGCTGCGCGTCGGAGAGGGCGGCGAGCGTCCCCCGCACCGAGGGCGCCGGGCCCCACAGCGAGGTGTTGTCGGAGAGGTCGACCCGGGTCGGCGGGCGCAGCGGCTGGTAGCGGGCGAGCTCGGCGATCGCCGCGGTGCGGCCGGCGCCGGTCACGGGATGAACCGCTCGATGCGCGTGACGACGATCCCCGTCGCGCCGATCCCCTTCAGCGCCGTGATGGTCGTCGAGACCGCGGAGAGCGCGACGACCGCCTGGACCGCGACGAGCTCGCTCCCGTCGAGCAGCTCCACGACGTCCGGCCCGCCGACCCCCGGCAGGATGTCGCGGACCGAGGCCAGCCGTGCGCGCGGGACGTTGGCCATCAGGTAGCGCTGGTTGCGGGCCTTGACGACCGAGGCGAGCGCGATCACCAGGTCGTCGAGCCTGGCGCGGAGCGCCTGCCCGTCGACACCGTCCGGTCGCGCGACGAGCCGTGCGCTCGAGGCGAGGAGGGTCGCGACCTCGTGAAGCTGGTTCGCGCGCAGCGTCGAGCCGGTCGCGACGAGGTCGACGATGAGGTCGGCGACGCCGAGGCGGGGCGTGACCTCGACCGCCCCGGAGACCTCGACGACCTCGGCGGCGATCCCGGCGTCGGCGAGAAACCTGCTCGTGAGCCGCGGGAACACCGTCGCGATCCGCGCCCCCGGGGGCACGTCGGCCAGCGACCCGACGCCGGCGCTCGCCGGGGCCGCCAGCACCAGCCGGCACGGTGCCAGCTCGACGTCGAGCAGCATCTCGAGGTGCCGGCCAGACTCGCAGACGAGGTCCCACCCCGTGATCCCCACGTCCGCGGCCCCGTCGGCCACGAACTCGGGGATGTTCCCCGCGGCGACGAAGACCGCCTCGTACCCCTGGCCGAGCGTCGCCTGGAGCGCGCGCGTCCCGAGGTGGCTGCGTGGGTCGAGACCGGCGTCGACGAGCAGCTGCAGGGCGCCGTCCGCGATCACGCCCTTGTTCGGGATCGCGACACGGACAGGGTTCACGGTGGCCTCCAGGTGGTCGGCGAGCGCGACGGTCGGCGGGGTGCGGTGCGTGCCGGTCGGCGGTCAGCGCGGCGATCGGCACCGATGGGCGCCCTGATGGACGCCGATCCAGGCGCTCGGGGTGCCGCCCTCGCACATCGGAGCCAGTTCACCTGATGGGTTGGGCCGCGTCAAGGTCGTCCGCGAGCGCGGTCGCGCGGCCGTGGTCCGGGGTGCGAGCCTCAGACCACGAGTGCGTCGCGAAGGGCGTGCAGCGACCGATCGGTCATGCCGGCGGGCCCGACGAGGTACGCCTCCACGCCGCCGTGCGCGTCGTCGAGGTACGTCAGCGCGTCGGCCATCGCCCAGCGCGGCGTCGAGAGCAGCCCGCGAGCCACGTCCGGGTCGACCCCATGGGCGACGAAGGTCGCATGGACCTCCTCGAGGCGAGCGGCGTGGATCGCGGTCCCGGGCTTCGCGGCGTACTCGTCGAGGACCAGCGAGCGCTCGACCCCGAGCGTCGAGAGGAGGAGCGCGATCGCGAGCCCGGTCCTGTCCTTGCCGCCCGCGCAGTGGACGATGGCGGGGAGCGCGCCGCGGCGCGAGAGCACCGTGAGCGCCTCGCCGAACCTCGGGGCGCCGCTCATGAGGAGCGCGACATAGAGGTCGCGCAGGAACCGCTCGGCGGTCTCGCGGCCCTCGATCGCCCGAACGAACGCGAACTCGTCGCCGGTCACCCGCTCCTGGACCGCCACATGGATCGAGGGGATCGGACCGGGCTGCTCCTCGCGCTCACTGGCGGTCCGCAGGTCGATCACCGTTGCGATGCCGAGCGCCGCGACGGCATCGCTCCCGTCGTGGGTCAGCCGGTGGAGCGAGTCGGCGCGGTAGACGCGTCGGGTCGCGACCCGCCTGCCGTCACCGACGGGGAGACCGCCCACGTCGCGGACGTTGACGAGCCCGTCCAGCTCGATGAAGTCGAAGGCGCCGTCAGCCATGCGAGTGTCGCGACCGCGTCGAGGATGGCTGCCCCCGGTCCGCAGAGGTCACGTTACGCGACGGTGTCCGCGCCGGCGGGGTCCCGCCATGTGCCCGGCAGCAGCACCCGGTCGCACCGGATCCGCATCGTGATCCGTCGGCGCCCCGGCTCGTGCGCACCGAAGCGGGGAACGCCGGTGTACTTGAGGCTCAGCTCGTCGATGAGGTCGTCCGCGCCGTCCGTGGTCAGCTCGACCACCGTGCCCATGACCGCGAGCGCGTTCATGGGGTCCTCCGGGTCCACCATGCACACGGCCACCCGTGGGTCGCGCTCGACGTTGCGGACCTTCGCGCGGCCTGTCGCGGTGTTCACGAGCAGCTCGTCCCCGTCCCTCGTGATCCACACCGGCGTCGAGTGCGGGCTGCCGTCGGAGGCGAGCGTCGTGATGACGGCGAGCACCGGTCGGTCGACGAGCGCCCTCGCGGAGTCCGGCAGCCTCGGCATGGTCCTCCCCGTCGTGTCGCGGACGATCAGGCTCGCACGCGGCGACGGGGTCGGCGAACGTTCACCTCGGGTCCGGTGCGAGCCCGGCCTGTCGCGACGCGGCTGCCCGGAGCAGCGGGTCCGGACGGCGCTCGTCGAGGGTGCGGGCGGTGTAGACGAGCTTGACCACGTGCTCGTCGTCGCTCGTCGTCGCCGCCGCAGCGATCGTCGGCCACGCGGCGGGGGCGTCGAGCCAAGGCGCCACGGGCCCGGACGGGTCGGCGAGGTCGGGTGCGCCGATCGCGAGGTACGCCGCGGCGAGCGCCTGGAACCACCACGCGCAGAGCGCCGCGCGGTCCTCGACGAAGGGAGCCAGGACGAGCGCCGCGTGGCTCCCGGTCAGCCCGTGGAGCGCGATGAAGTCGTCGGTCGCCGCGTAGAGCGCCGCGGCTGCGGCGCAGAGCCGCGACGGCGTCGTCTCGTCGGTGGCGAGCCAGTCGGCGACGCCCGTGAACGTGGGCTGTGCGGCGACGAGCCGCAGCCGCTCACCGATCGTGCGGGTCCTCGGCGCGCCGCCGCTGGCGCGCTCGGCCACGGCGGCGAGCGCGACGACCGGGTCCTCGGTCCGGGGGACGTCGACGCCGCGGGGCCCGAGCGGCTGGTGGACCTCGGTGAGGTACGCGAGCCCGGCGGCGACCCGTGGGCCGCTCGCAGCGTCGAGGGCGTACGCCAGGCGGATGATCCCGTGGAACGCCGCGCCGGAGAGGCCGTCGATCAGGTGGGGCAGGTGCCGTCGCACGGTGGCGTCGACGCCGTCCGCCGCGACGCAGCGCTCGAGGTACGCGCGCAGCGCGCCGTAGGCGCCGTCGCGACCGCGCGCGGCCAACCACTCGTCGAACGTCGCGATGGGCTCGGAGCTCGGGATGGGAGCGAGGCGGTGCTGGTACCGGGCCGCGAACCCGGCCAGCCGGTCGTCGGTGGCGCCGAGCCGGCTGAGGGCGACGAGCGCCATCGGCAAGTGGTTCGAGAGCCGGTCGCTCGTCGTCGCGTCACAGGCGAGCTCGTCGTCGAGCAGCGTCGCCAGCGCCCCGTGGTCCGTCACGGCGACGAGGCTAGGAGCCGCGGCGCGCCGCTCGACAGGTCTCGGCGGCGCTGCGAGACTGCCCCGATGGACACGCAGAAGCTCATGGACGAGGCCTGCCCGATCATCGGTGAGGTCGGCTGGGCGCACTACTTCGCGCCTGCCACGATCGCCCGTGGCGAGCGGCTCGGGCTCGATCCGTTCACCTTCTACTTCATCGGGCGAGGCGGGGTGCTCGGCGACGCGGAGGCATCCGTCGTCCAGAGCGCGTTCGGGTACTTCAACCCGGCGGTGCTGGCTGCGATGTGGGATGCGGGCAAGGCGAAGATCGACCCGCGCACGGCGGGCCGCGAGTACCAGGAGGCGGCCCACGAGTTCGGGCGCGAGCGCCTGACCGGCGTCGAGGAGCTCGACTCGTTCGTCCCGGCGGCGAGAGCCGTCGTCGACGCCGCCAGGCAGGACGTCGCCGGGCTCACGCTCTTCGCCGCCGCCTCCGCAGAGCCGATCCCCGAGGACCTGCCTGCCGCTGCGATGCACCTGCTCACGATCTTGCGCGAGCTGCGCGGGTCCGCCCACCTCGTCGCCGTCGTCGCCGAAGGGCTGCCGCCGCGGACCGCGCACTACCTGCGCCGCCCGGAGATGTACGCGGTGTTCGGGTGGTCCGACGACGACCCACCGAGCCACAACGAGGAGGACAGGGCGGCGCTCGCCGCGGCGGACGAGCGGACCGACCGCATCGTCGCTCCGGCGTACGGCGCCCTCGACGACGACGGGGCGACCGCGCTCCTCGTCGGGCTGCACGCCATCGCCCCGCGCTGCGCGACCGCGCCGATCCCGGGGACCTGAGATGGAGCTCCAGGGCCTGCGCACCGTGATCTACCCCACCTCAGACCTCGACGCATCGCGCGCATGGTGGTCGGGGTTCTTGGGGTTCGACCCCTACTTCGTCGAGCCGTACTACGTCGGGTTCGAGGTGGCGGGGTACGAGCTCGGGCTCGTGCCCGACGGCGACGAGGCGGACGGCGCCCACGTCTACTGGGGCGTCGCCGACGTCGCTGCCGCCGTCAAGGAGGCGGTCGACGCGGGGGCCGAGGTGCGGGAGGCCCCGACCGACGTGGGTGGGGGCATCGTCGTCGGGATGGTGCAGAACCCCGACGGCGGGCTCGTCGGGTTCATCTACAACCCGAACTTCAAGGCGTGACCGCGCGCCGCCCCGGCGCGCGTGGGCGAGGTGTTCCCCGTCCGGGGAGCGAGGCGCCGTCACGTCGGCGGGGTCGAGCTCCGACGCCGTCGGTCCGACGCCTCGCGGTGCCGATCGTGGCTGCGGCGCTGGTCGCCACCCTGATGGCGGACCCCGTCGTACGGGCGGCTGTGATCGCAGGGACGCGGAGCTGCGCTGTGGCGCCGGCGACGAGCGTGTGGCGGACCCCCGTCGCCTCGCTGCCGGTCGCCGCGGACTCGGCGGCGATGATCGCCGCGATCGGGGCGGCCGCGCCGCTCCACCCGGACTTCGGGGCGGGGCTCTGGGACGGCGGACCGATCGGGATCCCCATCACCGTCGTGCCGCACGACCAGCCCCGGGTGCACGTCGCCTTCACGTACGCCTCGGAGTCCGACCGCGTCGGCTACCCGATCCCGCGCCACCCCGAGATCGAGGGCGGCCCGCGCTCGACCGGCGACCGCCACGTGCTCCTGCTCGACCGGCAGACCTGCGTCGAGTACGAGCTCTACGACGCGCGGCCGATCGCCGGCTCGGCGAGCTGGACGGCGGGCTCCGGCGCGGTCTTCGACCTGCGCACCAACGCGCTGCGGCCGGCCGGTTGGACGTCGGCTGACGCGGCGGGGCTCGCGATCCTGCCCGGGCTCGTCCGGCCCGAGGAGATCGCGCGTGGCGTCATCGACCACGCCATCCGCGTCACCGTGCCTGCGACCGACGCGCGGTTCATCTGGCCGGCCCGCCACGAGGCCGGCGTCGCCGACGCGTCCCTCCCGCCGATGGGCCTTCGAGTTCGGCTCAAGGCGTCGGTCGAGATCGCGGGGTACCCGCGCGTCGACCGGATCATCCTCCGGGCGCTCAAGACCTACGGGATGATCGTCGCGGACAACGGCTCACCGTGGTACCTCTCCGGGGTCCCGAGCCGCGCGTGGAACAACGACCTGCTCCACGAGCTCGACGGGATCACAGGCTCGGACTTCCAGGTGGTCGACGAGTCGTGCCTCGAGGTCGCGCCGAGCTCGGCGCGCGCCGACCTCTCGCGGTGCCGCTGAGCGGGTCGCGGCCCGACACGCATCGGACGGTCCGCTGCGCTGCACGGTGACCGGGCCGCCCGCGCCAGCCCGCGCATCGCTGCGGCCCGGCGTGCAGCCCGCTCACACGTGTCGCGCCGCCTTGCGCCGGGCGAGGAGCCCCCGACCGTGCAGAAGCTGGCGATCGTCCGTGCCATGGACGCCTGCGATGAGCGGTGAGGCGCACAGGCCCACCGCGCCGACGACGAACGCCGCCGCGGCGAGCAGCCCCGCCACGACGCTGCCGGCGCCGCTCGGGAGCGACTCCCCGTAGAGCCACGCGCCCAGGCCGACCGAGACGAACGGGTTGATGAGGATGAGCGCGGACTGCGAGGCCGCGAACGGTCCGGCGTGGAAGGCGTTCTGCATCAGCAGGAACGACGCGAGCCCGATGACGCACAGCCCGTAGGTCTGCCATGTCGAGAGCACGTGTGCGAGACCCAGCGGCACCGCGTCGGTGAACGTCTTGGTCAGGGCCGCCGTCATCGCGAACCCGACGGACGCCGCAGCACCGAGCGCGAGCGCGCGCCACCACGCCGGTCCCCGGCGCGCGGCGGCGACCCCGGCCGCCATCGCGGCAACGGTGCACGCGATCGAGATCGCCCACGCCGCGCTCGTCGGGGCATGGCCCTGTTCGGACGGCGCGAGCACGACGAGAAACGTGCAGAGCCCGGCGAGGGTCAGGGCCGAGGCCGCCCAGTCCCGCGCGCGGACGTGGAACCCGTACCACCCCCACAGGATCAGCACGACGAAGAGCAGCTCGGTCGTGAGCAGCGGCTGGACGATGTCGAGCGTCCCGCTGTGCAGCGCGAGCGCCTGGAACAGGAACCCGAACCCCATGGCGCCGAACCCGAGGAGCCAGACCGGGCGGCGGAGCATGTGCGCGACGAGCCCGACGGTCATGGCGGACTCGCGCGGGGCGTCCTCGACGCCGAGGCGCTGCAAGAAGCTCGCGAGCGCGTTGGCGAGGGCGGCCGCGACCGCGAGGGCGACCGTCATCTGAGCCCACTGTGGTCGTCGGCGTACCGGCACCCGTGTGCCGGGACGCCCGTCACTCGGACGGGAGGCCGATCGGGTTGAGGGGCGGGACGACACCCGATGCCGCGATGGCATCGTGGAGCGGGGCGAGCAGCACCGTGAGCTCGCGACACCCCTCGTCGTCGAGCCGGGCCCACGGCGCGGCGGCTGCGTCGTCGGTGGCCGCCTCGACCTCCCGGCGGAGCGTCTGCCCCGCCTCGCTGAGGCGCCGGTCCTCGAGCAGGAGGCCCCGCTCGAGGAGCGACCGCTCCGCGTCCGTCCACTCCTCGTCGCTGAACCCGCGTGCCGGCTGCAGCACCGAGCGCGTGATGGCGCCGGTCCCGACGAGGGTCACGTGGGCCTCGAGGCCGCTCAGCTCGGCGCAGACGAGCGCGGCGACGTGGCCGTCGCCGCGGAACTCGCGGAGCGTCGTGATGCGCTGCCACATCGCCGCGACCGCGTCGTCGGGCGGGTCGAGCGACGCGTTCGCCATCGCGAGCGGGCGACCGTCGCAGCACAGCCCATCGAGGGCGCGCTCGAGCAGGTCGCTGGCGCGGCCCACGGCGCCGGGTGCGAGCCCGGCTGCGAGCGGGCGGAGCGCTCGGGCCACGCCGTCGGCGCGCGCGTGGAGCACGGTCTCGGGCGCGGCGAACGACCAGGCGTCCGGGATCGCCCGGTGCACGAGCCACGGGGCGAAGTTGTAGAAGGTGGCGGCCACGACCGGCGCCGACGCGGCGCCCATCGGTGCGGACCGGGCGGCGAAGTACCCCATCCAGTACCCACGCAGCCCCGTCGACCTGAGCGCCTCGGTCGCCTCCGGCGCGAAGTACGTCACCGCGTGGATCGGCTCGAGCGCCCGCCACATCGCACGCGGTACGCCCCGGTCCACCAGCCGAGTCTCGCCCGCACCTCCACCTGGCGTCGAGCGTCCGGTGGACGGCTGGGATCGTCCTTGCCACAGTGGGGCCCGTGACGGGCCGGACCATGCGCGCGTGGGCGGTCGGCACGCCGGGCCCGGTCGACGGCGGCCCGCTGGTCGGCGTCGAACGCCCGGTCCCGGTGCCCGGACCGAGCGAGCTCTTGGTCCGGGTCTCGACCTGCGGTGTCTGCCGGACCGACCTGCACCTGGCCGAGGGTGACCTCGCACCGCGCCGACCGCTGGTCGTCCCCGGCCACGAGGTCGTGGGCGTCGTCGAGGCGACCGGCGAGGGGTGCGACCGGTTCGGCGTCGGGGACCGCGTCGGGATCCCGTGGCTCGGCTCGACCTGCGGGACTTGCCGGTTCTGCATATCGGGACGCGAGAACCTGTGCGTCGCGCCGACCTTCACGGGGTGGGATCGCGACGGTGGGTACGCCGAGCTCGCGACGGTGCTCGAGGCGTACGCGTACGCCGTGCCGAGCGCGTTCGACGACGTCCGTGCGGCTCCGCTGCTCTGCGCCGGGATCATCGGGTACCGCGCGCTGCGGCGTGCCAACGTGCCACCGGGCGGCCGGCTCGGCATCTACGGGTTCGGCGGGTCGGCGCACCTGACCGCCCAGGTCGCGATCGCGGACGGCGCGCGCGTGCACGTCCTCACCCGGTCCGCCGCCGCGCGCGAGCTCGCGCTCTCGCTCGGTGCGGCGAGCGCCTCGGACGCGACCGACCCACCGCCGGAGCCGCTCGACGCGGCCATCCTGTTCGCCCCGGTCGGGACGCTCGTCCCGGTCGCGCTCCGTGCGCTCGAGCGCGGCGGGACGCTCGCGATCGCCGGGATCCACCTGAGCCAGGTGCCGCCGCTCGAGTACGCCACGCACCTCTTCGAGGAGCGCACGGTGACGAGCGTGACCGCCAACACCCGCTCGGACGGGGAGGCGTTCCTCGCGAGGGCCGCGGCGATCCCGATCGCCGTCGAGGCGGCGCCCTACCCGCTTGACGACGCGCCGGTCGCGCTCGCCGATCTCGCTCACGACCGGGTGCAGGGGGCAGCGGTGCTCGTCGCGTGAGCCGCTAGGCGCGCGGCGTCGCGAGCCCCTCGAGGAGCCCGCGGTGCGCGAGGAGCGATCCGCCCGGGCGTCGCGGGTCCTTGGCGGCGTCGTCCCAGGTGCGGAGCCGCACCGCCGCCTCGAACGCGCGGTGCGCCTCGAACCTGGTCGCCGCGGCTGGACCGAGGGGGCCGCCCTGGGCGACGAGCGTCGCGCGCGACGTCGCGGAGAGCGCGGACAGGTACCCAGGGTCCGTGGCGCACCGCCACCGCTTGGCGGTCACGTGCAGCGCGACCGGAGCGGTCACGGTCGAGCCGAAGAGCGCGCCGAGCGCCCGCGCCCCGAGCGCCTCGTGCCGGTCGTCGTCGACGTCGTCGCGCCACGAGGCAAGGCGCGGCGGTGCGAGGAGGTGCCCGACGTCGTGCAGGAGGGCCGCGGCGACGAGCGCGTCGTCGGCCCCGTCCTCGCTCGCGAGCGCCGCGCACTGCAGCGCGTGCGCGCGCTGGCAGACGGCCTCCCCGTACGGCTCGTCGCCCCGTCGCTCGTAGAGCTCGAGCAGCGCTGCGACGGTCGTCGGCCAGACATCGGTCACGCGGGCCGCCCCTCGAAGTCCCCGATCAGCGAGAGCGCGACGCGATCGGTCGTCCCTGACGAGGCGAGGCGCCGGCGCCGCTCTTCGTAGTACGCGTCGCGAAGGTCGCCCTCGGACGCGCCGTTGTACGTGGGGTAGAGGGCGCGTCGGTCGCACGTCGACCGGTTCGGCCCGCTTCGGTGCGGGGCGAGCGCGTCGAAGAAGAGCGTCTCCCCGGCGGCGAGCTCGAGCGGCACCCATGTGAGCGTCGCCGCGACGGCGGGGTCGATGCACCCGCGATCGTCCTGGGGGAGAAGGCGGTCGTGACGGCCGGTCACGACCTCGAGGCAGCCGTTCTCGGTCGTCGCGTCGTCGACGGCCACCATCACCGAGAGCACGGCGTCGACGTAGGGGTACGCCGGCTTGTCCTGGTGGGGCGAGAACCCCGCACCGCCGGCTGCCTTGTAGTTGATCTTCTCCTTGTAGAGCAGGGCAGGCTCGCCGAGGAGCTGTCCGGCGACGTCGGGGATCGCGCCGCCCCGGAGGAGCGCGCGGAGGGCCGGGCTGAACGGCGTGAAGTTCTCGGTGCGCGCGAGGCGACGCCCGCCGTCGGTCAGCTCGTAGTGGTGCTCCCATGGCCCGTCGTCCGGCCACGCCGCCACCCGCGCCACCTCCCCCTGGAGCTCGGCCACCGACCAGGGGAGGAGCCCGGTGACGACCAGCCACCCGTCGGTGCGGAACCGCGCGACCTGGGCGTCGTCAAGGTGGGGGGCGGTCACGTCGCCCATCGTACGAGGGGCGGTCTCGGGTGCTCGAGATCAGATCGCCTTGACCATCTCGATCATGTCCCGCGGGCGAGCGGGTCAGCCGGCGGGAGGGTAGGTCACCTGAACGGGCGCGGTGTCAGGGTAGAGCTCGACCCACGTCCGTCCCGGCGCGAGCGGGATGACCCGGTGCGCCGAGTCGTAGAAGATCGTCGGGCTCGTGAGCGAGCCCTTGGACCAGGTGCCGACGATCATCCGGCCGTTGCGGAAGACGTACGCCTTGCCGGAGCTGTTCGCGAGCTTCGCGAGCACCTCGTGGCCGCCCTGGAAGTTCTCGAGCCACGACCCGAACGAGAGGTGGGCGACCTGGACGACGACGTTCTGCGCCTGGTTCTGGACCCCGCTCTGCAGCAGGTCGGGCTGGATCACGGGCGTGGAGGTGAGCGAGTTGTCATAGAAGCGCAGCCACGTCCCGGTCGACCTGTCCCAGCGCCAGTAGATGTTGGAGGTCGTCGACCAGTCGAGGTGGACCTGGCTCACCGGCCGCCCCCCGATCGGCCTCCTCGAGTAGGTGAAGATCGGCATGGGCACGGCCCGGTCTGTCGGGTAGGTCGCCCAGATCTTCTTCGTCGTCGTGAAGTCGTCGTAGGGCGGGTAGCGGCCGGCCGGGTTGATCTCCGTGCTCGGGTGCGTCCCGAGGTCCGCGTCGACGAGCGTCGAGCGGTCGATGTTCGCGATGACCGGCGCGATGCCGCCCACGTGCACGAGCAGCGGGTGGTTGAGCTCGGAGAGCAGCCCGATGTCGAGCAGGCGAGCCGAGCGGATGTCGCCCACCAGCGAGGCGCCGCGGCACTGGAACACCGCTGCGTATCGGGTGATGCTGCCCTCGACCTGCTCCTCGAAGATCACGTCGGCGACGTTGAGGCCGCTCTGGGGCCGCGCGTACGGCGGGGAGATCGGGAGCGGGCCGTACGAGTAGTTGTCGACCTTCATGGCGATCGCCGGGCGCTGCGGCACCTTGCCGCCAGGCGCCGGGGTGCCGGTGAGCGGGCAGAGCGCGGCTCCGGGCTGACCAGGTGGGGGCGTGCTCGCGGGGGTGGAGGTGCACGCCGCCAGCAGGGCCGCCGAGGTCACCGCCAGGGCCGCGAGCGCCCCGACGCGCCGGGTCGAGCTCCGTGGTGACACCGCCGGGGATAGTAAGCGCGGCGCCGCGCGCGTCGGTCGACCCTACTGACGTGACATCAGCGCGCGCGCCGTCGCGGCCGCCGCGTCCGTCGGGTGCGGCGAGACGAGCTGGACGTCGAGGCGCTCGAGCAGCCCCGCGAACGGGAACGGGGCGCGGTAGCGGTCGCTCACCGCCGAGCCGTGGTCGAGGCCGACCGACGCCCCGACGCTCGAGATCACGCGCATGACGAGCGGGATCGCCACCTCGCCGCACGGCTCCCCCCCGACGGCGAGCGTCGCGACCCCCTCGCCGCCCGTGCGCCGGAACCGGACGCCCAC
>Ga0318495_10000335_pt1 | contig 13948 bp, 14 predicted proteins | sample GRESIP108b1f25_FD_203752 | JGI IMG/M metagenome (GOLD analysis project Ga0318495, IMG submission 203752) | Tropical soil microbial communities from Luquillo Experimental Forest, Puerto Rico - GRE.SIPMG.108b1f25 | ecosystem: Environmental > Terrestrial > Soil > Tropical forest > Bulk soil...
AAAGCAGCTTGAGGAGCGTGGGTTGGTCGAGGCTGACGAACTGGCCGCGGGCCAGTCCCTGCACCCGCCGCTTGAGTTGCCCCGCGTCCTGCATGCGCGTGATGTGCCGACGGTGCTGGCCCGCGGTGCGCCCACCGCGCGGCTCACTACACAAGGGCCGCGGTTCGCCGTCGGTCAGCATGTGCGCACGATTGCGGGGACCCCACCGCACCACACGCGGCTGCCACGGTATGCGCAGGGTAAGCCGGCGGTGATTGAACGTATGCACGGAATGCATGTCTTCGCGGACGCGAATGCCAGTGGTCAAGGCGAACAGCCGCAGTGGCTGTATACCGTGGTGTTCCGCGGCACCCAGCTGTGGCCGGACGCCGAGCCGGGCGTGATGGTGTCTGTCGACGCATGGGAACCGTACTTGGAAGCGGCATGAATCAGCCCACATGGGTTCCGAGGGCCGCAGCAGGCGAGGAGCCGGTATTCGCAGAGCCCTGGGAGGCAAGGGCTTTCGCGATAGTAGTTTCACTGCACGAGCGCGGGCTGTACACCTGGGCCGAGTGGGCCGACGCACTGGGCACCCGAATCAACGCGGCACAGGCGCCTGGTGACCCCGACATCGGTGACACCTATTACCACCACTGGCTTGGTGCACTCGAAGACCTGTTGGCGCGCAAAGGCATCGGTTCGCCGGATGAGACCGCGCGCTGGCGCCATGCGTGGCAGCACGCGGCCAACCGCACACCGCATGGCAAGCCGATCGAACTACAGGCCGACGACTTTGACCCGCGTCGCCCGCGCCTGCCCGGCGAGCAAAACTAGACGGCGCGCTTGAGCTCGTCGACCATGTTGAGCTGCTCCCACGGCAGATCGATGTCCGTGCGGCCGAAGTGCCCGTAGGCGGCGGTCTGCGCGTAGATCGGGCGCAGCAGGTCCAGGTCGCGGATGATCGCACCGGGCCGCAGGTCGAACACCTCGGGAATGACCTTCTCGATCTTGACCGGGTCGACCGCCTCGGTGCCGAAGGTCTCGATGAACAGGCCGACGGGGGCGGCCTTGCCGATGGCGTAGGCCACCTGCACCTCCACCCGCTCCGCCAGGCCGGCGGCAACGATGTTCTTTGCCACCCAGCGCATCGCGTACGCCGCTGACCGGTCCACCTTGGACGGATCCTTGCCGGAGAAGGCTCCGCCGCCGTGCCGGGCCCAGCCGCCGTACGTGTCGACGATGATCTTGCGGCCGGTCAACCCGGCGTCGCCCATGGGCCCGCCCAGGACGAACTTGCCAGTCGGGTTGATCAGCAACCGCGTCGACGAGGTGTCCAGCGTGCCGTGCGCCAGGTCGTCCAGCACGGTGTTGAGCACCTTTTCCCGGATGTCGGGCGTGAGTGTTTTGTCCAGGTCGATGTCGGCCGCGTGCTGGGTGGAGATCACCACGGTGTCCAGCCGGACGGGAACGTTGTCCTCGTAGGCGATGGTGACCTGGGTCTTGCCGTCGGGACGCAGGTAGGGCAGCACGCCGTTTTTGCGAACCTCGGTCAGCCGCCGCGACAGGCGATGGGCCAGCGCTATGGGTAGCGGCATCAGTTCCGGGGTGTCGTTGATCGCGTAGCCCCGTCGAAGCCCTTGTCCGACGAGTCGTAGCCGATCTCGAGGATGCGCTTGCGGACCGTGTTGGGGATGTCGGCGAACGCCTCCTTGGCCGTCGTCGTCACCTCGCCCACCACGTGTACCTGCCCGGTGGTCACCAGCGTCTCGACCGCGACACGCGAGCGGGGGTCCTGGGCTATAAGCGCGTCGAGGACCGAGTCGCTGATGGCGTCACAGATCTTGTCGGGGTGCCCCTCGGTCACCGACTCACTGGTAAACAGACGACCCTTTTCGCTCACAATCCCAATCCTTCCGATAATTAGCTTGCCGAATTATATCTTCTGCATGGGGCCTCCCGGCACCCGTCGGGGTGCCATTCAGAAGCAGACCCCGCTACGCGCCGTCCCCGTGCAGAAACGTGACGATCGCATCCACGATACGGCTCGCCATCAGCGTCTTGGAGCCGTGCTGCAGCGCCGACTCGGTGCCGTCGGATGCCAGCAGCCAGCCGTCGTTGCTGTCCACCTCGAATGCCCTGTTGTCGCCGACGGCGTTGACCACCAACAGGTCACACCCCTTGCGCCGCAGCTTTTCCCGGGCATGAAACAGCACGTCGCCGTTGGCGTCGCCGGTCTCGGCGGCGAAGCCCACGATGGCCCGCATGTTGGGCAGCTGCCCGTGCGCTCGCGCCCGCACCGCGCCGGCCAGCACGTCGTCGTTGCGCACCAATTTGACCGGCGGCGGCTCGTCCTGGTCGTCTGGGCCCTTCTTGATCTTGGCGGCGGCCACCTGCGCGGGCCGGAAGTCCGCCACTGCCGCCGCCATCACCAGCACGTCCGCGTCGGGAGCGTGCTTGGACACCGCCTCGCCCAGTTGTTGCGCCGAGCTGACGTGCACCACGTTGACACCGGCGGGATCGATCAGGCCGGCGGTGTGCCCCGCGATCAACGTGACCTCGGCGCCGCGTTGGGCGGCGACCCGCGCCACCGCATAGCCCTGCTTGCCCGAGCTGCGGTTGCCGACGAAACGCACCGGATCGATCGGCTCACGGGTGCCGCCGGCGGTCACCAGGAGCCGCCAGCCGGCGAGGTCGTAGGGCAGCGCGTCGTGGCGGTCCAGGAGCAGGTGGGCGAGGGTGGTGATCTCCTCGGCCTCCGGCAGCCTGCCCGCCCCGCTGTCGGTGCCGGTGAGCCGCCCGGATGCGGGTTCGAGCACCACCGCGCCGCGCCGACGCAGCGTGGCCACGTTCTCGACGGTGGCCGGATGCAACCACATCTCGGTGTGCATGGCCGGCGCGAACAACAGCGGACATCGCGCCGTAAGCAGCGTTGCGGTCAGCAGATCGTCGGCCCGGCCATGCACCGCCCGGGCCAGCAGGTCGGCGGTGGCCGGCGCCACCAGGACCAGGTCGGCCTGCTTGCCGATCTGGACATGGGGCACCTCGGGCACGTCGTCGAAGACGCCGGTGCGCACCGGCTGGCCCGAAAGCGCCTCAAAGGTGGCGGCCCCGACGAAGCGCAGGGCGGATTCGGTGGGGATGACACGGACCTCGTGGCCGGCCTCGGCGAGCTGTCGAACGACGGTGCACGCCTTGTAGGCGGCGATGCCCCCGGAGACGCCGACGACGATCCGCTTGCGGTCCACAGCGCGCCCGGCCCTGCCCTGTTACTCGCCCTCGGTGTGTTCGAGCAGGTCGGCGTGGATCTCGCGCAACGCGATCGACAGTGGCTTCTCCTGCAGCCCGGGCTCGACCAGCGGACCGACGTATTCGAGGATGCCCTCGCCGAGCTGGTTGTAGTAGTCGTTGATCTGGCGGGCCCGCTTGGCCGCGTAGATCACCAGGGCGTACTTGCTGGAGACGCGGTCCAGCAGCTCGTCGATGGGCGGGTTGGTGATGCCCAGCGGGGTGTCGTAGGCGCCCTGTCCGCCTGCCGATGGATCGAACTGGTCCACGGCGGTCAGCGACGCGTCGGACTGGGGGGTACTCACGTAAGTCAATCTCCTGGTGGATTAGAGCCGTCCAAAACGGCTGGAAACTCGGTGCTGGCATCTGGTCTGGCCGGACGGTTCATGCCGGGCCCGGCGCAGTTCCCACCAGCAAGGATACCAATTCCGCGCACGCAGACTCCAATCGACTGTTGACCACCACCTCGTCGAAGTCGTCTTGGGCTGCCATTTCGACGCGGGCGGTGTCGAGGCGGCGCCGTATCACCTCGGGCGTCTCGGTGCCGCGGCCGACCAGTCTGGCCTCCAGGTCCTCCCAGCTGGGCGGCGCCAGGAACACGGTGACGGCCTCGGGCATGGCCTTCTTGACCGCCCTCGCCCCCGCCAGGTCGACCTCGATGAGCACCGGAAGTCCGGAAGCGGTGGCGTCCCGCACCGGTTCCGCCAGCGTGCCGGATCGGTGCAGGCCGCCATGGATCTCGGCCCACTCCAGCAGCTCGCCCTCGTCGATCAGTTGCCGGAAACGGGCGGGGGTGACGAAGTGGTAGTCGACGCCGTCGACCTCGCCGGGCCGCGCCGCCCGGGTCGTGGCCGAGACGCTGAAATGCAGGTTGGGAATCCGCTCGCGCAGACACCGCACCACCGTTGACTTGCCGACCGCGGAGGGACCGGACAGCACGACCACACGTCCCTTGCCCGTTGGCCCGGGACGTGCCCCGTGCGCGACGTCCGGTCCCCCGCCGGCGCTCACTGGCGCTCCTGCGTCGGTCCCCCCACAGGCCGTCCGGCCTGCATCGTCGGGCGGGCTAGGAGCCGAACTTTTCCAGCAGGGCCTTGCGCTGCCGGTCACCGAGGCCGCGCAGGCGGCGGGTCGGTGCGATTTCCAGCTCGGTCATGATTTCCTGCGCCTTGACCTTGCCTACCTTCGGCAATGCCTCGAGCAGCGCAGACACCTTCATCTTGCCAAGGACTTCGTTGGTTTCGGCATCCTTGAGCACCTGGGTGAGGTTGGTGCCACCACGCTTGAGCCGGTCCTTGAGTTCTGCTCGTGCTCGACGTGCGGCAGCCGCTTTCTCCAAAGCGGCCGCGCGCTGCTCGTCGGTCAACTGGGGAAGGGCCACGATTCCTCCGTATCTGATCACTTGTCTATGCCGGGTACTTCTGCCAGCGCAGACGACCGTACTCAGGCTTCCTGACGAAATCTAACCCGCCCCCCTGGTTAATGGCGCAAATGACCAGCATGTTCCCGGCGTGTGCGCCCCGCAAGTCGTCCGCGCGGCATCGCCGACACCGGCCCGACGCGGTGCCGTGGCCGCCGCGGCGGCGGCCCCGGCCGTGCCGAAAATAGTGCTTCTACCTGCGGTTTCCAGCTCAAGCGTGCCCGCGTGGGTCGGTGGGGGCGGCCGCTGGGGGCGCCGGCAACGGGTAGCCACAAGCGGGGTGCCGGGAGTCACGGATTTTGTCGGGGCGTGTCGCGCGTGTCGCGCCCGGAGCCGATCGGCAGGTCAACGCCCCGGCCCGGCCTGCGCGGAGGGCTTTGCGTGTGCACTGGGGGCGAAGAATCGGTGAAATCCGCGCCCTGGACGCACGGCCAAAGCCCAGAGCTCACACCCTGAGCCGGGGCCTAGAGGGCGGACAGATACGCGACGGCGTCCAGCATGCGTTCGCCCGCCGCGCGCAGGTCCGATATGTCCGGCCCGGCCCGGAGCACCTCGCGCGCCACGGCGGGCAGCAGCTGGCCCGGCGGCGCCCCGCCCAGGCCGCCGAGCTGCTCGGGCCGCCCGCCCTGCACCCCGAGGCCGGGCACCAGCACCGGTCCGCCCAGCTCGCTGAGATCCGGCACCTCAAAGGCCGTCGCGCCCACGACCACGCCTACGTATCCCGGGTATCCCGGCTCGGATCCGGTGGCGGACCGGTTGACCACCGCGGCCTGATCGACGATCAGCTGGGACACGGCGCGGCCGTCGAAGATGGCGCGCTGCACGGTTGCACCCTCCGGGTTGGAGGTTGCCGCGAGCACGAACACCCCCCGGTCGGACGCGGCGGCGGCTTCCAGCAGCGGCCGCAACGAGCCGAACCCCAGGTACGGCGAGGCTGTCACGGCGTCGGCGGCCAACGGCGAATCGCCCGCCCAGGCGGCGGCATAGGCCGCCATCGTCGACCCGATGTCCCCCCGCTTGGCGTCGGCCAGCACCAGCACCCCAACCGAACGCAGCGCGGCGATGGTGCGTTCCAGCACCGCGAACCCGGCGGCGCCATAGGCCTCGAAGAAGGCCACCTGGGGTTTGACGACCGCGAAACCGGAGAACGCCTCCACGCAGACGTCGCAGAACGCCGCCAGCCCATCCGCGGTGGCCGGCAGGTCCCAGGCGCGCAGCAGTTCGGGGTGTGGGTCGATGCCCAGGCACAACGGCCCGCGACTCAGCTTCGCCTCGGCCAGTCGCGCGCCGAACCCGGTCATCGGGCTTCCTCGTCCGTCACGCCGCCCGTACCAATCGCGCTGTGCAGCTCCTGCAGCGACCGCACGCCGATGTCGCCGCGGATCCCCGCTTCGATGCCCTGCACGGCGGCGGATGCGCCCTGCACCGTCGTGACGCACGGGATGTTGACCGAGACCGCCGCCGAGCGGATCTCGTAGCCGTCGATGCGCGGACCGGAGTTCCCGAAGGGCGTGTTGATCACCATGTCGACCTCGCCGGCCTTGATCGCGTCGACCGCCGACACCGCGGGCCGGCCCGGCTGCGGCTCCTCAAAATGCTTGCGAACTTCGTCACAGGGAATTCCGTTGCGGCGCAGCATCTCCGCGGTGCCCTCGGTGGCCAGCACGCGGAAACCCAGGTCGGCAAGGCGCTTAACGGGAAACACCAGAGAGCGCTTGTCCCGGTTGGCGATGGACACGAATACCGTGCCCTCCGCCGGCAACGATCCGTAGGCGGCGGTTTGGCTCTTGGCGAAGGCGCTGCCGAAGTCGCGGTCGATCCCCATCACCTCGCCGGTCGATTTCATCTCCGGGCCAAGCAGTGAATCGATGGCGGCGCCGTCGGCGCGGCGGAAGCGGTGGAACGGCAGCACGGCCTCCTTGACCGCGACCGGGGCGGACTGGGCCGCGTGGGCGCCGTCCCCGGAAGCCGCGAGCATTCCTTCGTCACGAAGCTCGGAAATGCTGGCGCCCAACATGATCCGCGCGCACGCCTTGGCCAGGGGGATCGCCGTGGCCTTGGAGACGAACGGTACCGTGCGGCTGGCGCGCGGGTTGGCCTCCAGGACGTAGAGCACGTCGTCTTTGAGCGCGTACTGCACATTGAGCAGCCCGATCACGCCGATGCCGTGCGCGATGGCCTCCGTGGCGCGGCGCACCTTCTCGATGTCGCTGCGGCCGAGCGTGACCGGCGGCAGCGCGCAGGCGGAGTCGCCGGAGTGGATACCGGCCTCCTCGATGTGCTCCATGATGCCGCCGATGTAGACCTCGGCGCCGTCGCACAGCGCGTCGACGTCGATTTCCACCGCGTCCTCGAGGAAGCGGTCGACGAGCACCGGGTGCTCGGGCGAGAGCGCGGTGGCGCGGGTGATGTAGCCCTTCAGCGTCTCCTCGTCGTAGACGATCTCCATGCCGCGGCCCCCCAGCACATACGACGGCCGCACCAGCACCGGATAACCGATCTCTTCGGCGATCCGGCGGGCCTGGGCGAAAGTCGTTGCGGTGCCGTAGCGCGGGGCCGGCAAGCCGGCGGCGCCCAGCACGTCGCCGAAGGCGCCACGGTCTTCGGCCAGGTCGATGGCTTCCGGCGGTGTGCCCACGATCGGAACGCCGGCGTCGAAGAGCCGTTGCGCCAGCCCCAGCGGGGTCTGGCCGCCGAGTTGCACGATCACGCCGATCACACCGGGACCGCCGATTCCCGACTGCGTTTCGGCGTGGAACACCTCCAGGACGTCCTCGAACGTCAGCGGCTCGAAGTAGAGCCGGTCGGCTGTGTCGTAGTCGGTGGACACGGTCTCCGGGTTGCAGTTGACCATCACGGTCTCAAAACCCGCTTGCGACAACGTCGTTGCCGCGTGCACGCAGCTGTAGTCGAATTCGATGCCCTGGCCGATCCGGTTCGGTCCCGATCCCAGGATCAGCACCTTGGGCCTCTCGGTCTGGGGCGCCACCTCCGTCTCGGTGGCCGGGTCCAGTTCATAGCTGCTGTAGTGGTAGGGCGTCTTGGCCTCGAACTCGGCGGCGCAGGTGTCCACCGTCTTGTACACCGGGTGGATGCCCAGTCGCTCGCGCAACGACCGCACCCCGTTCTCGCCGGCCAATTCCGGTCGTAGCGCCGCGATCTGGCGATCGGACAACCCGTTGTGCTTGGCCTGCCGCAGCAGGTCGGCGTCGAGCACCGGGGCGGCGACCAGTTCGCCACGCAGCTTAACCAGCTCGCCGATCTGCGCGACGAACCACGGGTCGACGCCGCAGGCCTGCGCCACCTTTTCGATGGAAGCACCCAGCCGCAGCGCGAGTTCGATGTCGTAGAGCCGGCCCTCGGTCGGGGTCTGCAGCCGGTGCAGCACCTCTTCGACATCGCCCGCCGGGTCTGGCTTGGTCCAGAAGCCGGCGCGGTCGGTCTCCAGGGACCGCATCACCTTGCCGAGCGCCTCGACGAAGTTGCGGCCCAACGACATCGCCTCCCCGACGGACTTCATCGTGGTGGTCAAGGTGGGATCGGCGCCGGGGAATTTCTCGAACGCGAACCGCGGCGCCTTGACCACGACATAGTCCAGCGTGGGCTCGAAGCAGGCGGGCGTTTCCTTGGTGATGTCGTTGAGGATCTCGTCGAGGGTGTAACCGATCGCCAGCTTGGCGGCGATCTTGGCGATCGGGAACCCGGTGGCCTTGGAAGCCAGGGCGCTCGAGCGTGACACCCGCGGGTTCATCTCGACGACGATCAGCCGGCCGTCGCTCGGGTTGACCGCGAACTGGATGTTGCAGCCGCCGGTGTCCACGCCGACCTCGCGCAGGATCGCGATGGCCAGGTCGCGCATCCGCTGGTACTCCCGGTCGGTCAGCGTCATGGCCGGCGCGACGGTGACCGAGTCGCCGGTGTGCACACCCATCGGGTCGACGTTCTCGATAGAGCAGACCACCACCACGTTGTCATGGCCGTCGCGCATCAGCTCGAGTTCGAATTCCTTCCAGCCGTAGATCGATTCCTCGATGAGCACATTGGCGCTGGGCGAGGCGGCCAGCCCGGCGCCGGCCATCCGGTCGACCTGGTCGGCGGAGTGCGCCATTCCGGAGCCCAGCCCGCCCATGGTGAAGCTCGGCCGCACGACCACCGGCAGGCCGACTTCCGCGACCGTCTCGCGGACCTCGTCCATAGTGAAACACACTCGGCTGCGGGCGGATTCACCGCCGACCTTGGCGACGATGTCCTTGAACCGCTGCCGGTCCTCGCCCCGCTGGATGGCATCGAAATCGGCGCCGATGAGCTCAACACCGTAGCGCTCGAGCACGCCGTTCTCGTACAGCGCGACCGCGGTGTTGAGCGCGGTCTGCCCGCCCAGCGTGGCCAGCAGAGCGTCGATCCTGTTGCCCCGCTCGGCCTGCTGGGCGATCACCCGCTCAACGAACGTCGGGGTGATCGGTTCGACGTAGGTGAAGTCGGCGTACTCCGGATCGGTCATGATGGTGGCCGGGTTGGAGTTGACCAGGCTGACCCGCAGTCCCTCGCCGCGCAGCACCCGGCAGGCCTGGGTGCCGGAGTAGTCGAATTCGCACGCCTGCCCGATCACGATCGGCCCCGAGCCGATCACCAGCACGTGGCGCAAGTCAGTGCGACGCGGCACTAGCGTGACCCTCCGTTGTTCCGGGAAGCCATCAGGTCGACGAATTGGTCGAAAAGGTACTCCGCGTCGTGTGGACCGGCGGCGGCCTCGGGATGGTACTGCACCGAAAATGCCTTGCCGTCAACGAGTTTGACGCCTTCCACCACTCCGTCGTTGGCGCAGGTGTGGCTGACGATCGCGCGGCCGAACGGCGTGTCGAAGGACTGGCCCGCCTCGCCCTCCAGCGCGAAGCCGTGGTTCTGCGCGGTCACCGCGACCCGCCCGGTGGCATGGTCGATGACCGGGACGTTGATCCCGCGGTGACCGAAGACCATCTTGTACGTGGACAGGCCCAACGCCCGACCAAGGATCTGGTTGCCGAAACAGATGCCGAACAACGGGATTCCGGCGCCCAGCACCTCACGGGTGAGCGCGACGACGTGGTCGGCGGTGGCGGGATCGCCGGGGCCGTTGGATAGGAACACCCCGTTCGGCCTGATTTCGGTGATCTGCTCAAACGTCGCCGAGGCCGGCAACACATGGCTGCGGATGCCGCGCCGGGCGAAATTGCGGGGCGTGTTGGTCTTGATCCCCAGGTCCAGCGCGGCCACCGTAAAACGCCGTGTCCCTTCCGGTTCCACCACATAGGCACCTTCGGTGCTGACCTCGCCGGCGAGGTCGGCACCCAGCATCGACCGCTGGGCCCGCACCCGTTCAACCAGCTCGGCCGGGTCGGCAAGCGACGCACCCGAGAACACCCCCGCCTTCATCGAGCCGCGGCTGCGTAGGTGCCGCACCACCGCGCGGGTGTCGATGCCGGCGATCCCGACGATGTGCTGGCGGATCAGCTCGTCCTCGAGCGTGCCGGTGGCGCGCCAGTTGGATGCGCGCGGCGACGGATCCCGCACCGCGTAACCGGCAACCCAGATCTTGTCGCCGCGGCTCTCCGCGTCCTCACCGTTCCAGCCGGTGTTGCCGATCTGCGGCGCGGTGGCCACCACGATCTGCCGGTGGTAACTGGGGTCGGTCAGCGTCTCCTGATAGCCGGACATGCCCGTGGAAAACACGGCCTCCCCGAGTGCCTGCCCGACCTTGCCGAACGGTGTCCCGGTGAAGACACGGCCGTCCTCGAGTACCAGTAGGGCTTTGCTCACGCGACATCCTCTTTCCGGCGACCCGGCCGGTCACCCAGCCAGGCGGCGTATTCGTCGCGGTGGTTAGCGCGGAACCCGGTGTCGATCTCGACCTCCGACGGCAGACGCCACCGGATGGCCAGGACCCCGATGCGGGCCACGACCTTACCCGCGATGCCGCGCTCCATGCGAATGGCCGTGATCGACTCCTGCGGAATCCAAATGGGGTTGGCGCGGATGCGTTCCAACAGGATCCCCTCGGGATAGCGGGTCAGCACCGCCTTGCTGCGGTAACCCAAATCGCCGGCCGTGATCCGGTCGTTCCACGCCGGCGCCATCGTGCAGCCGCAATAGAGGCCGCGGGTGATGGTGGTCGCCGTGCCCACCTGGCCGGGCAGGTCGGGCAGTTCGCCGAGCAGTTCCTGCTGCCGCTCGGCACGACGCCGCCAGCCGCGCATCATCAGCTGGATCACCACCGCGATCACCACCACCAGCACGGCCGCGAAGATCAGCGACCCCACCAGCGTGCCTGAGTTCATGCCGGGCTCTTCCCGTCCCGCGCGGTGAGCTTCCCCCGCAGCAGGGTCGCGGTCACGGTGGCGGGCAAGGTCATCGACTCGTATGGCGTGTTGGCCGACCTGCTGGCCAGGTCCGAACCGGCGACCGTCCAGGTGGCGTCCGGGTCCACCACGGTCAGGTTGGCGGGCTCGCCCACCTCCAGCGGGCGCCCGTGATCGGGCAAGCCCGCGATGCGCGCCGGATTTTCACTCATCACCCTCGCGACGTCGCGCCACGTCAACAGTCCGGGCGCCACCATCGTCTGCACCACCACCGACAGCGCCGTCTGCAAGCCCAGCATGCCGGGCCGCGCCGCCGAGAACTCGACGCATTTCTCGTGCTCGGCGTGCGGGGCGTGGTCGGTGGCCACACAGTCGATTACCCCGTCGGCCAGCGCTTGACGCAGCGCGGCCGCGTCGGCGGCCTCGCGCAGCGGCGGGTTGACCCGGTTCACCCCGTCGTAGCTCGCCAGCCTGCTGTCGTCGAGCAGGAGGTGATGCGGGGTGACCTCGGCCGTAATCGAAATTCCCTGTCCCTTGGCCCATTTCAAGATCTCGACGGTGCCCGCGGTGGAGGCGTGGCAGATGTGCACCCGCGCGCCGGCGTCCCGGGCCAGCAGCGCGTCGCGGGCGACGATCGATTCCTCGGCGGCCCGCGGCCACCCCGAGAGTCCCAGCCTGGCCGCGGTCGGCCCCTCGTGGGCGACGGCGCCGGCCGTCAGCCTGGGCTCCTCGGCATGCTGGGCGATCAGCACCCCCAGGCCGGTGGCGTACTCGAGCGCCCGGCGCATCACCTGCGGGTTGTGCACGCAGACGCCGTCGTCGGAGAACATCCGGACCTGCGCGACGCCGGCCGCCATCATGCCCATCTCGGTGAGCTCGGCCCCGGCCAGTCCGACGGTGACGGCGCCGACGGGGTGCACGTCGACCAGGCCGACCTGCTGGCCACGGTGCCAGACGTGGTCGGTGACCACTGGGCTGTCGGCGACCGGATTGGTGTTGGCCATCGCGAACACGGCCGTGTAGCCACCCAAAGCCGCTGCCGCCGAGCCGGTTTCGATATCCTCGGCGTATTCGCGGCCCGGCTCGCGCAGGTGCGTGTGTAGGTCGACCAGTCCGGGTAGCAGCACGTGATCGGTGGCGTCAATGACGTCCGCCGTATCGGGCATCGCGAGGCCCGGTCCGATGTCGGCGATCTGCGCGTCGTCGACCAGTACGTCGACGCGCTCCCCCTCGCCGTACAATCGGACCCCGCGCAGCAGCACGCTCATGCCGCACCCTGGCTTCCGGCCGATTCGGTGCCGACCAGCACGTGGAAAAGCACCGCCATCCGCACATGCACACCGTTGGAAACCTGTTGCAGCACAGCCGATTGCGATGAGTCCGCCACGGAAGACGAAATCTCCATGCCGCGGACCATCGGCCCCGGGTGCAACACCACCGCGTGGCCCGGCAGCATCACCTGGCGCCGCTCGGAAAGCCCGTACCGAACCGAATACTCGCGCACCGACGGGAAGAAGCCGCCGTTCATCCGCTCGGCCTGTACCCGCAGCATCAGCACCGCGTCGGCGGCGGGCAGCTCGGCGTCGAAGTCATACGATACGGTGACCGGCCAGCCTTCGACGCCGACCGGCAGCAACGTCGGCGGTGCAACCAGCACCACCTCGGCGCCCAGCGTGTCCAGCAGCATCACGTTTGAGCGGGCGACCCGGCTGTGCAGGATGTCGCCGACGATCACGATGCGGCGGCCTTCGATGCCGCCGAGCCGCTGGCGGATGGTCAGGGCGTCCAGCAGCGCCTGCGTCGGGTGCTCATGCGTGCCGTCCCCGGCGTTGATCACCGACGGGCCATCGTCTTTGGTGGCGGTCCACTCCGCGAGCAGGTGCGCGGCGCCCGACGCCGGGTGCCGGATGATCAGCGCGTCGGCACCGGCCGCGCGCAGCGTCAGTGCGGTGTCGCGCAGTGACTCGCCCTTGCCCACCGAAGATCCGGCCGCGCTGACGTTGATCACGTCGGCGCTCATCCACTTGCCGGCCACCTCGAACGACACCCGGGTGCGCGTGGAGTTCTCGTAGAACATCGTGACGACGGTGCGGCCGCGCAGCGTCGGCAGCTTCTTGATCTCGCGGCCCACCAGCGCCTGCGCGAACCGGTCGGCGTCGTCGAGGATGGCGGTGGCGTCGTCGCGGCTCAGGTCGCCGGCGGCCAGAAGATGGCGGGTCATCGCGAGATCACCACACCGTCGCGACCGTCGTGCTCGCTCAGTTGCACGTGCACGCTCTCGCTGCGCGAGGTCGGCACGTTCTTGCCGACGTAGTCGGCGCGCAGCGGCAGTTCGCGGTGGCCCCGGTCGACCAGCACCGCCAACTGCACCGCCCGCGGTCGGCCCACGTCGCGCAGCGCGTCCAGGGCGGAGCGCACCGAACGCCCGGAGTACAGCACGTCGTCGACGAGGATCACCAGCGCGTCGTCGATGCCGCCGGCCGGGATCGAGGTGGCCTCCAGCGGCCGCGGCGGCTTTTGCATCAGATCGTCGCGGTACAGGGTGATGTCGAGCGCACCGTGGGCGACCTCGACGCCGCTGTATTCGCCGATATTGGTGGCCAGGCGCTTGGCGAGGATCACGCCGCGGGTCGGGATTCCCAGCAGCACCACCCGTGGCGCATCGGCACCGTCCAGCGCGGTCTTCTCGATGATCTGATGCGCGATGCGGGAAATGGTGCGACCGACGTCGGCCGCCGACATCAATTCGCGGCCGGCCCCGGGGTCATCCGCGGCGCCCATGCGTGACTTGACCTCCTTCTCCGCCTCGCCGGACGGATCGTTAAAGGATGTCGACTGCCCGGCAGCCTAGCACTTCCGTTCTCCGGCGACGCAGCGCGGTCAACGTGTCGGTGCCCTCGGATAGCATCGCAAGTATGTTCGATCGGAG
>Ga0318495_10000356_pt1 | contig 13737 bp, 10 predicted proteins | sample GRESIP108b1f25_FD_203752 | JGI IMG/M metagenome (GOLD analysis project Ga0318495, IMG submission 203752) | Tropical soil microbial communities from Luquillo Experimental Forest, Puerto Rico - GRE.SIPMG.108b1f25 | ecosystem: Environmental > Terrestrial > Soil > Tropical forest > Bulk soil...
CCCACGGTCGGCGCGCCCCCCGGCCCGATGCTTGGCCCCCCGCCCAGCGCGGTACCGGCCGCTGGTCCGATACCACCTGGGCAGCCGCCCGGCCAGCAGCCCCGCGGTTACCCGGCCGGTACGCCCGGGCGGGCGCCCAGCGGTCCGGCGGACCAGGCGGCCAGGCAGTTCCCGGTGGCGCCGGCCCAGCCCGACGCCGTGGCAACCACGCCGTACATGCCGCAGCAGGGTCCATACAGCGGGCCGCAGCCCGCCGCGCAGCGCGCCCTCGTACCACAGCCGATGACGGTCGCGCTGGCCGACGCGGTGCAGGCGGCGCACGCGGAGGGCTTCAGCTTCGGCCAGGCCGTGGCGCGGGACGCGCCGACCCTCTGGCTGGAGGCGGTGCTGGCGCGCAAGCCCCGGATGCCGTCCGACATGGAAGCCAGGCTGCTGCAAGATTCCTCGCTGCCCATTGACTCGCTGTTGCACGACGAGGTGCGGCACGCCTTGCGGCGCGGTTTCTGGGAAGCACTGGAAAGAGTTCGCCATTGACCCGGCCTGCTATCAGCGCCCAACGGCTGGCCAGACACGTTGCTGGAGACTTCAGATGGGTACGTCCCTAACGTGGTCGTCCTGAGTGCCGAGGCGTTCGACGCGATCGAGTTCGAAGCCGCGTGCAGCGGTGAGCACCGGGCTGCGGCGGAAGAGATGGCCAGGCTTGCGGACACCGGCACACAGACCGCGGCGATGCCCCGGTCGGAGGCTTATATCCGGGCGGGCGAGCAATGGCTGCTCGCCGATGATCCGGCCGCGGCGGTGGATGATTTCATGCGCGCCATCGCCGACGGCGGCCCGGCCTCGGTGGACCCGCGGATCCCGCTGGCCCGCGCCCTTTTCCAGCTGGGTCGCAACGCGGAGGCGGAGGCCTACGTCGGTGAGCTCGGCGCCGAGACGCCCAGGGACGCGCGCATGTGCGACCTGCTGGCGGAGTTGCTGGTCGAGCAGTCCGACCTGGTAGGCGCGCTTGGCTGGGCGAACGCGGGGGTCGAGCTCTGCCTCGGCCGATCCCCGAGCCCGGTTGGTCAGGGGAACGAGGTGCTCCCGCTGGGCCTCGTCACGCATGTGCTGGGCGACGAGAACGAACTACGCCTGCTCCTGCGCCTGCGGTTCCGGATCCGCAACGATCTCGGCCTGCCCGAGGACGACTACGACCGGCTGCTCGACCGCCTGCGCTGACCGCACACCGGCAGGTAAAACGGCGGGCCCTGTGATGCAGGGCCCGCCGCCGCGTCGCCGTCGGTGGCAGCGGGCGGGAGCGCGCTCAGTTGCCGGTTGGCTCCGCGGGCTGCAGGCGCTCCGCCGTCACCGTGAGCGTGTCGGCGTCGGCATCCCGGTCCACCCGTACCACGTCGCCGTCCACGATCTCACCCGCGAGCAGTCCCCGGGCCAGCTGGTCACCGATGGCCGACTGAACCAGCCTGCGCAGCGGCCGCGCGCCGAAGACGGGGTCGAACCCGGTGAGCGCCAGCCACTCCCGCGCGGCCGGGGTCACGTTCAGCGTGAGCCGCCGCTCGCTCAGCCGCCGGGCCAGCGCGGCCACCTGCAGGTCCACGATCTCCGCGAGTTCCTCGGTGGTCAGCGGGTCGAACAGGATGATGTCGTCGAGCCGGTTCAGGAATTCCGGCTTGAACGTCGCCCGGACCACGGCCATCACGGTTTCCCGCTTGGTGGCCTCGTCGAGGGCCTGGTTCGCGATGTCCGAGGAGCCCAGGTTCGAGGTGAGGATCAGGATCGTGTTGCGGAAGTCCACGGTCCGGCCCTGCCCGTCGGTGAGCCTGCCGTCATCCAGCACCTGGAGCAGGATGTCGAAGACCTCCTGGTGGGCCTTTTCCACCTCGTCCAGCAAGATCACGCAGTACGGCCGGCGCCGGACGGCCTCGGTGAGCTGGCCGCCGGCCTCGTAGCCCACGTAGCCGGGCGGCGCACCCACGAGCCGGGCCACCGAGTGCTTCTCGCTGTACTCGCTCATGTCGATGCGGACCACGGCGCGCTCGTCGTCGAAGAGGAATTCGGCGAGCGCCTTGGCCAGTTCGGTCTTGCCGACCCCGGTGGGCCCGAGGAACAAGAACGAGCCGCTCGGCCGGTCCGGGTCGGAAATGCCCGCCCGGGACCTGCGCACCGCATCGGACACCGCCTGGACCGCCTGAGCCTGGCCGACCAGCCGCTTGCCCAGCTCGCTCTCCATCCGGAGCAGCTTGCCGGTCTCGCCTTCGAGCAGCCGGCCCGCCGGGATGCCGGTCCAGGAGGACACGACATCCGCCACGTCGTCAGGCCCGACCTCCTCCTTGACCATGGGGGCCGCCTCCCCGGCCGTGGCCGGCGTGCTCCCCTCCACGCGGGCCGCGGCCGTCGCCTGCTCCAGCTCGGCCTCCACGGTCTTGATCTCGCCGTTCTCCAGGCGCGCCCACTCTTCCAGGTTGCCGTCCCGCTGCGCGCGCTCGACCTGGACCCGCAGGTCATCGAGGCGCTTCTTCAGCTCGCCGACCCGGTTGAGGCCGGCCTTCTCCCGCTCCCAGCGGGCCAGCAGCGCGGTGAGCTGCTCCTGCCTGTCGGCTAGGTCGGCGCGGAGCCGCTCCAGCCGGTCCTTGCTGGCCGGGTCGGCTTCCCGCTCCAGCGCCATCTCCTGCATCTTCATCCGGTCCACGGTCCGCTGGAGCTCGTCGATCTCTACCGGGCGCGAGTCGATTTCCATGCGCAGCCGGGAGGCGGACTCGTCGACCAGGTCAATGGCCTTGTCCGGCAGGAAGCGGCCGGAGATGTACCGGTCGGACAGGGTCGCCGCCGCGACCAGCGCCGCATCGGAGATCTGCACCTGGTGGTGCGCCTCGTAGCGGCCCTTCAGGCCGCGCAGGATCGCAATCGTGTCCTCGGCCGACGGCTCACCGACGAAGACCTGCTGGAAGCGGCGCTCCAGCGCCGGGTCCTTCTCGATCCGCTGCCGGTACTCGTCCAGGGTGGTCGCGCCGACCATCCGCAGTTCGCCGCGGGCCAGCATCGGCTTGAGCATGTTGCCCGCGTCCATGGCGCCTTCGGCCGCGCCCGCGCCCACGACCGTGTGCAGCTCGTCGATGAACGTGATGACCTGGCCCTCGCTGGCCTTGATCTCGTTGAGCACCGCCTTGAGGCGCTCCTCGAACTCGCCGCGGTACTTCGCGCCCGCGACCATCGCGCCCAGGTCCAGCGCGACCAGGCGCTTGCCGCGCAGCGACTCGGGCACGTCACCCGCCACAATCCGCTGCGACAGGCCCTCGACGACGGCGGTCTTGCCGACCCCCGGCTCACCGATGAGGACTGGGTTGTTCTTGGTGCGGCGGGACAGGACCTGGATCACCCGCCGGATCTCGGAGTCCCGGCCGATGACCGGGTCAAGCTCGCCGTCGCGGGCCCGCTGGGTCAGGTCGATCCCGAACTTCTCCAGCGCCTGGTAGGTATCCTCCGGGTCCTCGGAGGTGACGCGGGCGCTGCCGCGCACCTTCTCGAACGCCTCAAGGAGCACCTCGGGCGTGGCGCCGTGCTTGCGCAACACGGTCGCTGCCTGACCGCCGTCCGCTGCGAGCCCCACTAGCAGGTGCTCGGTCGAGACGTATTCGTCGTGGAGCTCGCGCGCCCGCTTGGCCGCGGTGGCCAGCACGCTCAGCACCGGGCGTGCCATGTCCGGCGGACTGACCGTGGTCCCGGCGACCTTGGGCAACCGGGCGAGCTGGTCCTTGACCTCCGCGAGGATGGCGGCTGGATCCGCGTTCACCGCACGGAGCAGCGGTGCTGCCGTGCCGCCTTCCTGCTCGATCAGCGCCGCGAGCAGGTGCAGCGCCTCGACGTGGGGGTTACCTTCTGCGGTGGCCCGCCGGACCGCATCGGAGAGCGCCTGCTGGCTTCTGCGGGTGAGCTTGTCGTCCATCAGCTGCTTTCTTCAGTACGTGGGTCTTGCTGAACGCCCCCTGGCCGGTGCCCGGCTAGAGGTGTGCGGTGCCTGCCGCGCCGGGCTCGTCGGCCGGCGGTTCCGCGCTGGTCCCCGGGCGAGTCCCGCCCGGGCGGGACCCGGCGCTGACGTTCCGCACCGGGACCAGTTGGGCGCCGGCCGCGCGGTTGCGCACCAGGCCGGCCAGCCTTGCGGCGACCGCGCGGGTCGACTCCAGTTCCGCGCGAAGCTGGGCCATCTCCGCGGTCATCTCGGCGAGCAGACGGCGGGCCCGTTCCAGCTCGGCCCCGAGTTCGAGGATCTGCTTGATGCCGGACAGGTTGACGCCGTCCTCCTGGGACAGCCGCTGAACCTCGCGCAGGAGCACGACGTCGCGCAGCGAGTACCGCCGGCCGCGCCCAGCCGAGCGGCCGGGGGAGACCAGCCCGAGCCGGTCGTAGGCACGCAGGGTCTGCGGGTGCAGGCCGGACAGCTCGGCCGCCACCGAGATCACGTACACCGGGGTGTCGTCCGACACCTCAAACGGGTTCATGCTCATTCCTCACCGCCTCCCCGTCATGTCTGCCGTGCCCTTCGCAGGAGGTCGTCGCGCGGGTCCTCGCCGGCCGTCGCTTCACGGAAGGACTCAAGGGCCTGCCGCGCGGCGCCGTTCAGGTTCTGCGGCACCTGAACCGCCATCGTGGCCAGCAGGTCGCCGTTCGTCCCGTCCTTGCGCCGGGCTCCCTTGCCCCGCACCCGGAAGGTACGGCCGCTCGGCGTCCCGGCGGGGATCCGGACGCTCACCGGCACCCCGCGGAGCGACGGGACCTTGATCTCCGCCCCGAGCGCCGCTTCGGTGAAGGTGACCGGCACGGACACCGTGAGGTTGTCGCCGGAGCGGCCGAAGATCGGATGCGGCTTGACGTGTACCCGCACGTACAGGTCGCCCGCCGGTCCGCCGCGCTCACCCGGCGCGCCCTTGCCCCGGAGCCGGATCCGCTGCCCGTCTGCCACGCCCGCGGGGATGCGGGCCTGGATCGTCCGGCTGCTCATCGCGCGGCCACTGCCCGAACACGACGGGCAGGGGTCGTCGACGACCAGGCCGCGGCCCCGGCACTCCTTGCACGGCTCGGAGAACGCGAAGCTACCCAGGTTCCTGCTGGACTGGCCGGTGCCCTGGCAGGTGGGACACACCCGGGGGACCGTCCCCGACTTCGCCCCGGTGCCGTGGCACGTCGGGCACGCTCCCTCACCGGTCAGCCGCAGCGACACCGTGGTGCCGTCGATCGCGTCGTTGAACGACAGCGTGGCCTCGGTCTCGATGTCTGTCCCCCGCCGCGGGCGGGTCTGCGTGCCACTGCGCCCCCCGCCGAACATCCCGCCCAGCAGGTCGCCGAGCCGGCCGCCGGAGCCGGCGTCGGTGGTGCCGTCGGCTCCCGCGCCGCCGAACAGGTCGCCCAGATCGAACGAGAACCCGCCCGGGCCGCCCTGCCCCGGTGGCCGGAACCCCCCGCTCCCGAACAGAGAGCGGGCGTCGTCGTACTCCTTGCGCCGCTTGGTGTCGGACAAGGTGTTGTACGCCTCGGAGATCTCCTTGAACCGCTCCTCCGCCTTGGCGTCGCCCTTGTTGGCGTCGGGGTGGTACTTGCGGGCGAGCTTCCGGTACGACTTCTTGATCTCGTCTGGGGTCGCGGTCTTGGAGACGCCAAGAGCCTTGTAATAGTCCTTCTCAAGGAAGTCCTTGGTGCTCATTGGTATCTCCAGGCGTCAGTCTTCGTCCGCACGGTTGTCCTGTGGCCCGGATTCGTGCTCGCCGGGCAGGCCGGCCTCGTCCGGCTGGTCTGCCTCGGCGGTGGGTCCCGCGTCGTCCTCGGGCTCGGCGACGATCACCCGGGCAGGCCGGATGATCCGCTCGCCGATCCTGTAGCCGGGCTGCAGGATCTGGATGCAGGTCGGCTCGGTCACCCCAGCGGACTGGGTGAGCGAGACCGCCTCGTGCACGTTCGGGTCGAACGGCTCGCCCTCGCTGGCGAAGGCTTCCAGGCCGAGCTTGGTCACGATCGACTCCAGCGACTGGGCGACCTTCTCGAACCCGCCGACCAGTTCCCCGTGCTCACGGGCCCTGCCGATGTCGTCGAGCACCGGCAGCAGCGAGAACAGCACGTTGGCGAGTGCCTGCTCGCGTATCACCAGCCGGTCCCGGTCGACCCGCTTGCGGTAGTTGGCGTACTCCGCGGTCACTCGCTGCAGGTCAGCGGTGCGCTCGGCGAGTTTGGCGGCAAGCTCCCGCTCGCCCTCGTCGGGGCCGCTCGGCCCCACCGCCGGGCCGGCTCCGCCGGGAGCGGAGCCGACACCGGTGCCAGCCGCCTCCGGCGAACCCGCCGGCCCCTGAGGGCCGGCGGCCTCTTCGCCAGCGACGGGCTGCGGCACCGAATGCCTGCCCGGGCGGGCGGGCTTGCCGGGACCGCGCGCCGCGGTACCCGGCGCGTCCGCCCCGGGGGTTCTGACCTGCCCCGTCCGCGGGTCGATGCGCCTGAGGTCGCGGATCACCGGTCCTGCGTTCGTCTCCTCAGGTGAGCTCATTAGGCGGCGCCACCTTCTTCGCGAGGCTTCTCCTCATCGACAATCTCAGCCTCGACGACCTCGTCGTCCTGCTGCTCGGTGGTCGTGTCAGCCGTCTGCTCGCCCGCGGCGGCGCTGGCCGCCTGGGACTGGGCGTAGATGGCGGTGCCCATCTTCTGGCTGACCTGGGCCGCCTTCTCGGTGGCTTCCTTGATCGCGTCGGTGTCGGTGCCCTCGAGCGCCTTCTTGAGGTCGGCGATCGCCGACTCCACCTCGGACTTGATGTCCTCGGGGATCTTCTCGGCGTTCTCGGCGACGAACTTCTCGGTCTGGTACGCGAGCGTGTCAGCGCGGTTGCGCGTCTCCGCCTCGTCACGGCGCCGGGCGTCCTCCTCGGCGAACTTCTCCGCCTCGGACATCATCCGGTTGATCTCGTCCTTGCTCAGGGCGGATCCGCCGCTGATGGTGACGCGCTGCTCCTTCCCGGTGCCGAGGTCCTTGGCCGAGACGTTCACGATGCCGTTGGCGTCGATGTCGAAGGCCACCTCGATCTGCGGGATGCCGCGCGGGGCTGGAGCGATGCCGGCCAGCTCGAACATGCCGAGCTTCTTGTTGTACGCCGCGATCTCGCGCTCACCCTGGAACACCTGGATCTGCACTGACGGCTGGTTGTCGTCCGCGGTGGTGAAGATCTCCGAGCGCTTGGTCGGGATGGTGGTGTTGCGCTCGATGAGCTTGGTGAAGATCCCACCCTTGGTCTCGATCCCCAGCGACAGCGGGGTCACATCGAGCAGCAGGACGTCCTTGACCTCGCCCTTGAGCACGCCGGCCTGCAGGCAGGCGCCGACCGCGACGACCTCGTCCGGGTTCACGCCCTTGTTGGGCTCCTTGCCGCCGGTCAGTTCCTTGACCAGGTCCACCACGGCGGGCATCCGGGTTGAACCGCCGACGAGCACCACGTGGTGGATGTCGGTCAGCTTGACCCCGGCGTCCGCGATCACCTGCTTGAACGGCGCCTTGCAGCGGTCCAGCAGGTCGGAGGTCATCTTCTGGAACTCCGCCCGGGTGAGCTTGGCGTCCAGGTGCAGCGGGCCCTGCTCGGAGTGGGTGATGTAGGGCAGGTTGATCTGCGTCTCGGCGGAGCCGGACAGCTCGATCTTGGCCTTCTCCGCGGACTCGCGCAGCCGCTGCAGCGCCATCTTGTCCTTGGACAGGTCGGTGCCGTAGCCGTTCTTGAAGTCCTGCACCAGCCAGTCCACGATCCGCTGGTCCCAGTCATCCCCGCCGAGGTGGTTGTCGCCGCTGGTGGCCTTCACCTCGACCACGCCCTCACCGACTTCGAGCAGGGACACGTCGAAGGTGCCGCCGCCGAGGTCGAACACGAGGATGGTGGCCTCGCTCTCCTTCTCCAGGTGATAGGCCAGCGCCGCGGAGGTGGGCTCGTTGATGATGCGGAGCACGTTCAGCCCGGCGATCTGCCCGGCCTCCTTGGTGGCCTGGCGCTGCGCGTCGTTGAAGTATGCCGGCGTGGTGATCACCGCGTCGGTGATCGTCTCGCCCAAGTACGACTCCGCGTCCCTCTTCAGCTTCTGCAGGATGAACGCGCTGATCTGCTGGGCGGTGTACTTCTTGCCGTCGATCGTCACCTTCCAGTCGGTGCCCATCTGCCGCTTCACCGAGCGGATCGTCCGGTCAACGTTGGTCACCGCCTGCCGCTTCGCGACCTCGCCGACGAGCACCTCGCCGTTCTTGGCGAACGCGACCACCGAGGGAGTGGTCCGCGAGCCTTCCGCGTTGGCGATAACTGTGGGCTCGCCGCCTTCGAGGACGGCGACGACGGAGTTGGTCGTCCCGAGGTCGATCCCTACCGCACGTGCCATGAGTTAGTCCTTGTTGTAGTGAAGTTGAGTCTGGTCGACGCAAGCTTGCCACGCCGGTCTGAGCCTGGCAAATGACTTGAGTCTACTCGGCTCAACTTTCTGGTCCGCGACCCTATTCCCGAACTGGCGGCCAAAACAGGTAAGAAGAGACCACGCCCGGACATTTCCCGGTGATGGCCCTCGCGGCCGCGCGCACCAGCGAAGGGAGCCGGCGCCTTGACCGACCATGCGGCGATCGAGCGGTTCCAGGCCCTCTACGCCGACCATCATGCCCGTGTCTACGCCTACGCGGTCAGCCGGGTCGGGCGGCAACTGGCGGACGAGGTCGTGAGCGAGGTCTTTCTCGTGGCCTGGCGGCGGCGTGCCGACGTGCCGGTGCCAGCCCTGCCGTGGCTGCTCACGGTGGCCAGGAACACAGCGTGCAGTCAGTTCCGTGGCAGCGCCAGACAGCGGTCGATCAGCGCCGAAATGCGCGACTGGGTGACCGAGGCCGAGTTGTCCGAGCCCGATGTGGCCGATGCGGTTTCCGAACGGCTCAGCGTCCTCACCGCCCTGGCCGCGCTGCCGGAGGCCGACCGGGAACTGCTCACGCTCGTCGCCTGGCACGGCCTCAAGCCAAACGAGGCGGCGCGGGTGGTGGGCTGCTCGACGGCCACCTACTTCGTCCGGCTGCACCGGGCCAGGCGCCGCCTTGAGCGCGCGATGGCCGATCCGCCGGAGCCTACGGCGCCGGGCCCGCAGGACCGTGCCCTACCCAGTCCGCCAGAGCCCGCGGTGGCAGGACCGCCGGAGTGTGCCGCAACGGACCCGCCGGAGCGCGCCATGCCCGACCCGCCCGACCGTGACCTGCCGGACCTGCCGGGGCGCGACGTGGCGGACCTGCCGGGGCGCGACATGGCGGACCTGCCGGGGCGCACCAGCGCCGATTTCCCGGGTGCCGCCCGGCTAGGCCATCCCGTACTCGCCCACCGTAAGGAGCGATCACTATGACCAAGCCGGCCGGAGGACTGCGCGATCGGCACCGCCCCGACGTGATGGAACTGCTCGCCCGGGCCCGCCCGGTCAGCCTGGACCGGGGCCAGGACCCTCGGCGGCAGGCCGCGGAGATCGCACGGCTGACCGCCGCCGGAACCGCGGCGGCCGGAACCACCGTGGCCGCCGCCACGGCAGCGGCCGGAACCCGGGCGGCCGGGCCCGCGGCGGCCGGGCCAGCGGGGGCCGGGCCCGAGCCCGCTCCGCCCCGCCGGGCCTGGCGGCCACCGCGCGCGGCGGTGCTGGCCGGGACCGGGCTGACGGCGGCCGCGGCCGCAGTGGCGGTGGCCGTGCTCGCGGCCGGCGCGGGCGGCACCGGGACCGCGCCCGGCGGGCGGACGCGGGGCCCGGTGCTGCTTACCGCCGCGATGGTCCACCAGGTAGCCAGCGCGTCCCGGTCGGCGCTGGCGCGATCCGGCCGGGCCACGGTCAGCGCCACCAGCACCCAGAACGGCGTGCCGGGGGACAACAGCACCGACGTCATCACGTTCTCGGGAAAGAATTGGAACGATGTCATCTTCCAGTGGTCCCCGTCGTCAGGCGACCGGCCCGGGCATACTCCGACCGCGATCAACCGCATCATCAACGGGCAGCTCTACCTCTACATCGCGGGCCGGACTCGGCGGCTGCAGTGGTATCGCGACACCAACCCCACCGACCACCCCAGCGTCCGGATCCCCGACCCGCGGACGGTGCTCCGCGTGCTCGAGCCGTCTGCCCGGTTCGAGGTCGTCGGGTACCAGGTCATCGGCGGGGTGCGGGTCAAGGAACTGCGCGCCACCGACTTGAGCCACCTGCCCGCTGTGGGGAGGCTGGGCGATTTCGCGCCCGGGCCGCACGTGACGTCCCTGGTGGTCTGGGTGGACCGGCACGGCGTCGTGCGACAGCTGAGCCTGACTTCCGTGGCGACGTACAAGGTGTGGTCGGTCAGCGCGTATAACATGCGCCACAATGTGCACGGCCTGCTGATAGTCACCGTGCCGAACAAGGCCATTGCCGCCAAGCTCAAGGGCAAGCTGCACAGGGCGCCAGGCGCGCCCCGAATTATCATCCGTATCGCTCCTCCGGGTTCCGGTGCCTCGCACCGCGAGGTGCAGGTCACCAGGCTCACCGTGACGTTCTCCGCCATCGGTCAGCCTCAGCGCATCACCGCGCCGGCCCACGCGATCCCGGTCTACGGCCAGGGCTGAGCACCGCCGACCGCCACCGCGGGCCGCCCGGCACGATGCCCGGACGGCCCGCACTCTGGGACCCTTGGCCCACCTAGGTTATTAGTCGGTAGGGCGGGGAGGTCCGCTGGAGGCGCCGCGCGCGGCTCGCAGTGATCTCTGCCAGTGCGGTGCGCAGGCGTACCCTGGACCGGCAGCGGGGCCGCCCGGCACCACCGGCCGGGGCCGGCCCGGCAACGCCTGGCGCGCGGCGAGCGCGGGCAGGTGCCGCCTGAGGAGGTCCGCGTGGTCCTGCGTATTGTCGTCGGCCTGGTGCTGACAGTGGTCGCCTTCGGGCTGGCCAGCCGGCGGTTGTGGTGGCTGTACCGGGTGGCCCGGTCGGGGCAGCCCGCGCCGGAGCGGATCGCGGCCGTACGCGAGCACCCGGGCCGGGACGTGGAGACTCAGGCCACCGAGGTGATCGGGCAGCGCAAGCTGCTCCAGTGGTCGGTGCCCGGGACCGCGCACGCGCTGACGTTCTGGGGCTTCATCGTGCTGCTGCTGACGATTATCGAGGCGTACGGCGCCCTGTTCAGCCGCAGCTTCGCCATCCCCGGGATCGGCCACTGGGCGCTGGTCGGGTTCATCGAGGACCTGTTCGCGGTGGGCGTGCTGGCCGGCATCATCACCTTCGCGGTCATCCGGCTGCGGACGGACCCGAAGCGCGAGGGCCGCGCGTCCCGGTTCTCCGGGTCGCACACCGGCGCCGCGTGGCTCGTTCTTCTGCTGATTTTCCTGGTGATCGCGACGCTGCTGCTGTACCGGGGCGCGCAGATCAACACCGGCCATTTCCCCTACCCGCACGGGGCGTTCGCGTCCCAGATCGTCGGGCACTGGCTGGCCCCGCTCGGCACCGGCGTGAACAGCGTGCTCGAGACGACGTTCATCCTGGCCCAGCTGGCGGTCGTCCTCGGGTTCGGGGTGTTCCTGACCTACTCCAAGCACCTGCACATCGCGCTGGCCCCGGTGAACGTGCTGTTCTCGCGGCGGCCGAACGGGTTGCGCGCGCTGCAGCCGATGCGCTCGGGCGGCAAGGTGCTCGACTTCGAGGAGGCCGACCCGGACACCGACATCTTCGGCCGCGGCAAGATCGAGGACTTCACCTGGAAAGGCATGCTGGACATGGCGACCTGCACCGAGTGCGGGCGGTGCCAGTCCCAATGCCCGGCGTGGGCGACCGGCAAGCCGCTGTCCCCCAAGCAGCTGGTCATGGACCTGCGCGACCACGCGCTGGCGAAGGGCCCCTACCTGCTCGCGGCCAGCGACGAGGAACGGGAGAAATTGCCCGAGCGCGTCAAGCAAGAAGCGGAACGCCCCCTCGTGGGTGACGCGGACGCCCGTGGCGTGATCGATCCGGACGTGCTGTGGTCGTGTACCAACTGCGGGGCGTGCGTGCAGGAATGCCCGGTGGACATCGAGCACATCGACCACATCTCGGACATGCGCCGCTACCAGGTGCTGATCGAATCTAGCTTCCCGGTGGAAGCGGCCGGGATGCTGAAGAACCTGGAGAACAAGGGCGACCCGTGGGGCATGGGCCAGGCCCGGCGGGCGGAGTGGATGGAGGGCCTCGACTTCGAGGTGCCGGTCGCCGAGGGGCCGCTCGGGGACGACGTGGAGTACCTGTTCTGGGTCGGCTGCGCCGGGGCGCTGGAGGACCGGGCACGGAAGACCACCCGGGCCATCGCCACCCTGCTGCACACCGCGGGCGTGAAGTTCGCGGTGCTCGGGCCCGCCGAGACCTGCACCGGCGACCCGGCCCGGCGGATGGGCAACGAGTTCGTGTTCTCCATGCTCGCCCAGCAGAACATCGAGACGCTCAACGAGGTGGCGCCGCCTGTGGTCGTGGCGTCCTGCCCGCACTGCTTCAACGCCCTCGCCAACGAGTATCCGCAACTTGGCGGGAACTACGAGGTGATCCACCACACCCAGCTGCTGTCCCGGCTGGTCGCCGAGGGCAAGCTGACCCCGGTCACCCCGGTGGCCGAGAAGATCACCTACCACGACCCGTGCTTCCTCGGCCGGCACAACAAGGTGTTCAGCCCGCCACGGGAGATCATGGAGCGCGTGCCCGGGGTCGTTCCGCAGGAGATGCACAGATGCAAGGACCGCGGGTTCTGCTGCGGTGCGGGCGGGGCCCGGATGTGGATGGAGGAGCGGATCGGCAAGCGGATCAACACCGAGCGGATCGACGAGGCGCTGGGCACCAACCCGGACACGGTGTCCACCGCGTGCCCGTACTGCCTGGTCATGCTGGGCGACGCGATCGCAGCGAAGAAGGCATCCGGGGAGGCCCCCGAGTCGCTGGAGATCGTCGACGTGGCCCAGTTGCTCGCCCGCTCCGTCCGGCCCGCGCAGCCGCCGCCGGGCACGCCGTCCCCGGCCGGCGGATAAACAGGAACCATGTCCACCGGGCGGGCGGAGGCGTTCAGCGACGGCGTGTTCGCAGTCGCGATCACCGTGCTTGTCTTCGGCTTGCTGCCCATCGGGCGCGGCGACCTTGATGCCCCGATTTTGCTGAAGGCCTGGCCGGAGTACTTCGCCTACGTGGTCAGCTTCCTCACCATCGGGATCATGTGGATGAACCACCACACGATCCTGGCGCACGTCGCGCGAGTGGACCGGCCGCTTCTTGTCCTGAACCTGCTGCTGCTCATGGGCATCGTGGCCATCCCGTTCCCCACCGCCCTGGTCGCGGAGCACCTGCGCCACCCGGGAGGCACCGCTGCCACGGTGACCTACGGGCTCGTCATGATCGCAATCTCGGCCGGATTCGCCGGGCTCTGGGTGTACGTGGCCACCCACGCGCCCGCCCTCGGGGCGACCGTGCCCCCCGACGCGCTGCGCAGTTCCATCCCGGGGTTCACCTTGGGCGGCGTCGCCTACGTGGCCGGCACCCTGGTCGCGCTCGTCTCGGCGGTGGCCGGGATGGTCATTTTCGGTGCTCTCGCCGTCTACTACCTGTTCGAGCACCTGCCCAGCCCGGCCGAAGACGCCCCCGGCTCGTCCGCCGCCGGACCCGGGCCGTAACGCCAGTCGTGGTGCACTTCGGGCGGGCGGGATACCGGCCGGACCGGCGGTGGCGCGGCCAGCGGGACGGGAGCGCGGCTAGCGG
>Ga0318495_10000362_pt1 | contig 13654 bp, 12 predicted proteins | sample GRESIP108b1f25_FD_203752 | JGI IMG/M metagenome (GOLD analysis project Ga0318495, IMG submission 203752) | Tropical soil microbial communities from Luquillo Experimental Forest, Puerto Rico - GRE.SIPMG.108b1f25 | ecosystem: Environmental > Terrestrial > Soil > Tropical forest > Bulk soil...
CGCCGGAGTGCTGGAAACGGAACTGACAGCGGCCGGCATCCCGCACGACCTGAAGGTCTACCCAGGCGCCAGGCATTCCTTTTTCAACGACCAGGTGCGCGTCTACCACCCGGCCGCAGCTGCCGACTCGTGGCAGCGGGTGCTGGCCTTTTTCGCCGAGCATGTCCGGGGCAGCTCAGCCGGACCAGCCTAGGACGGCAGCGGCCGGCTGGGCCTCGGCTGCCGGTGCCGCACCGTACCCTGCCCTCCCGCCACCCCGAACGGGCGGATACCCCCCGATAGTCACCGCGGGGTCAGGTCTTCAGGTAGCGGCCGAAGAAGGCGGCGAGTGCGGCCGGGACGAAACTGGCGATGGTCGTTCACGCTGGTGCGCATCCCGGTGTTATGCAGTCGCAGTTCCTGTCGCTTGGCGAGTCCAGGCTGGCTGGCCAGTCGTAGGCGCGGAGCGGCCGGCCTTAGTCTGCCACCGCCTCCGTTGCGGACCGAGTCCTCTGGACACCGGTCAACGGACAGCGCTGTTCGGGACGATCGTCCGTCACCTGGTGCCCGGATGACCCTGAGAAGTGGAGTCTGGCAATGCGACCCTAAAGCGGGGCGGTCTGGCCGCCCGGCCAGGCAGGCCCTGTGTGAAAGGAGCAGGCAATGGCTGGGATCACCGTCGGCTTCGACGGTTCGCACAGTGCTAGGCGGGCACTTGAGTGGGCGATGAGCGAGGCAGCCGTCCGGCATGCCCCGCTGACCGTCTTGACCGTGCATCTGGTTGCGGCTAGCGGCTGGACAGGCAACCCCATGGTCCTTCCGGCTGATGCGCCCGAGCTGGAGAAGATGCGCCAGGCGGCCGAAGACGCGGCCGCGAAGGTAGCTGCCGAGCTGGGCCAGCCCGGCGCCGTTGCGGTGAACGTGCGGGCGGTGAACGGGTATCCCGGGGAAGAGCTCATCAAGGCTTCTGACGACGCTGACCTGGTAGTGGTAGGGGCCCGGGGTATGAGCGCGATCGGGCGGCTGCTACTCGGCTCGGTCAGCAGCGAGGTGATGCACCACGCGCGCTGCCCCGTGGTCCTTATCCGGGATGCCGGATAGGCGCAGCCAAATCCGGTCCAGCGAAGGTCTTGGCGACCTGTAGGTGTGCGAGATGATAGTCCAGGACGGCAGGCCCGTCCCCGTCACGGAGTGGACGCTTCGCTATGAGGGGTATTCTCCGCGCGAGGAAGGGCTGCGCGAGGCGCTTTGCGCCACAGGCAACGGCTACTTCGCCACCCGCGGCGCGGCGCCGGAGTCGGCAGCGGACGGGATCCACTACCCGGGTACCTACATCGCGGGCTGTTACAACGAGCTGCAGACCGAGGTCGCGGGTCGCACGGTGCAGAACGAGAGCCTGGTCAACGCGCCGAACTGGCTCCCGCTGACCTTCGCCGCCGCCGACGGGCCCTGGCTGGATCTCGGCCAGATGGAGGTGCTTGAGCACTGGCAGGAGCTTGACCTGCGCCGCGGTGTGCTCACCCGCAAGCTGCGGGTCCGTGACGGCCAGGGCCGTATCACGCGGGCCATGTGCCGCCGGTTCGTGCACATGGGCGCCGCGCACCTGGCTGCGATGGAAGCGACGATCGTGCCGGAGAACTGGTCAGGGCGACTGCGGATCCGGGCCGGACTCGACGGCACGGTTGAGAACACCGGCGTGCCCCGCTACCGCGAGCTGGCCAGCCGCCACCTACTGCCAGTCGAGGCGCGCAGCCTCGGCGCTGCGGCCGTGCTCCTCGTGGTGGAGACCAGCCAGTCGCACATCCGCATTGCTGAGGCAGCCCGGGTCCGCATATTCCGCAACGGATCGCAGGTCGACCAGGACCTGGCCGTGATTGGTGAGCCAGGGCGGATCGGCCACGAGGCCGGGATCGACGTCGTCCCGCAGGACGAAGTCACAGTCGAGAAAACCGTGGCTATCGCCACCTCGCGGGACCGTGCGGCCTCAGACGCGGCCGTGGCGGCGGCCGGGTGGCTGCAGGCCGCAGACTCCTTCGAGGAGATGCTCGGGCAGCACGTGCTGGCATGGTCTCACCTGTGGGCGCGGTTCGCGATCGACCTGCGGGGCGGCGAGGACAGCCAGGTGCTGCCGGTGCTGCGGCTGCACATCTTCCATCTGCTGCAGACGATCTCACCCAACAGCGTGGGCCGAGACATCGGCGTTCCGGCGCGCGGGCTGCACGGCGAGGCCTACCGCGGGCATGTCTTCTGGGATGACCTGTTCGTGTTCCCGGCCATAAACCTGCGGCTGCCGGAGCTGAGCCGGTCCCTGAAGGCCTACCGGTACCACCGGCTGCCCGCCGCGAGAGAGGCGGCTCGGGAGGCGGGTCACGTCGGCGCCATGTACCCATGGCAGTCCGGCAGCGATGGCAGCGAGCAAAGCGCGCTGCTGCACCTGAACCCCAAGTCGGGCCACTGGCTGCCCGACACGACGTACCTGCAGCGCCACGTGGGCATCGCCATCGCCTACGCCGCGTGGCACTACTACCAGGCCACCGGTGACCGCGAGTTCCTCGCCCTGCAGGGCGCCGAGTTGATCCTCGAGATCGCCCGGTTCTTCGCGAGCACCGCCGCCTACGATCGCGACCGCGACCGGTACGTGATCCGGGGAGTGGTAGGCCCGGACGAATTCCACACCAGCTACCCGGACTGCCCCGACGCGGGGATCGACAATAACGCCTACACCAACGTGATGACGGCCTGGCTGCTGCTGCGCGCCATCGAGGTGATCGGCCTGCTTCCCGGCTATCGCCGGACCGAGCTCACCGAGAAGCTGCGCCTGCCGGTGACGGAAGTCCAGCGGTGGGAAGACATCTCCCGCCGCATGTTCGTCCCGTTCCACGATGGCGGCATCATCAGCCAATTCGAGGGATACGAGGACCTGAAGGAACTCGACTGGGAGGACTACCACGCCCGGTACGGCGACATCAGCCGCCTCGACCGCATCCTCGAGACGGAGAATGACTCGCCGAACCGGTACAAAGTCTCCAAGCAAGCCGACGTGCTGATGCTGTTCTACCTGCTGTCCGCCGAGGAACTCGCCGGGCTCTTCCACCACCTCGGCTACGACTGGGATCCGGGCAGCATCCCGTCAACGGCCGAGTACTACATGGCCCGCACATCCAACGGCTCGACGCTCAGCCACGTGGTCCACGCCTGGGTGCTGGCGCGGGACAGCCGGGACCGGGCAGCTGAGCTCTTCGTCGAGGCGCTGCGCAGCGATATCGCCGATGTCCAGGGCGGCACCACCGCCGAGGGCATCCATCTCGCGGCGATGGCCGGCACCATCGACGTGCTGCTGCGGTGCTTCGCCGGCGTGGAACTGCGCGGCGACGTCCTCTGGCTCAATCCATCATGGCCGGAAAGCCTCGGCACCCTCGAATTCCCCATCATCTACCGCGACCACGTGATCACCGTAAACATCACCGACCACACCGCCCGGGTCAGCAGCCGGCCGGGAGACTTCCCGCCTGTCCGCGTCGGCTGCCATGGCCAGCTGCACGATCTCGCACCCGGGCACAGCCTGGAGTTCTCCTTCTGACCAGCCCTGCCTTCGGGCACTCCGCGCGAAGTGACCGCTCCCGTCGCTCGTGCCGTCCCGGCGGGACTGGTCAGAGCTACAGGCCGAGGCCGCGGCCGATGATCTCCTTCTGGATCTCGGTGGTGCCGCCGTAGATCGTCATCACGCGGCTGTCGGCCCACGCGCGCGCCACCGGATACTCGCGCATGTAGCCGTACCCGCCGTGCAGTTGCACGCAGCGATCGGTCACGCGGTTGCACAGCTCGGTGTTCCACCACTTGACCATCGACGCTTCCTGGGTGGTCAGCTCGCCGTCGGCATGCGCCATGATCGCCTTGTCGGTGAAGGCGCGGGCCATGGCGAGCTCGGTCGCCATCTCGGCGAGCAGGAACTTGCTGTGCTGGAAGCTGCCGACCGGAACGCCGAACGCCTGCCGCTGCTTCGTGTACGCCAGCGTGTCTTCGAAGGCCTTCTCCGCGACGGCCAGGGCGAACACGCCGATCGTCACCCGCTCACGCGGCAGGTTCTCCATCAGCGCGACGAACCCGCCGCCCTCGGTGCCAAGCAAGTTAGCCACCGGCACGCGGACATCGGTGAAGAACAGCTCCGACGTGTCCTGGGCGTGCAGGCCGATCTTGTCCAGGTTCCGGCCGCGGCCGAAGCCGGCCATCTCCCGCTCGACGACGAGCAGGCTGATGCCGCGATGGCCGGCCGCGGGGTCGGTGCGCGCCACCACGATGACGATGTCGGCGAGCTGCCCGTTGGATATGAACGTCTTCTGGCCATTGAGGACGTAGTGGTCGCCGTCCAGTGTCGCTGTCGTGCGGATACCCTGCAGGTCGCTGCCGGCGCCCGGCTCCGTCATCGCGATCGCCGCGATCAGCTCGCCGGAGCAGTAGCCGGGCAGCCACCGCTCCCGCTGCTCAGCGGTGCACAGCCGGTCCAGGTACGGGCCGATCATGTCGTTGTGCAGGTTGAACATGGGCCCGGTCGCCCCGGCGCGGGCGAACTCCTCGCCCATGACCGCGTAATACCGGTAGTCGGGGTTCCCGCCGCCGCCGTACTTCTCGTCGATCTCGATGCCGAGCAGCCCGGCGCGGCCCGCCGCCAGCCAAACGTCGCGGGACACCACGCCATCGAGTTCCCACTGCTCGTGGTAGGGGGTCACCTCACGGGCGATGAACTCGCGAACCATGCCGCGGAACGCCTCGTGCTCTTCGGCGAAGATGTCGCGTCGCATGACACAACGGTAGGCCGCGGGGTCCGCCGGCACCACCTTAGGGTGCGCCGCCTTAAGGTGACGAACGTGGCGGACTTCGACCCAGAGGAGGCGGCCAGCGCGGTCGCCGAAGCGCTGTGGCCGCTCGGCACGCCGGAGCGGGCCGTCCAGGAGAAGCGATACCTGAAGAGCGACCTGGAGTTCTTCGGGGTCACCGTGCCGGACCTGCGGCGGACGGTCAACGCGGCCGCGCGAGGCTACCCGGGGCTTGACGGCGCGGCGGCGCTAGCGTGGGCGGCCGCGCTGTGGCGCGAACCCGTGCACGAGCGGCGGATGGCCGCCGTCGAGGTGCTGACGCTGGCCGTCCGGCAGCTGACCGCGGCGGATCTGGGGGCTGTCGAGACCCTGGTCCGCCAGGCGCGTACCTGGGCGCTGGTAGACGGGCTGGCGTGCAACGTAGCGGGCGGAGTCGCCCTTCGCGATCCGTCGGCCTGGCCGCTCATCGACCGCTGGGCGGCCGACCCGGACTTCTGGGTGCGCCGCTCCGCGCTGCTGGCGCTGCTGCCGGGAATCCGGGCGGGCCGTGCCGACCTGCCGCGGTTCACCCGCTACGCGGAACCGATGCTCGCGGAGCGGGAGTTCTTCATCCGCAAGGCGATCGGCTGGGTGCTGCGGGAGATCTCCAGGCAGGATCCTGGCTGGGTCACCTCGTGGACCGAACGTCATCTGGGTGAGATGTCGGGCGTGACGTTCCGCGAGGCGGTCCGGCACGTCCCGGCCGGCGAGGCCGAACGGCTCCGTGCGCTCCGCGCGGCCGGCTGACCGGTAGCGTAGGCGCTGTGGCGATAGTTCCTGACACCAAGGACTGGACATGGGTGCTAGAGCGCTCGTGTCCGGAGTGCGGCCTCGACACGAGTTCCTTCTCCGTCGCGGAGATCCCGGGGATGATCCGGGCGAACGCCGCCGCGTGGCAGCGGGAGCTCGGCGCGCCGGACGCCGCGCGGCGTCCGCGGCCCGACAAATGGTCGCCGCTGGAATACGGCTGCCACGTCCGCGACGTGTTCCGGCTGTACGACTACCGGCTTGGCCTGATGCTCGCCGAGGACGATCCGCAGTTCCCCAACTGGGACCAGGACGAGACCGCGGTCAGCGACCGCTACGGCGAGCAGGATCCAGCGGAGGTGGCGCGGCAGCTCGCCGCGGACGCGGACGCGATCGCCGGCCGGTTCGCCGGCGTCGGCGGCGACCAGTGGTCGCGGACCGGCCGCCGCAGCGATGGCGCCGCGTTCACCGTCGAGACGTTCGGCAGGTACTTCGTCCACGACCCGGTGCACCACCTGTACGACGTCACCGGCGTCCGGCACACGGCTACTTCATAAGCTCTGCTTCATAAGCTCCGCGACCGCGAGCGCGAGGTCGTCGAACTGGTCGGCGGCGAAGGCGCCGCTGGAGTTGAGCGGCTGCAGCAGCACGTGGTCCGCGCCCGCGTCCAGGTGCGCCCGGACCCGGTCCAGCACGGCGGCGCCGGACGGGATGATCGCGTCGATCAGCCGGTCGCTCCCCTCCCCCTCGAAATCGGGGTCGTCGAAGCCGAACTTCTTCAGATTGCGCGTGTAATTGGGCATCCGCAGGTAGCGCCGCGCGTACGCGCGCCCCGTAGCCAGACCCTCGGCGCGGCCGGCGGCCAGCGATAGCGCCTGCTCCGGCACCAGCAGCGCCGAGGCGCCGAGCACCGAACGCGCGTACGCCGTGTGCTCGGGCGGGGTGAAGTACGGGTGCGCGCCCGCGGTGCGTTCAGCGGCCAGGGTGAGCATCTTCGGCCCGAGGGCCGCGAGCACTACGGGCGGCAGCCCGCTGTCCGCGCCGTGCTGCGCCGGATGGTCGAGTTCGTCGAGAAACTTCTCCATCTTCGCAAGCGGCCGCACGTAGGTTTGCCCGAGCGAGCTGACCAGGTGCTCGTGGCTGACGCCCAGCCCCAGGATGAGCCGGCCGGGGAACTCCGCCGCCAGGTCGGACGCCTCGGCGCGCAAGGCCGCGGGGTCCCACGCCCAGATGTTCGCGATCCCGGTCCCGACGATCAGGTTCTCGCTGCCGGTCAGCAACGGCCGGAGCAGCGTGAACGCGTCTGGCGTGGCATTACCGCCGCCGATCCACACGGACGTGAAGCCGGCCCGTTCGATCGTCGCCGCGGTCGCGGCCGGGTCCGCGCCGATCCAGGCGGGAGGCGGCATCCAGATCCCAAGGCGCCCAAGGGGCGCGCGCAGTTCGTCCGTCATGCTCAGTGTCATCTCCTCTCGGGCATGGATTCATTCCCTTGGCCGGTAGAGGGGTACGGCGCGCCATGGACTCGCGGGTGGCTGGGTGCACGGTGACCTCCGGCAGGCCGGACAGGAACCCCGGGCCGGGGTGACGGAGGGGGCGGCAGCACTGCCCGCGGCGCGGGCGGGGATAACGCGAAAGATCCTGCGCGCGGGAGGGCGCAGGATCTTTCGCAATAACCGCCGCGCCCGGAGTAGGTGGGGTGGCGACGCGGAGCGGGGCGGGTTAGGCGGCGGTTATGGAGCCTAGGTAGGTTTCCCATTGGGGGTCGCCGTCGTATTGGGCGCCGATCAGCCGCCAGTGGGCGCCACGGGGGACCGCCGGGGCGACCGGGAGCGTCCAGCCGAGTTCCTCAAGGAGCCGGTCCGCCTTGCGGTGGTTGCACATCGTGCACGAGGCGACGCAGTTCTCCCAGGTGTGCTGGCCGCCGCGGCTGCGCGGAAGCACGTGGTCGATCGTCTCGGCGTGGCGGTTGCAGTACGCGCACTTGTAATTGTCTCTGCGCATTAGGGCCGCTCTTGTCAACGGCACTCTGTTGCGATGTGGAATGCGCACATACCTGTGCAGCCTGATCACCGACGGGGTGGCTATCGAGACCGTGGCGGAGTGCAGCAACTGGCTGCCGCTCTCGTGCACAATCTCCGCCTTCTCGCAGAGCACCAGGCAAACCGCCCGCCGGAGCCCGACCGTGGTCAGTGGCTCATAGGTCACGTTGAGCAGCAGCACGCGTCGCACTGGCACCTCCGCAGCACCAGTTGTGAGGCGCCGCTCGCATCACCGGATCACTATTGACCCGGCGTGACCGAAGCCACGTGCCTCCGCCAACACAGATAAGAGTACTAGGCGATCTGTGGATTCATGGTTAATGGCTGGTAACGAGCAGAGGTTAAGGTGCGCCTATGGTTACTTCTCACCCCCAGTACCCGCCCGCGCGGCGCATGGATCTCGTCGACGACCTCTTCGGGCACCGCGTCGCGGACCCGTACCGATGGCTGGAGGACGCCGACTCGGCGGAGACCCGGCAATGGCTATCGGCCGAAGAAGAACTGTGGGCCGCCTACCGGGCGGAGCTTCCGGGGCGCGACGCGTTCGCCGCGCGGGTGCGCGAGCTGCTGCAAGTCGGATACGTGGGGGTGCCCGCCTGGCGCGGGGCGTCCTGCTTCTACACCCGGCGCGATCCGGGGCAAGAGCACGGTGTGCTCTATGTGGCTGATGGGGTCAGCGGGGCTGGTGGGCTGGTGGCGGGCGGCAGCGGGGTGAGCGGGGACGCGGCGGAAGCCGCGGCAGGCGGCGGGGCTGGCGGAGCAGGTGAGCGGGTCCTCGTGGATCCGGTGACGATCGATCCGTCGGGGCGGACCACGCTGGACCACTGGCAGCCGGACAAAGAAGGGCGGCTGCTCGCCTATCAGCTGTCGTCGGGGGGCAGCGAGGAATCCCTGCTGCGGGTGCTGGACGTGGCGTCCGGAGAGGTGATCGACGGGCCGATCGACCGGTGCCGGTACTCCGGGGTGGCGTGGCTGCCCGGCGGCAAGGCCTTCTACTACGTGCGGCGGCTGCCGCCCGAGGCCGTCCCCGAGGGCGAAAGCCAGTTTCACCGGCGGGTGTACCTGCACGTCGTGGGGACGCCCCCGGAGGCGGACGCGATGGTGTTCGGCGACGGCAGGGACAAGACCTCGTACTACTCGGTGAGCGTCAGCAGGGACGGGCGCTGGCTGGTTATCGGCGCGGCTATCGGCACCGCGCCCCGCAACGACATATGGCTCGCCGACCTGACCGCGTCGGACCCGGCCGCGCCGGCCCTGGTGCCGGTCACCGTCGGCCTGGACGCGCAGACCTCGGTAAGGGCCGGCCGGGACGGGCGGCTGTACGTCTACACCGACCTGGCCGCGCCCCGCGGGCGGATCTGCGTCGCGGACCCGTCCGTGCCGGGGCCCGAGGGCTGGCGGGACCTGATCGCCGAGGATCCTTCGGCGGTGCTGAGGGGATACGCGATCCTGGATGAGCTCCCCCGGCCCGTGCTCGTCATCTCCCGGACCAGGCACGCTATCAGCGAAGTCACCACGCACGACCTGGCCACCGGCGAGCAGCTGGCCACGCTCGAGCTGCCGGGGCTCGGCTCGGTCGGCGGGATCGGCGAGCGGCCCGAGGGCGGGCACGAGGCGTGGTTCGGCTATACCGACTACACGACGCCACCGGTAGTGCTGCGCTACGACGCGGCGGCCGGCGCCGTGGACACCTGGGCGACATCGCCGGGCTCGGTCGCCGACGCGCCGGCGGTGACGGCCTCCCAGGTCACGTACCACTCGGCGGACGGTACGCCCGTGCGGATGGTGATACTGGAGCCGGCGGGAGGCGCAACGGTACGTTCGGAAAAAAAATCTACGATCTTGTATGGGTACGGCGGGTTCGACATCAGCATGACCCCCGGCTACTCGGCGAACATTCTCGCCTGGGTGGAGGCGGGCGGCGTGTACGCGGTCGCGGGACTGCGGGGCGGCAGCGAGGAAGGCGAGGAGTGGCACCGCGCCGGCATGCTCGACCGCAAGCAGAACGTGTTCGACGACTTCCACGCGGCGGCCGCGCACCTGATCTCGACGGGGATCACGTCACCGGAGCGGCTCGCCGTGTGGGGCGGGTCGAACGGCGGCCTGCTCGTCGGGGCGGCGGTCACCCAGCAGCCGTCCCTGTTCAGCGCCGCGGTGTGTTCGGCGCCGCTGCTCGACATGGTGCGGTACGAACGGTTCGGGCTCGGCGAGTCGTGGAACACGGAGTACGGCACGGCCGCGTCGGCCACCGAACTTCCCTGGCTGCTCGGCTACTCGCCGTACCACCGGGTCGCCGACGGGATCGCGTATCCGGCGGTGCTGTTCACCGTGTTCACGAACGACACGCGAGTGGACCCGCTGCACGCGTACAAGATGTGCGCGGCGCTCCAGCACGCCACGGCGTCGCGGCGGCCGGTGCTGCTGCGCGCGGAAGGCCAGGTGGGGCACGGGCAGCGGGCGGTCAGCCTGATGGCCGCGCTGGCCGGGGACTGCCTCGCGTTCGTGGCGCGGGAGACCGGGCTGGCGGTGGGGTGACCCGGGGCTAGCCGATCGTGGCCGGGGTCGTGGCGGGCGGCCCGGCAAAGTACGCGGCCGGGGTCAGGCCAGTCTCTCGCCGGAACGCGGCGACGAAAGCGCTCGGCGTCTCGTAGCCAACCCGGTGCGCCACCCGGCCAACGGGTTCGCCCGCCGCTAGCAGCGGCAACGCGGCCTGAAGACGGAGCAGAGTCCGCCAGCGGCCGAACGTCATGCGGGTCTGCGCGGTGAACGCCCGGGCGAGCGTCCGTTCGCTGGCGCCGACCTCGCGGCCCCATTCGGCCAGCGTGCGCTGGTCGGCGGGGTTTTCGCGCAGCTTTGCGGCTACTGTCCCGACAAGCGGCCCGGCCGGGACGGGCACGTCCAGGGTGGTGACGGGGACCGGCTGGAGCAGGTCGGCCAGGAGGACTTCGCCGTGTTCACGGTGCTTCGCTGTCAGCGGGCCGCTGAGGTAGCCGATCAGTTCGGCGAGCAGCTGGCTCGCTTTCACTGGCGTCGGGACGGTCCAGTTCACGGGCGACAGGGCGGGCGGGATGTAGACACTGCGCATGGTGGCGCTCGTGGTCGCACCCGTCTCGTGCTGAAGACCAGCCGGGATCCACAGCGCGCGGGTCGGCGGCAGCACCCAGGTGGCGCCCTCGGTAAGGACGGTGAGCACGCCACTGGCCGCCCAGGCCAGCTGATGGTCCTCGTGGGTGTGCCAGCGGAACAGGGTGCCGCCGGGCATGGGAAAGGTGGCGACGACGATGCCGTCCGGCAGGCAGGCCGGACGCTGACCGGCTGACGACACAACATGGCAGCCTACGCGCTATGCGCTTTGCGGGTCTGGCCGCCACTGTGGATCTCGTGAACGAGAACCACGCTCAGCTGCTCGGCTCGCCCGAATGGGCGGCTTACCTGCACGACGAGGTCCTGCCCGCGGCGGTGCGCGACGCCGATCTGGGCGACGACATGCTGGAGATCGGGCCCGGGCCGGGCGCGGCGACTTCCTGGCTGAGCCAGCGCGTTAAGCGGCTGGCCGCGGTCGAGTTGTCCCCGTCCGCGGCGGAAGCGCTGCGGGGGCGGTTCGCGGGGACTAACGTTTCGGTGGTGACGGGTGACGCGACCGCGCTTGAGTACCCGTCCGCGTCCTTCGATTCTGTCGGGATGTTCACGATGCTGCACCACGTGCCGACGCGTCGTTTGCAAGACGCGCTTCTGGCCGAGGCGCTGCGCGTGCTGCGGCCCGGCGGGACGCTGGTCGGGTCGGACAGCCTGGCCAGCGAGCGGCTGCACCACTTTCACTCGGGTGACACATACAACCCCGTCGAGCCCGCGTCGCTGCTGACCCGGCTGCAGACGCTCGGCTTCGCCGAGATGTCGGTCACTGTGGGGCACACGCTGCTGTTCCGCGCGCGTGCGCCGGAGGCGCGTGCGCCGGAGGCGCGTGCGCCGGAGGACGGTGCCTCATAGCTTGCGAGCGCCGGGTCCTTCGCGGGCGAGCTTGTCACCGGGGTTGACGAGCTGGCAGGTGCCCAGCGACAGGCAGCCGCAGCCGATGCAGCCGGTAAGGCGGTCCCGGAGCCGCTGCAGCTGGCTGATCCTGTCGTCGAGGTCGGCGCGCCAGCGCGCGGACAGCCGGGCCCAGTCGGCGGGGGTCGGTGTCCTGTTCGCCGGCAGCCCGTCGAGCGCCTCCTTGATGCGGGTAAGCGGGATGCCGACGCGCTGGGACGCGCGGATGAACGCGACCCGGCGCAGCATCGCGCGCGGGTACCGCCGCTGGTTCCCGGAGGTACGCCGGGACGAGATCAGGCCCTGCTCCTCGTAGAACCGCAGCGCCGAGACCGCGACGCCGCTGCGGGCCGACAACTGGCCCACGGTGAGCTCGCTGGCAAGTGCGTTCGGGTTCGCCGACATTGACCTCAACGTTACTTGAGGTTCTATGGTCAGGGCCATGACGTTTACGGACGCGGGGCGCTCGTCTATGCGGGCGATTCAGGTGACGAGCTTCGGCGGTCCCGAGGTGCTCACATCGGTCTCGCTCCCGGCGCCCGTCCCGGGGCCGGGCGAGGCGGCTATCGCGGTCTCGGTGGCGGACGTGCTCTTCCTGGACGCGATGATCCGCTCCGGGCGCTATGCGGAAGCGTTCCCGGTTCGGCCGCCGTATATCCCGGGCAACGGCGTCGCCGGCCGGGTGATCTCGACCGGCGAGGGCGTGGATCCCGGCTGGACCGGTCGGCTGGTGGTCGCGCATACCGGCTCGCACGGCGGGTCGGGCGGGTACGCGTCGATCGTGGTAGTTCCAGCTGAGCGCCTAGTGCCGGTGCCGCGCCAGGTATCCGGCCGCGCGGCGGCCGCCCTGCTGCATGACGGGGCCACCGCGCTCGGCCTGCTGGCGGGGACTGGCGTCAAGCCCGGCGAATGGGTGCTCGTGCTGGGCGCGGCTGGCGGCCTGGGGCTGCTCTTGATACGGCTCGTACGGGCCAGCGGCGGCCGGGTGATCGGCGCGGCGCGGCTGGCCGGCGCGGCCCGCCGCCAGGAGAAGCTCGACGCGATCACCGCCGCGGGCGCCACGGCAGTCGTGGACTACGGCGACTCCGGCTGGACCCGGCAGGTCGTTGCGGCGACCGGCGGCTCAGGCCCGGACGTAGTGTTCGACGGGGCGGGCGGCGAGCTCGGGCGCGCGGCGTTCGGCGTGGTGGCCGCGGGCGGTCGTTTCTCCGCGCACGGCGCGCCCGCCGGGGGCTTTGCCTGGATTGACCCGCAGGAGGCGGCGGACCGCCACGTGGCAGTGCGGGGCATCGAACAGGTCCAGTACGGGCCCGCCAGGCAGGCCGAGCTGATCGGGCAGGCGCTCGCGTACGCCGCTGCCGGGGAGCTGACGCCGGTCATCGGCCAGGTCTTCCCTCTCGAGCGAGCGGCGGAGGCGCACGCGTCGATGGCGGCTCGTTCGGTGGTCGGGAAGACACTGCTGATCGTGTAATCGCACAGGTCGAATGGTAAGGTTCCGTTCTCCGTCATACCCGGTGGGGTATATGGACGGGCATCGACCATGATCGTGGGTCAAAACTGGCGATATCCGCCGAAAATGACCCACGATCATGAAGCCACCACGATTCCCGCAAGGACGGTCTTCCGCACGGGTGGTTTCCTGTGCGGCCCTTGCCAGGCGCCATCCGCCGGTAGCCTCACCTGGAGCAGCCACGATTCCCAGGGAGGCTCCTTTTGTTGCGGCATGTCCATCTGGTGTTCCCCAGTGCGGACCATACGCCGACGACGCTGATCGGCAGCTGCGGCAGTGACCCCGGCATCACCTGCCGCCTGGTCTGGAACCTAACGCATAACGGCCGGGCGGCCGAGCTAACGAACAACTTCCTCAACGGCCCCGTCCAACTGCTGCTGCGGGTGGCCTTCGTCATCGTTCTCGCGTTCGTCATCCGCGCCATAGTGCACCGGGTGATCAACCGGCTCACCGAGCACGCGGCGCAGAACTTCCTGCTTAAGAACGGGGTCGCCGGC
>Ga0318495_10000367_pt1 | contig 13585 bp, 10 predicted proteins | sample GRESIP108b1f25_FD_203752 | JGI IMG/M metagenome (GOLD analysis project Ga0318495, IMG submission 203752) | Tropical soil microbial communities from Luquillo Experimental Forest, Puerto Rico - GRE.SIPMG.108b1f25 | ecosystem: Environmental > Terrestrial > Soil > Tropical forest > Bulk soil...
ATCGAGAGATCGTCGGGCGCCGCGAAGGCCACCACGAGCCGCGGGCCGCGCGCGCCGCTCAGCACGTCGAGCGGGAGGACGCGCCGGCGCATCATGAGCCGCTCCGGCAGGCGCCGGAGCACCGCCGCCGGGACGACGCGGTCCCCGATGTGCACGACCGGCACGCCGGCCTGGCGGGCCGCGACCGCGAGCAGCCGGTCGGGATCGACGAGGCGGAGCCGGAGCAGCGCCTGCCCGATGCGGCAGCCCCACTTCCGCTGATGTGCCAGCGCGCTCGCGAGCTGGACGTCGCCCACGAGACCTTCGCGCTTGAGGAGCTGTCCCAGAGGTACTCGCATGCCCACGTCTCCCCACCAGTAGCCTGCCGGGCCACCGTATCCCGCCTGAGCATACCCGAACATACCAGGAGTCCTGGACAGGGCGATCTGCCGCATCGCGGAGCGGAGCGCGAGCAGGGATGTGCCAGGTAGCGCTGGCCTTTTTCCCGTCCCGAGGATACGGAAAGGCCCCATGTCCGAGCTCGTCCGCGTCACGCTCCCCGACGGGTCCTCCAAGGAGGCACCCCGCGGCACCCGCATCGCCGACTTCGTGAAGGACCAGATCGGGGTAGGCCTCGCCAAGGCGGCCTACTTCGCGAAGCTCGACGGCGAGCCGGTCGACCTGGCGCGGCCGCTCGACCGCGACGCCAGGCTCGAGATCGTGACCACGAAGAGCCCGGAGGCGCTGGAGGTGGCGCGCCACGACGCCGCCCATGTCATGGCGAGCGTCGTGCAGCGGCTCTACCCGGACACGCAGGTCACCATCGGCCCGGCCGTGGAGGACGGCTTCTACTACGACTTCGCCCGCGAGAAGCCCTTCACGCCGGATGACCTCGACAAGATCGAGCAGGGCATCGCCGACGAGATCAAGGCGGACCGCCCGTTCGTCCGAGACGAGATCTCGATGGACGATGCCATCCGGCTCTTCGAGGGGAAGGGCGAGAAGTTCAAGATCGAGATCGTGAGGGACATCGCCCAAAAGGGCGCGAAGACCCTCACCCTCTACCGGCACGGCGACTGGGTCGACTTCTGCCTCGGCCCCCACGGCCCGTCCACCGGCCGCCTCGGCGCGGTGAAGCTCATGAGCGTCGCCGGCGCGTACTGGCGCGGCGATCCGAAGAACCCGATGCTGCAGCGCATCTACGGCACCCAGTTCTTCGACAAGAAGCAGCTCGAGGCGCACCTCCAGAAGCTCGAGGAGGCGAAGAAGCGCGACCACCGCAAGCTCGGGCCGGCGCTCGGCCTCTTCACCTTCCACGAGTACGCGCCGGGCGCGGCGTTCTGGCTGCCCGGCGGGACCGTCCTCTTCAACGTGCTGCGCGACGCCATGAACCGGCTCGTGAAGAGGAACGGTTACCAGGAGGTGAAGACGCCGCTCCTCTTCAACAAGCGGCTCTGGGAGACCTCCGGGCACTGGGGCAAGTACAAGGAGAACATGTTCCTCGTCCTCGACACCGAGGCCGATCCGAACCTGCCGCTCGAGGAGCGCTTCACCCAGTCGCTGAAGCCGATGAACTGCCCGTCGCATCACCTCATCTACAAGATGGGGAAGCGCAGCTACCGCGAGCTGCCGGTGCGCTACTTCACGAGCGACGTCCTCCACCGCAACGAGGCCTCGGGCTCGCTGGGCGGGCTCACCCGCGTGAGGCAGTTCCAGCAGGACGACTCGCACATCTACCTCATGGAGTCGCAGGTCCAGGACGAGGTGGCGCGCATCGTCGGGCTCATGAAGCAGGTCTACGGCGCGTTCGGCCTCCCGTTCAGCGCCCGCTTCGCGACGCGGCCGGCGCAGCGCATCGGCGACGACGCGCTGTGGGACCGGGCCGAGGGGGCGCTGGAGCACGCGCTGAAGAGCCTCGACCTGCCCTACACGCTGAACCCCGGCGACGGCGCGTTCTACGGCCCGAAGATCGACTTCGCGGTGACCGACTCGCTCGGCCGCACCTGGCAGCTCTGCACCATCCAGCTCGACTACGCGGCGCCGGAGCGGTTCGACCTCTCGTACGTCGGCGACGACAACAAGGAGCACCGGCCGGTCGTCATCCACCGCGCCATCTACGGCTCCTTCGAGCGCTTCATCGCCATCCTGACCGAGCACTACGCCGGCGCCTTCCCGGCCTGGGTGGCGCCGGTCCAGGCGCGCGTCGTGACGGTCTCCGATCGGTTCAACGAGTGGGGCCAGGCGGTCGTGGACCGGCTCGATCAGGCGGGCTTCCGCGCCGAGCTCGACACCTCGTCCGACAAGCTCGGGGCGAAGATCCGCAACGCCGAGCTCGCCAAGATCCCGTTCACCGTGGTGATCGGCGAGAAGGAGGTGGCGGCCGAGGCCGTCGCCCCCCGCCGCCACGGCGGCGCGGACCTCAAGACGATGCCGCTCGAGGCGTTCGTGGAGCTCCTGAAGAAGGAAGCGACGCCGCCGTTCTGAGGACGCGAGTCCTCGTCGGAGCATCGTGTTCGCCGATGAAAGGACGCTGTCCTTCCGTCGTAGGGCGGGGGCTTGTCCACCGCCGCGGCGCTCGGCCGTATGCCTCGTCGCTATTGACGCGGTGCGCTCGAGACGCTAGCGTCGCGAGACGATGTTCTTCCGTGGCAGCGAGCTTCGACTTCTTAGCCGGGCGGTAGGGGCCCGGCGAGTAGCCTAGCGCGCGCCGCGACCTCTTCCGCCGAACCCCGGCCGAAGAGGTCCCTCGACAGGCGAGACCCCCTCTTCGGCCCTGAACAAGGAGCCGGAGACCGCATGTCGAACGAGCGCCGCATCGAGCCCCCGTCCATCTGTGCTGTAGGCAGTCCGGTTACAGTTTCCGGCAACTCTGGTACCGTGAGCGACTCACCCCATCGCGACGGCGCTCCCGCGCCCGAGAGGAAAGGAAGAGGGCCCGTGAGCGAGCCTGGCCACGACCGCGTCGTCGTCTTCGACACGACGCTGCGCGACGGCGAGCAGTCCCCCGGCGCGTCGATGAACCTGTCCCAGAAGCTCCGGGTCGCGAAGGCGCTCGCCGAGCTCGGCGTGGACGTGATCGAGGCCGGCTTCGCCGCCGCGTCTCCCGGCGACTTCGAGGCCATCCAGGCCATCGCCCGCCAGCTCGAGGGACCCGCGATCTGCAGCCTCTCGCGCTGCAACAGGGGCGACATCGAGGCCTCCTGGAACGCGCTCAAGGACGCGCCGAAGAAGCGCATCCACGTCTTCCTCGCCACGAGCCCCATCCACCGCGACTTCAAGCTCAAGATGGCGAAGGAGGAGATCGTCCGCCGCGCCGTGGAGGGAGTGAAGCTCGCCCGCGAGAAGTGCGAGGACGTCGAGTTCTCGACCGAGGACGCCGCCCGCACGGAGCTCGAGTTCCTGGCCGAGGTGGTGGAGCGCGCCATCGACGCCGGCGCGACCACGCTCAACATCCCCGACACCGTCGGCTACGCACTGCCCCAGACCTACGCCGAGACGCTCGGCTACCTCAAGAAGCACGTCCGCGGCATCGACCGCGTCGTCATCTCGGTCCACTGCCACAACGACCTCGGCCTCGCCGTCGCGAACAGCCTGGCCGGGGTGATGGTGGGCGCCCGCCAGGTCGAGTGCACCATCAACGGCATCGGCGAGCGCGCCGGCAACGCCTCGCTCGAAGAGATCGTCATGGCGATCAAGACGCGCGCCGACGTGCTGCGCGTCGCGACCGGCGTGAAGACGGAGCGGCTGTACCCGACGAGCCGGCTCGTCTCGCAGGTGACGGGCATCAACGTCCAGCGCAACAAGGCCATCGTGGGGCAGAACGCGTTCGCGCACGAGGCGGGCATCCACCAGCACGGGATGCTCACCCACCGTGAGACCTACGAGATCATGCGGCCGGAGGAGGTCGGGTTCAGCCGCAGCTCCCTCGTCCTCGGGAAGCACTCCGGGCGCCACGCGCTGAAGGAGCGCCTGGCGGCGCTCGGCTACAAGCTCGACGACGCGCAGCTCGACAAGGTGTTCGCCGAGTTCAAGGTGCTGTGCGACAAGAAGAAGGAGATCTACGACGCGGACCTCGAGGCGCTCGTGATCCACGGCCAGATCCTCGCGGCCGGGCAGCGCGCGTGGGAGCTCGAGGCGCTCTCCACCACCAGCGGCACCGGCACGCTGCCCGCCGCCTCCATCGCGCTCCGCAACCGGCAGGGCGAGCGCTTCCAGGAGGCGTGCGGCGGCGATGGACCCGTCGACGCCGTGCTCAAGGCCATCGAGCGCATCACCGGGATCACCGGCAAGCTGCGCGACTACCAGATCCACAGCGTCACCGTCGGTGAGGACGCGCAGGGCGAGGTGGTGCTGGAGCTCGAGCACCCGACCGGCGTCTACCGCGGGCGGGCGCTCTCCACGGACATCATCGAGGGCTCGGCGCGCGCCTACCTCGACGTGGTGAACCGCATCGCCCTCAAGGAGCCCGCCGCGTCCGCCCAGAGCGAGGCGGTACGGGAGCTCGGCACGGTGTAGCGCACGCACGGACGCGTCACATCCCCACCGTTCGCGCTGAGCGTAGGCCCGGGCCGAATCCAGCCCGGGCCGTAGTCGAGGCGCGAAGCTGTCGCGAGAGGAAACGCAGCGAGATGAGCCAGAACCCTGAACCCCGCACCCTCTTCGAGAAGGTCTGGGACGCGCACGTCGTGAGGCCGGAGACGGCCGACACGCCGGCTGTCCTCTACGTCGATCTGCACCTCGTGCACGAGGTGACGAGCCCGCAGGCGTTCGCGCTGCTCTCCGGGCGCGGGCTCCCGGTCCGCCGTCCGGACCGGACGCTCGCCACCATGGACCACTCGACCCCCACCACGCCGCGCGGCGCGGACGGGCGCTGGGTGTTCGCCGATTCGCAGGCCGAGGCGCAGGTGCAGCGCCTGATCGAGAACTGCCGCGCCTTCGGCGTCGAGCTGCACGAGCTCGGCGAGGCGGGGCAGGGGATCGTGCACGTCATCGGTCCGGAGCTCGGGGCGTCGCAGCCAGGCGCGACGATCGTCTGCGGAGACAGCCACACCGCCACCCACGGCGCGTTCGGCGCGCTCGCCTTCGGCATCGGCACCTCCGAGGTGGGCCACGTCCTCGCGACGCAGTGCCTCCTGCAGCGGCGGCCGAAGACGCTGCGCGTCCACGTCGAGGGGCGGCTCGCGCCGGGCGTGTCGGCGAAGGACCTCGTGCTCGCCATCATCGCCAAGCTCGGCGTCGGCGGCGGCACCGGGCACGTCGCGGAGTATGCCGGCCCCGCGATCCGCGCCCTCTCCATGGACGAGCGGATGACGCTCTCCAACATGTCGATCGAGATGGGCGCCCGGGCCGGGATGATCGCGCCCGACGACACGACGTACCAGTACCTGTCCGGCCGGCCGAAGGCGCCGCAGGGCGCCGCCTTCGCGGCGGCGGTCGAGCGCTGGCGCGCGCTCCCGACCGACGCCGGCGCGCGCTTCGACCGCGAGGTGTCGATCGACGCCGCGGCGCTCGAGCCGATGATCACCTGGGGGACGAATCCGGCCCAGGCCGCGCCGGTGACCGGCGCCGTCCCCGACCCGGCGCGGGCGGCGGACGCCGCCTCCCGTGCCTCGCTCGAGAGCACGCTCCGCTACATGGGCCTGCGCCCCGGCCAGCCGCTCCTCGGGCAGAAGGTGGACGTGGTCTTCATCGGCAGCTGCACCAACTCGCGCCTACCCGACCTGCGCGAGGCCGCCCGGATCATGAAGGGACGCCAGGTGCGGCTCCGCACGCTCGTCGTCCCCGGCTCGGCGGCGGTGAAGCGCCAGGCCGAGGCCGAGGGGCTCGACCGCGTCTTCCGCGACGCCGGCGCCGAGTGGCGCGAGCCCGGCTGCTCGATGTGCATCGCCATGAACGGCGACCGCATCGAGCGCGGGCAGTACTGCGTCTCGACGTCGAACCGGAACTTCGAGGGACGGCAGGGCGCCGGCGGCCGGACGCTGCTCGCGAGCCCCGCCACCGCCGCTGCGGCCGCGGTGACCGGCGCGGTCGCCGATCCCCGCCGCCTGGAGACCCGCTAGATGGAACCGCTCCGCACGATCGTGAGCCGGACCGTGGTGGTGCAGCGCGAGAACGTCGACACCGACCAGATCATCCCGGCCCGCTTCCTCAAGGTCACCGACAAGCAGGGGCTCGGGAAGGCGCTCTTCAGCGACTGGCGCTACGACGAGGCGGGCGCGCCCCGCGCCGACTTCGTCCTCAACCGCCCCGAGGCGCAGGGCTGCCGGGTCCTCGTCGCCGGCGACAACTTCGGCTGCGGCAGCTCGCGCGAGCACGCGCCGTGGGCGCTCGTGGACGCCGGCTTCCAGGCGGTGGTGTCCACCTCCGTCGCCGACATCTTCCGGAACAACGCGCTCAAGAACGGGCTCGTCCCGGTGGTGGTGGACCGGGCCACCCACGCGAAGCTCCTCGCGTCGCCCGGTGCCGAGGTGACGATCAGCCTCGAGGACCGGGCGATCACGCTCCCCGGCGGTGAGACGGCCGCGTTCCCCATCGACGCCTTCGCGCGCTACTGCCTCATGAACGGCGTCGACGAGCTCGGGTACCTGCTCGGCGAGGCCGCGGCCATTGCCGCCTTCGAGCGGGCGCGGGGGGAGCGATGAGCGCGGCGCATGGGAGCCCTCGCGTGAGGGCGCAGGTGGCGGTCCTGGCCGGCGACGGCATCGGGCCGGAGGTGACCGCCCAGGGCGTGCGCGTCCTGCGCGCGGTCGCCGAGTCGTACGGACACATCTTCGAGATGGAGCCGGCGCTGGTGGGCGGAGCCGCCATCGACGCGACCGGGTCGCCGCTCCCGCCGGAGACGCTCTCGCTGTGCCAGCGCGCCGACGCGGTGCTCTTCGGCGCCATCGGCGGTCCGAAGTGGGGTCCGTCGGCGAAGGTGCGGCCCGAGCAGGGCCTGCTCGCGCTGCGGAAGGGGCTGGGGCTGTTCGCCAACCTGCGGCCGGTCGCGGTGAACCCGCTCCTCGCCGCGAGCTCGCCGCTCAAGCCCGAGCTGCTCGAGGGCGTCGACCTCGTCGTGGTGCGCGAGCTCACCGGCGGCCTCTACTTCGGCGAGAAGCGACGCGACGCCGTCTCCGCCTTCGACGCCTGCGTCTACACCGTGCCCGAGATCGAGCGTGTGGTGCGGGCGGCGGCGCGGCTGGCGCAGGGGCGGAGGAAGCGCCTCATGAGCGTCGACAAGGCGAACGTGCTCGAGACGTCGCGGCTGTGGCGCGAGACGGCCGACCGGGTGGTGAAGACCGAGTTCCCGGACGTCGCGCTCGAGCACCAGCTCGTCGACTCCTGCGCCATGCTGCTCGTGAGGCGGCCGGCCGACTTCGACGTGATCGTGACCGAGAACATGTTCGGCGACATCCTCACCGACGAGGCGTCGGTGCTGGCGGGATCGATCGGCCTGCTCCCCTCGGCGTCGCTGGGGGATGGGCAGCGCGGCCTGTACGAGCCCATCCACGGCTCCGCGCCCGACATCGCCGGGAAGGGCATCGCCAACCCGTACGGCACCATCCTCAGCGCCGCCATGCTCCTCCGACACTCGCTCGGCCTCGCGCCGGAGGCGGCGGTGGTCGAGGCGGCAGTCGCGCGCGCGCTGGAGCAGGGCGCGCTCACCGCGGACCTCACCCGCGACCAGCCGGTCGGCACCGAGGAGGCTGGAACCGCGGTGATCCACGCCCTGAAGAGGCTCGCCGGGTAGCGAGGGACCGACCGTGAGCGACTTCGATCCGCGCCATCAGAGCCGACACCTGTACGACGGCTACGACCGCGCGCCGGCGCGCGCGATGATGCACGCGATCGGGTTCAGCCGCGAGGACCTCCAGAAGCCTTGCATCCTGGTGGCCAACACCTGGATCGAGACGATGCCGTGCAACTACCACCTGCGCCGGCTGGCGGAGGTGGTGAAGGAGGGCATCCGCGCCGCGGGCGGGACGCCCATGGAGATGAACACCGTCGCGATCAGCGACGGCGTCGCCATGGGCACCGAGGGGATGAAGGCCTCGCTCGTCAGCCGCGAGGTGATCGCCGACTCGATCGAGCTCGTCGGCCGGGGCCACTGGTTCGACGGCGTGGTGGCGCTCGTCGGGTGCGACAAGACCATCCCGGGAGCGGCGCTGGCGCTGCTCCGGCTGAACGTCCCCGGGCTCGTCCTGTACGGCGGCTCGATCGCCCCCGGCCGTCTCGACGGCAAGGACATCACGATCCAGCACGTCTTCGAGGCCGTCGGCGCGTTCGCGGCCGGTAAGATCGACCAGCGCCGGCTGGAGCAGGTGGAGGACGCCGCCTGCCCGGGCGCGGGCGCCTGCGGCGGGCAGTACACCGCCAACACGATGGCGCTCGGGCTCGAGTTCCTCGGGCTCTCGCCGGTCGGCTACAACACCATCCCGGCCACCGACCCGCGCAAGGAGCCGGCCACCCGCGAGGCGGGGCGGCTCGTCATGCAGGTGCTCGCGGAGGGCCTCAGGCCGCGCGACGTCGTCACCCGCGGCTCGCTCGAGAACGCCATCGCGGGCGTGGCCACGACGGGCGGCTCGACCAACGCGGTTCTCCACCTCACCGCCATGGCGCGCGAGGCCGGGATCCCGCTCGAGCTCGCCGACTTCGACCGCGTGTCGAAGCGCACCCCCATCTTCGCCAGCCTCATGCCCGGCGGCGAGTTCACCGCGCCCGACCTCGACGCGGCGGGCGGGACGCGGCTCGTCTGGAAGCGCCTCGAGGACGCCGGGCTCGTCGACGGCTCGCAGCGGGCTGCCGACGGCCGCCCCTGGAGCGAGCACGCGGCGGAGGCGAGGGAGACGACCGCTCAGCGGGTGGTCGCGCCGGCGGGGCTGCCGTTCAAGGCGACCGGTGGGCTCGTCATCCTGCGCGGCAACCTCGCCCCGGACGGCGCCGTGGTGAAGATGGCCGGCCACGAGCGCTCGCGCCACGAGGGACCGGCGCGCGTCTTCGAGCGCGAGGAGGACGCGATGGAGGCGGTCAAGCGGAACGCGATCCGCCCCGGTGACGTGGTCGTGATCCGCTACGAAGGGCCGAGGGGTGGCCCGGGCATGCGCGAGATGCTGGGGGTCACCGCGGCGCTCGTCGGGCAGGGGTTGGGCGATTCGGTGGCGCTCCTCACCGACGGCCGCTTCAGCGGCGCCACGAGGGGCCTCATGATCGGTCACGTCGCGCCCGAGGCGGCCGTGGGCGGACCGATCGCGGCCGTCCGGGACGGCGACGCGATCGTCATCGACGCCGACGCCCGCTCGCTGTCGGTGAAGCTCTCGCCGGCCGAGCTGGCGCGCCGGATGAAGGGCTGGCGGCCGCCGCCGCCGCGCTACGCCTCGGGCGTGTTCGCGAAGTACGCCGCGCTCGTCTCATCGGCGTCGGAGGGCGCGGTCACGCGCGCGCTTCCGGAGAACGCGCGCGCTTCGACTTTGGCGCCGCTCCGCGGCGCCAACGCTCAGCGCGAACGGAAAGGCGGTTTGCGCCGGGCGAGCGCTCCATCCGCTCGATCTGAGCCTGGCGCGGCCAAGGGCCGCGCGAAGTCGAAGGATGAACGCAGTCGGAGAGCGAAGACGAAGGGTCGCAAAGTGTCCGTACGCGGGCGGCGCGTCCGCTCGCGGTAACCCGCAGCGGACGTGGCCGCCCGCCCCGAGGCCGAGGCGACACTCTCAAACCCTTTCGCGACAAGACGTGGAGGTTCGATGCCGAGCGAGAAGATGACGGGTGCCCAGGCGGTGATCCGGGCGCTCGAGCTGGAAGGCGTGGACTGGATCTTCGGGATGCCGGGTGGGACGATCCTGCCCATCTACGACGCGCTGTTCAGCTCCGAGAAGCTGAAGCACGTGCTGGTCCGCCACGAGCAGGTGGGCGGTCACGCCGCCGAGGGCTACGCCCAGGCCACGGGCAAGGTGGGCGTCTGCATGGGCACGAGCGGGCCAGGGTCGACGAACCTCGTCACCCCCATCGCCGACGCCTACATGGACTCGGTCCCGCTGGTGGTCGTCACCGCCAACGTCTCGACGTCGCTCATCGGGAGCGACGCCTTCCAGGAGGCGGACATCACCGGCATCACGATGCCGGTGACGAAGCACAACTACCTGGTGACCGATCCGAAGGACATCCCGCGCGTGATGAAGGAGGCCTTCCACCTGGCGCGGACCGGCCGTCCGGGCCCGGTGCACGTCGACATTCCGAAGGACGTGCTCAACATGAGCCTCGACTTCGAGTACCCGGACTTGGTTCACATCCCCGGGTACATGCCGAAGCTGAAGGAGGAGCCGCGGCTCGCCGAGGCGGCCGCGCTCGTCCGCTCCGCCTCGCGCCCGGTCATCTACCTCGGCGGTGGCGTGCGGACCGGCAACGCGTTCGCCGAGGTGTTCGAGTTCTGCGAGCTCGTCGGCGCGCCGGTGGTGACGACGCTGCACGGGAAGGGCGCCTTCCCCGAGACGCACCCGGCGTGCCTCGGCATGTTCGGCATGCACGGCTCGCGCTACGCCAACTACACGGTCCAGGACTCGGACCTCATCATCGCGCTCGGGGCGCGCTTCGACGATCGCGTCACGGGCCAGCTCTCCACGTTCGCGCCCGAGGCGAAGGTCGTCCACCTCGACATCGATCCAGCCGAGATCTCGAAGCTCGTCACCGCCACCGTCCCGCTGGTGGGCGACCTCAAGGAGCTGCTGCCCCGCCTGACGGTGGGGGTCAGGAAGACGTTCGAGGAAGAAGGTCTCCGCGTGGCGCGAAAAGCACCCGCTGCGCATCCGGCAGGAGGGCGAGAAGTACATCCTGCCGCAGACGGCGGTGCACCGGATCTGGCAGAAGTGCGACGGCCGGGCCATCGTGACGACCGGCGTCGGCGAGCACCAGATGTGGGCGGCGCAGTTCTGGAAGGTGTCGAAGCCGCGCGAGTTCATCACCTCGGGCGGCCTCGGCACGATGGGCGTCTGCCTGCCGTTCGCGATCGGCATCCAGCTCGCGAACCCCGATCAGCTGGTGGTCGGGATCGACGGCGACGGCAGCTTCCAGATGACGCTGCAGGACCTCGCCACCGCCGTCGAGCACGAGCTGCCGATCAAGATCTTCGTCCTCAACAACCTGTTCCTGGGGATGGTCCGGCAGTGGCAGGAGCTGTTCTACGATCGGCGCTTCAGCCAGACCCCGCTGTCCGACCTGCCCGACCTCGTGAAGCTGGCGGAGGCGTACAAGTGCCTCGGGCTGCGCGCGCGCACGATGGAGGAGCTCGACCCGGTGATCGACAGGGCGCTCGCCCATCAGGGCGGGCCGTGCATCGTGGACATCCGCGTCAAGCGGCAGGAGAAGGTGTATCCGATGGTGCCAGCCGGCGCCCCGCTCAACGACATGATCGGAGGGGAGTAGCGATGGCGGAGAAGACCGAGCAGCTCCCGAACGGCAACATCCATACGCTGTCGCTCCTCGTCGAGAACAAGCCGGCGGTGCTCCAGCGCATCGCCGGTCTCTTCGCGCGCCGCGGCTACAACATCGAGTCGCTGGCGGTCGGCCCGACCGAGCGGCCCGAGTACTCGCGGATGACGGTGGTGGTCCGGCTCACCCAGAAGCCGGTCGAGCAGGCGATCCGTCAGCTGCAGAAGCTCATCCCGGTGATCGAGGTGAAGGAGCTCTCGCCCCACGACAAGATCGAGCGGGAGCTCGTGCTCATCAAGATCAAGACCCCCGAGAAGAACCACGCCGAGCTGCGCGCCATCGCCGACACCTACGAGGCGCAGATCGTCGACGTGTCGCCGGACGCGCTCATGATCGAGGCCACCGGCACCGCCGCCAAGCTGGACGCGCTCGAGGAGCGGCTGGCGGTGTTCGGCATCACCGAGCTGTGCCGCTCCGGCGCGATCGCGCTCGAGCGTGGCTTCAAGACCCTCGCCCCCCCGCACCTCAAGGAAGGATGAACCGCACCATGGCCACCATCTACTACGACAAGGACGCGAACCTCGACCTCGTGAAGGGGAAGAAGGTCGCCATCATCGGCTACGGCAGCCAGGGCCACGCGCACGCCCTCAACCTGCGCGACTCGGGCGTCGACGTCCGCATTGGCCTGCAGGCCGGCTCGAAGAGCCGCGCCAAGGCGGAGGCGGCCGGGCTCAGGGTGCTGAGCGTGGCGGAGGCGGCGAAGGAGGCCGACCTCGTCATGGTGCTCGCGCCCGATCAGACGCAGAAGAAGCTGTGGGACGAGGAGATCGCGCCCGGCATGACGAAGGGGAAGGCGCTCTTCTTCGCGCACGGCTTCAACGTCCACTTCAAGCAGATCAAGGCGCCCGAGGGCGTCGACGTGGTGCTCGTCGCCCCGAAGGGCCCCGGCCACCTCGTCCGCCGCCAGTTCCAGGACGGCCGCGGCATCCCGTGCCTCATCGCCGTCCACCAGGACGGGACGGGGCAGGCGAAGCAGCTCGGCCTCGCCTACGCGCGCGGCATCGGCGGCACCCGCGCCGGCGTGCTCGAGACGACGTTCAAGGAGGAGACCGAGACCGACCTCTTCGGCGAGCAGGCCGTGCTGTGCGGCGGCGCCTCCGCGCTGGTGAAGGCGGGCTTCGAGGTGCTCACCGAGGCGGGGTACCAGCCGGAGAGCGCCTACTTCGAGTGCCTCCACGAGCTGAAGCTCATCGTCGATCTCATGTACGAGGGCGGCCTGGCCTGGATGCGCCACTCCATCTCCGACACCGCCGAGTACGGCGACTACACTCGCGGGCCGCGGGTGGTGAACGACCAGACCAAGCAGGAGATGAAGCGCATCCTGAAGGAGATCCAGTCCGGCCAGTTCGCGAAGGAGTTCATCCTCGAGAACCAGGTGGGCCGCCCGGTGCTCGAGATGTTCCGCGAGCACGAGAAGGAGCATCCCATCGAGCAGGTGGGCAAGCGCCTGCGCGACATGATGAGCTGGATCCGCGAGGCCAAGAAGGATTCCAGCGAAGGACGTTGACTTCTCTCGCGTTTTCCTTATCCTGACACGCTCTCGGCCGGCCGGGGACGGCCGAGGCGTGACCGGAAATACCCGTGATCACGGGGCGTTCCTCCGCGGAACGTCCCACTGACGGAGGTATCGAGCCATCGCACTTCAGCCACGAGACCCTCGCGACCGCGGCGGCAGCCGTGACGCCCGCACGAACCGCCGCATCAAGGCGCGCGAGGTGCGCGCCGTCGGTCCCGAAGGCGAGCAGCTCGGGATCTTGCCGATCGAGCAGGCGCTGGCGCGCGCCCAGGAGCTCGGGATGGACCTCGTCGAGGTCAGCCCGATGGCCAAGCCGCCCGTCTGCAAGATCATGGATTACGGGAAGTTCAAGTACACCGAGAAGAAGAAGCAGAACGAGGCGAAGAAGAAGCAGGTGGTGGTGCAGCTCAAGGAAGTGAAGCTGCGCCCCCGCACCGAGGAGCACGACTACAACGTCAAGATCGGGAAGATCCGCGAGTTCCTCCAGGAGGCGAACAAGGCCCGCGTGACGGTCATGTTCCGCGGCCGCGAGATCACCCACCGCGAGCTCGGCCAGAAGGTCCTCCAGCGCGTCATCGAGGACATGAAGGAGGTCGCGGTCATCGAGGCGGCGCCGCGCATGGAAGGGCGGCA
>Ga0318495_10000390_pt1 | contig 13350 bp, 14 predicted proteins | sample GRESIP108b1f25_FD_203752 | JGI IMG/M metagenome (GOLD analysis project Ga0318495, IMG submission 203752) | Tropical soil microbial communities from Luquillo Experimental Forest, Puerto Rico - GRE.SIPMG.108b1f25 | ecosystem: Environmental > Terrestrial > Soil > Tropical forest > Bulk soil...
AACCTCCGTGGTCTCGTGCCGCCCACCGCGCCGAAGCGTGACGCGCGGATAAGCCGTACGCAGGAAATGTACGCGCCGCGTCGCGCCCTAGGAGCGGCTCTTCGAAGGTTCGACCAAAGCTGACTCGCGCGAGCGCTCGGTGGCTCGGCAGGCCCCCCAGCTGGTCCCCGGCGCCAGACCTATCGTCCCGACACGGGATCGCGGGCGGCCGGGAAGGCGTCGGCGCACGCCTCGAGCCTCGCCGAGACCTCGGCCTCGAGCGCGTCGAGGTCGTTCCCCGATCGTGGATCGGCCCCGACCGAGGTGAGGATCGCGTCGTGAGGCGAGGCGACGGCGCGCCCGAGCGCGGTGTAGTCGATGGCGCGCGGCACCGGCTCCCCGTCCGCTCCGGCTTGGAACGCGCCGAAGAGGCCGTCCGATCCCGGCGCGAGCTCCTCCTTGAGCGCGAGGAGCCGGCGCAGGGCGGCGAGGAAGGGCGCGTCGTCGAGGTGCCGCCGCTCGACGCGCGCCCCCGCGAGCGCCGCGACGCCCCCGAGCGCCGCGCGCAGGAACGGCACGTCGGTCACGACGAGGCCGTAGAGGTACGGATCCCCGGCGCAGGCGAGCGCCGCGAGATCCGCCTCCTCCTCGGAGAGCCAGCTATGGGAAGGGCAGAGGAAGCTGTCGCAGGTGCGGGTGTCGTAGGCTCCGCAGTCGCGCAGGTCGACGCCGCCGGTGACGAGCGGGTGGGCGAGGCAACCGACGCGCGTCCGCCCCGGGTCGAGCCAGCCGAGGAGCGGGCAGATGCGCACCAGCGGGAAGAGCGGCGCCTCCTCCTCCCGGCGCAGCCGCGCCGCGGCGACCCGGAACGCCTCGGCCGTCCGTGGAACGCCCGAGAGCGCCTCGGTACGCCGGTCGAGCAGCTCCGACACCGCCGCCCGCGAGAGATCGGCCCGGTTGTAGATCCCACAGCAGGCGCCGCAGCTCGCCTCCCCGCGCTGACAGAGGACCTTCACGGCGACGAACACCGGGCGCGCTTGTGCGTCACGCCGTCCCGAGCGCGGTGCGGCAGGCGACGCACAGGCCCGCCCCCTTCCGATCCGAGTCGGACGGCTTGTGCGAGAGGAACATGGCGCACCGCGCGTCCTGGCAGTGCGACAGGCCGAGCAGGTGCCCGAGCTCGTGGATCGACTCCGCCTGGAGGCGCCGGCGGAGCCGCTCCGGCTCGGCGGGGCGGCCGTCGGGGCCGTGCCCGAGCCGGCACAGCGACACGATGGCGGTGCGGGCGTCACGGTCCGCCTCGCCGAAGACGAAGGGCGCGTCGGGCACGAAGAGATCGACGTCGGTCACCGCCAGCACCGGCCCGAGCGCCGCCTCCTTGAGCTGGGCGAGCCGGCGCAGCACCGCCGTCGAGTGGAACTGCTGCCGGTCCTTGTTGAAGGCGTAGACCGGAGCCGTCTGCGCCGGCCCGAGGTGGCTCGCCGGACCGAACGTGTGGGTGAGCGCGGCGCCGACCTCGGCCAGCATCGGGCGCTGCACGGTGCCCACCGCGAGCACCGTCACCCGGGCCGGCATTGCGAGCGGCCGAAGCTCGGCGCGCTGATTCATCGAGCGGACGGCCTGCGGCTTGGCTGAGGCGGAAGGATTCGAACCTTCATGAGCGGATCCAAAGTCCGCGGTCCTGCCGTTAGACGACGCCTCAAGAGTAGGACTGCTGGGCGCGCTCGCACCCTGGCCCGTCGACGGCGTCTCACCCACTTTGCGAGACACGCTCGGTATCCGCTCCCGGGCGCCCTCTGGTGGCGCCCGCACCGGCCTCGCGGCCGTCACGTCTGCCTTAACGCCCGAGCGTAGCAGCGCGCCTGCGGATCGCCAAGGCGGAGGCTCGCGCGGGGGCCGCCGCCGTCAGATGTCGAGGTTCTGCGCGTCGAGCGCGTTCTTCTCGATGAACTCGCGGCGCTGGTCGACCGCGTCGCCCATGAGCACGCTGAAGATCTCGTCCGCCGCCACCGTGTCGTCGACCCGCACCTGGAGGAAGGTGCGCTTGGCGGGGTCCATCGTGGTCTCCCAGAGCTGCTCCGGGTTCATCTCGCCGAGGCCCTTGTAGCGCTGGATGGTCTGGCCGGCGCTGGCGGCGCGCTTCAGCGCCTCGACCGCCTGGAAGACGTCGTCCACCTCCTCCTCGCCCGGGTCGAACGCGAGCTTGTAGGGACCCGGTCCTATCTGGGCCACGTTGGCGTGGCGCTCGGAGAGCTCCGTCCACTCGGCACCCGAGAGGTAGTCGAAGTCGAGCCGCGTCTGACGCGGCGCGCCCGCCACGTGCGTGTCGAACACGAGCGCGTCGCAGTCGTGCTCGACGTCGCGCTCGATGCGCGCCGAGCGCACCTCGATGTCGGGGTGGAGCTTCTGCGCGAGGTGGAAGATCTTCTCCGGCTGCTCCTTCAGCCGCGCGTGGTCCTTGAGGAGAGCGAAGTCGAGATCGCCCACCTGGATCGCCGCGTCGATGACGCGCTTGTCGCGGCGGCGGTCGGCGCGCTCGAGCACGGCCCGGTACGCGATCGCGTCCTGCGCCAGCTTCTTGAGATCCTCGCCGGCGACGGCTGTCTCGCCCGCCAGGAGCTTCGCCTTCTCGGTGGCGTGGTCGAGCAGCCACTCGTCCATCGCCTCCTCGTCCTTGAGGTACTGCTCCTTCTTGCCCTTCTGGATCCGGTAGAGCGGAGGCTGCGCGATGTAGAGGTAGCCCTTCTCCACCACCTGCGGCATCTGCCGGAAGAAGAAGGTGAGGAGCAACGTCCGGATGTGCGACCCGTCCACGTCGGCGTCCGTCATGATGACGATCTTGTGGTAGCGGATCTTCTCGACGTCGAACTCCTCGGGGCCGATGCCGGTGCCGAGCGCGGTGATCATGGTCGCGATCTCGGCCGAGCTGAGCATCTTGTCGAAGCGCGCCTTCTCGACGTTCAGGATCTTCCCGCGCAGGGGCAGGATGGCCTGGGTGCGCCGATCGCGACCCTGCTTGGCGGAGCCGCCGGCGGAGTCGCCCTCCACGATGTAGATCTCGCTCTCGGACGGATCGCGCGACTGGCAGTCGGCGAGCTTGCCCGGCAGCGAGGCGCCGTCGAGCGCCCCCTTGCGGCGCACCGTCTCACGCGCCTTGCGGGCGGCGATGCGGGCCCGGGCCGCCTCGGCGACCTTGCCGCAGATGCGCTTCGCGAGCTGCGGGTTCTCCTCCAGCCACGAGGAGAGCCGGTCGTTCAGCATCGTCTCGACGATCGTCTTCGCTTCGCTGTTCGAGAGCTTGGTCTTGGTCTGGCCCTCGAAGCTCGCGCCGGGCAGGCGGAGCGCGATGACGGCGGCGAGCCCCTCGCGCATGTCGTCGCCGCTCGGGACCTCCTCCTTCAGATCCTTGAAGAGGTTGTTCTTCGTCCCGTAGGTGTTGATGGTGCGCGTGAGCGCGGTCTTGAAGCCGATGAGGTGGGTGCCGCCCTCGTGGTTGTGGATGTTGTTGGCGAAGGCGAAGACCTTCTCGTCGTAGCCGTCGTTCCACTGCATCGCGATCTCGACCGTGGCGGAGCCGCGCTCGGTCTCGACCTCCTGCCGCAGGTGGATGGGCGGATCGAACAGCACCTCGCGGCTCTTGTTGAGGTAGCGCGCGAACTCCCGGATCCCGTCCTTGAAGTGGAACTCGTGCTTCTTGCCGCTGCGCTCGTCCTCGACGGTGATGAGGAGGCCGGCGTTGAGGAAGGCGAGCTCGCGCAGGCGCCCGGAGAGCGTCTCGAAGCTGTACTCCTTCGCCTCGAAGATGCCGAAGTCGGGGCGGAAGGTGATCTTCGTCCCGTGCCGCCCGGTCTCGCCGATCGCGCTCACCCTGCCGGCGGGGTTGCCCTTCTCGTAGCGCTGGGCCCACACCTTTCCATCGCGATAGACCTCGACCTTGAGCCACTCGGAGAGCGCGTTGACGCAGGTGACGCCGACGCCGTGCAGTCCGCCCGAGACCTTGTACGCGTTCGACTCGAACTTCCCGCCGGCGTGGAGCTTCGTCATCACGACGTCGAGCGTGTCCATCCCCTTCACGGTCGAGTGCGGGCCGACCGGGATGCCGGAGCCGTTGTCGACGACGGTGATGGAGTTGTTCGAGTGGATGACGACGTCGATCCGGTCGGCGCGCCCCGCCATCGCCTCGTCGACGGAGTTGTCGACCACCTCGTAGACGAGGTGGTGCAGCCCGCGCTCGCCGACGTCGCCGATGTACATGTGGGGCCGCTTGCGGACGGCCTCGAGCCCCTCGAGCACCTTGATGGCATCCGTGCCGTACTCTTCCGCCCCGGCGCCGTTCGGCAGGGGGGTGATGGTCTTCTCGGCGGTGTCCAGGGATACCCTCGCTTTTCCTGAGGTTTTGTAGGGGCTTAGGAGCGTTTATTTATAACAGAGCGGCGCCGCTCCAGCAAGGCGGAACTGGCCGCTCGACCAAGGTACAACATACCGAAAACACAGGTTATTCTTCGCGCGTGAAGGCGCCTGACGCGACGCGGTAGAAGACGGTCTCCGGCCCGGCCGCGGGCTCGAGCAGGCGGCGGTCGGTGGTGGTGAGGAAGGCCTGTCCGGGCAGCTTTCCCAGGTACTCGAGGAGGAACCGGTTCTTCTGCGGATCGAGCTCGCTCGAGACGTCGTCGAGGAGGAGGAGCGGCGGGCGGCCGAGCACGGCCCGGAGGTTCTCGATCTCCGCCACCTTGAGCGCGAGCACGAGCGCGCGTTGCTGACCCTGGCTCGCGAAGGAGCGGGCGCCGCGCGCGTCGAGCTCGAGGGTGAGGTCGTCCATGTGCGGGCCGGCCGACGTGTAGCCCTTCTCGCGATCGCGGCCGCTCCGGGCCTCGAGCGCCGACGCGAGCTGGCGCGCGAGCTCGGCCTCGTCCCCCTGCGCCAGGACGCCCGCGGCGGCGCGGTAGCCGATGCGGGCCGCCGGTGCGCCCGGCCCGGAGATCTCGGCGTAGGCGCGCTCGACCCGCGGCGCGAGCTCGGCGATCAGCTCGAGCCGGCGCCGGAGGAGCCGGGCACCGGCCCTGACGAGCGGCCCGCGGAAGCTCGCCTCGACGTCGGCCGCCGCGCCTCGGAGGGCGGCGTTGCGGGCTCGCAGCGCCCGTACGTAGTCGCGCGCCTCCGCCAGCACCGCCGGCCAGCGATTGAAGGCGGCCCGGTCGAGGAAGCGCCGCCGCGCCTCGGGCCCGCCCTTCACGAGCAGCAGGTCGTCGGGCGCGAAGCAGACCGCGGCCAGCCCCTCGAAGTAGGCGTCGAGCTTCTCCTGCGGCTTGCCGTCGAGGTAGGCGGTGCGCCCGCCGGGGGAGACCTCGACCGCCACACGGCGCGCTCCCCCCGGACCTTCGACGTCCGCCGCCACCGACCCGCGCTCGGCGCCGAAGCGGACGAGCTCCGCCAGGCGCACCGCCCGCAGCGGCTTCAGCGTGCAGGCGAGGTAGATGGCCTCGAGGAGGTTGGTCTTCCCCTGCCCGTTCTCGCCGACGAGCACGGTCGCCCGCGGCGACGGCGCGAGGAGCGCCCGCGCGATGTTGCGGAAGTCCTGGACCTCGACCGAAAGGAGCCGCGTACCGCCCTCAGATGCGCATGGGCATGACGACCGCGGTGAACTGGGTGGCGCTCTCGCCGGCCGGCTTCACGACGCCCGGGGAGAGGTCGTCCGCGAGCTCCACCGCCACGTCCTGCACCGCCACCGGCTCGAGGTTCACCATCGCGCCGAGGACGTCGATGAGGTAGCGCGCGTTGAAGCCGATCTTGAGCGGCTCGCCCTGGTACTCGACCGGCACCTCCTCGCGCCCCTCGCCGAGGTCCGGGTTCTGCGACAGCACCCGCAAAAGCCCCGGCTCGAGCTCGAGCTTCACCGCGTGCGCCTTGTCGGAGGAGAGCAGCGAGATGCGGCGGAGCGTGTCGAGGAGCCGCTCCCGTCCGACCGTGAAGCGCTTCTCGCCCGACTTCGGGATGACCTGCCGGTAGTCAGGGAAGGCGCCGTCTATGAGGCGCATGACGAGGTTCACGCCGGGCCGCCGCAGGACGGCCGAGCTGTCGATGAAGCCGAGCTTGGTGTCGCCCTCGGCCGCGTCGAGAAGCAGCTTCTTCATCTCGGCGAGGCCTTTGCGCGGCAGGATGACGCCCTTCTTGACGTGGAAGTCGCCCGGCAGCTCCCGCTCGGCGAGCGAGAGGCGGTGGCCGTCGGTGGCGACCGCGCGGAGCGTGCCGGCGACGGGCTCGAAGAAGACGCCATTGAGGTTGTACCGGGTCTCGTCGGACGAGGCCGCGAAGGCGGTGAGCTCGATCAGGTCGAGCAGCTGCCGCGGCTGGACCGGGACGAGCTGGATCTTCTCGAACCGCGGCAGGGCCGGGAAGTCCTCGGCCGGCAGGCCCACGATGCGGAACTCGGCCGACCCGCTCTTCACCTCGAGCCAGTTGTTCGAGGCGCGCTTGAGGAGCGCGTCCTTCTCCGGCAGCGCCTTCACGATCTCGTAGAGCTGCTTGGCGGGGACGCAGACCTTGCCCTCCTTCAGCACCTCGCAGGCGTGCTCGGAGGAGACGGAGATGTCGAGGTCGGTGGCCGACACGTGCAGCTGGCCGTTCTTGGTGGCCTCGAGCAGCACGTGGGACAGGATGGGCATCGTGCTCTTCTTCTCGACGATGCCCTGCGAGCGGGCGAGGGCGCGGGAGAGCTCCTGGACGCCGATCTTCATTTCCATGAGAAGAGATCCTCTTTTCTTCTTCTCTTCGTCGTAGACGTAGGCGACGCGAAGATGTGGAGAACGATCCAGAGGCCGCGCGAAGACGGGGAAATTCGATCGGGATGGCCTGTGGGATCCCGACCGGAACAGGTTGTGTAGCGCGCGGCCGACCGGGCCGTCAACAAGGCCCCGACACGCTCTCCGCACGCTCTCCCGGCGGCTGTTCACGTATTCGCTCACGTACGCTTTCCGTGAAGCGGCGCAGGTCCTGCGGCCCGGTCCCACCCGACTCGTCCGGCGGTGGGGACGGACCCTCCCCGTTCGTGCTTAGCCCTTCGACGCGGTGCTGGAGAGCGCCGGAGCGTGCCGGCGACAGCGCGCGGCCGCGGTGCGCTCGGGCGGCTCCACGCCGTGGCAGCGCCCGAGCGCACCGAGCGCGGCCCCCGTCGAACGGTACCTGCAACGGCGGCGCACCTCGGCCCGCGTCGCCGGAGGGATCCGGGCGGAGCGGGTGCGTCGCGTCAGGGGATCGAGGGACGGGATCAGGGCGCGAGGCGCGCCGAGAGCGTCTCCACCTCGGCCTTCACCTTGCCGTCCGCCTCGAGCAGCTCGCGGATGCGCTTCTCGGCGGCCATGACGGTGGTGTGGTCCTTCTTGTTGAACTTGTCCGCGATCTGCTGGAGCGTCTCGCCGGCCAGCGTGCGGCACAGGTACATGGCGACCTGACGCGGCAGCGCGATCTTCTGCTCGCGGTTCGGGCTGGTCAGCTTCGCCACGGTGAGATCGTAGAACTTCGCGACCTCCTCCTGGATGCGCTCGATCGACGGCTTGTAGCCGGGCGGAGGGATGACGTCGCCGAGCACGTCTCGGGCGAGGCTCTCGCTGATGGGCTCGCTCTTCAAGGAGGCGAAGGCGGCGACGCGCATGAGCGCGCCCTCCAGCTCGCGCACGTTCGAGCGGATGTGGGTGGCGAGCAGCGCCGCCACCGGACCGGAGAGCTGGATCCGCTCCACCTCCGCCTTCTTGCGGAGGATGGCGGCCCGCGTCTCGAACTCGGGGACGTCGATCTGGACCCGCATGCCCCACTCGAAGCGCGAGCAGAGGCGATCCTCGAGGCCCTTGAGCTCCTTGGGGCTGCGATCGCTCGAGAGCACGATCTGCACCTCGTGCTCGTGGAGCGCGTTGAAGGTGTGGAAGAACTCCTCCGCGGTCTTGTCGCGGCCGGCCAGGAACTGCACGTCGTCGACGAGCAGCGCGCCGCACTCGCGGTACTTCCGGCGGAAGTCGGTCATGGCGCCGGCGCCGCGCGAGAGTCCCTCGACGAACTCGTTCGTGTAGCGCTCGGAGCTGACGATGGCGACGCGCGAGCCCGGCTTCGAGCGCAGGATGTCGTGCGCGATGGCGTGGAGCAGGTGCGTCTTGCCGAGGCCCGAGTCGCCGTGGAGGAAGAGCGGGTTGTAGTTCTTGCCCGGCTTCGACGCGACCGCCTGGGCGGCGGCGAAGGCGAAGCGGTTCGACTCGCCCACCACGAAGGTCTCGAACGTGTAGCGCGGGTTCGGGCGGCCGTCGCGCGGGCCCTCGGTGGACGGCGTGGCGGCGGGGCGCGGGGCCGAGGTAACGCTCGCTTCCGACGGGCGCGAAGGGGCGTCGTCGACGACGAAGGTGATGATGACGCGCCGGCCGAGCACGTCCGGCACGAACTCCTCGAAGAAGGAGCGGTAGTTGTCGTCGACGAAGTCGCGGTGGAACTTGTCCGGCGCCGAGACCTCGAGGCGGTCGCCGTTCAGCCTGCCCGGCCGCAGGGGGGCGAACCAGCGCTCGAAGAGGTCGCCGCGCAGGCGCGAGCGCAGGTGCGCCTCGATCCGCGACCAGTGCTCCTCGGCAGGCATCGGTGTTCCCCTCGGACTCGCGGCGGGCATGCGAGTTCCCCCCAACGTACGACTAACCACAGCAGCCCCGGCCGCCCGGCTCGGTTTCGATCCGGCGGAGGATGAGGCTCTTGGTTACAAAGGACGGGCTCTCTCAGGAAGCCCGGTGTTCAGCGGTGTGGGCTGCGGGCGCGGAACTTAGCGCCGGCCGGCGGAGGGGATCAAGGGCATCGTCGAGCACGCGGGAATGACCGACGTTTTGCGCACGGCCGGAGCACGGCGGGATGGGACGCGCGTGATCGGAGCGCCGATCGCGCGCCGATCCTTGACAGCCTGCGGCCGATCGGGGAGGTTGCCGCGCCATGAAGAGGACCTATCAACCGAAGAAGGCCAAGCGCAACCGCACGCACGGCTTCCTGAAGCGTTCGCGTACTCCGGGCGGCCGGAACGTGCTGAAGCGCCGGCGCGCGAAGGGCCGCCAGCGCCTCACCCCCAGCGCTCCGAAGAAGTAGGCGGCTGTCCCGGCGTGCGGCTCGGCAAGGCGGCGCGCCTCCGCCTGCGTCGCGAGTTCCTCGCGGTGCAGGAGCGCGGCAGGAAGATCCCCGCCGGCGCGTACCTCCTCCTCACCCTCGAGAATGAGCATGGCCGGCCGAGGCTGGGCGTGACGGTCTCGTCGCGCGTGGGCGACGCCGTGACGCGGAACCGCGTCAAGCGGTGGGTGCGCGAGGCGTTCCGCGCCGCCGCGGCGTCGTTGCCCCCGATCGACCTGGTCGTGATCGCTCGCTCCAGCGCGCCCGCCGGCGGCCTCGAGGCCGCCCGGCGTGCGCTCCGGGCGCTGGCGTGCGGAGGGCGGCCGTGATCCGCGCGCTCGTGCTCGGCCTCATCGGGCTGTACCGGCGGCTCGTCTCGCCGCTGCTCCCGCCCGCCTGCCGCTTCTACCCGACCTGCTCCGCCTACGCGGCGGAGGCGGTGCGCCGTCATGGCGCGCTTCGTGGAAGTTATCTCACAGTGAAGCGGCTGGCGCGCTGCCATCCGCTGTGCGAGGGCGGCGTCGATCCGGTGCCGTGACTCGCAGTCAAGGAGACTCCGTGAGTTCCGAGAACCGCCGCATCCTGCTCGCGACCGCCCTCTCGGCGGCCATCCTGTTCGGCTTCATGGCGTTCCAGTCCAGGAACGCGCCGCATCGTCCGCCGCCCGGCGCGGCCGGCCCGGCCGACGCTGGCGCCACCGCACCCGCTCCGGCTCCGGCGCCGTCGCCGAGTTCCGCCCTCCCGGCGGCGCCGGTCGCGCCGGTGCCCGCCGCGCCCGAGGAGACGGTCGTGCTGGAGACGCCCGAGCTCCGCGCGACCCTCACCACGCTTGGCGGGGCCCTCAAGAGCGTCGAGCTCAAGGGTGAAAAGTTCCGCCGGCAGCAGAAGGGCGCCGAGGCTCCGGTGGACCTCGTCCACGTCACCGCCGGGCAGCCCTATCCGCTCGCGCTCGTGGCCTCGCCCGAGCTGGGCGGCACGGGCGGGTTCTCGGACGACCCGGCGGCGCGCGGCACCATGCGGATCGCCGAGAAGGACGCGCGGAGCGTCACCTTCGAGGGCACGGTCGGCGCGGCCCAGGTGCGCAAGCGCTTCTTCTTCGGAGAGCGTCCGTACGAGATCGGGCTCGAGCTCTCGGCCCGGAGCGACAAGCGGGGCGACCTCGTCGTCCTCTACCCTGCGTACGTCTCGCCCGACCAGCCGAAGCCCGGCTTCTTCTCCGGCGGGCAGGTCGCCGAGACCGTCACGCCGCTATGCCGCGCCGCCGGGAAGACCGCCCGCTTCGGCGGCAAGGAGGCGAAGGAGAGCGTGCCGGGGACGGTGAGCTGGGCCGGGCTCGACCAGCACTACTTCGTGTCGGTGCTGCTCCCCACCCCGGAGATGGGGGAGTGCCTGTTCCTGCGCGGTCCGGCCGCCGGCGCGAGCAGCACGGCCGTGCGCCTGCCCTTGGACGGGCAGCTGAACGTCAAGTTCGCGGTCTACACCGGCCCGAAGCAGCTCGATCTTCTGCGCGTCTACGGGCGGGACCTCGAGAGCGCGATCGACTACGGCGCGGTGACGAACCTGTTCGCCTTCTTCGCGCGCATCCTCCTCGCCGTGATGCGGATGCTGGAGCGGTACGTCGGCAACTGGGGCGTCGCGATCATCCTCCTCACCGTGCTCGTGAAGGCGCTGCTCTATCCGCTCACCGCGAAGTCGATGGCGTCGATGAACGAGATGCGGAAGCTGCAGCCCGAGATCGAGAAGCTCAAGGCGAAGCACGGCGACGACAAGGAGAAGCTCAACCTGGCCGTGATGCAGCTCTACCAGCAGCACAAGGTGAACCCGCTCGGCGGCTGCCTCCCCATGCTGATCCAGATGCCGATCTGGTTCGCGCTCTATGCCACGCTGCAGACCTCGGTCGAGCTGTACCGGGAGCCGTTCCTCTGGCTCAAGGACCTGACCCAGTTCGACCCGTTCTACATCCTGCCGCTCACGATGGGCGCGTCGAGCTTCCTCATGCAGAAGCTGTCGCCGCAGCCGGCGGACAACGCGCAGGCGAAGATGCTGCTCTACTTCATGCCCATCTTCTTCACCTTCATCATGCTGCGGCTGCCGTCGGGCCTCACGCTCTACATCCTCGTCAACAACGTGCTCTCGATCGCCCAGCAGCAGTGGCTCATGAAGCGCCAGCCGGCCCCGGCGCCGGCGCGGGCCTGAGGAGAGGAGCCGCCATGTCCGAAGAGCGCCGTGATCAGACCCCCCCGCCGGCCGAGGCGCCCGAGAAGGTGCGCGCGGCCCGCGAGTTCTGCGAGGGGCTCTTCGCCCGCATGGGCGCGGAGGTCGACGTCGACGTGAAGGAGTCGCCCGAGGCGATCGGGGTTGCGCTGCGCCCGCGCCCGGGCAACGCCATCGAGCTGGGCTCGGCGCTCATCGAGGCGGTGCAGTACCTGGTGAACCGCGTCGTGAACCCGCGCGCCGAGGGGCGCAAGTGGGTGAACCTCGACGTCGGGGGGTTCAGCGACGCGGAGGACCCGGTCGTGAAGGCGATGGCGGAGCGGCTCGCCGCCACCGCGCGGCGCACCGGCAAGGTCATCGCCATCGCCCCCATCACCGCGCGCGAGCGGCGCCAGATCCACCTCGCCCTCGTGGGCGCGGAGGGCGTGTCGACCCGCAGCGAGGGCGAGGGCCTGTTCCGGACCCTGCTCGTCGTCCCCGAGAAGGCGGGCGGCGGGAGCGGTCGGTAAGGTCATCGCCGTGGCCCCCCGCCCGAAGACGAAGCAGGAGAAGCTCTTCTCGGCGGCGGTCCTGCGCCGTTCCTTCGAGCTGCGAGGGGACGAGCACCGGGCGCAGTTCCGCTTCGTCTACGAGGGCGTGCTGCGCGACCTGGAGCTGGAGGCGGCGGAGGTGGAGGCCTACCTCGCCGCGCACGCCCCCGAGGTCGAGGCCGCGCTCGGCCGCGGCCCTAAGGCGCGCTGATCGTCCGGGGAGCTCCCTCGCCGTGGCCCTCCCCGCCCTCTTCGACCAGGTCCTCTCCGACGGCCTCACTGCCCTCGGCGTGGAGGTCAGCGCCGCGGGCCGGGCCAAGCTCGCCGCGTTCGCGGAGAAGCTGCTCGCATGGAACCGGAAGGTGAACCTCACCGCCATCACCGACCCGGCCGCGGTGGCTGAGCTGCACCTCGCCGACAGCCTGGCGCTGCTCCGGACGCTGGGCGGCGCGCGCACGCTCCTCGACGTGGGGAGCGGCGCGGGGCTCCCCGGCGTCGCCCTCGCCTGCGTCCGCACGGAGCTGCAGGTCACGTGCTGCGACGTCGTCCAGAAGAAGGTGGCGTTCCTGAAGGCGGTCTCGGCCGAGCTCGACCTGCCCGTGCGAGCGCGCGCGGTGCGGGCCGGCGGCGACCCGGCGGCGGAGGGGCTGCCGAGGTGCGAGGCAGTGGTGAGCCGCGCCTTCACGGATCCCGTGCGCTGGCTCCCGCTCGGCGCGCGCTACCTGGCGGAGGGGGGACGCCTCTTCGCGATGCTGGGCCGTGAGGCGGACGAGGCGACCCTGTCGGCGCTCGGCGCGGAGCACGGCCTGGCGCTCGACGCGCTCGATCGCTTCACCCTCCCGCGCTCCGGGCACGAACGCGCTGTCGCGCGGTTCCGGGCGCGCTGACCGCTCCGGGTCAAGGGGCGGGGGGCGGAGTCGTGACCGGCCGCTGCTGCGCCGCGCGCTCCAGGTTCTCCATCTTGACCGAGCCGTGCAGCAACACGCCCTTCTCCATCGAGATGGCAGGCGTGAAGAGGTCACCCCGCACCTTCGCGGGGTGATGCAGCTCGACCGCGTTCTTGGCGCGGATGTTCCCGCGCACCTCGCCATGGACGATGATCGTCCCGCAGGTGATCTCGGCCTCGATGCGGGCGTGCTCGCCGACCACGAGCACGTCGTCGGTGAAGATCGACCCCTTGAAGACGGCGTCGATGCGGACCGTCCCCTTGAAGGTGAGCTTCCCCTCGAACTCGGCGCCGGCGCCGAGGAGGAGATCGCTCGTCCCGCCGAGCGTGGTGGGCAGCTCGTCGCGCTTCAGCGTGGCCATGTTCATGGGCTCCTCCCGTGACGTTGGACGGCCGACACGCGTTCCGCCACCCCACCCGGGAGCGCGGGCGAATGCCGTCCCAGCGAGGAGGTAAGCCCTCGCGCCCCTGGCGTCGACCCGCGATTCGGGTACATCCGTCCCGGCGAGGTTCGCGCCGAAGGGTCGCGGGTGGCGGGGGTCGAGTAGCGGGCGGGAGTTC